>Ga0137451_1000545_pt1 | contig 11563 bp, 11 predicted proteins | sample EasRivERMGT500_2_FD_102336 | JGI IMG/M metagenome (GOLD analysis project Ga0137451, IMG submission 102336) | Soil microbial communities from meander-bound floodplain in the East River, Colorado, USA - East River MetaG ERMGT500_2 | ecosystem: Environmental > Terrestrial > Soil > Floodplain ... | reverse complement strand
TGAGAGTCGCCGCGACGCTTGCGCCGAAGGCGACGGCGATCCCCAGCGCAACCGGCACATCCATGCCCAAGCTCCGCAGGCCCAGGTCGCGCCAGGCGCCCTTGAAGAACGGCGCCGCCGCATAGCCCACCACCGGCAGCGTGAGCACGAGGCTCGCCCATCGCAGGAGCTGCTCGATGTCGGCGGTGATCTCCCCGTCTCCGGCGATGTAAGCCGGCACGGCGTACATCATCACCTGCATCATGCCGAAACCGGCGACGAACAGCCGCCACAACGCCTCGCGCCGCTCGCCCTTATCCAGCGCGTCGACTCGCGCCGGATCGTAGGGAAATGCGCGGTAGCCGATCCTCCGGACCGCAGCGAGGATTTCGCTCAGGCGGATCCTGGACGGATCCCAACGGACATTCGCACGGTGCACGGCGCAGTTGACTTCGACGCCGAGCACGCCCGGCAGGCGGAGAATCGCCTGCTCGTTGAGCCACGCGCACGCGGCGCATCGAATCCCCTCGAGCAGGAGCAGGGCTTCGCTGCCGCTGCCGGCGCTGCGCACGAAACCGCGCTGCACTCCGGGATCGTCGTAGAGCGTCAGATCTTCAACGCGATCCGCACCGGACGGCCTGTCGGCGATGTGCTCTCGCAGGCGGTAGTAGTCACCAAGCCCCTGCCCGATGATCGCGGAAGCGGCGGCTTCGCAGCCGCCGCAGCACACCGGGCGGCACTCGCCCTCGGTCTGCACGCTGTAAGAGGTCCCCGCCGGTACCGGCAGGCCGCAATGAAAACAAGCATCCACAGGGGAAACGTACTCCACTGCGGATGCCCCTTCTCGATAAAAGCCCGTCGGCCGCAACCCCCACATCGTGCGAATCCTATGGACTGGAGAAAGCGGCGATTTGATCTGCGTCAAACCGCCGCGGTGTTACCTCGCGAGCAGCACCGGCACTGGAGAAATATGCACGACCTTGTTCGCGGTGGAGCCGAACAGCAGGTTGCTCGTGGCGGTCATACCGCGCGTGCCCATCATGATGAGGTCACAGCGCGCGATTCTTGCGTGTCTCACGATGCTCTGCGCGATCGGCCCGACGAAAATGTGGGCGGCGTACTTGATTCCCTTGGCGTCGAGCAGCCTTCTCGCCTTGGAGAGTGCGGCCTTGCCTTCCCGGTCGTAGTAGCGCCGCACCTGGCTCGCGGCGACCACCATGTTCATCCGCGGGAGCTTGGGAACCGGCAGATGCACAAAAACGAGATCGACTGCGGGGTATTCGCGATACCAACCGGCGTGCTCGATCAGGCATTTCACGGCCTTGAGCGAAGGCTTCGACCCGTCCACCGCGAGCAAGATTCTCATCGTCGTTTTCCCCAAGCCCTTCCGGTCCGATTCAACAGGTGGAGCTTACAGTGCGGCGGTGAAGGTCGTTTGACGTAGATCAACCCGCCGCCCGGGCGGACGGGTACGCTTTGACCTGACGGCCACAAGGAGATTGCGATGTACAAACACATTCTCGTCCCCACCGACGGATCCAAGCTGTCCGCAAAGGCCATCAGGACCGCGGCGCGTCTTGCCAAGCTCTGCGGGGCGAAGCTCACCGGGCTCTACGTGATTCCGCCCTACATTGCGCCGGTCCACGCGGAGGGCATGACATACGGAATGGTTTCGCCGCGAAGCTACAAGGAGCTCACGCAAAAGGAGGCGAAGAAGGCTCTCGCGGTGGTCGAAATCGAAGCCCAGACCTCGGGAGTGGACGCATCGAAGATTTCGCTCACCGCGGATCAGCCCTGGAGGGCGATCATAGGCGGCGCCCGCTCGAAGAGATGCGACCTCATCGTCATGGCGTCGCACGGAAGGCGCGGTCTGTCGGCGCTGTTGCTCGGCAGCGAAACCGCGAAGGTCCTCACCCACAGCAAGACACCGGTGCTGGTATGCCGCTGACCCCCGAGCAGCGCGAATCGCTCCAACGGCAGCTGAGCGATCGGGCCGAGGCCTTGCGCGGCGAAATCGCCGCCGCGCTGCGCCAATCCGGCAGCCCCGAAGCGATCGGCCTCGCCAACCATCTTCACGATATCGACGACGAGGCCATCGCCGACCTTGAATCGAGCATCGAAGTCGCCGAAATCGAGCGCGACCTCCGCGAGCTGCGCGGCACGCAAGGAGCGCTCGAGCGTCTGCATACGCCCGATTACGGAGTGTGCGCCGATTGCCGCGCGGACATCCCCTACTCGCGTCTGAACGCGGAGCCCTCCGCGACGCGCTGCATCGCCTGCCAAACGAGAGCCGAGCGCTCGCAAACGAAATCGACTGCGTCCGGATTGTGAAACGCGGGATTCGCCAGCCGCAGGGCCGGCCGCCACTCGCCCTTCTAGCGCATGCCCCGCTTCAGGCCCGCGACGTCGAGAATGCGGATGTGCCTCTGCTGGACGCTGATCAAGCCGTCTTCTTGGAATTTGGAGAACGCCCGGCTCACGGTCTCGAGCTTCAGCCCGAGATAGCTGCCGATCTCCTCGCGCGTCATGCGCAGGTTGAACTCGGAAGCCGAGTAGCCGCGCGCAGTAAAGCGCTGCGACAGATTGAGAAGGAACGCGGCGAGCCGCTCTTCCGCGCGCATGGTGCCGAGCAGCAGCATGACGCTGTGCTCCTGGGCGATTTCGCGGCTCATGACCTTGTGGAACTGGCGCTGCAGCCCGTGCATGTCGCGGCCGAGGCTTTCCAGCCGCGAATAGGGAATGACGCACACCTCGCTGTCTTCCAGTGCCAGCGCGCTGCTGGTGTGCTTCTCCGGCCCGATCCCGTCCATTCCCATGATCTCGCCGGCCATGTGAAAGCTGGTCACTTGGTCGCGCCCATCTTCCAGGGTCTGCACGGTCTTGAAGAAGCCGCTGCGCACGGCGTAGAGCGAGCTGAACTCATCGCCCGTGCGATAGAGGCTTTCGCCGCGCCCCATCCGCCTGCGGGTGTAGACCAACTCTTCCACCCGGTCGACGTCCAACCCGGTCAGGCCGCAAGGCAGACACAACTCGCGCAGGTTGCAGCTCGAGCAGCGGGTCGGAACCTTGGCAAGCTTCGAGGAGCTCGCCTCAAGCGGCGGATTCGGCTCTCCCTGAGCGGGTACGAAGTCGGGTGAGGTTGCGGCGAGCATGGCGCTCTCCTCTTGGTCCAGTTTCAAGATTCCCGCTTTTGGTGATTTCCCGAGCCGTGCAATAATTTCCCCGACCTTGGAAAACTCAGTGGTCTTGTCGAGGAAATGACTCGCCCCCGACTCCATGCAGGCGCGGCGGTACTGCGGGCTCGGGTGGTTGGTGAGGACGACGAAATCCACGTCCGGCGCCTGCGGATGCACCTTGCGCAGAACTTCGATGCCGCTCCCGCCGGTAAGGTGGATGTCGAGCACCGCCAGATTCGGGCGGGTGCGAAGAATCCCTTCGACGGCGGCTTGCGGGTTCGCCGCCTCGCCGACGACGGAAACTCCTTCCATGCCGGCGAGCAGGCCGATCAGGCGCTCGCGAATCGAGGCCGAATCCTCGACGATGAAGACCTTGGTACGGGCTTCAGGCCGCAGGTCTTCCATGCCGCCAGTATCGGAGCTACCGCGGCGGTGGGCTGTCGGCGGTGCCCGATATCGGGTGTAGGCGGTTCCCCAAACATACTGTCGGAATAGTCCTACGGCCCGGCAGCGTGCAAGCTCAGGAACCTTCGGAGTCCAGGTCGTCGATCAGCCGATGCTTGATGGCGTAGCGGATCAGCTCCGCCGGATTGCTCATGTTCATCTTCTGCATGATGCGCGCCTTGTGCGTGCTCACCGTTTTCACCGAAAGACTCAACGCTTCGGCGATTTTTGAAACGGCTTCCCCGGAGGCGAGCAGACGGAACACCTGGAACTCGCGGTCCGAGAGTGCCTCGTGCGGCAGCCCCTCGGTCTGAGGCATGGCCCCGAGCGCAAGCTGTTCGGCTACGGCCTCCGTGATGAAAGCTCCGCCGGCCGCCACCTTGCGGATCGCCGCGACGAGTTGGACCGCGGCGCTTTCCTTGGTCAGGTAGCCCGAAGCACCCGCCTTGATCGCCCGCACCGCGTACTGCCGCTCCTGGTGCATGCTGAGCACGAGGATGCGCAGCTTCGGCTTTTCCCCACGCACCTGCTTGATGAGCTCGATGCCGCTCTTGCCCGGCATCGACATGTCGAGCAGCAGCACGTCGAACTCAAGGTCGCGCACCCGCAGCAGCACTTCATGGCCACTCTGCGCCTCGCCCACGATGGAGAAGTCGGATGCCGCCGAGAGCACCTGCTTCAATCCCTCGCGCACGATGGTGTGGTCGTCGGCGACGACGATCCGGATCATGCCGCTTGCGCCTTTTCTTCCAGGGGAATCTGCACGTGCAGGGCCGTTCCGCGGCCGGGCTGGCTTTCGATGCGGACTTCGCCGCCGAGCAGGGACACGCGCTCGCGCAGGCCCAAGAGGCCGAAAGAGTTCGGCCTGCGCGGATCGCCGAGATTGAATCCGCGGCCGTTGTCTCGGACGTTTAGCGTCACGGCGCCGTCGGCGCGGCCAAGCGCGACCTCCACGCGCCGGGCCTTGGCGTGCCGGGCGACGTTGGTGAGCGACTCCTGCAGGATCCGGAATATCGCGGTCGCCTGCGGATCTTTCAGCTCGAGATCCGGGGGGCGGACCGCGAGCTCGCACGGGATGCCGGTGCGCTGCGTGAATTCCTGCACCAGCCATTCCGCGGCCGAAACGAGCCCCAGGTCGTCCAGGACCAAGGGGCGCAGGTCGGCCGAAATGCGCCGCGTCGCGGCAACCGTGGCGTCGATCATCGCATCCATCGCCTTGAGCTTCCCGGCGGCCGCGGTCTGCCCGGCAGGCAGCCGCTCGGCGAGCCACGCGACGTCGAGCTTCAGGGCGGTCAGCGCCTGCCCCAGCTCGTCGTGGATCTCACGGGCGATGCGGCTCTTTTCCTGTTCCCTGACCGAGTCCATCCCGGAAGCCAGCTCGCGCAGATCCGTCTGCGAGCGGCGCAGGGCTTCGTCGGCGCGGACCCGCTCCGTCACATCTCGCAGAATCACCGTATAGAATTTTCTTCCGCTTTCGGCGATTTGCGAGATCGAGGCGTCGATGGGGAACTCCTCGCCGTTGCGCCTCAGGCCCGACACGATGCGCACGCCGCCCATGCGGCGCGAGGAAGTCCCGGTTTCGCCGAAACGCCCGATATGGCGCTCGTGCTCGGCGCGGAAGCGCTCGGGGATGAACCAGGCCAGCGGCGCGCCGATCGCTTCGACGCGCGGGCAGCCGAACATCGCCTCGGCCGCGGCGTTGAAGAGGACGATGTGCTGGTTTTCGTCCACCGAAATGATCGCGTCCATCGCCGATTCAACGATGCCGGTCACGCGGGCTTCGACGTCGTGCAGCGCGCCCTCGGCGGCCCGGCGCCTCGTGACCTGCCGATAAACCAGCGCGAGCGCGAGCAGGACCACCGCGCCGCCTACGCCTGCGGCGGTGACCAGCATCTCGTTGGGGTGCCAGCCGAACAGCCCGGCGAGCAGGGCGAGAAGCGCCGTAAAGGCGCCCAGCGCGAGCACCGGGCCGAAGACGATCAGGGGGAGTTCGGTCTCTCCGCGGCTCTCGAATTGAGTCATCCGACGGCGTCCTCCGGGACCAAGCGCCCTGACTTCTTCAACGGCATTTGACCCACATCAACATGGCGGGAGACAAGCTCCTCATAGTAAACAGGGTGCAGATTGCCCCGACAGTGAACGCGCCCGTGCCCGCCGGCCTGGTCATCGATCCGGAGTTGATCCGCAAGTACGGCGGAAGCGGGCCGCGCTACACGTCGTATCCGACGGCCGATCAATTCGTGGAGGCCTTCGACGCCGAAGCCTATCGCCAATGGCTGAGGAACCGCAACATCGGCGGATTCGCCCGGCCGCTGGGATTATACGTTCACCTGCCGTTCTGCGGGACGATCTGCTATTACTGCGCCTGCAACAAGATCGTCACCAAGGACCACGGCCGCTCGGCGAAGTACCTGAAGTATCTCCAGCGCGAGATCCGGATGCTGGCCGAGTGCCTAGGCAAGGACCGCGCGATCGGCCAGATGCACTGGGGCGGGGGCACGCCCACCTTCCTCTCCGACGCGGAGCTTGCCGAGCTGATGCGCATGCTGCGTTCGGAGTTCGATTTCGCCGCGGCCGGCGAGTACGCGATCGAGATCGATCCGCGGACGGCGAACCCCGACCGGGTGGCGTTTCTCGCGCAACTCGGCTTCAACCGGGTCAGTCTCGGCGTCCAGGATTTCGATCCCGACGTGCAGCGCGCGATTCATCGCGTGCAAGGCTTCGAGGAAACGCAGGCGGTCGTCCGCGCGGCGAGGCAGCACGGGTTCCGCTCGGTCAACGTCGATCTGATCTACGGCCTGCCCAGGCAGACCCTGGACGGGTTCGCGCGCACGCTCTCGCTCGTTACCGGCTGCGACCCGGACCGCATCGCGCTTTATTCGTACGCGCATCTGCCGGTGCAGTTCAAGCCTCAGCGGCGCATCGCCGAAGCCGACATGCCGGCCCCGGAAACCAAGCTTCGGCTGCTCGCTGCGGCGATCGACCGGCTGGTGTCGGACGGATATGCATACATCGGCATGGATCACTTCGCCAAGCCCGAAGACGAGCTTGCGGTCGCGCAACGGCAGGGACGGCTGACGCGTAATTTCCAGGGCTATTCGAGCACGGGCGACAGCGACATCCTGGGGCTGGGCGTGTCGGCGATCGGCACGCTCGGGCCCATCTATGCCCAGAATTTCAAGACGCTCGACGAATACTACGGCTGCCTCGACAGCGGCGCGCTGCCCGTCATGCGCGGTATCGAGCTCAGCGCCGACGACCTGGTGCGGCGCGCGGTGATCCAGGCCCTGGCCTGCCACTTCGAGATATCCAAGGAGGCGATTTCGATCGCCCATCTGATCGACTTCGACCGCTATTTCGCGCTGGAGCTGGCGGAGCTTGAGGGGATGGAGAAGGAGTCGCTGGTGACCGTGAACAACGAATGGATCAGCGTGACACCGCAAGGACGTCTGCTCGTGCGTGCGGTGTGCATGGTCTTCGACCGCTATCTGCGGGCTAATCGGGCGCGCGCCACCTACTCGAAGGTCATATGAGCGCAGCGGCCCTGTCGGCGATCTTCCTGGTCGGGCTGCTGGGCGGCGCGCACTGCGTCGGCATGTGCGGCGGAATCGTCACCGCCCTCACCGTGAAAATGCCCGGCGACAGGACGCGCTGGAGCCTGCACCTCGCCTATCACGCAGGCAGGCTCACGACCTACGCTCTGGCGGGCGCGCTTGCGGGCGGCCTGGGTTCCGCCGCGCTTCTGCTCAACGGGTTCCTGCCGGCGCAGATCGTGCTCTATATCGTCGCGCAACTGATGCTCGTGGCGCTCGGGCTTTATCTCCTCGGCGTGTCACGCTATCTCGACGTTTTTGAGCGCGCCGGAGGCGTGCTCTGGCGGCGCCTGCAGCCGTTGGCGGCGGGTCTTTTTCCAGTGCGATCCCTCCCCAGGGCATATTCGGTCGGGCTGCTGTGGGGCCTGCTGCCCTGCGGTCTCGTCTACAGCGTGCTGGTCACTGCGCTCGTCGCCGGCAGTCCCGCGAACGGGGCGCTGGTGATGCTCGCATTCGGCGCGGGCACGCTGCCGAGCCTCCTCGCGGTGGGCGCGCTGCTGCCGGCCCTGCAGCGTTTGCGGCGCGCGCAGCTCGTGCGGCAGGCGGCGGGCGGCGCCATCATCGCCTTCGGCTTGGTCGGGCTTGCCCACGCAGGGGAACTCGATCGGGTCGCGACGAACCCTTTCTTTTGCTGGACCACGCTGCGGTGAGCGCCCCGCCGCCATGCGTCACTGAAGGACATCTTCCAGCGGCCACCTCGGCGTGGAGTGCGCGGGCGCATCCGCGTAGCCCAGCCGAAACGGCAGCAGCGGCACGCCGCCCGCGCGAAATAGCTTCGAGAAGGTCGATCTTACCTTCGGGGTCTCGAGCAACTGGCTGATGGGCTGCAGGGATAACCCCCGTGCGGTCGCGGCCAGATAAAGGCGCTCCAGTAATTGCCCGGCCCTCATCTGCACCGGCCGATGGCTGGTGCTGCCGCTGATCAGGCCGAACACCGGAGAACTGCCGAGCGCCTTGTAGTTGCCTCTCGCGATCGCTTTCGCGACGCCGAGGTGGGCGACCGCGAACTGCTGTGCGAGCGCAAGGAGCCATGGCCCGCCGAAATTCCCGGCGCCGATGCACTCGGCGAGCTCTTCGCGGTACTCCGGGTTCGAGAGGCCGAGCGCATCGCCCTTCAGCATCAGCTCGGTCGCCAAGCGCTTGATCGCGGGGTCACGGGTGAGGAATAGGGTCAGGTCCTTGTCGACGTTGCAGTTCCTGAGCCTGTGAAGAATGTCCGGGGCGACTGTCCGGTTCCGGTAACGCCCGTGTCCGGTGTGGCGGCGAGTGATCGCCCTGAACATGCTCGCCGTGCGGAACGGCGAGACCATGGGCTTGTCCAGGATCGCGACCTGCGCGGCAATCGAGTCGTCCTCGGCGTCCGGACAGAGAGTGACGACGTGCCCGAATCCGAAGTGTTCCAGCGCGATCAGGAGATTCTCGAGCGCGCAGCCGAGGCTGATGTACAGCTCCCGCTGGTGCGAATCGGAGATTCTCTGCCAGCGCGAAAGCTCGGCATGGAGCGTAATTTGATCACCGCCTAGGGTGAAGCGCCACGGCTGTGAATTGCGATTGGACGGCGCGAGCACGCCGTAGCGGACGATGAACTTGAGCTTTTCGTCCCGAGAGCGCAGAACTTGGAAATCGGCTTCGCGAAGCGCCCAGGGATCGGCGGGGAAAGGAGCGTCCATTTTTCTCACGCCGACGCGGACACAGGCTGCTCTCGGGCCACGCCCGCCTGAGCCCAGGCTCTCAGTTGCCCTTCCGGGTCATGCAGCGCTTCAGGCCCGCCACGTCGAGGATGCAGATATGCTTCTGGTGGACGCTGATGACCCCGTCTTCCTGGAACTTGGAAAATGCCCGGCTCACCGTCTCCAGCTTCAGCCCCAGGTAGCTGCCAATCTCCTCTCGAGTCATGCGCAGGTTGAATTCGGAGGCCGAGTAGCCGCGCGCGGTGAAGCGCTGCGACAGGTTCAGCAGGAATGCGGCGAGCCTCTCTTCGGCACGCATGGTACCGAGGAGCAGCATGACGCTTTGCTCCTGCACGATTTCGCGGCTCATCACCTTGTGGAACTGGCGATGCAGCCGGTGCATGTCGCGGCCCAGGCTCTCCAGCCGGGAATACCGGATCACGCACACTTCGCTGTCTTCCAGAGCCACCGCGCTGTTGCCGTGCTTTTCCGGCCCGATCCCGTCCATTCCCATGATCTCGCCGGCCATGTGGAAGCCGGTGACCTGGTCGCGCCCGTCTTCCAGGGTCTGCACGGTCTTGAAGAAGCCGCTGCGCACGGCGTAGAGCGAGCTGAATGCGTCCCCTGCGCGATAGAGGTTTTCGCCCCGCTCCATCCGCCTGCGGGTGTAGATCAGCTCTTCCACCCGGTCCATGTCCAAGCCGGTCAGGCCGCAAGGCAGGCACACCTCCCGCAGGTTGCAACTCGAGCATTTGGTGGGAACCTTGGCGATGTTCGGCTGTGCGGCATTGCCCAGTGGAATCGCGGGTCCTTGAACCGGTTCAAGTGCTCGTAGGCTTGCTGTGGCTGCCATGGCGTTCTCCGTTTTCATGGGTTTTGATCCTTTCCCTGTGCTAGTGGCGCTACGCCGAGTGCTGCAATGACTTCCATGACTTCAGCGATCTCGGCGTTCTTGTCGAAGAAATACGTGGCGCCCGCCTCCAGGCAAGTGCGGCGGTACTGCGCATTGGCGTGATTGGTCAGGACGACGAAAACGACTTCCGGCGCTTTCGTGCATGTCTGGCGCAGGACTTCGACGCCGCTGCCGTCGGCGAGCTGGATGTCGAGCACCACCGATTCCGGCCGCGTGCGCAGGATGCCTTCCACGCCGGCTACGACCGAATTGGCCTCCCCGACGACCGATACGCCCTCGATGTCGCCGAGCAGCGCGACGAGACGCTCGCGAATGGGGGCCGAGTCCTCGACGACGAAGACGCGGTTGCGCACCTCGGGCATCGCGTTTTCCATGCCGCCAGTGTGGGAGCCGGTCCGGCGGTGGGGTATCAGCGGCGCCTGAAAAGCGGTGTAGGCGAAGCGCTTCCGCGGTAGGAATCGTCCTACGACCGGGGAATCTCCCGGGGGCCCGCCGGGGGCGTCCGCAGCGGAAACCGACCTGGGAATGGTCCTACAGGGAAGGCATGTCAGGCCTTCCCTGACTCAGGTCGTCGATCAGCCGGTGATGGCTGCGCCACCGCTTGGAGGAGTCTCTCGGCCGGCGCTGCCGGCTGCCCGATTTACCTCGAGTCCGCGAGCCTCGATAGGACTCCGCCGCCGCTCTCCCAGGCGGGCATCGGAATTCGCTCAGGCTGCGCTATCTACGAATGCCAAACCGTGGTCTGTCCCCGGTTTTCCGCAGTTTCCAGGCTTCGCTCCAGAGTATGCCCGCGATCCCTCCGGCAAGAGCAAGCCCGATCTCGCCTGCGCCGAGTGGCGCGAAACGGAACACCGCGGCCACCGGCGGCACATAGAGAGTGAAGGCGAGTGCCGCGATCGTAGCTATCGTCATCCACCACAGCATCGGATTGGGCCGCGCGAGCGTCGCGAGGATAGATTGGGAACGCGATCGGTTGGCGAAGATCAATGCCAGGTTTCCGAAGACGATCGCGGTGAAGCCGAGCGAACGCACTTCCTCGCCGCTGCGAGCGTCCGATAGCGCCCATCCGTAGAGAAGCACGATCGCGAGCAGAATCGTCGCCCCGAGGGCGAAGCTCAGCGCGAGCATCGCGCCGCTGAACAGCGGCTCGCGCGGATCGCGAGGCGGGCGCTGCATCGCTTCGCGCTCCCCCGCTTCCGCCTCGAACACCACCGAGCAGGCGGGATCGATCACGAATTCCAGAAACACGACGTGCACGGGATAAAGCATGATCGGCCCGCCCATCACGAGCGGCAGGAAAGCCAAGCCGGCGATCGGCACGTGCACCGCTATCAAATAGCACATCGCGTTGCGCACGTTGTCGTAAATGCGCCGCCCGAGCCGCACGGTCTCGACGATGGCGCCGAATTCGTCGCGCAGGAGAACGAGCGAGGCGGCTTCCCGCGCCACATCGGTGCCGCGGTTTCCCATCGCCACGCCGATATGCGCCGCGCGCAGGGCCGGCGCGTCGTTGACGCCGTCGCCGGTCATAGCGACCACCTCGCCCGCGGACTTGAGCGCCGCGACCAGACGCAGCTTCTGCTCCGGGAGCACGCGCGCGAAAACATCCACGCTCCGCACCACCCGCGCCAGATCGGTTTCAGCGAGCATTTCCAGCTCAGCACCGGTGAGCGCTCCGCCTTCGGTGCCGATCCCCGCCTCGCGGGCGATGGCGAGCGCCGTCCCTCGGTGGTCTCCGGTGATCATGATCACGCGGATTCCCGCGCCCCGGCATTCCGCCACGGCGGC
>Ga0137451_1000544_pt1 | contig 11593 bp, 9 predicted proteins | sample EasRivERMGT500_2_FD_102336 | JGI IMG/M metagenome (GOLD analysis project Ga0137451, IMG submission 102336) | Soil microbial communities from meander-bound floodplain in the East River, Colorado, USA - East River MetaG ERMGT500_2 | ecosystem: Environmental > Terrestrial > Soil > Floodplain ... | reverse complement strand
TGGCGAGCGAGAGCTGGTCCTCGGTCACGTTCACGGTCGCGGTGTTCCGGGCGGGGTCGAGCTTGATGTCGGTGATCTCGGCCGGCCGCAGCGCGTTGATGATCAGCGCCTCGACCGACTCGTTCCACCGGATGATGTCGATCTTCTCGCCGTTCAGCTCTTCGGTGATCGACTTGATGCGCGTGCCGCGGATGCCGACGCAGGCGCCGATGCAGTCGACGCGCATGTCGGCCGAGGCGACCGCGATCTTGGTGCGGTAGCCCGGCTCGCGCGCGACGCGCTTGATCTCGATCACGCCGTCGGCGATCTCGGGCACCTCGATCTCGAAGAGGCGGCGCACCAGGTCGGGGTGGGTGCGCGAGCAGATGATGCGGACGCGCAGCCCGACCTTCTTCACCTCGGTGACGAGGACCTTGATGCGGTCGCCGACCGAATAGGACTCGCCGCGCACCGACTCGGAGCGCGGCAGGATCCCCTCGCACTTGCCGAGGTTGACGATCAGGTTGCCCATGTCGATGCGCTGCACGATGCCGGTGACGATCTGGCCGCGCCGGTCGTCGTACTGGGCCAGGACGACGTCCTGCTCGGCCTCGCGGTTGCGCTGGATCATCACCTGCTTGGCGACCTGGGCGCCGATGCGCCCGAGGTCGCCCAGGACCACCGCCTTGTCGCCGATGAACGCGTCGACCTTCCCGGTCTTGCGATCGATGTGGACCACGAGCTCGTCCCCCGCCTCGAACTTCTTCTTCGCCGCGGAGGCGAGCGCGAACTCGATCGAGGTGAAAAGGTATTCCTTGTCGATGTCCTTCTCGCGATGGAGGGCGTCGATGATCCGGAGGATTTCTGCGCCATCCATGAAGGGACTCCCTCGGGCCTCCTCCGCCGCGGCCGGCGGCCCGAAGGCCGGCGCGCGGCTCTTCTCCTTCGGCGCGGAACCCGGAGTGGTCCCGCGCGGCGCCAGAGGTGTCGACACCAACGTTGAAGTCCGATCCAATGGCCAAAGCGCCGCTCGACCCCGCTCGAACCAGACGTTCGAGCCGGAGACGAAAAGAAGTGGGCAGGGCCCACCTCTTTGCGCGGCGCCGGAGAAAAGCCGGGGGATCGTAACGCGCGCCAATCGCCGGGGTCAACCGCGGCGCCCCTTCCTATGGATTTTTGCCGCGGCCAGGCGCGCCCCGTCCCGGGCCGCCGCGCTCGCGCTCGCCGGGCTCGTCGGAGTGCTGGCGTCGCCGCTGGCCCGCGCGGCACCGCCGCGATCGGGGGGCGAGCACGACCGCGTCGACGACGTCGCCGCCCGCTACGTGGGCGACCCCGCCGCCGCCGTCCGCGAGCTCCGGGAGCTCGTCGCGGCGGACCGCGCGAGCGCGTCCGAAGCGGTCGCTGCGGCGCTGCTCGCGCCGGCGGAGGGGCCTCCCGAGCTGGCGGCGGTGGTGGCGCGGCCTGGGCTCGCGCTCGAGCTGATCCGGCGGCTGCCACGGCCGACGCCGGCCGCCTGGCTGCCGGCGCTCGCCGCCGAGACGGGCGGCGGCGGGATCGTCGACGAGGCGCTCCTCGAGTGGATCGGGAAGGCGCCGCCCGGCGCGGCGCGCACGGCGCTGCGCTCCATCGCGGCGCGCGCGCGCGCCGGACGCGGCCCGGTCGAGCTTCTCGCCGCCGCGGACAACCTCCTCGCCTCGCTCGAGGAGGTCGAGGGTCTCGCGGATCTCTTCGCCGACCAGCTCCGCCCCGAGGCGGACGTCGTCGCGGCGGCGCGCTTCGCCTACGACTCCGCCCTCGCGCGCGGCCGGACCGGCGGGCGCGCCGCAGAGGTCGCCGACGTCGAGCGCGAGCTCTTCGCCCGCCACCCCGAGCTCCCGTCGCTCGCGCTCGACGCCTGCGCCGCCTCGATCGAGTCGGGCGACCGCGCGCGCGCGCAGGGGCTGCTCGAAGTGGTGGCGCGCGCCAACTCGGGGGCGAACGCGACGGCGGCGATCGAGGCGCTCGGCCAGGCGCACCTCGCGCTGGCGTGGAGCGCGTGGCTCGGCGACGCGAGCCGCGGCGTCGCCGCGACCGCCGCGGCGGCGGCGCGCGTGCTGCCGCGGCCGCCGCTCGCGCAGGAGGACGCGCTCGCCGTCCTCGCGCTGCGCGGCGCGCTGGTCGCGTCGTGGGTCGAGGCCGGCGACACGAAGGCGGCGGTCGAGCCCCTGGTCGAGGCGCTCACGGCGGCGCCGGTCGTGATCGACCGCTGCTTCGTCGACGAGGCGTTCTTCGGGCCGTTCGGCCCGGCGTGGGCGCGCGAGCCGGCAGGCCGCGCCCGGCGCGCCGAGGCGTGGCTCGCCGCCGCGCTGGCGCTCGTCGAGGCGATCGAGCACTCGCACGCCCGCGCGCGCAACGGCCTGCTCGCCGCGAAAGGGCCCGACGACGAAGCGGAGAGCGGGGACGACGAGCGCGTCGCGAGCTGGGTCTTCACACGCGCCTCCGAGGCGCTCCTGACCGACCGCGGCGACCCCGAGGCGGCGCTCGCGCTGATCACCCCGCGCCTCACCGTGCTCGAGCAACGGCGCCTCCCGATCAACCAGCTCCTGCTGGTCGACGCGCGCCTCGTCGCGGCGCGCTGCCACCTCTATCGCGGCGACCGCGCGAGCGCCGAGGAGGCGGTCGCCGCCGCGCTCGCGACCGCGACCGGGCTGCAGCGCAGCGCCGGCGCCGAGTTCGTGCAGCGCCTCGCGCGCGGCGACGCGGCGGCGCCGCCCGCCGGCCGCCCGTTCTTCCGCACCGCGCCGCCGCACGCGCCGCTCGTCGCGCGCATCCTGGTCACGCGCTCGAACCTGCGCGCGACGCTCGCCAACGACGTCGACGGCGCGTCGGCCGACCTGCTCGCCGCCGGCTCCGAGCTGCCGTGGGACGGCGGGCGCTGGCTCCACTGCGCCGTCGACTTCGCGCGCCGCGGCCGGCGCGAAGCCGCCGAGGCGTGCCTCGCCTGCGTTGAGCGCTCTCCGACGCGCCTGTACGATCTCGCCTGCGTCCACGCGCTGCTCGGCCGTCCCGAGCAGGCCGCCACGCTCCTCGCCGAACATCTCGCGCGGCGGTGCGTGACCGGCGCCGGCCGGGCGCTCGAGCTCGCCTATGCGCGTCGCGACCCCGACCTCGCGCCGGCGCGTTCGCACCCGAAGTTCCCGCGCGAGTGAGCCCACGATGGATGGGACGACGATCGAGTTGAACGGCGAGCGCCGCTCGATCAAGAGCGGCGCGACGGTGCGCGAGCTGCTCGAGGTCGAGCTGCGGATCGCCGGCGAGCGCGTCGCGGTCGAGCTCAACCGCGCGCTGCTCCCGCGGGCGCAATGGGACCGCGTGCTCGCGGGCGGCGACCGGATCGAGATCGTGACCTTCGTGGGCGGAGGATGAGACTCCCGTGACTGACACCCCGTACTCCGAACCGCTCCGCGACGAGCCGCTGCGCGTCGGCGGCCGGACCTTCACGTCGCGCCTCTTCCTCGGGACCGGCAAGTACCCGAGCCACGAGGTGATGCGCGCCGCGCACGAGGCGTCGGGGACCGAGTGCGTCACCGTCGCCGTCCGCCGCGTCAACCTCGACCGGCGCGAGGCGAGCCTGCTCGACTTCGTCGACACGCGCCGCATCACGCTGCTGCCCAACACCGCCGGATGCTTCACCGCGGAGGACGCGATCCGGACCGCGCGGCTCGGCCGCGAAGCGGGGCTGAGCGAGCTGGTGAAGCTCGAGGTGCTGGGCGACAAGCTCACGCTCCTCCCCGATCCGATCGCGACGCTCGAGGCGACGCGCGCGTTGGTGAAGGAGGGCTTCACCGTGCTCGCCTACACCTGCGACGACCCGATCGTCGCGCAGCGCCTCGAGGAGGCGGGCGCCGCCGCCGTGATGCCGCTCGGCTCGCCGATCGGCTCGGGCCAGGGCATCAACAACCCGCGCAACATCCGGCTGATCAAGGGCAGCGTGAAGGTGCCGGTGCTGGTCGACGCCGGCGTCGGGACCGCGAGCGACGTGGCACTCGCCTTCGAGCTCGGCATCGACGCGGTCCTGCTCAACACCGCGGTCGCGCTCGCGAAGGACCCGGTGAAGATGGCGGCCGCGATGCGCCACGCCGCGCTCGCCGGGCGCCACGCGTTCCTCGCCGGCCGCATCCCGGTCACCGAATACGGGCGCGCGAGCAGCCCCGAGTCGGGCCGCATCGCGACGGCCGCGAGCTGAGCGCCGCTTGCCGCGCCGCAAGATCCCGCCCGAGGTCGTCGCCGAGCAGCGGCTCGCCCACGACCTGAAGACGCTCGACTTCGCGAGCGTGCTCGCGGCTGCGAGCGAGCGGCGGCCGGGCGAGCCGGGGCGCGAGAACTGCTCGCTCTGCCGCGGCGCGTTCGGGCCGGTGCTCGACGCGGTCGAGCTCGTGCGCGGGATGGTGCTGCTCACCGCGCACCGCGTCGACGGCGACACGCTCGAGCTGCGCCAGATCACCAGCACGTTCCACGGCGACGACACCGACACGCTCCCCCCCATGGACGCGATCTCGGTCATCGAGCAGCTCTCGAAGGCGGAGAACTTCCTCCTCTCGAGCGGCGATCCGCGCTGGCCGCAGACGCGCGCGGGCCGGCGCGGCTGGGTCGAGATCGGCAAGCGGCGCCGCGCGCGCGGCCACGGCTTCCAGACGATCCGGCTCCTCGCGAGCGAGCCGAAGCGCGTGCTGCGCGACCGCGAATTCACGCACCGCCACGGCGGCGGGCGGCCCTCCGTCCTCGAGACGACCAATCCTCCCGAGCTGCTGGTCGGAGAGTTCCGCGGCGGGCTCGCGGCGCAACTCGTCGCCGAGCCGCGCCGCGCCTTCGAGACGATCCTCTACTGCCGCCCCTCCGCGACCGGGCTGCTCAGCGACCTCTCCGGCAACCAGCGCTGGGGGCTGGCGCAGGCGCTGCGCGAGCTGACCGGCGCGCTCAAGCTCGAGCTCTCCGTGCGCGGGCTGCCGGTGCGCTACGGCTGGCGGCTGCACGTCGGCGAGGGGCTCGAGCCCTACGTCCGGATCGCCGCGCACCGCTCGATCTCCGTCGCCGACGGCCCGCGCGAGTGGGTCGAGCGCCTCAAGAGTCACATCGGCGTCGAGTGACGCGCACGCGCGCGTCGGGTCCATCAATGACGCGCGTCAGCGCAGCTCCCACGCGCGGACCCAGCCGACGCCCTGGAACTCGAAGCCGCGCTGCGTGAGCTTCGCCGCCATGTCGGGCAGGTGGCCGGCGCCGTAGAAGACCGCGATCCAGCGGCCCGGCGCGCCGCCCGCGATCTCCTCGTCGAGGTGCTCCAGCGCCGCGTCGTTGCGCCACTCGATCAGGACGCGCCCGAGGTCGCGCATCGATCCGCCGAAGAGCGCGTCGGCGGTCGTCAGCGCCGCGGCCACCTGCGACTTGAGCTGGCGGCGGAACTCCGGGTTCTCGCCGATCTGCGTGGCGTCGAGCATCCCGACCACGAGCTTCAGGAGCCCGCGCACCAGCGGCGGGTCGGTCGGGAGCGCGACGTTCTCGCGCTGCATCTGCTCGCTCAGGCTCTCCATGTCGACGTCGGCGTTCTTCCAGAAGGGACGCGTGTAATCGAGCCCGTCGCGCTGGAACGTCAGCCCGAGCAGGTCCTTCACCTTGAGCTGCAGCTTGAAGAGGGCGTCGTAGCGCTCCATCTCGCGGTCGTCGGGCGCCGCGCCGTCCTTCGCGTGGCCGACGCCCTCGTAGAGCACCACGTCGCAGCCGTCGAGGATGTCCTGGAGGCGCTCGTAGTAGGCGGCGTCGGCGACGTGCACCGCGCCGACCAGGAAGACGGTCGAGCGCGTCTTCTCGTCGAAGAGGCGCACCACGCCGGTCGAGAGCGCCGCGGGCGCGTCGCCCTGCGCCGCCTCGAGCCGGACGTAGCTCTTGGGCCTGGCCGGTTCGGCAGATTCGAGCACGATCGGCGCGAACAGCCCGGGGTCGGCGTCGCCCCGCACGATGGTCCGGACGTTCATGCGCGGGACGACCAGCGCGCCGATCTCGTCGTCGACGAAGTAGACCTTGTGGGCGCGCTCGCTCCCGAACTTCCCGAAGAGCTCGCGCCCGCTCTTCAGCACCACGCGATCGGCGGCGCGTGCCGCGGGCTGCGCCGGCGTCGCGGCCCCGGCGAGGAGGGCGAGCAGGGGCGCGGCGAGCAGGACGAGGCGGCGGATCATCGGGAGCTCCTCTCTTCGCGTCGACGGGACTTCTGCGGGGGCGGGGACGGGCGCGGGAACTGGCCGGTACGCAGGAACGCGACGATCGCGCGCTGCACCGACGGCCGGTACATGAGCCAGCCGTGCGAGGCGCCCACCAGCAAGTGGTCGGCCTCACCCGGGCAATGGGTGCTCGACTCGGCGACGACGTGGTCGAAGCGCGCCGCGATCACTCCCGCCTCCATGGGCGGGAAGGCGAGCCGGCGCGCCGCGCTCCCGTCGGCGTCGGAGAGATCGCGCAGGACCGGGAAGAGGTCGCCGAGCAGCCGCGCGAGGCGACGCGCGACCGGCGAGCCGCGGTTGGGCGGCACCAGCATGACGACGCGGCCGAGGCTCTTCGGCCGGACGTGCGCGAGCGCGGCGCGGATCACCAGGTTGCCGAGGCTGTGGCCGACGAGGTGGACGCGCGCGAGGCGGCCGCGCACGTCGAGGCGGCGCAGCTCCGCCGCGAGCGCCCGCCCGTGGGGCTCGAGGCCGCCGCGCAGGCTCGGGTACCCGAAGACGCCGGTCGAGAAGCCCTCGCGCTCGAGGTGGCGGCGCACGGTGATCCACGAGCGCGGCGTGCGCAGGAGGCCGTGCACCAGGACGACGTGTTCCCGCCCCTCGCCCGCGGGCCCGACCGTGGCGCCGTTCATCTCCCTGTCTTCGGAACGCGGAGAACGAAGCGGCTTCGCCATGTCGGGGAAGGTCCTGCGGTGGGCCCGCGGAGGTCGCGGTACTCTTTCGCGATTCGAGCGTACTCATGCGCGAGCCGCGGCGTTCGAAGCAAGGAGACCCGATTGCTGCCCCACGCCGGGACGTTCGCCCTCGCGCTTGCGCTGCAGAACGCTCCCCCCGCCCCGCCGACCCCGTCCGCGCCCGCCGCCCCCGTCGCGGCGCCTGCCGCCCGCCCCGAGCGCGACCCCTCGGCGAGCGAGCTCGACGACGGCTGCCGCGCCTTCGGCGCCGCGCCGCCGGAGGAGCGCGACGCCGTGGTCGCCGAGATCGCGCGGCGCATCGAGGCGACGCGCGAGCCGAGCCTGCGCCAGCTCCTCGGCTGGCGCGACCGCGCCGTCAAGGAGCTCGAGGTCGTGGCGGCGCCGGCGCCCGAGTACTACGACCCGAAGGTCTACGCGCGCGGCCTCGTGAATCGCGTCGTCGCCTCCGCGTCCGACGCCGACGCAGCGGAGAAGCGCGAGCTCTACCGGCCGTGGGAGAACCAGACCTCCTACTTCGGGACGGTGCGCTACGACTTCGGCCGCAACCAAGGGCTCGACCTCGGCGGCGCGCTGCGCGCCGACGAGTCGCTGCGCAACTTCCTGTTCGGCTACCCGCCGGGCACCGACCGCCTGGTCGCGTGGGTCACGGCGCGCTTCGACTTCGACGCCACGATCGACCCGCTCGCGCTCCACTTCGACCACGTCTACTGCGACCTGAACGGCAAGGCCTACCCCGAGGTCACGCTCTACGACGCGTGGGCGTCGGGCACCTCGCACGACATGCCCGACGTCGACGTGATCGCCTACGCGCGCCTGCTGCTGAAGGACGACTCGTGGGTCTCGCCCATCCCGTCCCACGTCGCGCAGCCGCTCTACGAGAAGGTGGGCGCGGGCTTCCTCAAGCTCTTCAAGTACCGCGTCTGGATCGACGCGGCCGCCAACGTGTTCGTCAATCCCGAGGCGCCGATCCGCGGCACGCACGAGGGGCTGCGCGCGCGGCTGCTGTACATGTACGGCCTCGACGGCGGCGATCTCGAGAAGGCGGCGGCGCGCATCGGCGGTTTCGACTCGCGCGGCGACTTCCTCTCCAAGATCGACACGCTCCAGCAAGAGGACGCGGGCAGCGAGCGCAAGTTCGCCGAGTTCACGTCGAAGCGCGCGAACGCGCGCTGGGAGGTCGCGCGCGCCGCGTACGCCGTCCTGCGGGAGCACGCCCTCCTCGCCCGCTCCGAGCCGGGCAAGTGACGCGCGTCGGCGAGCCCGGGTTATTCACGAGCCCCGTCGCGAGGCGCCGGGATGTTCGTCCAGGACGAGGAGGGAACGCGCGGCTCCGACGATGCGGGTCTGAAGACCCGCTGAGGAAGGAACGCGTGTTTCCGACGTCGGGCAGGCTGCGAAGCGGGCCTGGCCGCGTCTGTAGGCCTGGGCGAACAGACCCAGCCGCAGTAGGGGCTCGTGAAGAATCCGGGCTAGAGTCGCGACTTCCATGGAAGCGACGAAGAGCGATCCCGATCCGGCGCCCGATCCGACCAAGGTCGCGCGGCTGCACGCGTGCGTCGACGCGCTCGGCAGCGTCGCGGTCGCCTTCTCGGGCGGCGTCGACTCGACGCTCGTGCTGAAGGTCGCGCACGACCGCCTCGGCGGACGCGCCATCGGCGTGATCGGCGTCTCGGCGTCGCTGCCGCCGGGCGAGCTCGAGGAGGCGCGCGCCCTCGCGAAGAAGATCGGCGCGCCGCTCGAGGAGATCGCGACCGACGAGCTCGCCGACCCCGACTACGCCGCCAACCCCTCGAACCGCTGCTTCTTCTGCAAGAGCGAGCTCTACTCGAAGCTCGTCCCGTGGGCGAAGGGGCGCGGACTCGAGAGCGTCGCGGACGGGCTCAACCTCGACGACCGCGGCGACTGGCGGCCGGGCGCGCAGGCGGCCGACGACGCCGGCGTCCGCCACCCCCTCTTCGAGGCGGGCTTCGCCAAGGCCGACGTGCGCGCGCTCGCGCGCGCGCTCGGGCTGCAGAACTGGGACAAGCCGGCGCTCGCCTGCCTCTCCTCGCGCATCCCGTACGGGACCGCGGTCACCGTGCCGCGCCTCGACCGGATCGGCCGCGCCGAGGCGGCGGTGAAGCGGCTCGGCTTCTCGTCGGTGCGCGTCCGCTTCCACGACGACGCGGCGCGCATCGAGGTCCCCCCCTCCGACCTCGAGCGCCTCTTCGCGCGGCGGGACGAGGTGGTCCGCGCCGTCAAGGACGCCGGCTTCGTCTACGTGGCGCTCGACCTGCAGGGATACCGCTCCGGATCCTCGAACGAGACGCTCCGCGCGGCTGCTACCGACCGGGACGCGCGCGGCTGAGAGAGGTCGCTGCAGGTCAGGCGCCGTTCGGGCGACCGTGGCTGGGAATTGGAACGGACGTCGAGGACGGGGTGAAGAGGCCGCGGGTCGAAGACCTTGTCCCGAGAAGGGGACCACTACGCCGCCCAATACCAACTGGGCAGGGGCGGCTGCGTTCGGCTGTGCACGGCCAATGGGACCGTTCACGCAATCGAATCAGTGGTTTGTGGCCGCGCGAGCCCCTTTCGGGACAAGGTCTTCGACCCGCGGCCTCTTTGCACGGTCCTCGAACGACGTCCGACATCGTTGCTGCGCTTCGGACGTGGAACGGTGCTCGACTCGCCGGTCGCTCTTCGCAGTTGGACCCCCGCCGGTGAATCGAGCGAGCGTCATGTCTCCGGCTTGTCGCTGACTTCCACGAGTTCGGACCGTCTTCGCAGTCCGCCGACGGACGCCGAATCGATCCATCGATTCCCGATGATCTTCCATTCCCGCCGAACTTCCACGCATCCCGACGTCGCGGACGATCTTCGACGACGGGTCGAGACTCACACGACGGCTCCCTGAGTCGAGCCGCGTCGAAGCGAGATGACACGGCTCCCCATTTCGACCTCGAGAGCCGTCACGTCACGGACTCCGCGCGACTTCGATGCGACCCCGACCGGCGGACCGCTGCGATCCTGCAGGCGCGGTCCCGCGTCCGTGGCGCAGCAACGACGTCGGACGTCGTTCGAGAACGGTTCGAAGAGGCCGCGGGGCGAAAACCCTGTCCCGAAAGGGGCTCGCACGGCCGACGAACCACCGTTCAGTTGCGTGCACGGTCCCATTGGCCGTGCACAGCCGAACGCAGCCGCCCCCGTTCAATTGGGATTGGGCGGCGTAGTGATCCCCTTCTCGGGACAGGGTTTTCGACCCGCGGCCGTCTTCACCCCCGTCCTCGACGTCCGCTCCAATTCCCCAAGCCACGTCGCCTCCTGACGGCTCGTTCCAGCCCCGCGGACCAGCCCCTAAGATGCTGCGCCCTCCGCGCCGGCACGCGGAGGTCACGGAGCCGTCCCGAATGGGCAAGTCGTCGGCCGCGACGTACGAGAAGTCGGGCGTCAGCTTCGACCGCAAGGAGACCTTCCTCGGCGAGCTCCTGCGCTGGGTGAAGCGGACCGAGAAGCTGCCCGCCGCGTCGCAGCGGCCGCTCCTCCCGAACGGCTACTACGCGAGCGTCCTCGACCTCGGCCTCCCGGTCGGCATCGCGTTCACGACCGACGGCGTCGGCAGCAAGATCCTGGTGGCCGAGCAGGCGGGCGACTTCTCCGGCATCGGCATCGACTGCGTCGCCATGAACGTGAACGACCTCCTCTGCGTGGGCGCGCTGCCGGTCGCGCTGGTCGACTACATCGCGATGCAGGCGCCGCCGCCGTCGGTCGGCGCGCAGCTCGGCAAGAGCCTCTACGAGGGGGCGAAGCAGGCCGGCATCTCGATCCCGGGCGGCGAGCTGGCGCAGCTGCCCGACATGATCCGCGGGCTCAAGCCGGGCGAGGGGATCGACCTCGCGGCGTCGGCGATCGGCACGGTCGCGAAGGTGCACCTGAGCAACGGCCAGGGGATCGAGCCGGGTGACGTGCTGGTCGGCATCGCGTCGAACGGCGTCCACAGCAACGGCTTCACGCTGGTGCGCGAGATCTGCTTCAAGCGCGCGCGCCTCTCGACGGACCTGCGCGTGCCCGAGCTCGGCGCGACCGTCGGCGAGGCGCTGCTCGCGCCGACGTCGATCTACGTGCCGCAGTTCCGCAAGCTCGCGGAGCTCGACCTCCGGCCGCGCGCCGCGATGCACATCACGGGCGGCGGCTACCTCAACCTGCTGCGCGCCGCGACGCGCGACATCTCCTTCGTGATCGACACGCCGCCCGCGATCCCGCCGGTCTTCTCGTGGCTGCAGCGGCTCGGCGGCGTCACCGACGAGGAGATGCACCGCGTCTTCAACCTCGGCGTCGGCATGGTGCTGGTCGTCGCGCCCGCGCAGATCGGCGCGACGCTGGCCGCGCTCTCCAAGCGCGGCTGGCCGAAGGCGACGGTGATCGGCAAGGTCGAGCGGGCGCGCGGCAAGTCGGTCCGCTTCCCGACGCGCGGCCTGGTCGGCGAGGGGACGGCCTTCAGGCGAAAGTGATCGCGACCACCGCGTGACGTCGCCGCGCGCGCCGGCGCGCTCCCGCGTCAGCGCTTCCAGAGCTCCGGCGCCATCCGCAGCCCCGGCTGCGCGATCTGCGCCTCGACGCAGGGGCGCACCGCCGAATAGACCGCGTGCCCCTCCTTGGTGCCGCCCGCCTCGAGCACCGCCGAGAGCCAGT
>Ga0137451_1000543_pt1 | contig 11607 bp, 11 predicted proteins | sample EasRivERMGT500_2_FD_102336 | JGI IMG/M metagenome (GOLD analysis project Ga0137451, IMG submission 102336) | Soil microbial communities from meander-bound floodplain in the East River, Colorado, USA - East River MetaG ERMGT500_2 | ecosystem: Environmental > Terrestrial > Soil > Floodplain ... | reverse complement strand
CTTCATTCTTTCGCCCTGTGCTGTTTTGACCTTCGTTACCGCCATTAAAAAACGTTCAAAGTCAAATGGCTTTAACAGGTAATCTGTTACATTCAGGTCAAAGCCTTCCACTGCGTATTGATGATATGCGGTTGTAATAATTACAGCAGGCGGATGTGTAAGCGTTTTTAAAAAAGCCATCCCTTTTAATTTAGGAAGATGAATATCTAAAAAAATAAGGTCGGTATGATTATCCCGCAGCCAGTTAGTTGCCAGGATAGCATCTTTAAATGTTCCCTGTAATTCCAGGAATGGCGTCTGCGAAATATAATCTGATAAGACTTTTGTTGCCAGCGGCTCATCTTCTACTATAATGCAGTTTATTTTAGACATGGCTTACAAGATTGATTTTTAAGGTGGCTGTAAACGCAGATCCGCCTTGCAGAACAGAAAGATCGTAATCTTTATAGAGTAGTTCCAGTTGCCTCCTCAGGTTAGAAAGACCGATATTCTCTTTTACTCCCCCTTCCCCCGGAAGTGCTTCAGCAGAATTTTTTACAATAAACGTTAACCGACGCTGATTAACCGAAAGATGAATATCGACAAAGGGCTGGTTTCTTGTTTCAGAAACACCATGTTTGAACGCATTTTCCACTAACGGGATCAATAGCAGTGGCGGTATGGCTTGTTTCATATCTTCGATGTCGTAGTTAAAATTGATGTGTAACGATTCATCGTAACGCAATTTTTCAAGGGCAATATAATCAGTGATAATTTTCAGTTCCTGCTCTATAGCTATATACTTTCCACCGGTCTCATAGAGCATGAAACGCAGGATTTTCGACAGGCGTAAAATGGATTCCGGAGCCAGGCTGGACTTATCCCTCGCCAATGAATAAATATTATTTAAGGTGTTGAATAAAAAATGCGGGTTTGTTTGTGACCTGAGGTAGTTCAATTCTGCTGCCTGTTTTTCTATTCTTAGTTGCTGTGTGGCCTGCCTTAATTTTACATAATTATAAATATGTCTGATAATCCCAAAAAAGAAAACTGACCCGGTGCTATATGCCATTTGATTTTCGACCACATGATTTAATGTGAATAACCCTAATGCAGTATAAATATGCAACTGTATTCCCAGTAGCCTCCAGACATATGACCCGCAAGAATATAACATCAAATAAACCCATAAGAGCAGAATTCCGAGAAGAATATTGTAAATAATAGTTTTTCTTTTCCTCAGTACAAATGGAATGGTATATTCAAAAAGCATAAAATTGAGAGCTATAACATAAACAACTCCCCACATATTATTGAATACAACAGGAAAAAATCTGTCGGGATACGTTCCCAACGTGTGAAAAACCCCCAGTAAAAAATAACCAACGCCAACCCATAAATAAAATCTGACCAGCCTTTTGTCTAATAATAATTTCATTTCGCTATTTATAAAGATAAATATCGGTAATTCTTTCGCTCCTGCCATTTCAATCTATATAACAGGCCTCCTTGTAAACAAATGACCTGAAAGGGTCAATCAAGAAGAGATGAAAAATAAAAAACGCTCTGGCTTTTAGATTTGATTTTTCATTTTGGTTGTTCGTTTACCATAACCTGTTGTTTATTGACGGCTGCTTTTACTGCTTTCTTTAATTAGATATTCTTGTGGAAGAAATGAAAAAATTATTAATACTGAAACTTTAAATTAAATTTTATGAGAATTCTATTATTACTCCTGCTGACTGCCACAACAATTTTTTCACAGGCACAACAAATAAGCGGTTTGGCAAAAGATGAGAGCGGAGCTCCTCTTAATAGAGCTACTGTTAGCTTAATAAAAGCCACCGATTCTTCCACCATCAAACTGGCAGTTACAAATGTAACCGGCTCTTACAGTTTTTCCGGGATCAGGGAAGGAAATTATAAAGTGCTGGTAAGTTATGTAGGTTACAAGCCTGCATTTTCGCCAAAGTTTTCTTTCAGTTCATCTGATGTGGCTGTGCCGGAATTAAAACTGTCTAAGATTCCCGGCAATCTGAGTAATGTAAATGTTACAGCAAAAAAACCAATGGTGGAAGTAAAAGCTGATAGAACGATCCTGAATGTAGAAGGCACCATCAATGCAACAGGATCAAATGCTTTGGAATTGCTGCGTAAATCACCGGGGGTGTTGCTTGACAAAGACGATAACATTAGCCTGGCAGGAAAAAATGGAGTACAGGTTTATGTAGATGGCCGATCAACTCCTTTATCGGGACAGGATCTTGCCAATTATCTCAAGACCTTGCAATCTTCCCAGATCGAAGCGATCGAATTGATCACCAACCCTTCCGCCAAATATGATGCTGCGGGTAATGCCGGGATCATAAATATCAAACTGGTAAAGAACAAATCTCTTGGGACCAATGGTTCCGTGAATGCGGGATGGAATATCGCTACCTATGCTAAATACAATGCAGGTGCTTCACTGAATTATCGAAACAAAAAAATCAACATTTTCAGCACTTACAGTTTTAGTTATACACCGAACGAGCAACATATAACCATCAAAAGAACGGTGTTGGATAGTCTGTTTGACCAGCAGAACACCTTCCTGGATAAACGCAGGGCACATAATTTCAAAGCCGGTGCAGATTATTTTATCAATAAGAAAAATACCATTGGTGTGATGGTGAATGGAATACTTGCTGATCCGACTTCAAAGAGTTATGGCAAGACTTATATTTCCAACACAACAGCCACCACAGTTGATCGTATTTTGATTGCTGATAACAGCACCAGCATGAAAAGACATAATGCCAATATTAACCTAAACTATAATTATACTGATCCTAAAGGAACCAGCTTTGTAGTAAATGCAGATCGCGGCTCCTATGACCTCAACAGTGACCAGTTCCAGCGGAATTATTATTACAGTCCTTCAGGAGCGACACAGGGCAGTGTGATCTATCACATGCTTTCCCCTGCGCAGATCAATATCAATTCCATCAAAGCTGATTACGAAAAGAATTTCATGAAAGGAAAGCTGGGAATAGGTGCAAAATCTGCTCTGGTAAAAACTGATAATGATTTTCAGCGCTACAATGTAAACAGTTCAGTTGAAGACCTGGATAAGGATCGCAGCAATCATTTTGTTTATAAAGAAAATATCAATGCAGGCTATATCAATTATAACCGTCAATACAAAAAGTTCATGATTCAGGGAGGTTTGCGTGTTGAGAACACTGTTTCAGAAGGTGTAACGAATGGATTAAAATATACCGGAAGTAGCTACACGCCCAGCATTTCTTCGTTTAAAAGATCTTATACCGATCTGTTTCCCAGTGCAGCGATCACCTTCAATAAAAATCCGATGAAACAATGGAGTCTGACATATAGCCGTCGCATCGACCGCCCGGCTTACCAGGATCTGAATCCGTTTGAATTCAAACTGGATGAATACACTTTCATGAAAGGGAATATCAATCTCCGTCCGCAATACACAAATAGTTTCGGGATCACACATATTTATAAATACAAACTGAACATGGGGCTTAATTATAGTCATGTAAAAGATCTTTTCACGCAGATCATTGATACAACTGAAAAATCAAAAGCTTTTCTTTCCAAGAAAAACCTGGCTACCCAGGATATTGTCAGTTTCAATCTGAGCTATCCTTTCCAATATAAATCATACAGCCTGTTCACCAATATCAGCAGTAACTATTCAAAGTACAAAGCTGATTTCGGCACAGGCCGCAAAGTAAATATTGATGCTGTTGGTTTCAATCTTTTTGCACAGAACAGTTTGAAGTTTGCCAAAACCTGGACAGCAGAGTTGAGTGGTTTCTTCAATGCCCCCACTATTTACCAGGGAAGTTTCAAAGGAAAATCGATATACAATGTCGATGCCGGTATATCAAAACAGGTTATGAAAGGAAAGGCTACTGTGAAAGCATCTGTGAGTGATGTATTTCATACCATGAAATTCAGAGCTACATCCGATTTTGCCGGTCAGATAACGAAATTCAGTTACCGCCAGGAAAGCCGGCAGTTCAAACTCAGCTTTAATTTCCGGTTTGGAAATAATAAAGTGAAACCGGCAAGGCAGCGTGTAACCGGTGCAGAGGACGAGTTAAAAAGAGTACAGCAAAGCGGCGGAGTTATTGGGAATAATTAATGTTGAAATTATATTATCAAATCACATTTTTAATCTAAAAATTCTATTTATGAAACAGGTTATTCTTTTTATTGCGATTGCTCTTACTGCATTACTTGTTTGCCATTGTTAATGCTTCATTCATTTTCCAGGGAAGAAGATGAAGGTATTAAGAATGAAAACGAAGGAAACATATAAACAAACATAGCTGAGACCAGTAGTTCTTATGAACACAACGAACGTTGTTCCTGCATGCCGTCAACGGGATTCACCGGGAGAGAAAAAAATACCTGCAGAAATATTAATCTCAGATAAAATGACGAACAGTAAAAACAAAACTTCGCTTCGTACCGCTGCTCTCATCGCAGGGCTTGGCTTACTTGTTATGGTAATAGCTGCTCCCTATGCTGAACTTTTTGTGTACCCAAGGCTTGTTGTTCCGGGTAATGCAGCCGAAACGACCAAAAATATTGTAGCGGATAAGACACTTTTCATTTCCGGTATACTTGGCTACCTGGTAACCTTTATCTGTGATCTGCTGGTAGCCTGGGCGCTTTATGTTTTACTAAAACCGGTAAATGAGAACCTCTCGCTGCTTACAGCATGGTTTAGATTGGTGTATACAGTTATTGCCTTAGTTGCACTCCTTAATCTTGTTAATGTTTTACAACTATTGAATACTACTGATTACTTAACAGTATTTGAACCAGGTCAGTTGAATATTCAGGTAATGGTTTCTCTCAATGCGTTCAGACATGATTGGTACTTTGGATTATTATTTTTTGGTATTCATCTTGAGCTCCTTGGTTATTTGGTTTTCAGGTCGAACTACATCCCGGGAATACTAGGGGTATTGTTGATCATTACTGGTTTAGGTTATCTGATAACTACTTTACAACCCTATCTGTTTCCCAACTTTAATTCAGATATTGCCAGATTTACGTTTTATGGAGAATTGATTTTTATGTTATGGCTGCTGATTAAGGGTTCAAGGATTCAGGAATCAAACAAAGAGATTATATGGTTCGAATCTGTTTCTCTTGAGTAATATATAAAGAAAGCGAAAAGCTAAAAAAGAAAAACGAACGCACAACATTGCATTGACAAATATGGCTGGGCGACGAAAAAATAAGGCTTCAAATCGCTATTCAGTTTTTACTTCAGCCGACCAGAACAAAAAGTCAATCAAAAATTTGAAATGCATACCCTTTACTATCTACTCCACATTTATTCACCCATTCTATTTCTATGATTTGCATAACCATGTTGTTTGTTTACCATAACCCGCTGTTCATTGACTCCGGCTTTCAGTGCTTTCTTTAATTAGATACCCTTGTATAAGAATACCGGAATGTTTATACAAACATTATAAAATCAGTTTTAAAATAGAAACATTAAATCAAAACATTTACTTATGAAACAGATTATTCTTTCGATTGCGATTTTTCTTACTGTAATAGTTGCAACAGCGCAAACGGCTGTATCACGTCAGTCAGCCAATTATGAAGCAGCCAACTGGAAGACATGGTTGTTAGATAACCCGCAGCAAATAACGCTTGCTGCTCCTCCAACTGCTGCTCAGTCAAAAACTGAATTGCAATCTGTAAAACAGGACATGGCTAAACTTGATGAGAAAAAAATGGAACAAATAAAATACTGGAATGCAGGAGCGCCTGCCTACCGCTGGAATCAAATTATACTTGGATTGGTAGACCTGAAGCCAGAAGTTCAGCTTCGCATGCCGGCATCCTGGATGAATGTCGCTATTTATGATGCAACGATATTAGCCTGGAAGGAAAAGATAAAATACACAAGGAAACGTCCCCACGATTTAGATCCTTCGGTAAAACCTGTCATCAATGCTCCTCTGACCTACTCCTATCCATGTGAATATTCAGTAACGGCCGCAGCGGCCGCCTACGTGCTTGCCTATTTTTTCCCTGAAAAAACAGATTCAATTATGCAGATGGCACATGCCGCTTCACAATCACGGGTTGATGCAGGCGTACAATATCCAAGTGATGTTGAAGCCGGTTGGAAACTGGGTGAACTGGTGGCAAAACAAATTATAGAAAAAGCAAAGAACGACGGGTCAGCTAAAGTTTGGGATGGTAAAATGAACAAAGATCCAAAAAAATGGACCGGGCCGTATCCGATGGGAATAACCATGAGTTCATTTACACCCATCGTGATACGTTCAGCTGACCAGTTCAGGCTGCCGCCTCCGCCCGATTTTGAAAATGATATGAAGGAATTGAAAAATTTCAAACAAACTTTCAAATCCCGTTCCATTGCCTATTTCTGGGCAAACAACGGACCTGGATTATGGAACGACCTGGCAAACCAGAAAATGTTTGAATACCGTATGAGTGATGATGCGCCGGCAGTTGCACGTATCTACACTGTGTTGACTGTAGCCTATCATGATGCAGCAATCGCGATCTTTGATTCGAAATATGCCTGGTGGGGTATCAGGCCAAATCAATACGACAGCACGTATAAGCCGCTGATACCAACTCCGCCTTTTCCTGGTTATCCATCCGGCCATGCCGCAGGTGCTGCAACTACATGCGCTGTACTGGAATATTTTTTCCCTGCCGATGCAAAACAATTTCAGCAACTGGCGCAGGAGTGTGCAGATTCACGGTTCTATGCAGGTATTCATTTTCGTACAGATAATGAATCAGCGCTCAGGATGGGTGCGGCACTCGGGAAATATGTTGTTGACACCTGGATGAATAAATAAAAAATATTTTCTCAGTGCATTGAGTCTTATGCAATGTGCACGGGGTCTTGTTTTAACCTGACCCCCTTATTTATAAAATTGAATTAATTGTTTGGATATGGATTGCGAAAGGATTCAAGTGTCGTTGACTCTGAAGTTAAAAAAGAATAGAATGCCGGGGACTTTTAGCAGCACTCTGAATAAGGAAGGGGGTGAAAGTCGAAAAAACTTAGAAAGATATCAAAGTGCCATATATATGAACAAAAAAACAAAAAATGAAAAAAGTAAATAAAATAATAAAATTTGGAGAAAACGTAGAGGGATATAACATTCCTGTTTTAAATGAACGTGAAATAAGAGCATCAGCCGGAATCCTATTTGTCTTTATGTTCATCTCTTTAACGCTGATCCTGTTTAAAGGGAACTTCTTAATGATCAAGTTTTTTATTATTGTATTTCTTACAGATTTAATAATACGTGTCTTTGTTAACCCTGAGTTTTCTCCTTCATTAATAATAGGGCGTTTGATTGTCAGCAGGCAGGTTCCCGAATATGTTGGGGCTGCTCAAAAAAAATTTGCCTGGAAAATAGGTATAGTTCTGGCAAGCTTAATGTTCTTTCTGCTGGTAGTAGTAAATTCAACTAGCATTATAACAGGTCTTACCTGTCTGATTTGCCTGGTATTCTTATTCTTTGAATCAGCATTTGGTATTTGTTTAGGTTGTTTATTTTATGGTTTGTTTTATAAAGATGAAGCTCAATACTGTGCAGGTGAAATTTGTGAGTCAACAAAAAAACAAGATATTCAAAAGACATCATGGGTGCAAATTCTTATCCTTTTTGGTTTTATTGTGTATATTATATTGACAATATTTTTTTTAAATGATCATTTTAGTGAAAACCCAAAGAACTTGTGGCAAATTATTAATTCCGGACTATCTAAATAAAATCGCAGGGGGTTGCGAATAAATAAAGCCCCAAGCACAAAGCCTCAACGTTGTGCTCATTCTTAATCGGGTAATAAAATGAAAGCTGCATTTCGTTCAAAATATGTTCCACCAGGAGTCTTAAACATACAAGAGATTGATAAACCAACTCCAAAGGACAATGAAGTATTGATAAGAGTATATGCAGCCAGCGTAAACAGAAGCGATAATCATGTACTTACAGGCAGGCCATTTATCATGCGGTTGTTCACAGGTTTATTCAAACCGAAGTTAGCCGTTACAGGATCAGACTTTGCCGGGCAAATTGAAGCAACAGGCCCGGCTGTAAGATCATTTAAAGCCGGCGATAAAGTAATGGGCTTTGGTGGTGGTTTCGGGATTGGCTCTCATGCACAATACATAACATTTCCGGAAACCAAAAGAATTGTATTGATGCCCGGCAACATAACTTATGAACAGGCAGCAGCCTGCCTTGAAGGAACATACTATGCCGCTATCGGTATTAACCAGTTAAAACCAACGGCCGGGCAAAAAGCATTGGTGTATGGTGCAACGGGTGCAATCGGCTCAGCCTATGTTCAGTTTTTGAAATATTGTGGTGTTTATATTACAGCAGTATGTGGCGGTGAAAACAGTGAATTAGTAAGATCATGGGGCGCTGATAAAATAATTGATTACAAAACAGAGGATTTTACAAAAGATGAAGAGCAATATGATTTTGTTTTTGATGCTGTGGGCAAAAGCAGTTTTGTCAAATGTAAACCGCTATTAAAGAAAAATGGAATTTATGCTTCATCCGGAGGATTTGAGAATCTGTTCCTGGTACTTATTACGCCGCTGTTGGGTGGAAAAAAAGTTTTATTCCCTAAAGACAATAGGGGTAACATGGGTTTTATCAAAGAGCTGGTTGAAAAAGGAAGCTTCAGACCGGTGATAGATAGAAAGTATCCGATTGATAAAATAGCTGAAGCATTTACATACGTGGCCTCTGGTCAAAAAATAGGTAATGTTATCATTACAATGGATGCTTAACCATTTTGTTATTGAAATCAATAGATTTTATACAAAGGCAGAATTTTGCAATGCTATTTCTTAAGATGTACGACCAGGGAATTGAAATTTCAAAAATATTCCGGGACCTTGGCTGATACGATTTGTCAATCGGTTTATAAGTCGGGATTTATTCCTCGTATATGGGGAGTATTGCTGGTCATTGAGGGTATGGTTATACAATTGCGAAGACTCGTCGGGGAAGAAATTGCTCATCTATCTGTCCTGCTATTGGAAATACAATTGTTAGCGGCGGGCTTTCTTATTTCTTTTGTAGCCAACTTGAATGTCTTGCAACAACCTGCCAGTCTTCATTTTTTTGAACCCAAACATCGGTTAATAAAAAGTCACCATTCCAATCTTTACCATTCACTACTGCGTCTTGATGAAACCAAATATTTAACACGGCAGTTTTATTATAAACACGCACTTGCAGTTTGTCAATGCGGAGCTCTTTGCAGTCAAAATTATGAAGTACTTTCTCAATCCACTCTTCTTTGTTAACTAAGTCGCCGGTTGATAAGGAACTTGTCAGAGTAAATTCGTCAGCAATTATTTTTCTTGCGGTTGCTTCATCTTTATTTTTCCAGGCATTCATCCATTTTGTTTCAAGATCTATAAACTTTTGTTCCATAGCATTATTATTTTGTGTATTAATCCGGGTCAAAAAAAATTGTCAGAATAGTAGAAAGAAATAATGTTTTATATTCTTATTTGTTTAATCAGGTTTGCTACTATAAGGTTACCGCAAACATAAAGGATAATGGTTTAATCACAACGTAAAATTGAATATAAAATGACTTTTAATAATAGGTAGAGTTCCCTATTTATTCCTCATCAGCACCCCATTTTTTGAGAATTGAAGCTAACATATAAGTATAGGTCACACGGCCACCCCATTCAAGAAAAATAAGTATTGTTTTCAACCCGTTGTTCTTTGCCATTTTTATTGCAGCTGCGTCATTGAAACATTCTTTCTTTCTCTTCGCCATGCCCGTTGCTGAAAGTTTTGGTAGATTATCGATCACTTATTCAGGATTACAATGAATCGCCAATAAAGAGGTATGAAATTTTCGATATTTCAAGAATTGATCGCAAATTATTCATCACATAGTTCGAACTTTCTCTTGTCAGGGCTACACCTTCCTTTTTCTCCTTAATTGGGCACAATCGTTCCGTTTTACAATTTAAAAAGACATCCATCGGGTATTGCTATTTTATCAAATGACATTGCATATGTTTCAAAGCAGGGTTAGAATTTTCTTTTCTTATAATCATTATTAACGGGATTGTTTCTCTGGCATTCTCTAAAGGAATAAACTTTAGTTTTAGTTTGTATCCCAATTCAATATTCCCGGGAAGCAACGAAATACCAAAACCACTTTCGACTAAACGCAAAACAGAATTTAGCTGCGAAGCATGGTGTAAGATATGAGGTGCAAAACCGGCTTGGGAACATAGGGCCAAAAAGCTGTCAAATATAGTAGGGCCACACTCTCTCGTGAAAGTGATGAAAATTTCATTTTTTAATTCTTTTACAGCAATTTTATTTTTCATCGCCAATGGATGTTTAACAGGTACTACAGCAACAAAAGGCTCTTTCAGGATCAATGTCTCCTGCAAGGCTTGCGGATGTAACCATGTTCTCACAAAGGCAACATCTAAAGTGCCGTTGTTCAATCCATGCAGCAAACTGTGATTAGGCTGTTCTTCAAATTGTAAATTAATATGAGGAAAGTTTTTAGCGAAAACTGATAAAAGCGTTGGTAGCTCGCTGTGCATAACAGCACCTGCATATCCAATTTTTAAGGTCCCGGTTTCACCTTTACCATGAATGGTCAATCGCTTTTTTACTGTTTCCATCTGCAAAACCATTTGCTTTGCATCTTGTAATAATTCTTTACCGGCGGGGGTTAATAGTACAGTTCGTTTTGTACGTTCAAAAAGCATCACCCCCAAATCGTTTTCTATTTGTTTTATCATCCTGGTTAAAGGGGGTTGCGAGATATGCAATCTTTCAGCAGCCCTGCCAAAATGCAATTCTTCAGCTAAAACCAAAAAATAATTCAAATGTCTTAAATCCATTATAATACTTTTTTAGTATCATGAATTGATAAAGATAGTATTTCCGGTATTAATAAATACAATGTTATTTTGCCATTCGGTATAATTTATTTTTTATGAAAAAAATACTGATCATTTATTTATTAATCAAATCAATTAGTACGATGGCACAACAGCAGGAAAATATCGCCACACCACCCCCATTTAGTAAAACAATTTCTGCAAATGATTTTGTTTTTATATCAGGTCAGGTAGGCATTGATGAAACGACCGGTAAGCTGGTAAACAACAGTTTTGAAGCAGAGACGCAACAGGTGATGAAGAATATCGGGATATTACTAAAAAAAGAAAGATTAGAATATAAAGATTTGGTAAGTGTAACGATTTATTTAAAAAGCATGGACAATTATCAACTTACTAATAAAATATATTCATCGTACTTTAAAGGTACATTTCCTTCACGTGTTTGTATTGCTGTTGCTGACTTACCTGCTAAAGCTAATATCGAGATTGCTGCAACTGCAAAAATTGAAAAGATGCCCTCGGAAAGAAATAAGGAAACTGTGAAACTATTTTTAGAAATGGTACGTTCAGGTATAGCACCAGACAAAGCGAGCTTATTTATGGCGGACACGGTTCTTGCACACCAAATGAACGCCGAAGAACAAATTACTGTAAAACGGACACCGCAGAATTATTCAGAG
>Ga0137451_1000542_pt1 | contig 11608 bp, 11 predicted proteins | sample EasRivERMGT500_2_FD_102336 | JGI IMG/M metagenome (GOLD analysis project Ga0137451, IMG submission 102336) | Soil microbial communities from meander-bound floodplain in the East River, Colorado, USA - East River MetaG ERMGT500_2 | ecosystem: Environmental > Terrestrial > Soil > Floodplain ... | reverse complement strand
TTCAAGGACCGCCTTCTCATGGAGCAGGACCCGCACCTCGTCCTCGAGGGCACGCTGCTGGGGGCGTACGCGATCCGCGCCTCGGTGGCGTACATCTACATCCGGGGCGAGTTCGTCCACGGGACGCGGGTCTTAGAGCGTGCGGTCGCCGAGGCCTACGCGGCGAACTACGCGGGGGCGAACGTTCTCGGGAGCGGCTGGAGCTGCGACCTGATCGTCCACCGCGGCGCCGGCGCGTACATCTGCGGCGAAGAGACCGCGTTGATGTCGTCCCTCGAGGGGGATCGCGGGTACCCCCGCCTGAAGCCGCCGTTCCCCGCGGCTTCCGGCGTTTGGAAGTGCCCGACGACGATCAACAACGTCGAGACGGTCGCCAACATCCCGTTCATCGTCGAGCGGGGTGCGGCGTGGTTCTCCTCGGTCGGCAAGCCGCCGAAGAACACGGGGCCGAAGCTCTACTGCCTCTCCGGCCACGTGAAGCGTCCCGGCGTGTACGAAGCGCCCCTGGGGCTCCCGATGCGGGAGCTCATCGAGGAGCTGGGGGGCGGGATGCTCCACACCGACCGTCCGCTCAAGGCGGTGATCCCCGGCGGGTCGTCGGTGCCGGTGCTCCGCGCCGACGAGTGCGACCTCGATCTGGACTTCGACTCGCTCATGGCCAAGGGCACGATGCTCGGCTCGGCCGGGATCATGGTGATGGATTCCTCGGTGTGCATGGTCGCCGCGATGGCCCGCATCGCGCACTTCTACCACCACGAGTCCTGCGGGCAGTGCACGCCGTGCCGCGAAGGTTGCGGCTGGCTGGAGCGCATCCTCAACCGGATCGAGACCGGCCTCGGGCTGCCTTCCGATCTCGACCTGCTCCTGTCGGTCTCCGACAACATCATGGGCAACACGATCTGCGCGCTCGGCGACGCGGCGGCGATGCCGACGATCTCCTTCGTGAAGAAGTTCGAGGAGGAGTTCCGGCACCACATCGAGCACAAGACATGCTTGACCGGAACGCTGGCCATGCAGGGGGTGAGGTAGCGATGCCGAGGGTGACGATCGACGGCTTCGAGATGGACGTCGCGCCCGGGACGACGATTCTGCAGGCGTGCCTGCAGCGCGGCCACGAGATCCCCCACTATTGCTACCACGACGGGCTGTCGATCGCAGGCAATTGCCGAATGTGCCTCGTGGACGTGGAAAAACAGCCGAAGCTCGTCATCGGCTGCTACACCCCGGTCGCCGAGGGGATGGTCGTCCACACCGAGAACGACAAGGTGAAGAACGCGCGGTCGGCGATGATGGAGTTCTTCCTCATCAACCACCCGCTCGATTGCCCGATCTGCGATCAGGCGGGGGAGTGCCGGCTCCAGGACTACGCGGTGACGCACGGCACCGGCAAGAGCCGCTACACGGAGCCGAAGCTGGCGCTCGCGAAGGCGGTGGACATCGGCCCGCACGTCACGCTCGACCAGGAGCGCTGTATCCAGTGCAGCCGCTGCATCCGCTTCTGCGACGAGGTGACCAAGACCGGAGAGCTGGGCTTTTTCGACCGGGGCGAGCGCAGCCAGATCGGGATCTTCCCCGGCCGAAGCTTGGACAACGCGTACTCCGGCAACGTCGTGGACCTGTGCCCGGTGGGCGCGCTCACGCTGAAGGAGTTCCGCTTCCAGACCCGCGTCTGGTATCTGCGCAACACGTCCACGATCTGCGCCGGGTGCGCGCGCGGCTGCAACGTGGTCGTGGGGGTGGGGCAGCAGCCGACGTTGATGACGACCTCGGGCCAGCTCGACGACCGGATCAAGCGGATCGTGCCGCGCGTCAACGCGGACGTGAACGACTGGTGGATCTGCGACGAGGGGCGGCTCTCTTACTTGCGCGAGCAGGGCGCGACGCGTCTTGTCCCCGCGATGCCGTACGACGCCGCGGTGGCGAAGGCCGGCGCGATCCTCGCCGCCGCAGCACGCGCCGGCACCTTGGGCGCGATTCTCTCCCCGCGGCTCGTGTGCGAGGACGTCTTCGCCTGGAAGACAGCGCTCGAGGCGTTCGGCGGCGGGCCGATGCGCGTTCACCCGCTCCGGCGCGGCGAAGACGACGGGCTCCTGATCCGCGCGGACAAGGGCGCGAATTCGACCGGTGCGGGCTGGATCCTCGGCCAGTCCTTCGGTGCGACGGCCCCGTTCAAGGCGCGCACGCTGCTCGTCGTGGGCGACACGCTCGACCCCGCGGACACCTTCGTTCCCGAGCCGGGGAGCGCGGCCGAGATCGTGTACGTCGGGCCGTTCGTCACGCCCGCGTCCCGAGCCGCTGCGGTCTCGATCCCGGCCGCGTCGTGGTCGGAGGCCGACGGCACCTTCGTCAGCTTCGAGGGGCGTGCGCAGCGCGTGCGGCGTTGCCACCTGCCCCTGGGCCAGGATGCGCGCCCCGGGTGGAGGATCGCGCTCGACGTGCTCCACGCGGCGAAGCTCGACGCCCCCGCGTGGACCTCGGCGGACGACGTCCTGGCGGCGATCGCGGCGAAGGTGCCCGAGCTCGAAGGGGTCACGCCGGCGGCGATGGGGCTTCTCGGCGTTCCCGCCCGCGGCACGGTGGGGGCCTGAGGATGGATCCCGTCGCCATCCTGATCGCCTTCCTGAAGATCTTTCTCGTGTTCAACGTCCTCATGGGCGCGGTCGCGTTCATGACCTGGGTCGAGCGCCGGGTGTCGGGGATCATCCAGTACCGGCTCGGTCCGAACCGGGTCGGGCCGTGGGGGCTGCTGCAGCCGATCGCGGACGGGATCAAGTTCATCCAGAAGAAGGACATCGTCCCGGACGACGCCTACGTGCCGTTCTACCTCATGGCTCCGGCGCTTGCGGTCGTCCCCGCGCTGTTCGCCTTCGTCGTGATCCCCTTCGGGCCCGAGGTCGTGCTGTTCGGCCGCAAGGTGCCGCTCGTCATCCTCGACATGGACGGCGGCCTGCTGTGGGGGTTCGCGGCGACGGCCCTGGGCGTGTACGCGCTCGTGCTCGCCGGCTGGGCGTCCCGCTCGAAGTTCTCCCTCATGGGAGGCCTGCGCTCCTCGGCGCAGATGATCAGCTACGAGCTGCCGCTCGTGCTGTCGATCGTGGCCGTCGTGCTCATGGCGGGAACCCTGCGCCCCACGGAGATCGTGGCGCAGCAGGCCGGATGGTTCTGGAACTGGAACGTCTGCAAGGGGATTCCGTTCTTGGGCTTCCTGCTCTTCACGATCGCGGGGTATGCCGAGACGAACCGCGTGCCGTTCGACCTCCCCGAGGCCGAAGGCGAGCTGGTCGCCGGCTACCACACCGAGTACTCGGGGATGCGCTTCGCCGCCTTCTTCATGGCCGAGTACGTCAACATGATGACGTCGTCGGCCCTCGGGGTGACGCTGTTCCTCGGCGGCTGGCAGCTCGGCTTTCCGGTCGCGCTCGAAGGGTGGCCGCTGTGGGCCCTGCAAATCGGCGCCTTCGTCGCGAAGGTCGCGTTCTTCCAGTTCCTGTTCGTCTGGGTCCGGTGGACGCTGCCGCGCTTCCGCTACGACCAGCTCATGAACCTCGGGTGGAAAGGGCTGCTGCCCGTGTCGCTCGTCAACCTCGCCGCCACCGCCCTGCTCGTCACCTTCGACTTCAACGTCACGCGATAGGACCATGGACGCTTTCGCTTTCTACGTCTTGGCACTGCTGACCGTCGCCTCCGCGCTCGTCGTGGTGACGCACCGCAACCCGGTCGTCTCCGCCGTCGCGCTCGCGTTCAACCTCGTCTCGATCGCCGGTTTTTACGTCCTGCTCGGCGCCCAGTTCATCGGCCTGCTGCAGGTACTCGTGTACGCCGGGGCGATCATGGTGCTCATCCTGTTCGTGATCATGCTGCTGAACCTGGCCGAGGAGCTGCCGCCGGTAAAGGTCGCGGGGACCTTCCAGCGCGTGCTGGCACCCGCGGCGACGCTCACGTTCGCGGTCGTGCTCGGCCGCGCGTTGTGGCGCGACACGCCGGCGACGCTCCCGCCCGCCTCCGAGGGATTCGGGACCGCTGCGGTCCTCGGGCGCGAGCTGTTCACGCGGTACTACTACCCGTTCGAGGTCATCTCGCTCCTTCTCGTCGTCGCGATGGTCGGGGCCGTCCTCCTCGCGAAGCGAAAGCTGACATGATCGACCCGCGCCTGGTCCTCATCCTCTCCACCGTGCTGTTCGCGCTCGGTGCCGTGGGCGTGCTCCTGCGCCGCGGGGCGATCTCGATCCTCATGTGCGTCGAGCTCATGCTCAACGCGGCCAACCTCGCGTTCATCACCTTCGCGCGCCTGCGGGGCGGGCCCGAGGCCCAGATCTACGTGTTCTTCGTCATGACCCTGGCCGCGGCCGAAGCCGCGGCGGGCCTCGCCATCGTCATCGCGCTGTTCCGGCTCAAGGGAACGACCGACGTGGACGAGATCAACCTCCTCAAGTGGTGACGGGCGCATGACGAAGCTGATCTGGTTGATCCCGATCCTTCCCCTCTTGGGCGTCGCCTTGAACGGCACGCTGGGAAAGAGGCTCGGCAAGCGGGGCGTCGGGACGATCGCCTGCGGGGTCGTGCTCGCGGCCTTCCTGCTTTCGTGCGGCGCCGTGTGGGAGCTGTCGCAGCTGGCCCCCGACGACCGCCACGTCACGGCCTCCTTGGGCACCTGGCTGCCGCTGGGCCCGGTCGGCCCCGGCGGTGCCCTGGCCACGATCGACTGGGGGTTCGCGCTCGATCCCCTCTCGGCGGTGATGATCCTCGTCGTCACCGGCGTCGGGTTCCTCATCCACGTCTACGCCACCGGCTACATGGCCCACGAGGAGGGGTTCGCGCGCTTTTTCGTCTACATGAACCTCTTCATGTCGATGATGCTGACGCTCGTCCTCGGCGGGAACCTCCTCGTGACGTTCGTCGGATGGGAAGGCGTGGGGCTGTGCTCCTACCTGCTCATCGGCTTCTTCTACGACCGTCCTTTCGACGCGCGCACCGGGCTGTCGTGCGCCGACGCCGGCCGCAAGGCGTTCATCGTCAACCGCATCGGGGACTTCGCGTTCGTCATCGGGATGCTCTATCTGCTCACGACCTTCGGGACGCTGGACTACCGCGGCGTCCTGGACGGGGTCGCGTCGGGCACGGGCTCGCAGGCGATGCTCGTCGCGGTGGCCCTGCTGCTGTTCGTCGGTGCGTGCGGGAAGTCGGCTCAGATCCCCCTGTACGTCTGGCTTCCGGACGCGATGGCGGGTCCGACCCCCGTGTCCGCCCTGATCCACGCGGCCACGATGGTCACCGCCGGCGTCTACATGGTCACGCGGATGTCGGGGCTGTACGCGCACGCGCCGGAGGCGATGGCCGTCGTCGCCGTCGTCGGGGCGGCGACCGCGCTCTTCGCGGCGACGATGGGGATCACGGCGACCGACATCAAGAAGGTCCTCGCGTACTCCACGGTCAGCCAGCTCGGCTACATGTTCGCGGCGGCAGGCGTGGGCGCGTGGACCGCCGCGATCTTCCACCTGATGACCCACGCGTTCTTCAAGGCCCTGCTGTTCCTCGGGGCGGGGAGCGTGATCCACGGTCTCGGAGGGGAGCAGGACATCACGAAGATGGGCGGCCTGAAGTCCAAGATGCCCGTCACCTTCGCCACGTTCATGACCGCGACTCTCGCGATCTCGGGCATCGTCCCCCTCGCGGGTTTCTTCTCGAAGGACGAGATCCTCTGGGGGGCGTTCTCCTCGGGGCACCGCGTCGTGTGGGCCGTGCTCGCGCTGGCCGCCGGGCTGACCGCGTTCTACATGTTCCGGCTGACGTTCCTCGTGTTCTACGGCGAGCCTCGCGGCGATCGTCATGCGTGGGATCACGCGCACGAGTCGCCGCGCTCGATGACGCTCCCCCTCGTGATCCTGTCGATCCTCTCGATCGTCGGCGGGTGGGTCGGCATCCCGGCGCTGCTCGCCGGCGGGCGCGACGTCAACGTCTTCCACCACTGGCTCGCCCCGGCCGTTGCCGGCGCGCACGCCGAGGCGGAAGGCGGAGCATCGCACGCCGCCTCGACCGAGGGACTTCTCATGGCGGCCGCGCTGGGCGTCGCGCTCGCGGGAATCGGCCTCGCGTCCGTGCTGTACCGGGCGCGGAAGGGAGCGGCGGACCGGATCGCGGCGAGCTTCCGCCCGGTCTACGTCCTCTGGCGCAACCTCTACTGGGTCGACGAGCTGTACGAGGCGGTGGTCCTCCGGCCGTTCTACGCGCTCTCGCGGTTCTTCTCCGCGTTCGACCGCCTGGTCGTCGACGGCCTCGTGAACGTTGCGGGGATCTTCGTGGACATCACCGGCCAGGTCCTCAAGCTCTTCCAGACCGGGTACGTGCGGAACTACGCGCTCCTTTTCCTCATGGGGGTCGTCGCGATCCTCGTGTATTTCGCGAGGCTCTAGCCGATGAGCGAGCTGTCGATCCCGCTCGTGCTCCCGGTCGCGATCCTCACGGCGTGGGCGCTCCTCGTGCTGCTCATCGCGCCGTTCTTCCGAGAGACACCGCGCGGTGTGGCCGGCCTGATCTCGCCGTGGGGGGTGTCCCTCCTCGGGGTGGGGTTCGCGTTCGCCGCATGCATGAAGCAGTGGACGGCCATCACCGCGGCCGGCGAAACGACCGCGTACGGCATGGTCCACGTCGATCGCCTGGGCGTGTTCACGGGCCTGCTCGTGCTCGGGATCGGCTTCCTGACCCTTCTGCTCTCGGGCCGCTTCCTCGAGCGGGAGGACGCCGAGCACGGCGAGTTCTACGGTCTGGTGCTCCTGGCCCTCGCGGGCATGATCGTCATGGTGCAGACGACCCACCTCATGGTCCTGCTGATCGGGCTCGAGATCTTCTCGGTGACGTTCTACGTGCTGTGCGGCCTCACCCGCGGCCGGGCGCGCTCGATCGAGGCGGCCCTGAAGTACTTCCTCCTGGGCGCGTTCTCGTCGGGGTTCCTCGTCTACGGCCTCGCCGTGATCTACGGCACGACCGGATCCTTGTTCCTGAGCGAGGTCGCGACCGCCGCCTCGGCCCACCCGTCGACGGCGCTTCACGCGGGCTTAGGCCTGCTCATCGTGGGGCTCGCCTTCAAGATCGCGGTCGTTCCGTTCCACCAGTGGGTGCCCGACGTCTACACGGGCGCCCCGACCAACGTGACCGCACTCATGGCCGCCGCGACGAAGGCCGTCGCCTTCGCCGCGCTGCTGCGCGTGCTCGTGGGCGCCTTCGGGGAGGCGCCCGGCCTGTGGGCGCCGCTCATCACGTGGCTCGCGATCGTGACGATGACGGTGGCGAACGTCATCGCGCTGGCGCAGACGAACATCAAGCGCTTGCTGGCGTTCTCGTCGATCGCGCACGCGGGCTATCTGCTCATCGCCGTCGTCTGCCTTCCCGAGCACGGGGTCACGGCGATCCTCTACTACCTGACGACCTACGCGTTCATGACGATCGGGGCGTTCGCGGTGGCGGCGGTGGTGGGCCGGGGCGATGCCCACGACGAGAGGGGCTACGACTACGTCCGGTCCTGGGGCGGGCTCGGGGTGCGGCGCCCGCTGCTCGCCCTGGTGATGACGGTCTTCATGCTCTCGCTCGCGGGCATCCCGCCGACGGGCGGCTTCATCGGCAAGTACCTGATCTTCCAAGCGGCGGTGCGCTCGCACGAGTGGCTGCTCGCGGTGGTGGGATCGGTGAACGCCGCCATCGCCGCCTACTACTACCTCTCGGTCCTGATGACGATGTGGTTCAAGCCCGCCCCCGACGGCGGGGGTGTCGCGTTCGAGCCCCTACCGCCGTCGATCGCCGCGCTGCTCACCTTCTCTGCGGTCGCCGTCGTCTACCTCGGCGTGGCGCCCGAGCGCCTCATCGAGATCGCGCGGGGCCTCGCGTACACGCTGCTCTAGGCCATAGCGCTTCGCCAACCCTTCGTTGCTTTCCAAGAATATTCGGCGCTCGCGCGCTTTTCTTCCTAGCACCGAGGTCGGACCGAGCGTATACGTCCGGCCGGGCGCCGGGGCGGGGTCGCGACACCGTGGGGGGATGGCGCGGCTTCGCTCCGGTACTCTTCTCGCCGCTGGAACCCGCCCCTCGGCCCCGACGTATCCTGAACTTCGAGGGGGGCCTCCATGAAAACGGTCAAGTCGATCAAATACCTCATCACGGCGCCGTTCATCCTGCTGATGCTCGTCGTCATCAACTGGATGACGACGCCCGGGCAGTGGTGGGTGCAGTGGGCCGCGCTCGGCATGGGGATCGCGTGGGTGATCGCGCTGCTGCGCGTCATGCGGATGGTGATCTTGCTCGGCGGCCTCGCCGCCTTCGGCGCCTGGCTCGCGAACCGGCAAAAAGGGGTCTGACCCTATTTCTTGATCATCGACATCGCGAGCTGGATCATCGCGCCGACGTCCGCGACGTTCGCGGGGAGGACCACGGTGTTGGTCGTCTTGGCGAGCGCGCCGAACTGGACGATGTACTGTTCGGCGACGCGGAGCTGCACGGCCTCGTACCCGCCCGGCTTCTGAATCGTCTCGGCGACCTTGCGGATGCCCTCGGAGGTCGCCCCTGCGATCGCCAGGATCGCCTCCGCGGCGCCCTCGGCCTCGTTGATCTGCTGCTGCTTCTTCGCCTCCGACGCCTTGATGACTTGTTGCTTCTCACCCTCGGCGGTGTTGATGGCGGCGTCGCGCTCGCCCTCCGAGGTGAGAATCACCGCGCGCTTCTCGCGCTCCGCGCGCATCTGCTTCTCCATCGCGGCGAGCACGTCCTTGGGCGGGGTGATGTTCTTGATCTCGTAGCGGAGCACCTTGATCCCCCAGGGCTCCGACGCCTTGTCGAGCTCGTTGACGACCTGAAGGTTGATGTGGGTGCGCTCTTCGAACGTGCGGTCGAGGTCGATCTTGCCGATCTCGCTGCGTAGGTTGGTCTGCGCGAGCTGCGAGATCGCGAAAAGGTAGTCGGCCACCCCGTACGACGCGCGCTCGGCGTCCATCACCTTGAGGTAGAGCACTCCGTCGACGCCGACCTGCACGTTGTCGCGCGTGATGCAGATCTGCTCCGCGACGTCGATCGCGCGCTCCTTGAGCGAGTGCTTGTAGCGGATGACGTCGAAGAAGGGGAGGAGTATGTGGAATCCTGGGACCAGAGTTCCGGCGAACTTCCCGAGCCGCTCGACGACGTAGGCGTTCTGCTGCGGGACGACCACGGCGGTCTTCGCGATGATGATGAGCACGAGGACAAAGCCGACGATCGCGACGATGAGCAAGGGCGCCATGCCGAGGGTCTCCTTCAATCGGGCTGCAGCCAGAGCGTCAGGCCGTCGACCCGAACCACACGGCAGCGCGTGCCCGTGGGAAGCGTCGCCCCCGTCGCGCTGCGCGCATTCCAGGACGTTCCGCGCAGCTCCGCCTTGCCGACCCCGCCTTCCGCAACATCCTGGAGGACGACGGCCGTCTCGCCGAGAAGCGTGTCCACCTCCGGGTGCCGCTTCTCACGCTTCGCCATCCACTCGAGGAGCGGCTTCCGGAAGAGCAGGAGGGACACGACGGAAAGAACGGAGAACAGGACCCACTGCATCCAGGGCGGTCCCGCCAGGCCCAAGCGCGCGAGCAGGCCGACAAGGACTGCCGAGACTCCGAAGAAGATCGTGAAGAAGCCGCCGGGTGTCAGCATCTCGATCGCGAGCAACGCGATCCCGGCCACGAGCCAAAGCCACCACATCATCGGCCGAGAGGCTACCACGAGACACACTTCGCCCACCCCGGAAGGTCTCGGGGCGGCGAAGCGTCGGAGAGTTTCGTTAGAAGCGGAAGGCGGCGGTGAGGCGGGCGACGAGCGGCTCGACGTCGATCTTTTGACCGTCGGAGAGAACCATGCCGACGTCCAGCCACTTCAGGCCGGCGCCGATGGCGAAGTGCTCGCCGAAACCGAAGTCGATTCCGGTGCTGATACCCCAGCCGGTCTCGCTGTCGATGCCGGCGTTGAAGCTGTCGCCGACGACGTCGCTGCCGTTGGCGTCGAGCTCGATGTCACCCCAGTTCACCCACGTGAACGAGGGGCCCACGTAGAAGTCGAAGTGCTTCGAGGGGATGAGGTGGAAGTTCGCTGTCAGGGTGAGCGGCGAGAAGTCGGTCTCGCCGATCGTCGTTCCCCCGAACTCGACCTCCTGGCTCGCATTGACGTAGTCGAGCTCGATCCCGAGGAGGCGCGCGAACCGTCCCTCGACGCCGAGGTTCCAGCCGACGTGGTCCTGCGCCGCGATGGAGTCCGTGACCGTTTCGAACGAGACATCGGAATCGTTCAGCGGGGCGACGTAGGCGGGGCCGCCGTAGACCTTGAAGTGCCAGATGTCATCGTGATCGTCGGCATCCGATGTCGCCGCCGGTGCGGGCGTCGGTGCGGGCGTCGGTGTGGGCGTTTGCGCGTACACGGAAGATCCGACGGCGATCGAGCAACCTACTGCCAGAAGTGCAATTCGACTCATAGCCATGGTGGGGGGCTCCTTTCAATGGATCTCCCGACCCGAATCGTCGTGAGATCTTAGGTGCGTGCCTACATCCGCAAAGAGTGTGCCGGTGGAGCCGATCACGCGGCAATGGGCGGACCGCCTAGTGTTTCGGTTGTTAGCGCGTGTTACGCGCTTGCATGTAACGAGTGATTCTGACGCGCGCATGTCGAAGCGAATGAGCCGCCCACGCGCGAATCACTGATGAGCCGCGTGAGGGCTCCCCCGGCGGACGTAAACGAAGATCTCAGCTCGCGCGACGAGTCGCCGCGCGTTGCCTAGGACCTCTTGATCACCACGAACGTGATGTCGTCGGTCTGCGGGCCGGCCTCGAGAATCCTCGCCCGCAGGTCGTCGCAGATCTCGGTCGCGGAGAGGTCCTTCGTCCGGGCGAGGGTCTTGCCCAGCGTCTCGGAGACGAACCGTCCGTCGGCGTGCTCGGTGAAGCCGTCGGTCGCCAGCAGCAGGATGTCGCCGGAGCCGAGCAGCTCGATCTCATTGACGACCCGGCTCGTGCGGCGCGAGGCTCGGCCCGGCAGACGCGCATCCTCCGGCGCGTCGGCGGCGGGGAAGATCCCGATCGGCGTCTCGGACACGGTGCGGTCGGAGGCGAGCGGCATGATCCGGCCGAACTCACGCGAGAACACCATCGGGGGCGGGTGACCCGCGGAGAGATACCGGAACCGGCCGCGGTCGGTGATCTCCCCGTAGAGCATCGCCACGAGCTTCTTGATGTTCGTCGATTCGTAGAACCGCGTCTTGATCTTCTCGAACAGCCGCGTCGTGATCTGACCCGACATCTCGAGCTCGTAGGAGACGCCGAGCAGGAACGCCTGGTGCAGCATCGCCGCGACGGCCGCGTCGGTCATCCGGTGCCCCGCCACGTCCGCGAGCAGGATGCCCGCGCGGTGCTTGTTCTCCTCGAGCTGCGTCGCGATCTCGTCGCGCCCCTCGGCGCGCGCCTTTTCGATCCGCCCCTCCAGATCGAAGCGGTACTTGAAGTCGAGGTAGATGAGGTGGTCGCCCCCCATCGCACCGTTGAGCGGCAGCGACGCCGCGTCAACGTCGATCCCGTCGAGCCGCGGGCGCTCGCCGGCCGACGGCTTGAGGATCTTCACG
>Ga0137451_1000541_pt1 | contig 11635 bp, 7 predicted proteins | sample EasRivERMGT500_2_FD_102336 | JGI IMG/M metagenome (GOLD analysis project Ga0137451, IMG submission 102336) | Soil microbial communities from meander-bound floodplain in the East River, Colorado, USA - East River MetaG ERMGT500_2 | ecosystem: Environmental > Terrestrial > Soil > Floodplain ... | reverse complement strand
GAAGTTGCCTGCCTGTGCCGCTGTCGTGAGGATGCCGCGATTCCGCGTGTTGCTGAGCGGGAACCGCAGCTGCTCGTAGTTGAAGAAGAAGAACGCCTTTCCGCGGCCGTCGTACAGGCCCGGGATCTGGATCGGGCCGCCTTCGCGGCCGCCCCACTGATTGAGCGTCAACACGTTCTTGTCCAGGCCGGCCACTTTGTTGAAGTAGTAGTTCGTGTTCAGCCCGCGATCGCGATGGTACTCGTACGCGCTGCCGACAAACTGGTTGGTGCCGGACCGCGTGGCGAACTTGATCTGCACGGCGCCCTGGCCTGACGCATCAGCGCCCGCCGTCGCCGTCGACACGGTGACTTCTTCGATCAAGTCCAGCTTCGGATGGATGTTGGCGAAGAAGCCGTCGGTCGACCGCGTGTACTTGTCCTGAATGTTGGCGCCGTCCACGGTGATCGACAGCGCGCTCTGCGGCAGACCGGCGACGGTCGACGACCGCTGCGAGTGATTCACCACGCCGGTGTCCACGCTCGGCAGGAAGACCACGAAGTTGAGGCCGTTACGCGTGATGAGCGGGAGGCTCGAGATCTGGTCGACGCGGACCGTCGAGGAAATGGCCGTCGCCTGTGTCTGCACGAGCGCGCTGCCGCCGACGACCTCGACGTTCTCGGTGATCGCACCAATCTCGAGCGTCACTTTGATCGCGCGCGCCGTGCCGCTGAGGAGTTCGACGTCCTTCAGCAACACGGTCTTGAAACCGTTCAGCGAGACCGACACGCTGTAGATGCCTGCGTCGAGCGCGGGCACATCGAACACGCCCGCGGAGGTGGTCACCGTCCGGTTGACGACGAGGGTGCGTGTGTTCTTGACCTCAACGGTGGCGCCCGGAAGGACGCCGCCGCTCGAATCGAGGACGGTTCCGGAGAGCGTTGTCCTCGTGCTGCCCTGAGCGAACGCGTTGGTCGTCAACGCGGCCAGAGCGATCATTACCAACATCAATCGAGATACCAGTCTGCGCATACAGGTCCCTTCCTGCCGCGCGGGGTCGCCGCGCGGAAGCGTCCATCCAGTCGTAATGGGCGCGCGTACCTTAACACTGGCCGTGGGCGGCGTGAATCTGCGGGTCGGCGTTATGAGCCGATAGCAGCTCAATAGAACTTCCACGTCGTGCGGTAGTCCCGGGCCACGGGTTGCCCGCTCAGCCGGATGCGCACCAGCTCGACCGGCATGTGCCCGCCGATGAGCACGGCGTCATGGAACGCCGTCGCGCTGATGCGCCGGGACTCAACAAACTCGCGATAGAGCGCGCGAAACTGCAGTCCGCCCACGAGATATGCCGTCTGGTAGAGCGGCGCGTCGATCGTCGTGCGCCGGACCTCGCCTTCGGCGTTCGCGCGCTCGTGACCGACCCGATCGACCAGGAAGTCCACGCACTGCTGAGGCGTCCATCGGCCGAGGTGATAGTTGAGCGAGAAGACGATGCGCGCGGCGCGATGCAGGCGCCAGAACAGCATCCCGATCTTCTCGGGGTTGGTGCGGGGGAACCCCTGGTCCCAGAGCTGCAGCTCCCAGTAGAGCGACCAGCCCTCGCGCCAGAACGGCGTCCGCTGAAGCGCCGCTCGCTGAGGGTTGAAGCGATCCGACAGGAACGCCTGCATGTGATGGCCGGGTACCAGCTCGTGGTGCACCGTGGCGAAGTTGAACGGCGGCGTGTTGCCGCGCAGGCTCATCAGCTTGTCGTCGTGCGTCATCGTGTCCACCGGGTACGAGACCCGCGTCACTTCGCCGCCGGTGAAGAACGGATTGATGAGCTGCCGTTCCGGCGTCTGCATGGCGAGACGCCAGACCTCGCGCGCGAGCGGCGGCAGCGTGACCGCGTTCATTTCCTGGACGAACGTCTCCGAGTACTTCGCGATGTCGAAGATCGCCCACGGCGCTTCACCGGGCGGCGGGGCGAGATTCTTCGTGTGCTCGAGCGCCTTCTTCCAGTCGTCGCCGAAGCCCATCGCGCGGGAGACCACCTTGAACTGGTTCTCCGTCCACTCGAACTCCTTGAGGCCGATCGCGATGAGCTCGTCAGGTGTGTACGGAATCATCTCGAAGGCGAGATCGGCACGAAGCCCCTCGGCCAGCACGGGATCGCCGACGATGGGTTCGAGTGCGCCGGGCCGCGCGCCGACGACGTGCTGGCGAAGCGCGGCGCCGTAGGCGCCGAGCGCCGTGTTCACGCGCCCGTACGGCTCGCGCACCCACCAGGAGAACGACGGGTCGTAGCCGTCGTAGAACGTGTTCCAGTCCGCGAGGATCGTGCGAAGGGCCTCGATTTGGACCGCGGCGCGCGACGCCACGACCCGTTCGACATCGGTGCGCCGCGCCGGTGTGCCGGTGGGCTCCGCGGTCAGTGTCCGCGTGAGGCTCGTGATGTCCCTCGCGACGTCATTCAGCGTCGTTGCCGCGGCGCGAGGATCGACGCGCTTGCGATCGAACCGCTCTTCCTGAAGCAGCCGCAGCTTGTCGGAGAAGGGGAGGAGCGGCGCCATCTGCGCCCAGCGGCGATCGGCAAGCGCCAGCATCTCGACGTCGTACTCGATGCGGTTGCGCAGCATCACGTAGTCGATCTTGCCCTCGGGGTTGAGCGCGTTGAAGTCGGCTTCGACGAGGCGGCGCTGCCAGCCCTGATAGAAGGTGCGCAGTCGCGAGTGACGCGCGGGCGAGAACGGGACTTCGTAGCGCCGCTCGATGGCAGCTTTGTCCAGGACGTAGCGGTCGAGCGCCACGCGCAGGTCGCTCTCGGTCTTCGCAAACGCGACGAGCGCTGAGAGCGCCGGCGGGTCGTCGGCAAGGCCGGCGGGCGGGCGCACGGCGGCGCTCGACTGGGCCAGGAGCATCGCCGGCAGGGCAAACAGCAGCGCCGTGAACCCAAGAACGGAACGAGGAACGCGGAACGAGGAACGTGGAACGTTCACTTATGGCTCCATTGAAAAACTCACACTTGCATCTGACCGGGCGAAGGCCAAGTATCTCGCAGAGATGCGCCACCTCCTCATCCTGATCGCTGTTCTGTCGCTGCAGACGCCCGTGCCGGCCACCGCGCCGAAGTTCGAGAACGGACTGGCGCAGCCGGTCTTTGCCGGCCAGCAGGTGATCCGTCACAACGTCTGGGTCGAAGTGCCGTCACTCGATACGGATCGCGACGGCGTGAACGATCGCATTCGCGTGCAGGTGTCGAGGCCCGAGGCCACGGACCACGGGACGAAGCTGCCGGTGATTCTGGTGGCCAGCCCGTACTCGGGCGGCACGATGCCGTATCCGCAATACGACATCAACGTGCCGCTCTATGTGCCTGGCGTGACGCCGCTGCTCGCGCCACCGGGCGCACAGCCGTCGATCTCGGACAAGAAGTACTACGGCAACGAGCCGCCCGTTCGGGACCTCAACTCGGGCGGCTACGCGACGTACTTTCTGCCGCGCGGGTTCATCTTCGCGGACGCGCAGTCGCTCGGCACCGGCAACTCCACCGGATGTCCGACGATCGGCGGGAACGAAGAGAACCTCTCGATGAAGGCGGTGATCGACTGGTTCAACGGCGCGGGCCGCGCGTTCGACGCCGACGGCCGCGAGGTCAAGGCGTTCTGGACGACGGGCAACACGGCGATGATGGGCACGTCCTACGTCGGCACGCTGCCGATTGGCGCGGCGAGTCTTGGTGTCGCAGGGCTGAAAGCGATCGTCCCGATCGCCGGCGTGTCGAGCTACTACGACCATCGCCGTTCGTACGGCGCCGTCATCAACTCCTTTCCGATGACGGGGACGGATCCCGACACGCTGTTCGACAACATCCTGTCGCGCAAGTATCCGGAAGCGTGTGCGTACATGCGCGCGCGCATCGTGCACGACGCCGATCGCGTGACCGGCGACTACAACGCGTTCTGGGACGAGCGGAATTACGTGAAGGACGTGAGCAAGTTCAAGGCCGCGGTGCTCATCTCGCATGGCTTGAACGACTTCAACGTCAAGCCGCGTCATGCCGCGCGACTATGGGCGGCGCTCAAAGCGAACAAAATGCCCGCGAAGATCTGGTGGAACCAGGGCGGCCACGGCGACGGCGGGAACCGGCCCGCTCGGCAGGCCGTGTGGCGCGACACGCTGAACCGTTTCTGGACGCAATATCTGTTTGGCGTGCAGAACGGCGCGATGGACGGCCCGAAGGCCGTCGTCGAGCGCGAGAACAACGAGTGGGTGGATTACGCGGACTGGCCGGTGCCCGGCGCTCGACCGGTCACGATGTACTTCGCGCCCGGCGAGGCCAACGGCATCGGTCAACTCAGCGTGACGCGGCCCGGCGTGAAACTCACCGAGCTCATCGTCGACGACTCGTCGATTGATGCGAACGTGCTCGTGGCCGCGGCGCAATCGCCCGCGCGGCTCGTGTACCAGTCCGCACGGCTCACCGCGCCGATCCACGTGAGCGGAATTCCGTCTGTGACGCTCCGTCTGGCATTCGACAAACCGGCGGCCATCGTCAGCGCGATGCTGGTGGACTACAAGGCCGCGGGCGCGCCGTTCATCATCACGCGCGGCTGGGCCGACCCGCAGAATCGCGAGTCGATCTCAAAGACGATACCGGTGGTGCCCGGCCTCGCCTACACGATGACGTTCGAGTTCCAGCCACACGACTACATCTTTGCGCCCGGCTCGCGCATCGGCCTCGTGCTGCTCTCGAGCGATCGCCTGTTCACACTGCGGCCGCCGCCGGGAACGAAGCTGAGGGTGTACACGAACGAAAGTTCGTTGTCGTTGCCGGTGGTTGGCGGATGGCGGTGAGCGAGTACGTAGGCCGGGCCTCTTAGGCCCGGCAAAACATGGCGGACCTGAGAGGTCCGCCCTACGTACGGCCCCAAATAAACACCAGCCAGGTGACGATCGGCGCCGTGATCACCATCACCGCACCCCAGCGCAACATCCCACGATAGACAAACGCTTGCTCGTCCTTGTCGGCGCTCGCGACCGCGAGGGCGCCGACGGTGGAGAAGGGCGTCGCGTCGACGATGGTTGCCGACAGCGCGATCGCGACGACGAGTCCGGTAGTGCTGAGTGCGCCCTGGGCCAGGATTGGCATCGCAAGCGGGATCGTTGCGCCCAGAATGCCGGCGCTCGACGCAAACGCCGATGTCACGGCGGCGACCGCGCATAAGAGGAGTCCTGCCAGTTGAGGACTGCCGACGCTGGCGATGCTCGTGCCCACCGCGGTCACGGTGCCAAACCGCTGCAGGGCCGCGACGTAGGTCACGATGCCGCAGACGAGAAGCACCACATTCCACGAGATCCGCTGATCGGCGTTCGCCGTCTTCGCAGGGAAGATCAGATGGAGTACGACGGCGGCCCCGAGCGCGACGAAGCCGATGTTGAGCTTGAAGTAGAGCGCGCCGACCGCGACGCCGACGAGCGCCACCAGCGTGGCGATCTGATCGACCGAGAAATGACTCCGGGGATCATTTCTTGTCGAATCTGGAGAAATGATCCCCGGAGTCATTTTCGCCGCGCGGAGTCCGCCAAAGACGAGAAAGATGATGACGGCCAGCACGAGGTTGTAGGCCAGGTTGGCGAAAAACAGCGTGGACGACGACATCGTCAGCCCGTTCTTCTGGACGGCCTGCACGACGATGCCGCTCAGGACGTTGAGCGGCGAAAAATTGCCGGCCGCGGCGCCGTGGACCACCATCAGGCCGATCATGCGGCGGTCGATGCTGTACCGCTCGGCCAGGCGCATCGACAGGGGAGCGAGCATCGCGACGCCTGCGGATCCCAGCGCCCCGGCCATCGCCGGCAACGACGCGATGACAAACACGATCCACGGAATCGCGGTGCGATTCCCCTGCATCACGTGTGCAGCGCCGTCGACGATGCGTTCGACGGTGCCATTGGCCGTGGCGACGCCGAAGAGATACGTGACGCCGGTGAGAAGAATGAAGAGGTCGACCGGGAATCCGGCGAACAGATTCGCGACGCTCTCGCCCGCAATCGCCGTGCCCACGAGATAGGTCATCACCAGCGCGAGCGCGCCGAGGTTGATCGGCCTCAGCGTGCCGATGATGAAGATGAGGATGAGCCCGAGGACGCCGGCGACGTGGACGGACACGCGGCGCCGATAGTTGCCGAGAAGCAGGATGCTGTCAATTCGAGCGAGCCGGGCGCCCCCGCCTTCTTAACCGATGAAATAGCCTTCGCGCACGCGGACCGTGTAATACGCCGATCGAATCTTCACGACGATCTTGTGCCAGCCGGGCTTTTTCTCGGCCGCGCGCAGCGAGTACCGCAGCACGTAGCTGTGGCGGAATTCCTGGATCGCCTCGTTGAGCGTCGAGGCGATCTGGGCGTCGCTGAACGCGGGCATCAGCCGTCCGCCCGTGAGCAGCGACAGCGACTGAAGCCGGGCGACGTACGGCCCGGTATTGATCGCCCCGCCAATCGGCAGCACGGTGTAGACGACCGCATCGGTGAGCTTGGCCGCCGCGAGGAGCGCTTCTTCGTCAAAGAAACTCGCGTTGTCCTGCGCGTCGCTGAGGACGATGACGATCTGCCGCCGCTCGGACGATGGCACGGTGACCAGCGCCAGGCTGACGGCGTCGAAGAACGACGTGCCGTCCGGCAGGGTGCGCTGGAGGTCGATCGCAATCGGCGGGGACTGCCGGAGTGCGGCGTCCTGCACTCGGGCCGTGAACGCCACGATTTCACAGCGATCGTTCGGTTGCAGCGCGTCGGCCACGCGCCGCATCGCGCGGCGGTATCGCTCGAGGCCCTCGGGCGAGATGCTGCCGCTCGTGTCGAAGACCAGCTTGAGGTCGATGGGGAGCCGGTTGAGATCAACGGAGGTCACGGTTTGCTCGACGCCGTTGTCGAGCACTTGAAAGTCTTTGGCCGTGAGCGACGTGACGACATTCTTGCCATCGAAGACGGCGACGTCAACGGAGACGCCGTGCGCGGCGCTCTGAAAGACCGGACGCGCAGGGTCCTGCGGCGCCGCCGTGGCGACCAGACCCGCCGTCATGACGATCGCCAGCACCTTCATCTCGGCGTTCCTCGCAGGCTTTCGATCCAGTGGTCGACGAATCGGTAGTCGCCCGACATGTACGTCCACCAGGGATCGTCGGTCACGGTGGCGCGGGTGCGTACGGCGACGGCGACGGCATCCGCCTCCGCGTCGCGGTTCAGCCTGAACAGCGTCAGCGCCAGGCCCACGCCGGCAGACTGCGCGTCCGGCCGCGCCGCGAGCGCCGCGCGGTACGCACGTTCGGCGTCGGCGTGTCGTCCGAGGGCATTGTCGATGCGGCCGCGAAACAGGCCGGCCCAGTACGCCAGCGTCGGATCGTCCACGACCTCGACGCCGTCGATCATGCGAAGCGCGTCCGGAACCTTGCCGAGCTGAAAGCTGATCCAGGCGCCGCGCACACTCGCTTCGGCGCCGGCAGCATCAGTTGACGCGGCCGCCGCCGTGAATCGGTTCAGGCATTCGGTCCAGCAGGCTTCCTGCCGTTCGCGCGCTACTTCCACCATCGACTTCGACACGCCGACGCGGCTCTTCACGTCTTGTCCCGCCGCACGCGCGACGGCATCGACCGCGGCGCCGGCCCGGTCCAGATCGGGCCGATCGTTCCAGCACCGTTGTTCCTGCGCGATGCCCTGGGCGAGGGCGAAGCGAGCCGGCAGCACGCTCGACGTCGCCGTCGCGGTGCGCTTCCGCAGCGTCGCAAAATAGGTTTCTTCGTAGTCAGCGAGCGAGTGCCGCTGCAACAGCCCCAGAGCCATCTGGTGCCACATCCGCTCGAAGGCGTCCTCGTCTGCAGGCGTTCCAGGTGGCGAGGGGCGCTCCGCGACGTAGCGACGGCCGGCCGCCAGGAGCGGCCACGTCTTTGCCGGCGCGATCTCACTCGCCACAAACGCCAGCTCGATCACGAACATCGCCTTGCGCTGATTCCAGGCGCCAAGCCAGTCGTCGATGACGCTGGGTTTGTCGAGACGCAGCGGAGCAAAGTCGGACGGGAGACGGACGGAGCGAGCGACGACGGTGTGGTCGCCTCCCGCATAGGCGGCAAAGATCTGATCGATCGACGTGGCCGCCAACGGACGTGTCGAGGCGTACGTCAGGGCCGACGACACCGTCACGAGCGCCAGTGAGAAAGCCAGCCGCCTCTGTCGCACCGAATGGTTCCAATGAAGTAAACGACCGGGTCGTGCCCATCGGACAGCACACCCGGGAATAGCGATCAAGCAGGGATACGGATAATAGGCGGGAAATGCGACGGCGATTTGTAAGTTTTCCGTTCGTTTTTCCCAAGGGAGCCGATTTCAGCCATTCCTCACGCCTTCCTCACACGCGGGGGCGCGGGGATCGCGGAGACGGATGAAGGATCGGGCGTGACCCGGATGCAAGATCGCGCGACTCTCGCAGATGACCCGATTGGAAGGCTGCCGGGGTCATCTGCGTGAGTCGTGCGATCTTCCATCGGCCGGACGGCCGCGGGCCGATGGCCCGCCGGTCACGCCCGCACTTTCTTCTGAACGTCTGCCCGTGGCCTCGCGTGACATGGCTGTTCACTGTGTTCAGCCCGGCCGCCTAAAGACCTCCGCGAGCCCCGCGCCCCCGCGTGTGATCGAGACGAGGATGTTCTCTTCGCGGCTTCGCGCCAGCATTCGCGACTTCGCGTGATCCCCTTCGCGTCTTGTCAGCGCCCAAACCTAGGATTGACGACGCTGTTGAAGATCGACCCGAACGTGTACGTCAGGCTGATCGACGCGCCGACTTCGTAGCCGCTCTGGAGATCGCGGAGGCGCAACAGGACTTCTTCGGACGTCGCTCCGCGCGCCGGGAGCGAGAGCTGGTCACGAATCCGTGACGCCGAGCCGTCGAAGCTCATCGACAGGCCGCGGGCGATACGGAGGGAGATCTCGCCGTTGACCTCGAGGTTGTACTTCGATCGGTCGTGCAGGTACTGCGACAAATCAACGCCGGCCTGGAGCGAGCCCCACGGCTGGCGTTGCTCGAGCGTGGCCGAGGCCTGATGCCGCGGCCGCGTCTCGCGCAGCTGGCCGAAGAGCGTCACCTCGTTGTACCGCGCATGCATGGTGCCGACGCTGTACTGCAGGCGGAACTGCCGAGTGGCGTAGTCGGAGTAGGGAAAGAGATTGAACTCGATGGCGGGCGCGAAGCCGACCGAGAGCTGAGTGTTGCCGAACGTCGACGTCTCGACTTCGCCATCGAATCCAGTGGACCATCGAGGGCCCAGGCTCCGCGCGACGAACCAGTCTGCGCTGCGCTCGCGGCGCACCGCTCTCAACGGCTCATCCTCGTCGAGATCGAAGCGCTCGACTTCCTCTTCGACCCGGCCGCCGAAGCTGATGATCCAGCCCGCGGTCACGCGGTCCGCGCCGACGCGGCTGTTCCAGTCCGTCTGACGATTGCTTTCCTCGGCGTTGATCGAGCCGCCGCCGCGAATGCTGAAGACCCATGCGTTCCAGGGATCGCGACGCAATTCGCCAGTCGCCGGCCCGGCGTTGGCCGCTCGTACGGTGACGCCCAGGTCGGCGGGCAGGCCATCCTGCGCCAGGTAGGCGAGCAGACCGACGGTCACCGTTCGAAACACGGTGCGCCGTCGCGCCTCTTCGGGATCGCCACTGAGCGTGCGCGCGCGGAGCTGCCGGTCCGCGCCTTCAAACCGTCCGACGCCCACGAAGCGAAGCACGACTTCGCGACCGCCGCCGCCCGTGTCGTTGCTCGACGAGAGCAGATGCAGGTCGGCGTCTTCGCGATTGCGCACGAAGTCCACCCAGGAGATCTCGCTCCGCAGGTACTCGGAGAAGCAGTCGCCGCAATCAAGAAACACGCGGAGGCGCTGGCGCGCGTCCGGCGCAGCCATGACCTGGGCCGGCGTGGGGCTGGGCGGAGTGGCCTGCGGCGGCTGCGCCATCATCAGGATCGCGAAGACAGATGTGACCGTGATCATGCGGCAGTCTATATCGTTCGGTCAGGTCCAACCGGGCGCTTGAATTTGAGGCGCCAGGTCCGGCTAGATCCCACCGCCAGCTGGCGCCGCAGTGAGCGGCGTCTTCGCGCCTCGGTGACACGTGTAACACGTCACCTTCGGCGTCGTCGCCGGTTCGCCCACGCCCTTCAGCAGATCGCCGTTGATCGCCGCGGCCATCTTCATCATCTTTCGCGCGACGAGCTTCGCCGGGCGCGCGTCGGACGCGAAATCGAACTTGCTGAGGTCGTTGCCTTCACCGACGTGGCAGTGCTCGCAGCGGACGCCGAGGCCCAACGCGAACGAGCGCATGCCGTTCACGAGATCCGGGCGTGCGATGTCTTTCGGCAGCACTTGAAGGTTGGTGAACGTCGCGGGAATCTGCGGCGGCGGTGCTGCGGCGTGTCCGGACGCGGACACTGCGACGATGAGGACGAGCGCGGACACGACGAGTGACATTCGCATCAGATCTCTCCGACGCGAGTGTCTCACGGCTACTGATATCTGAAGACTTTCGCGGCGATCCACCCGAGCACGAGCGCGCCGGCAAACATCGCGATGACGTTGGGAACCGCGGCCGATGCGTTGTCGCCGAAGCTGACGAGTCGATGGATGGCGTTCATCGCCCATCCGGTCGGCAGCGCGAGTGACAGCTTCTGCATCCACTCGGGTGTGACTTCGATCGGCCACCAGCAGCCGCCGAGGGCGGCGAGGATCTGCGTAGAGAACACGCCGAGGCCGGCGGTTTGCGCAGGTGTCCGCGTGATGTTGGCGAGCACGATCGCGAGGCCGGCGGAAAACGCGGCCCAGCCGGCCATGACCAGCATCACCATCGGCAGCGCAGATCCCCAGTCCATCTTGAAGAGCACGGTGCCGGTGATCATCGCGAAGCCGATTTGCACCAGGCCGAGCGCCATCCGGCCCATCCACTTGCCGAGCACGATGGAACCGGGAGACATCGGCGCAGACGCGAGTCGTCTCAGCAAACCCTGGTCGCGCTCGACGACGAGCGTCACGGCGCCGCTCGTGAGCAGGACGAGCATCGTGAACATCACCATCGTGCCGGGCACGGCTTGCGCAAAGCCGAGGGGTGGCTCGAGCCGCTTTCCTGCGGGCTTGACGGTGAGCGTCAGCGTGCGCGGCATCGCGGCGATCGCCGCGAACGCCTCGGCTGACGGCGCCTGGCCGTTCGTCTTGACCACCGCGAGATCCGCGACGACTTCGTAGACGGCGCGTGCCACGCGCACCTGATCGTAGTTGCCGTTCATCGCGTCGCCCTGGCGATCGAACGACAACGTCTGTCGCTGCCCGGCCAGCACCGCGTCGGTGAACGTCTCGTACGGCGGCGTGGGCGCGGGAATCGTCAGCCGCCGCGCGAACGTCGCGAACTCCGCGTCGGTGGCCGGCCGCCCGATCTCGTACCGCTGCGCCTCGAGGCGGCGCACGATCTCGTCGACGAGGAATCCGCCATTCACGCCGCCGCGCACGGCGAGCCGATCCTTGCTGCCGGGCGCCGGTCCCGCAAACCCGCCGGTCACCGTGCCGATGAAATAGAAAAAGACGATCGGCATGACGAACGTCCACAGAATCGTCTCCCGCCGTGTGAGCAGGTAGGCGACGTCTTT
>Ga0137451_1000539_pt1 | contig 11655 bp, 12 predicted proteins | sample EasRivERMGT500_2_FD_102336 | JGI IMG/M metagenome (GOLD analysis project Ga0137451, IMG submission 102336) | Soil microbial communities from meander-bound floodplain in the East River, Colorado, USA - East River MetaG ERMGT500_2 | ecosystem: Environmental > Terrestrial > Soil > Floodplain ... | reverse complement strand
TCCTCGGCGATCCGACGGTGCTGCTGCTCGACGAGCCCACCGCCGGTGTTGACGAGCCGGGCCAGGAACAGCTGAACGAGCTCGTCCATCGACTGCAGCACGAGCGGGGTCTCACCGTACTGCTCATCTCTCACGAGTTGACCGTGGTCTCCAGGTACGCGAACCAGGTGCTGTGCCTGGGTCGCGGCATGGCGCACATGGGGCCGCCGAACGCGGTCCTGACGCCCGAGGCGCTGCGCGAGATCTACGGCAACCCGGTCGCGTTTCATAGTCATGATCACTGAGCCCGGCGCCCATGCAGATTGACGCGCTGCTGCTCGCCACGGTCACCGCAGTGGCGGCCGGTCTCGTCGGCTGCTACGCGGTGATGCGCCGGATGGCGCTCGCGTCCGACGCGCTGTCGCACGTCGCGTTGCCGGGCATCGGCATCGCGCTCGTGGCGGGCCTGCATCCGATGCTCGGCGCGCTGGTCGCGCTCTTCCTCGGTGCGCTGCTGGTCTGGACGCTGGAAGAGCAGACGCGCATTCCGACCGACACCATCATCGGCGTCGTCTTCTCGGCGGCACTGGCGGCCGGCAGCATGATGATGTCGTCGGGCGACGAGCTGGTGAGCGTGCTGTTCGGGCGTACCGGGAAGATCACGCTCATCGAAGCGGCTTTCACCGTGCTGGCCGCCGGCCGCGTGATCTCGTTCATGCTGCGTGAGCGCCACCGGCTCGTGGTCTCGCTCGTCTCGCCGGACATGGCGCGGACGTCAGGCATCAACGTCCGACGGCTGAACCTCGGCTACATGCTGATGTTTGCGTTGACGATCGGCCTCGGCTTGCGAAATCTCGGCGTGCTGCTGATGGGATCGCTGATCATCATTCCGGCGGCGACGGCACGCCGGCTCGCCACGCATCTCTCGCAGATGCTCTGGCTGGCGGCGGTGATTGCGGCGACGACGACGGCGCTGGGATTCCTGCTGGCAGCGCACCTTCATCGGGAACCTGGGCCCGTGATCGTCAGTCTGGCCGCGCTGGTGTTTGCGCTGACGTTCCTGCGGAGGCGCGCGTGAGATCTCTCGAGATCTTCGCAGGCCGGACCGCGATCTGGTCCGGCGCCATCATTCTGAGTGTCGCCGCAGCCGCCGCGCGACAGGCGCCGCCGTCACCCGACGATCTGCTGGCGCGATACGCCATCGACCTCGCGGCGGCCGATCGTGACGTCGCGCCGATTTCACTCGATGCCGACGGCAGCGGCCTGCATGGCGTGGCGTACGATCGGTTTTCGCTGGCGCACCTCTTTGCGCGCGGTGCGAAATCGAAGTCAACACCCTACGACCCCGAAAAACCTCCGCGCACGCTCGTGTCCAAGCAACTGATCGTCGTCGCGCTGCCGCTCACGTGCAGCGGACGAGCCGTGCGGCCGCTCGACGTCGAGATCATGAAGGGCGTGCGGCCGGTGCTGAGGTACGCGGCGTTTAGTGCGCAGGACTTTCGCACGTGGTTACCGGGCGCGACCGTGCCGGCGGGTGCGATTGGCGTCATGTTCAACGATACCGTGCTCTGGGCGAACTCGGTGGTGAACATCCGCTACGCGGGACCGGCGTGTCCCGGTGCTTCGAACATCGTCTCACTCCCCGTTACCGCCTCCGATGCAAGTCCGATCGGCCAGCCGGTGTTGAAAATGCCGGAGGGTGAGACGGCGCCGGCCGCGCCCGTGACGCTTCGAATCGATGGCATCGTCGATCTCGAGGGCCGGTTGCAGTACGCGAGCAGCCGAGAGCCGGCGACACCGGTCAACAAAGCCGCGCTGACCGCGGCTGCGTCGCTGCGCTTCGAGCCGGCGCGCATCAATCGTTCGCCGACGCCATGGTCGGCGGGCGTGATCCTGACGTTCTCGACGGGACGGCAGCCTGCGGGCGTGTCGAGATGAACTGTACCGTTGGGCGCTCGTATTAACCACCATCACTCAGCAACAACCGACGCGAGGAACAGCAATGCATCAGATGCACGAAATTGACTACAAGATTCACGGCGACGACATGCAGTTCGTCGAGATCGAGCTCGACCCGATGGAAGCAGTCGTGGCCGAAGCCGGCGGCATGATGTACATGGACGACGGCATCGACATGGAGACGATCTTCGGCGACGGATCGCAGTCGCACGGGACCGGCATCCTCGGGTCGCTGCTCGGCGCCGGCAAGCGATTGCTGACGGGCGAGTCGCTGTTCATGACCGTGTTTCAGAATCGCGCGGCCAACCGGCGCCGCGTCGCGTTTGGCGCGCCGTATCCCGGCAAGATCGTGCCGATCCATCTCAAGGAGCTCGGTGGTGAGTTCATCGCGCAGAAGGACTCCTTCCTCTGCGCGGCCAAGGGCGTCAGCGTCGGCATCGCGCTCAACAAGAAGATGGGCGCAGGCTTCTTCGGTGGGGAAGGCTTCATCATGCAGCGCCTGCAGGGTGATGGCTGGGCCTTCATCCACGCCGGCGGGACGATTCTCGAGCGCACGCTCGGCCCCGGCGAAGTCCTGCGTGTCGACACCGGCTGCGTCGTCGGCTTCCAACCCGGCGTCGACTTCGACATTCAGTACGTCGGCAAGATCAAATCCGCCATCTTCGGCGGCGAAGGCCTGTTCTTCGCGACGCTCCGTGGACCGGGCAAGGTGTGGCTGCAGTCGCTGCCCCTGAGCCGCCTCGCGAATCGCATCGTCTCGGCTGTTCCACGCCTCGGGCGTGGCGGTCGTGAGGAAGGGTCACTTCTTGGTGGGCTTGGAGGGTTGCTCGACGGGGATAACTCGTAGGCATGAAGTCCCGTAGGGGCCAGACATGCCTGGCCCCTACATCTTCTCCTCCAGGATCCTTCTCACCTCCTCATCACTCGTCTGCGTGAAATCGTCGTACCACAGTCCCACCGCGTCGAACGGCTCGGGCTGTGCGGCGCAGATGACTTCGTCGGCGAGGGGGGCGAGGCGCTGACAGGATTCGCGAGCGCCAACGGGTGCGGCGACGACGATCCTGGCGGGGCCCATGGTGCGGAGTGCGGCGATCGCCGCTTCCATCGTCGAACCGGTGGCCAGGCCGTCGTCGACGAGAATCACGGTGCGACCAGTGACGTCCGCGTGGGCGCGAGTGCCGCGATAAAGTTCAGCGCGGCGCGCGAGCTCGTCCCGTTCCCGCGCAACGGCCCGATCGATCAGCGCGCGAGGAATGCCGAGGCCGGCCACGACCTCGCTGTTCACGACGGCCGTGTCGCCTTCAGCCAGCGCGCCCATCGCCAGTTCTTCGTGACCGGGGACGCCGAGTTTGCGCACGAGAAACACGTCAAGTGGCGCACCAAGCGCTCGGGCGACTTCGGCGGCGACCGGCATGCCGCCGCGCGGGAGGCCGAGCACGATCACGTCCGGGCGACCCGCGTATTGTGCGAGGCGGCTGGCGAGTGTCCGTCCGGCGTCGACACGATCGCGGTAGCGCATTGGGGCACCAGTTCGTCCGCTGCGCGACCAGATCATCGCCGCGCCTCGCGGACCGTCGCGTCACGATTCGTGATAAAAAATAGTCTCCGTTCGTGACGTCTTTCCTTAGAACCAGTGACAAGCCGCGCCTGCTGATGCTCGGCGCTGTCGTCCTCATCCTGCATGTGGTCGGCTGGGGCGCCGTCTGGATGCTTGCCGGGCCTTCGTCTCCGATGTTACTCGGGCTGGCCGGCCTCGCGTATTCCTTCGGGTTGCGACACGCATTCGACGCCGATCACATTGCCGCCATCGACAACACGACCCGCCGGCTGATGCAGGAGGACGCCCGGCCACTGGGCGTGGGCCTCTACTTTTCGTTGGGACACTCGACTGTCGTGTTCCTGATGACGCTCGGACTGGCGCTGGCCACGCAGACGATGACGGCGAGCCTGCCGTGGTTGCAGGATGCGGGAAAGCTCGTCGGCACCACGGTGTCCGGCCTGTTCCTGTGCGTGATCGGCATCGTGAATCTCGTGGTGATGATTGATGTCTACCGCGTGTTCCGCCGCCTCCAGCGCGGCCAGGTCGATGCCGCGACGCTCGAGACCCGGCTGCAGCGCGGCGTGGTCACCCGGTGGTTCGGCGGTCTGTTCCGGCTCGTGAAGCGTCCCTGGCAGATGTACCTGGTCGGATTTCTCTTCGGCCTGGGCTTCGACACGGCCACCGAGATCGCGCTGTTGACGATGGCCGGCGTGGCGGCGTCACAATCACTCCCGCTCGTGGGCGTCCTCGCGCTGCCGATCGTGTTTGCCGCCGGGATGACCCTTCTGGACACCGCCGACGGCGTGCTCATGTGCGGCGCGTACGGCTGGGCGTTCACCAATCCTCTCCGCAAGGTCTTCTACAACCTCACCGTCACCGGACTTTCTGTCGCTGTGGCGCTCATCATCGGCATCATCGAGCTGGCTTCGCTCGCGACCGATCGACTCTCCCTGTCTGGCGGCGCCGTGTGGAATGCCATTCGTGGGTTCGACGCGCAGTCGGTGGGCTACGTCGTCGCCGGACTGTTCGTCGCGTCATGGCTGGTGTCCATGGGCGTCTGGAAGCTCGGCCGGTTCGATCAGAGAGCGTAGAGCTCCCAACGCCGGACCTGAGAGGTCCGGCCTACGTACGGTCACGCCCGCGTACCGTCATATGATTCCGCTTCGATGAGTGTCGCCGGACCGAGGTCTCTCCTCCGATCGGTTCTGGCGCCGCTCGCCGCGTACATGGCCCTTGCGGTCCTCATGACCTGGCCGCTGGCGCGACATCTCTCGTCGGCGCTGCCCGGCCCACCGGGCGACAACGTCGCATTTCTCTGGAACTTCTGGTGGATGCGCGCCGTGCTCGAGAGCGGCGGCTCACCGTTCTGGACGTCGCATCTGTTCGCGCCGTACGGCGTCGATCTCACTCTGAACACGCATACGGCGTTGCCGGCCTTCATCGGCGCTACGGTGTTCGCGCCGCTGAACATCGTCGCGACGCAGAACGTCATGACGCTGACCGCGCTCGCGCTGAACGGGTTCACGGCATTTCGGCTGGCGCGCGCCTTTACGACCGACCTCGCCGCGGCGTTTGCTGGCGGCGTGATCTTCGCGCTGTCGGCGTACATCTCTGCGCATCTGCTCGGACACTTCAATCTCATCTCCGCGTATGTCCTGCCGTTGTTCATCCTGGCGTGGATGGGCGTGTCTCGTGGATCGCGCCGGCACGCGATCGCCGCCGGGCTCGTGCTCGGCGCCACGGCGTTCATCGACTATTACTACCTCGTCTACGAGTTCGCGATCGCGGCGCTGCTCCTGATCGTCGAGGCGTCGGTGTGGACCATTCGACGGACTGAGCCGGGTCGCACCGCACGAATGGTCAAGTGGAGCGCGGGCGCGGGCGCCGTCGTCCTGGCTGCGGCGATTCTTTTCATCGCGACCACCGGCGGCCTGGAGTTCGATCTCGGCTCGCAGCACGTATCGATGCGATCTACATACAACCCACGCCAGATGTTCTGGTTGCTTGCCGGAGTGTGGCTCCTGGCGCGGTGGTCACCGAGGCTCGACATCGGGTGGCGGCCGGGCTGGTCGTTGCGATCTGCAATTCCGGCCGTCGCGATCGCCGGCTCCATCTTCATCGTGATGGCCGCTCCGCTCATCTGGCGCGGAGTGCGACTGATGACGAGCGGCGATTACGTCTCACAGCGGTACTTCTGGCGCAGCGCGCCCGGAGGCATCGACCTCGCCACGCTCGCGCTCGGCAATCCGCTGCATCCGGTGTGGGGCCACGGCGTGCTCGGCATCTACGAGCGGCTCGGTCTCAGTCAGACGGAGTCGCTCGCCTGGCTGGGACTCGTGCCGATGTGGCTGGCGTTTCGCACCATCCGGCGTGAACGCTCGACGACGGCGGTGCGGATGTGGCTCGTCCTTGGCGCCTTCTTCTTCATCTGGGCATTGGGACCGCACCTGGAAATCCTCGGTGCGGACACGGGCATGATCCTGCCGCAGACGCTCCTGCGCTATCTGCCCGTCGTCTCGAACGCCCGGATGCCCGCGCGAGCCATCGTCGTTGTCTGTCTGGCCGTTGCGATGTTATCGGCGATTGCGATGTCGAAACTCCGACTCCGAAGCGGATCGCCGATGCTCGTGCCCGCCCTCGTCGTGCTGGCGGTCATCGCCGATAACCTGCCGGCGCCGTATCCGCTGCTGCAGTTGGAGCGCCCGGCGATCTACGACGTCCTGCGCGACAGGCCGGAGCCTGGCGCTCTGTGTGAATTACCGGTCGGGACGCAGGATGGGTTCGGCACGATCGGCATGCTGGATCCCCGCGCGCTGTTCTATCAGACGATTCACGGACGACCGATCGTGGGCGGCATGATCTCGCGGCTGCCGCCCTCGGTGAGGGCAGCCTACGAAGGGGACGTCGCCATCAGCGCGCTCCTTCGACTGTCCGATCCGCAGCCGTGGGACGCGATCACACGCGCGTTGCCAACCCGTCAGCAGACGATTGACTCGCTCACCGCGAAAGGCATCGCGTTCGTGATGCTCGACCGTCAGTCGGCGCCGCCGGCGCTCGTGACGTTCGTCGAACAGGAGCTGCGACTCGTGGAGGTCTCGCGCGATGCTCGGCGGACGCTCTATCGCGTGGCTAGCGGCTCGTAGTACTGCTTGTATCGTCCCCGCCTGAACAACACGCCGCCCAGCGGGCCGAGCCACTGCAGCACGTAATGCATGTGGCCGAGGTCGATCATCTCGATCAGATTGCCGTCAAAGTCCTTCGCGAAGAAGAACGTGTGGCCGCGCGGCGACCGCTCGGGCTTCGTGACGCACTGGACGCCCTTGCTGACAAGGTAGTCGTACCACCGTTGCGTGTTGCGGACGTTGAACGAGAAGTGGGTGAGCCCGACGCCGTTCCAGGGCACAGCGCGCGAGGCGAGCTGCGGCTGAAACTCGAAGATCTCGAGCGTCGCGCCACCCGGCACGCGAATCCAGCCAATCTTGCAGGTCGGCATCGGCGCGTCGACGCCGAAGAAGGCGCGCACGCGGTCCGGCGGCGAGTCGGACACACCGACGAGCGGGCAGCCGAAGACGTCCCAATAGAACTGCACGGCCTTGTTGAAGTCCGAGACCGTGATGCCGACGTGGCTGAACGAGCGTGCTTTCATCTTGTCTCGCCGGGTCTAAAGACCCGGCCTCCATCAGTCTCGCCGGGTCTGAAGACCCGGCCTCCATCAATTGGCGAACTGCTTCGCGATATGGTCCGCGACGCGCAGCGACTGCGCGACGATCGTCAGGCCGGGGTTCACCGCGGCCGACGACGGGAAGAACGAGGCGTCGACGACGTAGAGATTCTCGACGTCGTGCGTCCGGCAGTACTGATCGAGCACGGACTTACGCGGATCCGTGCCGAAGCAGAGCGTGCCGCACTGGTGCGTGGTGTTCTGACTGCCGTGCGAGTACTTCATCACCTTCCAGAAACCAAGCCGCTTCAGCATGCGCTCGGCCTCTCCCACCAGCGCCCTGTGTGCGCGCTGATTGTTGGGATGGTACTGAAGCGTGACCCGGCCGTCACCGTTGACGGTGACGCGATTCTCATCGACCGGCAGGTCCTCCGACATCACGAGCCAGTCCACGCCTCGCGACACCCAGGCCTCGTAGGCCCACAACGGAATCCACGGCACGACGATCTGCGCCATCACGCCGTGCGTGCGGCCCTGTGACTGGATCTGGCCCAGCGGATAGGTCGTGTCGCGCCCGCGAAGATAGAAGTCGTTGATCGCGACCGTCTTCTGAAACACGGTCGTGTTCTTCCTGAACGGATGAAACCCCTGCATCATCGTCGCCAGGTGCGCCATGTAGCGACGGCCGACGAGGTCCGATGAGTTGGCGAGGCCGTTCGGATGCTTGTCGCTGGCAGAACGCAGGAGCAGCACGGCGGAGTTCACAGCGCCGCACGAGACGACCACCAACGGCGCGGTCACGCGCTCCGTCGTGCCGCCGCGTTCGATCTCAACCGCCTCAATGCACCGGCCTGACGGGTCCGTGACCAGCCGTCGCGCCGTCGCGTTCGTCCACAGCGTGACGTTCGGATGCGACGTCGCCTGATTGATCCCGCAGACTTCCGCGTCGCTCTTCGCGTGGATCCGACACGGGAACGAATTGCAGGTGTTGCACATCACGCAGCCGCCTTGCTCACCGGGCCGAATCAGGCCGAGCGGCAACGGCGCGGGATGCAGGCCTTGCTTCGTCAGCTCGTGAACGATCGCCGCGATCTCGGGTGAATGAGGAATCGGCGCACCCGGAAACGGTCCACGCGGAGGATCCGTTGGGTCGGCGCCTTGCTGGCCGTGCACGTGATACAGCCGCTCGGCGCGGTCGTAGTACGGCGCCAGCGTGTCGTAGTCGATCGGCCAGGCGGGGGAGATGCCGTCAACCAGTTCACGCGACTGGAAGTCCTCGCGTCGCAGCCGATACAGGACGCTGCCCCAGAACTTCGTGTTGCCGCCCACGCAGTAGTGCGTGTACGGCAGGAACTCCGTGCCCGACGCGTCGAGCCAGCGCTCCTTCGCCCGATATCGAAGCTGTTTCCAGACTTCGGTGGGATTCCAGTTCTCGGGTTCCTGCGGCACGAAGTCGCCGCGCTCGACGATCAGCAGCCGCGCGCCCGTGGCCGCGAGTGCCTGCGCCATCGTGCCGCCGCCGGCGCCGCTGCCGATGATGACGACGTCGAAGGACTTGCTCACAGCGCCAGTTGCTCGAGGTTGGCGTAGATCTGATCCATCAGCCGCTGGTCTTCGATCGCGCGCTCCAGGCTCATCTCCGGCGCGCGGCCCTCCCGAATCGCGCGCACGAAGTCGAGATACATCGCGCGGTATCCACGATAGTCGCTGAATCCCGGCAGGATGAAGCGCGGCAGTCCCTTGCCGCGGACGACGGCGAACAGGCCGTTCGACTCGAAGGTCAGGATCCCGTCACGGCCGAAGATCTTCGAGAGCCGCAGGCCCTTGAAGAGCGAGGGGATCTCGCGTGAATAGAACAGCGCGCCAACAGCCCGGTTGTCGTACCGGAACGCCACCATCATGCTCTTCGCACGTTGATCCGGGCCTTGCGGTGTGACGTCGGGCCGGAACCCGACGATGGACGTGATCTTCGGCCCGAGGCTCCCGGCGAAGTGCAGCCAGTGAATGCCTTCCTCGAAGAAGGCATCGCCGCCGGCCATCGACTCGTCATTACGCCAGTCGTCGGCGGTCTTGTAGCGCCGGGCCAGCGTCGTGAAATGCGCGAACACCATTTCGCCGATGAGTCCCTGCGCCAGGATGCGGCGCAGGCAGACGGCGAGCGGCTTGTAGTGATCGTTTTCTCCGACAATCACCACGCGGCCGGCGCGATCGCGGGCCGACAACGCCTGCCGGAAGTCCGCCATCGTGGGGAAGGCGGGTTTCTCGACCAGGACGTGCTTGCCTGACTCGAGCGCCTGAACGGTCAGATCGAGGTGGAACTTTGGCGGGACGCCGACGACGATCGCGTCGACCGCCGGGTCCTCGATAGCCGCCGTGTAGCTGCCGTAGCTCTTGAGCCCGCCGAACTCACGGCTGAAGGCCTCGGCCTTGGCGATGTCCCGGCTGGCATAGCTACAGACCAGTTCGCTCCGCAGCCGTCGTAAGTGCTGGCTGTGTACGCGGGTAATGAAGCCGCATCCGAGGAAAGCTATGCGTAGTGGCGCGGGCATCGAGGACATCGGCCGGACGAGCAGCGGATTGCGTTCCCAATCATACCAGCGAGGTGCCACCGAACCCGGTTCGCACCTGTACCGTCTGGTGGGGTGAGTTCGATGGATGAGTTCGCCGACAGGCTGGCCGGGACGCTGGTGAGCGCGGACAGCACCATCGAACGCGAGTTCGAGGCGGGTCTGCCGGAGTGGTCCCGGCTGGCGTTCCGCGTGGCCTACAGCGTGCTGCGCCAGCGCGAGGATGCCGAGGACGTCGCCCAGGACACGCTGACGAAGGCGCACCGCCAGCTGGGTCAACTCCGGGACCGGGAGCGGTTGCGAGGGTGGCTGGTCCGAATGTCGTGGCGCATGGCAATCGACAAGCGTGGCTCGGATGCACGGCGTGTCGTCCGCGAGCAGGCTGCGACCGAACCCGATTCGGTCCCGAGCTCTGAAGACGCGGTGCTGTCGGTAGAGCGCTCAGCTCGACTCTGGAAGGCGATCGACAGCCTCTCCGAGAAACTGCGGATCGTCGTCGTGCTCGCGTCGATTGAAGGACACGACGTCGCAGCGGTCGCGGCGCTGTTGGGATTGCCCGAGGGCACGGTCAAGTCGCGCTTGTTTGAAGCGCGCAAGCAGTTGCGGGAGCGGCTCCAATGAACCAGGACGATCGCATCGAGGAATTGCTGAACGACCTGGACGCGGCGCTGTCGGTCGAGCCGTCGCCGGCCGTGGCCGCGAAGGTGCGGGCGCGAATCGCGAGTGAACCCGCGCGAGGTTGGTTGACGTGGCACCGGCCCGGCTTCGTAGGGCAGACCTTCAGGTCTGCCGGGTACGCTGTGGTTCTCGTGATTGCCGTCGCGGCGGCGTATCTGATGTGGCCGCGTACGACGCCGGCGCCAAAAGTTCCTGAGCAGATGTCGTCCATGGCCCCTGCGCCCGGACCGATCGCGACGCCACCGGTTCCGGATCGACCGGCGACGATGACGTCGGTCGCGTCTTCAGTGAAGACTGCGCGCACGCAGCCCGCACGCGCGGTGCCTGCTGCACGGGAGCCTGAAGTGCTCGTGTCACCGGCTACCCGGCTCGCGATCGCTCAGCTCAGCGCGGCGGCACGAGACGGACGAGTGACCGCGGAGTCGTTTTCAGCCACGCCGGTGTCGACGGAACTGGACGTCATCACCGTCGCGCCAATCGTCATCGACGTCATCAAGATTGAACCGCCTGCGACCAATTCTGGCGGCGGTGGGACAGTTCGCTAACTAGAAGAGGAGCGCGTTGTGACCAAGAGCATCACGATCAGGGGTTGTGTGAGCACGTTGATGATGGCCGTATTGATGAGCGGCACTGTGCTCGCGCGGACGGCACAGCTTCCGACTCCTCTGCCAACAGGACCGCAGGCTACAGCCCCTGCCGCGAAGGTGGAGAAGCCGATCATCCCGCTGAAGGTGCAGGTGACGCTGAGCCGGTACGACGGCGAAAAGAAGACATCCAGCCTTCCGTTCACGCTCTGGGTCAATGCAAACGACTCGAGTACGACCAGCCTGAATGTCGGCTTACAAGTGCCGGTGCCAAGCGAGGTCGTCATCCCTCAGCAGAACGTTCAGTACCGCAACGTGGGAACGAACATGACCTGCAGCGCCACGTCGTTCGACGATGGCCGTTTCAAGGTGAGCCTCACCATCAGCGACTCGTCGATCAGCCCCAGCAAGGACAAGAACGGGCTCGCGAGCTTCCAGTCACTGCAGACGCAGAACTACCTGATGCTTCGCGACGGCCAGACAGCGCAGTTCCTCGCTGCCACGGACAAGGTCACCGGCGAGGTGACCAAGGTCGAGGTCACCATCTCCGTCCTCAAGTAGCCCGCGATATACACTGGACTGGCTGCGCGTCGGGCAGATGCGCGGCCGGTCCTTCATGCGCAGCCTCATCGCAGAACTTCTCCTGTCCGTCCCGTTCTACGCCCTGTGTGCGCTTGGAGTGACGAC
>Ga0137451_1000538_pt1 | contig 11655 bp, 8 predicted proteins | sample EasRivERMGT500_2_FD_102336 | JGI IMG/M metagenome (GOLD analysis project Ga0137451, IMG submission 102336) | Soil microbial communities from meander-bound floodplain in the East River, Colorado, USA - East River MetaG ERMGT500_2 | ecosystem: Environmental > Terrestrial > Soil > Floodplain ... | reverse complement strand
TGGAGCGTGTTCCCGGTCCCCTGGGCTTCGAGCAGGAGCACGTAGCCGCCGCTCGCGACCAGCTCGCCCCTGCCGTTCCTGCCGTCCCAGGTGACCGCGTTCTCGCCGGCGCTCCCGCCGGCGCCGCCGCGCGCGTAGGTGCGCTCCAGCACGGTTGCGCCGTCGAGCGTGAAGATGCGCAGCGTCACCTCCGCCTGATCCGCGAGCTTGTAGAGGATCGTGGTCGGCTGCAGCGGCGGGTGGAACGGGTTCGGGAAGTTCGTCAGCAAGCCGGCCGCTGCGTTGGGATCGATGTACGAGGTCTGGAGGTCGAGGTCGGCGCTGAGCGCTGCGGCCGACGCGCGGATGCGATCGGTCTCCGGCGAGCGCGGGCTCAGGAAGTCGGCGCGCGCGCTGCCGTCCGCAGCGGTCAGGTTGTCGATCGGCGTGAGCGTTCCGGTGCCGGTCACGAGCTGAAAGCCCATCGCGGCGTCCGGGATTCCGTTGTCGTAGGCGTCCACCAGGCGCGCGCTCAGCGTGGCGTGCTGGTTGCCGCCCACCCACGCCGGGCTGCTGCTCAGGCGGATCGTCGCGGGCGTGCCGGGGGTGATCGTGATGGTATTGCTGGTGGCGGGCGCGTTGCCGGCGTCGTCGCGCGCGATGATCACGATCGGCTCCGCGAACGTGTAGGTCTCGGAGACCGAGCGCTCGCCCTGGAGGAGCTGGAAGCTCCGCGTGAGCAGCGTCCCGGCTCCCGGCCCTCCGCTCGAGGAGTTGAGCGCCGCGACCGTCACCATCGAGTTGATCTCGCGGATCACGCTGCCCGCGTCGTTCACGACCCGGACGGTGAACGTGAACGGCGCGCCGGCGCCCGCGGACGCCGGGCTCACGGCGGCCTCGAGATGGAACCCGCTCGAGATCGCGCGCACCTGCGTGCTGCTGCCGGTGATCGCGGGCCGCGTCCCATCGGCGACCGAGATCAGGTTGTAGCCCCCGCGGCTGAGACGCACCGGCATCTCGGCGCGGCCGTCCACCAGCGCCTGATCGGGCGGAAGGGTGGCGAGCGGGTCGTCCGACGTGACGTGCGCGACGTCCGTGATCCCGCCCACGGGGTTCCACCAGTTGTCGGTGGCGAGCACCGTGACGTTGAACGAGTAGTTGATGGATTGGTCGGTGGCCGCGCCACCGCGACCGGTCGCGGTTCCGGGCGCAGGGTATTCACCGGGCGCCAGAACCAGCAGCCGGGCGAACGGCCCGCCGGTCACGACCGTGGCCGCCGAAGTGCCGGGCCGGATCGAGGGCTGGGTCACGTCGCTGGCGGTGATGGTCTGGGGACCGGTGCTGTAGAGCGTGGTCGAGACCAGGGCCTGGCCGTTCGCCAGCCCGACGCGCGCCGGCATGACCGCGAAGCCGTCGCTCGAGCCGAGGGCCACGGAGTCCGCGACACCCGGGACCTGGTTCCAGAACGGGTCCACGCCCAGCACGGTGACCGTGAAGGCGGTGCCCGACTGCTGGCCGATGGGGGTGCCGACCTTGCCGCTCGCCGTTCCGCCGCGCGCGGTCTCGCCCGGCAGCAGCACCTGGAGCCCGTAGAGCGGTCCGGCATTCACCTGGAACGTGTTGCTCGCCCCGGTGCGGGGCGGGGCCGAGTAGTCGGAGCAGGTGAACGCGACGCCCGCGCCCGCGCCCCGGAACACCATGGACCCCGTCCACACGCCGCTCGCGAACGTGATCACCTCGGGCGAGATGCTGCCCGTGCCGGTGTTCGGGAGGAGCAGCGCGTCGCCGTTGAAGTTGGGCACGGTGTTTCCGCTCGCGTCCGTGGCGCGGATGGTGACGTTGACCGCAACGCCCGCGGTCTGCGGGGAGGCGATGCTGCCGACCACGAAGTGATCGAGGGAGCTGGGGGCCACGTTGATGCCCGCGCTCGTCATGCCCTGGATCGAGCCGTTGGTGAGATCGGCGACGGTGAGCGTCTGCGTTCCCACCGTGCCGAGGATGACGCTGAACTGCCGGGGGTTGCTCGTGAGCACGCCGGTGAGCGGCGTGTTGGCCGCGCCATCGCTCGATGTGACGCGCACGTTGTCGCTGCTCGGAACCGGATTCCACCAGTTGTCGGTCGCCCACACCGAGGCGTTGAACGCCCGCCCGGCGGTCTGGGTGGCGGGGCTTCCGGTCTTGCCGGAGACGCTTCCGGGCAGGGTGCTCTCGCCCGGGACCACGATCTGGAGCCGCGCAAGCGACCCGGGGTGAACCGTAAACGGGTCGCTGGCGCCGTTCTTCTCCGGAGCGGTCGAAAGGTAGGCGACGAGGTTCACGTTGCCGCGGTTGATGCTGGTCTCATCCGCGCGGTACATCGTCACCGCGCCGGTCCAGCTTCCGCTCGAAAGGTTGATCGAGTCGGGAGAGACGCGGCCGTCGCCGAAGCTGGTGTTCTCCTTGATGCGCACCGGGCCGTCGTAGCCCGACACCAGGACTCCGCCGGGGCCGCGCGCAGTGAGCGTGATCGTCATCGGCTGGCCCGCATACTGATTCTTCTGGTTGATCTGCGAGAAGGCGAAGCTCTGCAGCACGATCGAGGTCACCGGGGCGGAGGCGCCGTCCGGAATGGTGTTGTCGTTCTGGTCGTGGGCGAACACCGTGAAGGTGCCGCCCGCGTTCAAGGTCACCGCAAAGCTCCGCGTGCCGCCCGAAAGCGCGGCGTCCGGCGGCAGCGTGGCGCTGCCGTCCGAAGCCAGGATCTGGATCACGTCCGTAACGGACGTGACCAGGTTCCAGCCCGAGTCGCAGGCCCGCACGGTGACGGTGAAGGGCACGCCGTCCGTCTGCGCCCGGGGCGTGCCGGTCTTGCCGCTCGCGGTTCCGGGAGCGGCGGTTTCGCCGGGGAGAAGCACCTGGAGACGTGAGTATGGGCCGGCCAGGGCCGAGCCGGCCCACAGCGTGCCCGCGAGCGCGGCCATGAGGACGGCGCTGGTGAATCGGGGGATCGTGCGCACGGCATCAACCTCGCTTGAACGGTTTCGTGAGCCAGAACGGGTGCTCCCGGCCGCGTGCCCCGACGCCGGGCGCCCAGGGTTCGGCACCCGAAGTGCCGAGCGGGTCCGTGCTGACGGCGTTTCAATGCCGGGGGATAGATCAGCATCGTTCGTGCCGCGCGAATCGTGCGGGACGCCGGCGGGCGCCGGAAAACCCAAACCATTCCGGCGCAGAGGATCGTGGGCGCGACGGGAGTGTGAAGGCGGTGTGAGCGGGCGGAGCGGCGTGCAATCCTGTTGCAATCGGCAAGCGCCGCTGCGGGAAACCCGTCCGGTCAGCTCCCCTTTCGCACTGCGAAGCTGTCGGGCATGGCCTCGAACTTCATGCGGTTCGAGATGGTCGAGAAATAGTAGGGGCGCCCGTTGAACACCATCCGCGGCGAAGAGGCGGTGGGACGGAACCGCGCGCCGCTCACCGGGTCGGTGAGCCAGCCGCAGTACTGCAGCGTGCGCTTCTTGAAGTGCGCGAGCGCGTCGCTGGTGGAGAGGTAGAAGATCTCGTGGTTGACGTAGGCGCGCCGCTTCGCGTCCGGGGCCGCGTGCCGCCCCTGGTTCACGACGCAGCGCAGGTCGATCTTCTGCTCGGTGAGGTACTTCTCCGGGTTCTTCAGGAAGAGCCTGGCACTCGCCTCGCAGCAGAAGCCGATCGGCCTCCAGTTCACGTACACGGGGCGGACGGTGAGGCTGAGCTTGGTCTTCTTCACGATGCAGCGGTCGTTGAGCGACTCGAGCGAGTCCGCGTACTTGACCTTCGGGAACTCGCGGTACTCGCCGGGCACGTAGCGCTGGGCGGAGGCCGGGTGGGGCCCCGCAAGCACGGCGAGCGCGCCGAGCAGCGCGATCGCGAAGAGCACCCGAGCCGGGCGGCGCTTCAAGCGCCCTTCTCCCCTTCCACCACCACGCGCGACAGATCCCAGCCCCGCACGAACAGCTCGCGCACCTCGCTCAGCAGCCGCAGGCGGTTCACGCGCGTCGGCAGGTCGTCCACGTTCACCATCACGCGGTCGAAGAAGCCGTGGATCGCCTGCTCCATCTCGAGCAGCGCCGGCAGGATCCGCCCGTAGTCCCGTTCGCGCCACAGCGGCTCCGTGCGGGCGCGGGCCGACTCGAGCGCTTCGAGCAGCTCCCGCTCGGCGGGCTCGGTGAGTCGCGCGCGGTCGAGGGCGTCCGGCAGGGTCTCGGGCGCGGCCTTCAGGATGTTGGCCACGCGCTTGAACAGGATGACGAGCGGCTCGAAGCGCGGGTCGGAGCGGAAGGCGGACAGCGTCCGGGCGCGCCGCAGGCAGTCGGCGGGATCGATCCACCCCGGCCGGCCTTTGGCCCCGCCGTCGAGCACGATGCGGGCCTCGAGCGCAGCTTCGCGCGCGTCGTAGGAAACGCCACGCTCGTCGAGCGCCGCCTCGACCCGCCCGCGCCAGAACTCGCCGAGCCTGCGCACGATCTCGGCCTGCGCCAGCTCGGGGTCCGCCGCGAAGAAGGGCGTCAGCGCCTCCATCGAAGCGTGGCGCAGGTCGAGGCCGCGCTCCTGCTCGATCGCGATCCGCACCACGCCGTTGCCGGCGCGGCGCACGCCGTAGGGATCCTCGCTCCCGCTCGGGATCTTGCCCGCCACGAAAGCGCCCGCCACGTGGTCGAGCTTGTCGGCGAGCGAGAGGATCGCCCCGGCGTCGGTCGTGGGCAGCGCGTCGCCGGGGCCACGCGGGCGGTAGTGCTCTGCGATCGCCGCCGCCACCGCCTCGGGCTCCCCGGCGCGGCGCGCGTAGTGCGCGCCCATCACGCCTTCGAGGCTCGCGTACTCCTTGCCGCTGCCGATCATCTCCGAGAGCAGATCGGTCTTGCACAGCAGCGCCGCGCGCTGCGCGTCCGTCGCAGCACCAGGTGCGACGCGGGCGGAAAGCCGCCCGCACAGCGCCTCGAGCCGCCCGGCCTTCTCGCGCAGCGTGCCCAGCCCCTCCATCCACACCACACCGGAGAGCGCCTCCACCTGCGCCGCGGGCGGGTGCCGGAGGTCGGTCTCCCAGTAGAAGCGGGCGTCCGCGAGGCGCGCCGCGAGCACGTCCTGATTTCCCTTCCGCACCCGCTCGAGCCCGCGCTCGTCCCCGTCCCGCACCGCGACGAACGCCGGCAGCAGGCTCCCGGCTGCGTCCTCGACCGCGAAGAACCGCTGGTGCTCGCGCAGCGCGGTCACGATCACCTCGCGCGGCAGGTCGAGGTGCACAGGGTCGAACGCGCCGGGGAACGCGGTGGGCCATTCGGTCATGAAGTTCACGATCTCGACCAGTCCTAAGTCCGGGACCACGCGCCCGCCTGCTGCGCGCGCCGCCGCTTCGATCTGCCCGCTCAGTCTCGCCATCCTGGCGCGTGAATCGGCCAGAACGGAGCGCTTCTCCAGTGCCGCGAGATAGCGCTCGGGATCGGGGATCGCGGCTGTCTCGGGCGCGAGGAACCGGTGGCCGCGCGATGCGCTCCCCGCCTCGAGCCCGAAGGCGCGCACCGGAACGATCTCGTCGCCGTAGAGCGCCAGGAGCCAGCGCACCGGGCGGGCGAAGCGGGTCTCGTCCGCCAGCCAGCGCATCGTCTTGGGGAACGCGAGGCGCTGGGCGAGTGTCGCGAGCGGGCCCGGGAGCACCTCGAGCGCGGGCTTTCCCGCGTGATGCACGGTGACCGCCACGTACTCGCCCTTCGGCGTCTCGACCCGGCGCACGGCGGCGGGCTCGACGCCCTTGCCGGCGCAGAAGCCGAGCAGCGCGCGGGTCGGCGCACCGGCGGCGTCGTAGGCGACGCGCACCGCCGGGCCCATGACCTCCTCGCTCACGTCGGTCTGGCGCGCGACCAGGCCGCTCACGTTCAGCGCGAGACGCCGCGGCGTGCCGAACACGCGGATCTCGCCGCACGAGAGCCTGAGGTCGCCGAGCATGGCGCGCGCGCCGCGCTCGAGCTGCTCGAGCGCGGGCGGGACGTAGCCCGCCGGCAGCTCCTCGACGCCGATCTCGAACAGCAGGTCGCGGCCCGCGCCATCGCCCGGAGCGCCGCGCTCGCGGCGGGCCGAAGCCGCGGGCGCCGCGCTCTTGCCGTTGCCGGGTGCTACCACGCGGGTGCGCCGCGGCCCGGTCTTCCCGCCTTCGCCGCCGCGCGCAGCCAGGCCGGGCCGCTGCTGCGAAGCGCCCCGCGGGGTGCCCACTCCGCGGTTCCTGGTCCGCGGCGGGCTCGCGCGCCGGCTCACGCCCGGCTGCCCTCGGTGCGCCCCGGGACCGCATCCGCGCCACTCGCGGCCGGCACCTCGGCCCCAGCCTCCGCCGGCTTCACCCACTTCGCGCGCTCGGCCTCGTCCTTGAGCAGCGGGAACCCGAGCGCTTCGCGCTGCTTGAGGTACGCGACCGCCGCCTTGCGCGCGAGCTTCCTCACGCGCGCGATGAAGCCCACGCGCTCGCTCACCGAGATCGCGCCGCGCGCGTCCAGCAGGTTGAAGAGGTGCGAGCACTTGATGACGCAGTCGTAGCCCGGCGCCACGAGCCCGAGGTCGAGGAGCCGCAGGGCCTCCGCCTCCCAGCGCCGGAACATGTCGGAGAGCGACTCCACGTCGGCCTGCTCGAAGTTGTAGCGCGACCACTCGCGCTCGTTCTGGAGCCACAGGTCGCCCCACGTGACGGGCGGCGCGCCCGCGGGGTTCGCCCACACCAGGTCCTGCACGCGGTCCTTCTCCTGCAGCATCATGCCGATGCGGTCGAGCCCGTAGGTCAGCTCGGCCGAAACCACCGCCACCTCGATCCCGCCGCACTGCTGGAAGTAGGTGAACTGGGAGATCTCGGTGCCGTCCATCCACACCTGCCAGCCGAGGCCGGCGGCGCCGAGTGTCGGCGACTCCCAGTCGTCCTCGACCAGGCGCAGGTCGTGGGCGCGCGGATCGATGCCGATCGCGCGCAGGCTGTCGAAGTACTGCTCGACCACGTCTAAGGGCGCGGGCTTCAGCAGCACCTGGTACTGGTAGAACTGCTGGAAACGATGGGGGTTCTCACCGTAGCGCCCGTCCTTGGGGCGCCGCGACGGCTCGACGTAGGCCACCCGCCACGGCTCGGGACCGAGCGAGCGCAGGAAGGTCGCGGGGTTGAAGGTGCCCGCGCCGACCTCGGACGGATAGGGCTGCTGGATCACGCAGCCGCGCTCGGACCAGTAGCGCTCGAGGGCGAGCACCATCTCCTGGAGCGAGCCGCGTGGCGTCAGGTCGCGCACGGCGTCCCCTCGCTCTTCCGCTCCGGGGGGAACGGCTCCGGGTCGCGCGCGGCGTCCCCCGGCCGCGCCGTCTCCTCGCTCTTCCGCTCCGCGGGGAGCGCGCGCAGCAGGTCGAGCGAGCGCAATCCCTTGAAGCGCTGGAAGTGAAACTTGAGGAAGGCCTCGACGACCCGCAGGATCTCGCCCGCGCGCCGCACCTCGAAATACTCCCCCGCCTCTCCCACCGGGCGGGTGAGGAGGAGGCTTAAGCCCGCGAGCGCGTCCGCCGAGAGCGCGACCGTGCCGGGCTCCCCGCCGACGCAGCGGTCGCACAGCAGCCCGCCGCGGGCGGGCGAGAACAGGCGCCGCTGCGAGAGCGCGCCGCCGCACTCTGCGCACGCGTCGAGCCGCGGCCGGTAGCCGAGCAGGCTCGCGACCTGGAGCTGGAAGGCGATCGTGAGGGCCGGGAGCGACGCAACGGGCGCCGCCGTCACCGCCTCGAGCACCGCGGCGAGCAGGTCGAACAGCTCGGCGTGCGGCTCCTCGCCCCACACCAGGCGGTCGATCAGCTCGATCGCCGCCTCGGCGTGCGCGAGCCGCTCGAGATCCGCGATCCGGCTCCCGGTCGCGGTCAGTGTGTCCGCCTGGGAGAGCAGGTGGAGGTCACGGTCGGGCTTGAAGTAGTAGACGTAGCGCCCGCGCGTCAGCGGCTCGAGCGCGTAGCCGAAGCGGCTCGGCGTCTTGCGCGCGCCCTTCGCCACCATCTTCACCAGCCCGTGATCGCGGGTGTAGACCACCGCGATGCGGCTGGTCTCGCCGAGCGCATGGGTCTTGAGGACGATCCCCTCGCTGGTCACGATTGCCACACTTACCCCTGCGCGGAGCGCGCGCTCGCGACCGGCGGCGCCTCCCGGCCGGCGCGCGCCGCGATCACGCGCTCCATGTCCGGCTGCACCACGCCGCCCGAGACGATCACCCTGACCCCGTCCTCGATCTGCCAGTCGAGGTAGATGATGTCCTTGCGCGGAACATACTGGACGAATCCCGACGCCGGATTCGGCGTGTGTGGCACGAACACCACCTCGACGTCGCTCGCGAGCTTCCCACTCACGTCCCCGCCCGCGCGGCCGGTGATGAAGCCCACGCGCCACATGCCGGGGTGCGGCCACGGCACGAGCACGACCTGGCGGAAGGCCTGCTCCTTCTGGTTCAGGAAGGCCTCACCCAGCGACTTGGTCGAGCCGTAGACGATCCCGATGCCGGGAATGCGGGTGAGCAGCATGTCCCACATGCGGACCAGCGGGCGCGCTCCGATCCAGGACGCCACCCATCCCACCAGCATGAGCAGCAGGAGCGTGGCGAGCAGGCCGAGCCCGGGAATGCGGTGGTAGTCGAGCGCGGCGAAGCGCAGGTAGCGGCCCAGCAGGTTGTCCACCCAGTTGAGCAGCCGGAAGAACACCCAGAGCGTGACCGCCGAGGGCGCCAGCACCAGGAGCCCGGTGAGGAGGTAGACGCGCAGCGAGCCCAGGGCTCCGCGCCGGCCAGTGGTTTCGTTCTTGGGTGGCGTCATGCGGGGATCGGTCTCCGTGGAGGAAGGGTGTGGCGCCGGGAGAATGTAACGTGTCCGGGGTGCTCCGGTCACGTCCGCCGGACGCCGCCCTCGCGCGCGGCGCGCCGCGCCCGCGAATCCGGAGCGCAGGCGCAGCAGCGGTCAGTCGAGCTTGAAGAGCACCGGGATCACGAGCATGGCGGTCATCGGGCTCCCCTCGCAGTCGAGGCCGGGCTCGAAGGTCCATTGCCGGACCGCCGCGATGGCTGCGGCGTCCAGCTCGGGCACCGACTCCAGGACCTTGATCTCGCTCACCGTGCCGTCGACCTCGATCCGGGCCTGGAGCAGCACGCGGCCCTCGATCTTCGCCTTCTTCGCGCTCTTCGGGTACTGCGGCGGCACCATCCGGGTCGCCTCGGGAGGCTGCGTGATGAGCGGCCCCTCCGGGTGCTCGCGCATGTAGTCGTCGCACGAGATCAGGCCCGAGAGACCGAGGCGCCGCACCGTGGTGTCGGCGGGGAACGCCTGCTTGAGCAGCGCGAGGATGCGGGGGGCGACGTCGTGCATCTCGGCCGAGCCCGCGAAGGTCCGCGCGGTCCAGAACTCGAAGCAGCGATCGGCCAGGTAGAGAATGATCGTGATGCGCAGGTCGTCGTTGAAGAACTGAAGGCCGAACCGGATCCGCCGCAGGCCCGATTCCCGGCCGCAGGTCTCGGGGGCCCCGAAGCGGCGCATGGCCTCGGTGAGGGCCCCGGCCATGGACGCCTGCCACGCTCCTTCCGCACGGCCCTCGCGTTCCACGATGAAGTCGGCGAGCCGGTCCTCGCCGGGAGAGCCCGCCTCGCCGGAAACCGGCTCGCGCACCCGCACCACCCGCACGCTGTCCGCGTTGCGGATGTGGTCCTCGAGCGCGGCGTTGGGATCCTTGGCCGCGCCGGCGATACCCGCGCCCGCCGGCGCGAGCGCCAGGACTGCGGCCAGAACCATTCGGCGCATGCTCCTCCCCTCCTTCGGTGCGGAATCACTCTCGCGACTGTGCGGCGGGAGTCAAGGGCCGGGTTGCCCACGCGCCAAATCCGCCGAAAACGGAGGGTGTCGCATCGCGTCTTTCCCGGTCAACGGGATCCCATCTACAATTCCGGGAAATCCACGAGTTCGGAACCAGAACCCCGGGGGAGAATCCATGCGCGGCAGACGGGAAGCCCTTGCCACGATCGCGTTGCTCGCCGCCGGGGCCTGCCTCACACCGCTCCGGGTCCAGGCGGCCGGCGCACTGCCCTCGTGGAACGACGGCCCGGCCCGGAACGCCATCGTCGCCTTCGTCGAGCGCGTGACGAAGATGGCCTCGCTGGATTTCGTTCCGCCCCCCGGGCGCATCGCGACGTTCGACAACGACGGCACGCTCTGGGCCGAGCAGCCGATGTACTTCCAGCTTGCGTTCGCCCTCGACCGCGTGAAGGCGCTCGCGCCGCAGCATCCCGAATGGAAGGGCAAGGAGCCGTTCGCCTCCCTGCTCAAGGGCGACGTGAAGGGCGCGCTGGCGGGTGGCGAGCACGCGATGCTCGAGATCGTCATGGCCACCCATGCCGGCATGACGACCGAGGAGTTCGAGAGGATCGTCAACGATTGGATCGCAACTGCGAAGCATCCCACCACCGGGCGGCTCTACACCGAGATGGTCTATCAGCCGATGCTCGAGCTGCTCACCTACCTGCGCGCGAACGGCTTCAAGACCTACATCGTCTCGGGCGGCGGCATCGAGTTCATGCGCCCGTGGGCGGAGCGGGTCTATGGCGTCCCGCCCGAGCAGGTGGTCGGCAGCAGCATCCGGACGAAGTTCGAGCTGCGCGACGGCCAGCCCGTGCTCGTGCGCCTGCCGGAAGTCGACTTCGTCGACGACCAGGCGGGCAAGCCGGTCGGCATCCAGATGCACATCGGCCGCCGGCCCATCGCCGCCTTCGGGAATTCCGACGGCGACCTGCAGATGCTCCAGTGGGTGGCGGCCGGCAAGGGCCAGCGCTTCTGCCTCTACGTGCATCATGACGACGCCGTGCGCGAGTGGGCCTACGACCGCGACTCGCACATCGGCCGGCTGGACCAGGGTCTGGATGAAGCGGCGGCCCGGGGCTGGACGGTCGTCAGCATGAAGGACGACTGGAAACGAGTGTTCCCGTTCGAAACGAAATGAGCCCCGGTTCGCGGGGGACGCAGTGCCCGCGAGCCGTCAGTCCCGGAGCGCGGCCCCGATCAGGCGATCGAGCGCCCGCACCGCCGCCGCCGCAGAGCCGAGCGCCTGGTCCTCCCGCCGCCGCATGCTTCTGCGCTCGGCGGGCCGCTGGTGATCGAGCCCGGCGAGGTGAAGCGTGCCGTGCACCGCGAGGCGCGCCAGCTCCCGCCCGCGGGTCACGCGGTAGCGCCGGGCCTGGGCGTTCACGCGATCGATTGAGATCACGAGGTCGCCCGACACCCGCGCGGGCCGATCGTCATAGCCGAAGCTGAGCACGTCGGTCGCGCGGTCGATGCCGCGCCAGCGGCGGTTGAGCGCGCGCAGCTCGGGATCGCGCGTGAGCACGATCCCGATCTCGCCGGCGCGCCGGCCCTCCGCAGCCAGCGTGGAGCGCACCAGCGCGCGCAGCGCCGGGGCGAGGCGCGCGAGCCCGCGCGGCGCCCTCAGCGCGATCGCCATGCCGGTGCCCGGGGCGTTGCCCCCATGAGGCGCGCTACGCCGGCTCCCTGCGGGCTTCGCTGTCCGCGCGCGCGCGCTTGCGCGGATCCTCAGGGTACGGCGCGCGCACGTGGAAGATCGCGGTCAGGACCGGAATGAACGACTCGCGGATCCTGGCCAACTCCTGGAGCGTGAGGCCGCACTGGTCGAGCTGCCCC
>Ga0137451_1000537_pt1 | contig 11677 bp, 10 predicted proteins | sample EasRivERMGT500_2_FD_102336 | JGI IMG/M metagenome (GOLD analysis project Ga0137451, IMG submission 102336) | Soil microbial communities from meander-bound floodplain in the East River, Colorado, USA - East River MetaG ERMGT500_2 | ecosystem: Environmental > Terrestrial > Soil > Floodplain ... | reverse complement strand
GAAGAACCGGCACCTGGCTGATCGATCCTAACGACTTTGTAATAGCGGTGCAGGGCGGGGACATCACGGGTGCCGAGCTGAGTGGAAATCTTAGTACAACCAGCGTCATTATTACTTCGGATTCCATCAGTCTCACTCCCGTCCCGGACCCGAATGGCTTTGGCGACATCCTTGTCAATGATTCCGTAACATGGACGGCACCCACGAGCCTTACCCTCCTTGCGAGACGCAATGTCGAACTAGGTAACCGCATTAGCGGTGGTGGCGATCTCGTGTTTCTAGCCGGATGGAATGGCGATCTGAATTCACCTGTGGTAACGAGCGGAATAGGGGATATTACGAGCAGCCTCAATTCAGTCACAACCGGCGGCAACGTCTTTTTTGAAGCAGGGCGTGACATCCGCCTAGTCAGCAGTGTGGCAGGGGCGGGCAGTGGTGCCTTGTCCGGTAACAGAATCGCGCAGCTCGTGGCCGGCGGCAGCATTTCCCTGGACGGGGCCACCATTATGGCCGATGGCGGCGGGTCCGCGTCAGTCAACGGTGGCGCGGCTGGAGTCACGCTCAACGCCGGCGGTGGCATCGCGTTGAACAACAGCACCGTCAGTGCCGTCGGCGCCGGGGGATTGAGTGGTGGCAGCGGCACAGCCACGTTCGTCGCGGGCAGTGGAATCACGATATCCGGCAGCACCGTGAGCGCCAAGGGAGGCGGGGGGTCCAGCGGCGCCGGCGGCAACGCGACCGTAACGCTTAGCGCGGGTGGGGACATTGCGCTTGCCAGTTCGGTCAACGCCAACAGCGAAGCCGGAAGAACGGCGGCGGGCACTGCGCAGATTATTCTCAAATTCCTCACGCCTACTGGTAATTTCTCCGTCAACGGCGTGCCTGGCGCGATCGTCGACACGAGTTCGGGGCGAAGCGGCGAGGGCTTTTTCGTCGACGACCTGCCTGCCATACTGGGCGTTAACTTCTTTGTGACCAGTCCCCGCGTCGCACCGGTAGTGCCCAGTCCCGACGACGCACCGGCATTCAATAACGTACTCGTGGCAACGATGAACCAGCAGGCTAGCGTGCTGACCGATCAATTGAAGGTGGCGGAGATCGGCTTTTCCGACCAGAACGGCCAGAAGAAGCTGTCGGTCTGCAACTAGCGATCCGACCTCCGGCAACAATTCAACGTGGATACCGGCCCGTGATACCCTTTGCCGGGGTCACGGGCCGGTTGCCGTTATGGAGGCGTCCGCGCCGGATCGGTTGCAGCAGCGCATTCGTCGTGGTGTTTACAACAGAAAATCAGACGTGAGCAGCAGGACAGCCGGGATGGGCATGATCAAGTTCACTCGATTTGCAGTGATATTGCTTTCGGCCTCCGTGTTGGCCGGTGCCGGCTCCAGCGCGCGTGCCCAGGCACCTGCTGCGTTCATCCCCGCGCCGCGCTTCGATATCGAGCGCTTTGAAATCAATGCCAACACCTTGTTGTCACCCGATGAAGTGGGCCGCATCGTCGAGCCCTATACGGGCAAGAACAAGGACTTTGCAGACATCCAGCGCGCGCTGGAAGCCCTGGAGCAGGTCTTCCGCGACAGGGGTTACGGAGTCGTGCAGGTGCTGCTGCCGGAACAGGACATAACCCGCGGCGTGGTGCGATTCCACGTCCTGCAGCCCAAAGTGGGCAAGGTGGTGATCGAGGGCAACACGCATTTCGATGCCGCGAACATCCGCCACAGCCTGCCGAGCGTCAAGGAAGGCGAAACGCCCAATTCAAAGGATATCGCGCGCAACCTTCAGATCACGGCCGAACATCCGGTAAAGCAGACCAACGTGCTGCTGAAGTCGGGGGCGTCGGACGAACAGGTTGACATCAATATCAAGGTTACCGACGACAAGCCGTGGCGCGGGTTCCTGATCCTCGATAACACCGGCACCACCGATACCGGCAATTACCGGCTCGGCATCGGCTTTCAGCATTCCAACGTCTTCAACAGCGACCACGTGTTCACGGCGCAGTACGTCACTTCACCCACCGAACTGGACCAGGTCTCGGTTTATGGCGTGGGCTACCGCATCCCGTTTTATGGCCTGAACAGCTCACTCGAACTGATAGCGGGTTACTCCGACGTGGATTCCGGCACGGTGCAAGGACTGTTCAACGTCAGTGGCAAGGGCAGCATCGGCAGCGCGCGCTGGAATTATTATCTGCCCAAGTCGGCGGACTACGAGCATAGGGTCGCATTCGGGCTCGACTACCGCGCCTTCGAGAACCAGGTCTTGTTCGAGGGAACGAGCATCGTCCCCGACGTGACCGTTCATCCGGCGAGCCTGAGCTACAGCGGGTTGTGGCGCGGGACCGCGTCCGAGCTGTCGTTCTACGCCAGCGGAGCGAAGAATATTCCCGGGGGCAAGAATGGCGACGACGCGGCGTTTCAGGCTTCCCGCCCTGGCGCAAGCGCTGACTATTCAGTTTTCCGTTATGGTTTCAATTACGTACGCCAGTTCCAGAACGAATGGCAGACCCGGCTGGGATTCAGCGGCCAATACACCCGGGATCCGCTGGTGTCGGGCGAGCAGTTCGGCATCGGTGGGCCGGACTCGGTGCGCGGATACGATCTGCGCGAGCTTGCCAACGACCGCGGCATGGCGGCGCAGTTCGAGCTGTATACGCCGGATTTCGCACGCAATGTGGGTCTGAGCGACAGCTACAAGCTGCGCCTGCTCGGCTTCTTCGACTACGGCTCCGTGAGCCGGGTCGACCCGCTGCCGGACGAGACGACGGAAGCCGCTATCAAGAGCGCGGGCATAGGCCTGCGGTTGGGATATAGCAAGTCGGTGGTTCTGCGCCTCGACCTGGCGCAGATCCTGAAGGATACCGCCATCCACGATGCCGGCAGCCAGCGCCTCACGGGCGCGATCGCGCTGATCTTCTAGCGCTCTATCTGGAGTGCCCGACTATCGGAAACCCCTTGATTTTCAAGCGCCCTTCGGTATAATCCCCGCCTTCGCCTTGGCCCCGCCAAGGCCGCTTCCTTGCCTCACCGCCGGCGCATTGCGGGTGGCTATAACCCATAAGGAGCATATTGATGCGGCATTACGAGGTCGTTTTCATCGTCCATCCGGACCAGAGCGAGCAGGTTCCGGCCATGGTCGAGCGTTACCGCCAGATGGTCACCGGTCGCGGCGGAAAAATCCACCGTCTGGAAGACTGGGGACGGCGCCAGCTTACCTATCCCATTCAGAAGGTCCACAAGGCGCACTACGTGCTGATGAACGTTGAGTGCGACAACGAGACCCTGAACGAGATGGAGCATGCCTTCAAGTTCAACGATGCGGTACTGCGGCACCTGGTCGTCCGCATGAGCGGTCCGATGACGGCGCCTTCGCCGATGATGAAGGAAGAAAAGGCGAGAACGCTGACGCAGGCACCGGAGGAAGGTGCCAAGCCCGCGCCTGCGGCGCAAGCGGCGGCTGCGTAGGTGGCAGCAAACGAGGTTGCGCTCAGTGGAGAGCTTGCCGGCATCGAGCCGCTGCGCTACACGCCCGCTGGGATCGCGCTACTCAATTTCAGGCTGCAGCACCGGTCGCTGCAGACGGAAGCCGGTCTGAAACGCCAGGTCGAGTGCGAGGTGAGCGGGGTGGCGATGGCGGAAGTGGCGGTGGCGATGTCCCGGCTGAAGCCCGGACAGGCGGCGACAGTAAAGGGATTTCTCAATCGCAAGAACCGAATGAGCGCGCAACTGATACTGCATGCAACGGAAGCACAGGCGATAAAGGACTGAAATCATGGCGATGGGAAGACAGGGCATGTCCCGCGGCGGCGGCCGCGGCAAGGGCAAAGGCAAATTTGCGAAGGGCAAGGGCAAGGACACGCGCGGCCGCGGGCAGTTGTTCCGGCGCCGCAAGTTCTGCCGCTTCACGGCCGAAAAGATCAAGGAGGTCGACTACAAGGACATCGGCCTGCTCAAGGATTTCATCAACGAGAACGGCAAGATTATTCCGGCGCGCATCACCGGGACCAAGTCGCGTTACCAGCGCCAGCTGGGCGTCGCGATCATGCGCGCTCGCTTTCTCGCGCTGCTTCCGTATACGGATCTACATTAATCGAGTGATTAGGTGATTGAGTGATTAAGTGACTGAGCAAGCGCATTGAAACGAATGTCGTTGTTACCCAGTCACTTAATTACTTAGTCACTCAGTTACTCCGCGGAGCGTGAATATGCAAGTGATACTGCTTGAAAAAATTGTGAACCTGGGAGGCCTTGGCGAGGTCGTCAAGGTGCGGAACGGGTTTGCGCGCAACTACCTGATTCCGAATGGAAAGGCCAAGCGCGCTACGCCCGCGAGCGTAGCCGAGTTTGAACTGCGCCGCGCCGAACTGGAAAAGGCGCAGGATGCGGCGCTCGCGGCGGCACAGGAAAAGGCGGCCAAGCTCGACGGCCTCATGATCCAGATCACGCAGAAGGCCGGCGTGGACGGCAAGTTGTTCGGCTCCGTCACCAACGTGGATATCTCCGCAGCGTTGAAGGCCCAGGGGCACGACGTGCCGAAGGCCTCGATCCGCATGCCGCAAGGACCCCTGAAAACCGTTGGCGATCATCCACTCAAGCTGTCCCTGCATACCGACGTCCTCGTGACGGTGACGGTAGCGGTTCTGGGAGAGCAATGAACGGAAAATGGATTGTGATTAGCCGCTAATTGCAAAGATTTTATTTTCGTTCGAAAAAAGGGCTGGCGACAGCCCTTTTTTTATGTAAACATGATTTGATGTCGCGCGCGAATCCGGCGCGCGATGATTCTCCTTACGGCCGTACCGCATCCACATCACCAGCGAGACCGCGACAGCGCGCCTATGGCCCAGGTCACCTCGATCGTCAAGGACACCCAGGTCGAGGCCGCGCGGGTGCCGCCGCAATCCATCGAAGCCGAGCAATCGGTGCTGGGCGGACTGCTCCTCGACAATACGGCGTGGGACAAGGTGGCGGACCTCGTCTCTGAGTACGATTTCTACCGGGCGGACCATCGCCTGATCTTCCAGCACGTCGGGGGGCTCATCGAGCACGGCAAGCCGGCCGATGCGCTGACCGTGGCCGAGAGCCTGGAGCGCAGCGGCAAACTGGCCGAGATCGGTGGACACGCCTACCTGGGGTCCCTCGCCCTGAATACCCCGAGCGCCGCCAATATCCGCCGCTACGCTGAGATCGTGCGCGAGCGGTCCATCATGCGCAACCTGGCCGTGGTGGGAACGGAAATCGCGGATTCCGCCTACAGCCCGAGCGGGCGCGACGCCAAGGCGCTGGTGGACGAAGCGGAGTCCAAAGTGTTCCAGATCGCGGAGGCTGGCTCGAAGTCGAAGCAGGGATTCGTGAAGATCGACCCGCTGCTGACCGAAACAGTGGAGCGGATCGACATGCTCTACAACCGCGAGAACAAGAACGACGTCATCGGCCTGGCGACCGGTTTCATCGACCTCGACCGCATGACGTCGGGCCTGCAGGGAGGGGAACTCATCATCATCGCGGCGCGCCCATCCATGGGCAAGACCTCGCTCGCCATGAATATCGTCGAGCACGCGGCGCTGGAGCTGAAGAAAGCAGTCGCGGTCTTCAGCATGGAAATGTCGGGGACGCAGCTCGCCATGCGCATGATCGGCTCGGTGGGCCGCTTCGACCAGCACGAGCTGCGCACCGGCACCTTCAAGGACGACGACTGGTCGCGGATGATCGAATCGGTCGGCAAGCTTAACGAGGCGCAGCTCTACATAGACGACAGCGCAGGATTGAACGCGCTCGAAGTGCGCTCGCGGGCGCGGCGCCTGCACCGGCAATGCGGCGGGCTGTCGCTGATCGTGGTGGACTACCTGCAGCTGATGTCGGCGACGGGAGGCGGCAGGGAGGAAAACCGCGCCACCGAGATCGCCGAGATTTCGCGCTCGTTGAAGGGCCTCTCCAAGGAACTGAAGATCCCGGTGGTCGCGCTGTCACAGCTCAACCGCAGCGTGGAGTCGCGCCAGGACAAGCGGCCCATGATGTCCGACCTGCGCGAATCGGGGGCGATCGAACAGGACGCCGACGTGATCCTCTTCATCTACCGCGACGAAGTCTACAATCCGGGCAACGCCGAAAAGCAGGGCGAGGCCGAGATTCTCATCGCCAAGCAGCGTAACGGCCCGACCGGAATGGTCAAGCTGACCTTCCTCGGCAAACACATCCGCTTCGAAAACCGCGCCAACCCCAGCCGCTACTAACTGCCGTTACTCGTTACTCGTTACTCGTTTCTCGCTACGAGTCACGAGCAACGAGCAACGAGCATCGAGTCACTTCTTCACAAAGCCTCGGCGGCGTAATCCGCCAGCCGCGAGCGCTCGCCCCGCGTGAGCGTGATGTGCCCGCTGTGCAACCACCCCTTCATGCGGTCCACCACGTAGGTCAGGCCGGAACTGCCCTCGGTCAGGTACGGTGTGTCGATCTGCGCGATGTTGCCGAGGCACACCACCTTGGTGCCGGGGCCGGCGCGCGTGATCAGGGTCTTCATCTGCTTGGGCGTCAGGTTCTGCGCCTCGTCGATGATCAGGTACTTGTTGATGAAAGTGCGCCCGCGCATGAAGTTGAGCGACTTGACCTTGATGCGCGAGCGGATCAGGTCGCGCGTGGCGGCGCGACCCCATTCGCCGGCGTCGCCGTCGGTGCGGTTCAGCACGTCGAGATTGTCGTCCAGCGCGCCCATCCACGGGTTCATCTTTTCCTCTTCCGTGCCGGGCAGAAAGCCGATGTCCTCGCCCACCGGCACGGTGACCCGCGTCATGATGATCTCGTTGTAGGTCTTGTGCTCCAGCGTCTGCATCAACCCCGCCGCGAGCGTCAGCAGCGTCTTGCCGGTGCCGGCCTGCCCGAGCAGCGTGACGAAGTCGATCTGCGGGTTCATCAGGACGTTGAGGGCGAAATTCTGCTCGCGGTTGCGCGCCATGATGCCCCACACGTTGTGGCGCTGGCTGGCGTAGTCACGCAGCGTCGCCAGCACCGCCGTCTTGCCGCTCGCTTCCCGCACCTGCGCGTAAAACGGCTTGTCCGCCTCGAGATATACGAATTCATTGACCCGCAGGCCCGGGCACAGCGGCCCGCGCACGCGGTAGAAGGTGTTCCCGGACTGCTGCCACGATTCCATTTCCTTGCCGTGGCGGTCCCAGAAATCCTCCGGCAGGGCGCGGGTGCCGGTGTAGAGAAGGTCGGTGTCTTCCAGCACCTTGTCGTTGAAGTAGTCCTCGGCCGCCAGTCCCAGCGCGTGCGCCTTGATGCGCATGTTGATGTCCTTCGACACCAGGATTACGCGGCGCTTGGCGTGCAGATCCTGCAGGTGCTTGACCACCGCCAGCACCTGGTTGTCGGCCTTGCCGCTGGCGAGGCGGGCGGGGACTTCACCGGTGATGGCTTCGGTCTGCAGAAACAGGCGCCCGCTGGCGGTCTTGTCGCCGTGGACCGCTAGCGGTATGCCCCCGGCGATGGCGCCTTCGCTGCCAGTAATTATTTCGTCGAGATAACGGCTGGTCTGGCGGGCGTTGCGGGCAACTTCAGACATCCCCTTCTTGTTGTTGTCGAGCTCCTCCAGCGTCGCCATGGGGATATAGAGGTCGTGCTCTTCGAAGCGGAACAGGCTGGTGGGGTCGTGCATCAGCACGTTGGTGTCGAGCACGAAAAGCTTGGAGGCGGTGGGAAAGCGGGCAACTACTGACGACGGCGCGGGCGCGGTCTTGCGTTGGATCATGGAACTTCCTGGTGAACGGTAAACGGTGAACGGTGAACGGTGAACGGTAATTGTCGAAACACCCGACGATAACCGGTAAGTCAGCGTCGTCCGTTAACTGTTCACTGTTCACCGATCACTAGCGTAGCGTTCGGACGAATTCGAGCACCTCCTGCACGTGGCCCGGCACCTTGACCCCGCGCCATTCACGGCGCACGACCCCCCTGCCGTCGATGGCGAAAGTGCTGCGCTCGATACCCCGCACCTTTCTGCCATACATATTTTTCATCTTGATGACGCCATAGAGCTTGCAGGCGGTCTCCTCGCTGTCGGACAGCAGGTCGAAGGGGAACTTCATCTTGGCCTTGAAGTTCTCGTGCGACTTGATACTGTCGCGCGACACGCCATAGATTCCGCACTTCAGCTTCTGGAATTCCACGTAGAGGTCGCGGAAATGCTGGCCCTCGGTGGTGCAGCCCGGGGTGTTGTCCTTGGGGTAGAAGTAGAGCACGAGCGGGGAGCCCTTGGCTCCGGACAGGCGGAAGGTCTTGCCGCCGGTGGCGGGGAGTTCAAGGTCGGGTGCCGGCTGGTCTAGCATTCGGTGGTGCGGTTCCCCGTCGCGCTATCGCTCTGCAACCTATGGTGAACGAAACCCGCGCCCGAGGCAAGCTGCAGCCTGTCGGACCGGGTCTCACGAACGATTGGTGTAGACGCGTGGGTAATCGTTCTTGCCTAATGCGGAGCCGACAGGCTGAACGGGTACACCTTACTTGCCTAGCGACCAAACGCCATACAACTCAGGTTGACTGCAACCCCTCACAATTCGTCCCTAATTCAGGAGTTTGTCGGGCTTGGCTCCGACAAACTCCTTAGGTCAGGAACTCCTTGCCTTCCGTGGCGGCGCCCCCGGGCATGTCCGTCGCGGCAGGCGCGCCGACCACCCGCCGCGGCAGGCGCGCCAGGGCGAGTTCCGCCGCATAGTCCTGCAATGACACCAACTGATAACCCAGCGCGCGCCAACCGGCGAGCAGGGCGCCGAACTGCGGCGCGAACAGCGTGCCTTCGACTTCGGCGTACAGCGTGCAAACGTGGCCGGTCGGCGCCGGATCGCGACTCGCCTCCAGCAGGCGATCTACCGCTTCGTCCGGTGTCGCGCCGGCGGCAAACAGTTCGGCCAGCGTGGGCAACGTGGTCGGCAATTGCGGGCATGCGACTATTTCTCCCCTGACGACAGGGATGTAGGGGGCTGTGCCGCGTGTATCGGAGCAATGCCGGAAGCCGAGGCGCTGCGTATGACGATAGGCGAACCGGTTCATCCGCCAGCCGGGCGCTCCACGAATGAGGGCAGCGCTGCCGAAGATCTCTTCGTAGCGCACGCAGGCGCGCCGCATTTCGGCGGCGGTCCACGCCTCGTCCGCGCCGGCGATGCGATTCCACCAGCGCGCCCGGTTGTAAGCCAGAATGCCGGTGTCGAATCCCTCCGCGTGCACCGAGCGCATCGCGGCGGCGCAGCGCGAGCCGATGTCGGCCGCCGGCAGCAGCGTGCCTGACAACAGGGACGCGAGGCCATAGCACTTGAGCTTCGGCACCGGTGGCAGGCTGCGCAGCGCGTAGCCGGTGTAATCGGGGCCGAGGCTGAAGAGGAAGGTTGCTCCCGCTTGGTGCTCCCTCAGGATCGCCGCCAGGCGCGGCGCTGCCTCGCGGGTACCTCGCAACGTCGCCACTTCGATGCGCAGGGCCAGTTTCACAATGATGAATGATTAATGATGAATGATGAGTGAAAGGCGAAGAGTCTCGCAAACTTCATACACACACCCGTTCCGGTTCTTTTTCGGAATCCAGGCAGCGGCGGGCGAGGGCGGCGAATGCGCTGTCATCCGCGCGCTCGAGCCTAAGTTTCGTTGCGCGCGGCAGCGCGGGGTAGTGTTTGTCGATGGCGCGGGTGTACGCCGGGTCGTAGTGCCTGACCAGCAGATCCGCCGTCAACTCGTCCCACTGGCGCATGGCGATCAACTCCTTCCATTTCTCGATGACCGCATGCCCGTGAAGCGGGGCCAGGCATTCCAGTTTTGCAACCAGGCTTGCCGGCTGCTCGAGGAAGTGTGCGTATTCCTGCTCGAGCAGCCCGACCCGCACCTCGATGGGCGACTCGAGCACCACGCACTCGCTGTTCCACATCGTGTCTATCAGGGCGGGGGGCACGCGCAGTACCCCGATCTTCTTGCTTTCCGCCTCGACGTAAACCACGCGGGCGGGATCGAACCGGCCGAGAGCGCTCCAGATCAGGCTATCGAACATTTTCTGACTCGGCTGCGGCGCGTCCGGCAGGTTGCCGAGCACCGAACCGCGATGCGCCGCCAGCGCTTCGAGGTCGAGCACCTGACCGCCGGCTTCGCGCAGGGCGCGCAGCAGCCGGCTCTTGCCGGTGCCGGTCAAGCCGCATACGACGCACAGCCGGAACGCGCGCGGCAGCCGTTCGAGATCCGCGATCACCGCCCGGCGGTACGTGCGGTAGCCGCCTTCGAGCCGGGAGACCTGCCAGCCGACTCTGGACAGCACCTGCGCAAAAGCGCCGCTGCGCTCGCCCCCGCGCCAGCAATACACAAGCGGGCGCCACTCGCGCGGCCGCTGCAGGAAGCACTCGTTGAGGTGCCGGGCGATATTGGCGCTCACGAGCGCGGCGCCGATCTTTCTGGCCTCGAAAGGGGAGCGCTGCTTGTAAATGGTGCCGACGCGGGCGCGCTCGGCGTCATCGAGCACCGGACAGTTGATGGCGCCGGGCACGTGGTCTTCGGCGAATTCGCCCTCGGAACGAACGTCGATAATCTCGTCAAACTCGGGCAGTTGTGCTACGGTTGCTGTGGCCGGTTCTCGCACGGAAATTCCTGTTCTGCTGCACGCATCGTGCCCTAGTTTACGGTAAATCATGAACCAGACAATGAAATCCCCCGCGATCCGGCTGACCCAGCTCGCGCACGGCGGCGGCTGAGGCTGCAAGCTCGCGCCAGCGTTGCTGGGCGAAATACTGGCCGGGACGCCGATCGGGCGAGCCTGGCCGGACCTGCTGGTCGGCCACGACACGAGCGACGACGCGGCCGTGTATCGCCTGAGCGAGTCACAGGCGCTGGTCGCGACCACCGATTTCTTCACGCCGGTGGTGGATGACCCCTACGATTTCGGCCGCATCGCCGCGACCAACGCCATCTCCGACATCTATGCCATGGGCGCGCGCCCGATCCTGGCGCTGGCGCTGCTCGGCTTCCCGCTGGGCAAGCTGCCGACCGAAGTCGTGCAGCGCATCGTCGCCGGCGGGCGCGACGTGTGCAAGGAGGCGGGAATCCCGATCGGCGGCGGCCATTCGATCGACTCGCCGGAGCCGCTCTACGGACTGGTGGCGCTGGGGCTCGTCGACCCGGCCAAGGTCAAGCGCAACGACCGGGCGCAGGCAGGGGACGTGCTGATCCTCGGCAAGGCGCTGGGCGTGGGCATCATGGGCGCGGCGCTGAAGAAGGGCGAGCTCAAGGACAAGGCCTACCAGCAGATGCTGGAATCGATGACCCAGCTCAATACGCCGGGCATGCGGCTCGCGGAGTTGCCGGGGGTGCATGCATTGACCGACGTCACCGGCAACGGTCTGCTGGGGCACCTGCTCGAGATCTGCCGCGGCTCGCAGCTTGCGGCGCGGGTCAGCTTCGATGCCGTGCCGATATTCCCGGCTGCGCGGCACCTGCTGGAAGCCGGCTACGGCACGGGCGCGTCCGATCGTAACTGGGCGAGCTACGGCCCGGCGGTAGATCTGCCGGCGGGCAAGCCGGCGTGGTGCGCGAAGATCCTCACCGACCCGCAGACCAGCGGCGGATTGCTGGTCGCGTGCGACGCCGCCACCGCGCCTGCCGTATTGGATATTTTCAAGCGGGAGGGATTCAAGTACGCGCTTCGAATCGGCACT
>Ga0137451_1000535_pt1 | contig 11691 bp, 10 predicted proteins | sample EasRivERMGT500_2_FD_102336 | JGI IMG/M metagenome (GOLD analysis project Ga0137451, IMG submission 102336) | Soil microbial communities from meander-bound floodplain in the East River, Colorado, USA - East River MetaG ERMGT500_2 | ecosystem: Environmental > Terrestrial > Soil > Floodplain ... | reverse complement strand
GCCGCACCGCCAGCCCCGCGTCCAGCGCCACCGCCGGCTCCCGCCGCCCCGCCCTGGCCTCGTCCGCGCGCTGGAGGGAGCGTCAGGGCTTCCTGCCGCCACTTCCCGTCCTTGTCGTCGTAGCGAAGGACCGTGCCGTCCCCGTAGTCGAGCATCCGCACGTTGCGCACGGGCTGCGTGAGAACGACCTTGCCCTTCAGCGTGCCGCGCAACTTCGTGCAATCCGCTTCGCTGGCAATCTGCAGACGGACGACGTCGGCCGTGATCTGACGGTCGAGTCCGGGTGTCCACGCCTTCGGGACGCCGATGATCGGCATCACCCGCGGCGACGTCATCGTCGCGTGGAAATTCACCAGCGACCAGCTCTTGCCGATCTTGAAACGCTCCTTGCGGGGATTCGCGACGCCCCACTTCGTGAGCTGCTCCACCGCCCACGTCCCCGCTTCTTCGAACTCGGTGGATCCGACAAGGCGCGGACCGTATCTGTCCGTTAGCCAGAACATCGTCTCCATCACCTGAGACTTGTTCATGCCCTCGTCGCGAATCTTCGCGATGGCGGCAGTGTCGACGGATTCGGTGGACTGTGCGGCCAACAACGCGCCGGTCATCGCGGCGACGGCGAGCAGGCCAATGGCAAGGCGTTTCATGCGGCGTCCTCCAGGACGCCGCGATCATAGCAGTGCAGAGCTTGCCTCGCCGAAGCGCGAAGCGCGAAGGTGGGCGGGCACTCCGGGACAGTACGTAGGGCGGACCTCTCAGGTCCGCCGATCTCGAGCTACAGCAGGGCGGCGATGTACGTGATCGCCACCATCATCGCGATCATGCCGCCGATGAGGACGACCTGCGCGCGCCAGGGCTGGCCCTTGAGTAACCAGAACGGCATCGACAACATCATCGAGCCAAGGAAGCTATTGCTCAGCAGCATTTCGGCAACCATCGGCATGCCGTTGCGCCGAGCCACCACGCCAAGCACAGTCGACAACAGCGTTCCGAGCAGCATCACACCCGCGCCGATCAACGCGTCGCGCTTCGTATAGCGGAACCTCGCGCTCGTGCAGCCGCCGGTCATCACATGATTCACGATTGTTCCTCCACTCACTGTGCGTCCTGTTCCAGATTTCTGTTTTGCCGACCGCCGGACGTCCGACGAGAGCCACGCGTCGATCGCGCCGCCGACAATGTCGATGACTTGCTGCAGATGCAGGGCGTCCCGACCCGTCATCTCGAGAAACTCGTCGCCGTACCTGTCGCGCCAGGCGCGGGGGTAGAGACGGAGGAGGTTATCGGCGGTCATGGGTGTGAAGTCGCCTGCCCGGCCTGACGTTCAGCGATGGCCAGTTGGATGACGACGTCTCTGCGGGCAAGTTCGATCCGAGTTGAGTTCCTCAGCAGGTCAACGGAAAGCCACAAACCGAACCACTTAGTCCACCAGACGAACCCGTGAGCGTTTGACCACGTGGTGGAAGTCGCCACGATCACCAAGGCTATGCACATCCAGAACTCCATTCGACCGAGGCCCACTGCGGCCAGCATCGGAGGCGGCAACGAGGCATTGAGCGCGCGGTTTCGGAGGCGACTACAACGGACCTGGACAATCAATACGCGGGTGACGCCGTACAGCGTACCGACGGTCAAGAACCACGGATCGTCGTGCGGGAGGATGCCGACGAGGAAGAACACGCGCGCAAGCTCCCAGGACGCGGCGGCGATGACGACGGCTCCAACGAGCGAACGCCGCCAGCCACGCCAAATCTCGCGTTCAAGGCTCACCGGCGACTCAGGCTGGCGAGTGGCCGCGCGGATCCATTCACGCACTGCACCTGCGATGAGATCGAGCACGACAGCGGGCGTTACGGTCGTCTCGGCGAGGAGCGCACGCATCTCGTCCTCGTAGCGCGCGCGCCACGCGCGCGGATACATCCGCACGAGCAACCGCGCGAGCCGCTCACTACGCATCGGCCAGCCTCTGCGCGCCGATCTTCGCGACGGCTTTGAGGCTCTCGAGCCGATGCTTGAGGACGCGATGCCCGGCGCCTGTCAGGCGATAGGGTCGTCGCCGATCATCGGTCGGCAGTGGCTCAATCCACCCACGCGCCTCGAGGCGTGCGATGCCGCCGTAGAGCGTGCCGGGCCCGAGCTTCTGGCCAGACACCTGCTCGATGTCCTGCGTCATCGCGTAGCCATGCTTGGGACCATCGGCGAGCGAAATCAAGATGAGCAGCGCAGGTTCCGAGAATCGGCCGAGGTCCTGGAGTTCGTCGTGGTTCTTTTTCATGATGCGTGAGCCTTAGGTCGCGGAATGGCTCGACGGCGTATACGGCCGCTGCCAGTTCGGCAGGAATGCGGGGAGAAGAACAAACCAATCGGCGCCAGATCCGAACAGCTCTCCGATCTGCTGTTGCGACATGCCTGGCAGGAACGAGGCCGCGAGCGCCCGGTCCGCGAGCATCGCCAGAACGCCAAACAACAACTGCGCTTTCCAGCGCTCGTCCGCGGTGATCGGCTTACCGGCCCGACGGCCGACTTGCATGAGGATCAAGACCGGAATGCGCGCGAGCAGATACACCCGCAGCATCACAGAGGCCGCGCCCATTAGCGCGTCGACTGAGACGCTTCGGCCGACTTGCGCAGGTCCGTCGAAGATCACCGTGACAACGACGCAGCAGGCGAATGCTGCCGTGAACCATCGGAGCGACTCGCGCATTGAAAACGACACTCTTGAGGGAACGCCCCACTCGACGACGGCCCCGCGCAGCAGATCGAGCCCCTGACGAACACCCAGACCGGTCTGCTCGACCAGAGCGGTCACCTCATCGGCGTACCGATCCCGCCAACGAGCCGGATACAGCGCCAGCAGTAACCTCACGATGTGCGTTCGAGTCATCTCTACTTCGTCCCGCGTAGTAATACTACGCCGGGCGTAGTAGAGACGTCAACTGCCCGTCAACTGCGCCTAGAATGGCCCGATGCACTCACGGCGATTCGGTCGGTTGAACTGGCCCGTGTCGGAAGTCGGCTACGGACTCTGGGGCATGGGGGGCTGGTCGGGCTCGAATGACGACGAGTCACTCGCGTCGCTCGAGCGCTCGGTCGCACTCGGATGCACGTTCTTCGACACCGCGCTCGCGTACGGGATGGGCAAGAGCGAGCAACTGCTCGCGCAGGTGCTGCGCCGCCATCGCGACAAGAAACTGTACGTGGCGACAAAGATTCCGCCGGGCAACATGAAGTGGCCCGCGCTCTCGAGCTATTCGCTGGACGAGGTCTTCTCGCCCGATCACATCCGGCGCTCGACCGAGACGAGCTTGACGAACCTCGGACTCTCGTCCGTCGATCTGCAGCAGTTCCACGTCTGGTCGGACACATGGGCGAAGGACGATCGCTGGCATCGCGCCGTCGACGATCTCAAGCGCGAGGGATTGATCAAAGGCTTCGGCATCAGCATCAACCGCTGGGAGCCCGCGAGCGTGCTGCGAGCGCTCGAGACCGGACTCGTCGACTCGGTGCAGGTCGTCTACAACGTTTTTGATCAAAACCCTGAGGACGAGCTCTTCCCTGCCTGCCGCGCACGCAACGTCGCGGTGATCGCGCGCGTGCCGCTCGACGAAGGCAGCCTGACTGGGACGATGACGCGCGACATGCGCTGGCCGGAGGGCGACTGGCGCAACCTGTACTTCACGCCGGACAAACTGACGGAGACGCTGGACCGCGTCGAGGCACTGAAGGGCGACGTCCCTCCGGGCATGACGCTGCCGGAGCTCGCCCTGCGCTTCATCCTGGCAAATCCGGACGTCTCGACCCTCATCCCGGGCATGCGCAGGCTCCGACACGTCGAGGCCAACCTCGGCATCTCAGATGGGCGGACGCTCGATCAAGGCCTCATCGGTCGCCTCAAAAAGCACCGTTGGACCCGGACGTATGTGGTTGTGTGAAAAGCACGAGGGCCGGGCTAAAGCCCGGCCCTACTTCTGTTTGGGCGGGGCCCAGCCGGGGATCGGGGCCCACTAGCCTCAGGTCACCCGGGCCGCTGATATACTGCCTGTTTCCGATCGTCCTCAAGGAGCTCGCTGTGAAAGACGGGATTCATCCGAAGTACCAGGTTGTCGAAGCGCGGTGCGCGTGCGGGAACACCTTCAAGATCCGCTCGACGAAGCCGGAGCTGCACCTGGAAATCTGCAACATGTGCCACCCGTTCTTCACGGGCCGTCAGAAGCTGATCGACACCGAGGGTCGCGTTGAGCGATTCACGAAGCGGTTCGGCACGCAGACGACCGCCGTCGTGAAGAAGCAGGTCGCGGCCAACAAGACGACCAAGGCCGCGAAGACCGGCAAGAGCAAGAAGGCGCAGCCGAGCGCTTAGCTCACTCCTCCCACTTCAGGGTATCTTCAGTCGCCTGAATTTTCCGCTCGATGCGTCCGAGCCGATGATCGAGATCGGCGGCGGCGCGGCCCGTCACACGCTTCCGTAGCGACTGCGCGTACCGGCGCGCGGCCGCGAGATCGCGCGCGCGATGCTCGTGGTGAATGGCGAGCGCCTCGGCCGCCTGGCGCTCGAGCGCTTCGGACGTGAACCAGGTTTCGTCCTCCGCCGCGAGCACGATCACTTCCTGCCAGGCCGCCGCCGCATCTGCGTGTCGTCCCTGCCGCCGCCGCAGCACGGCGAGACACGCGAGCGCATGCGCGCGAATCGGTCCCGCACTCGCGGGCCGCGCCGCCAGCTCGTACGCGTGCGCCGCGCGCTCGATGTCGTCGGCGCGCTCGTAGAGCCGCCCGAGCGCGAGTTGCTCGGCCGGCTCGGTCGCGGCATCCGCCCCTTCATGCGCCAGCCACAGCGCCCGAGACACAATCGCCGCCAGCGAGATGAGGTCGTGCCGGTTGTGCTCGATCACGCCCTCGATCGCACCGGCGTCACCGGTGCGGAGAAAGTGAAAGTAGCGCGCCGGGATCTCGATGCCGGGCACGTCGTCGACACGATGGAAGCGCAGCACCGCGCGCTCGAGCGCCGACAGCCGGCAGCTCGCGTCCTCCTCATCACGGCGGCCCCAGAGGCGCCGCGCGGGCGGCAGCATGTCGAAGTGCGGCAGATCGTCCGTCGGACACGCCGAGCGATGAAACGCCCATCGCGTTTCCATGAGCGGCACGTCGAACGTTCGTCCGTTGAACGTGATCAGCAGCGACGCGTCGTCGAAGATGGCCGCGAGCGCCTGCAGCATCGCGTGCTCGCCCGCCGGTCCGGCCAGGAAGAACTGCCGCACCTGAAACCCACCGTCGTCATCGAACCAGCCACAGCCGACGAGAAACGGCAGCGTGCCGGCGCCGCCGCTGAGACCCGTCGTCTCGATGTCGAAGAACACGGGCCGGCGCGCCCATTCAGGTACGGCCGCGACGCGAGGATCGAACAGGCCGATCGGCGCCTGAGCCTGCGGCGCGAACGACGAAATGCGCCCACGCCCGTGCCAATGATCTGGATCCCACGTGCGATCGATGACGATGCAGGTGCTGGCGCCGGATTGATGGAGCGCGCCACCGAGCGCCTGCGCGGCGACTTTGAGGTCGATGCCTTCGACGCCGTCGGCGGAGTAGGAAAATGATTCCGGGGATCGTTTTACGCTTTTCGAAAAATGATCCCCGGAGTTATTTCGCACAATCTCCCGGAGTCTTTGCGAGAGGTTGCGCATGTCAGGCGGCCGCGCGCGCGGTGGTGAGAAGCTGCAGCAGCTGCAGCGCAACGGCCTTCGCATGCGGACCCGTCGCGCCCTCGGGTCCGACACACGACGGACATCCGGATTCGCACGGACAGCCGCCAATCAGCTCGCGCGTCCGCGCGACGAGATCGTCGTGCATCGCGTACAGCGGCTCGCTGAAGCCGATGCCGCCGGGATAGTTGTCGTAGAGATAGATCGTCGGCTCGACTGACAGCTCCGGCGGCTGAGCGGCGTTCTTCCCCACTCCACCGAGCCGCCGCCCGCCCTCCAGACTCACACCGTCAACCGACAATCCAAGGTCGTGTCCGTCGCACATCAGCAGCAAGGGCGCCACGTTGTGCATCGCGTGGGCCAGACCGATCACGCCGTCACGCCGATCGGCCAATCCATACGCGACGCTGTTCATGACCGCCGCTGGAATCGTCAGCCAGTACGACGTCGTGTGCATCTGCTGCTCCGGCAGATCGAGCTCGCCGGAGCCGACGTTCTCGTTCGTGTAGAACTTGATCTTCTTGAAGCCGACGACGCGAGAGACGACGTGGACCTCGCCGTGTGAACAATTGCCGCCCCCGGCGTCACCCCGGTTGTCATGGTGGTCACCCCGGTTGTCACCCCCGGCCTGAAGGCCGGGGGCTACGTCTGTCTCTGCCCCGTCATCCTCAATCCCGGCCGCCAACGCCGCGAGGTCCGAACCTTGAGAACCTTGAGAACCTTGAGAACCCTGAGGACCTTGTGAACCCTGCGGACCCTGAAACGTCTCGAGCTGCGTGACCTTCGTGTACGTGATCGCGTCCGTGTAGTAGTCGCACTCGACTTCGCGGACGAACGCCTTGCGGTTGTCGTAGTCGAGTTTCTCGACCTGATAGAGCTGGCCTTCGACGATGTAGATGGCCTTTTCGTGCAACGTCGAGGGACCCGACGTGAAGTCCGTCTCGCCAATCACGCGTTCGTCGCGTGTTCTGTCGATGATGACGAAGTTGTCCGACGTGACGGAGCGCAGACTCACCGCGTCAGCGGGATACGACTCCTGCGTCCACTGCCACTGACCGTCGGCGAGATGAACGAATCCCTCCTCGCTCAGCACCGACAACATCTCTTGCACGTTGAAATCGCCGTACTGCTCGTCGGTCTTGAACGGCAGCTCGAACGCCGCGCACTTCACGTGGTCGAGCATGACGTGCAGGTTGTCCGGGTTGACGAGGGCGTGCTCCGGCGACGCGCCGAAGAAGAAGTCCGGGTTGCGCGCGATGAACTGATCGAGCGGCGCGCTGGACGCGACGAGGACGGCGGCCGACCGTCCGCTCCGGCGGCCGGCGCGTCCCGCGCGCTGCCACGTCGCCGCGATCGTGCCGGGATAACCGGCCATCACGGCCACGTCGAGTGCGCCGATGTCGATGCCGAGCTCGAGGGCACTCGTCGAGATCACGCATCGCACTTCGCCGGTGCGAAGACCGCGCTCGATCTCACGGCGCCGGCCCGGCAGATACCCGCCGCGATAACCGCGGATGACGTCCGCGGCACCGGGCGGCCCGGCAAACGCGTCCTTGAGATACGTCGTGAGAATCTCGGTCGACAGCCGGCTCTGCGCGAAGACGATCATCTGCAGGCCCCGCTTCAGGAACTCAATCGCAACACGGCGCGTTTCCGCCAGATACGACCGGCGAATCCCGAGCTGCGCGTTGAGCACCGGCGGATTCACGAACAGGAAGAACTTCTCGCCGCGCGGCGCCCCGCTCTCCGCGACCAACTCGAACGGCGCGCCGGTCAGCCGCTCCGCCAGCTCCTTCGGATTCGCGATCGTCGCCGACGAGCAGATGAACGTCGGGTTCGATCCGTAATGCCGGCACACGCGCTGCAGCCGGCGAATGATGTTCGACAGATGACTGCCGAAGACGCCGCGATACGCATGGAGCTCGTCGATGACGACGTATTTCAGATTCTCGAACAGCTTCGCCCAGCGCGGATGGTGCGGCAGGATCCCCGAGTGCACCATGTCGGGGTTGCTGAGCACGACGTGCGCGCGGCCGCGGATCGCGCGGCGCGCATCCTGCGGCGTGTCGCCGTCGTAAGTGAACACGGCAACGTCGCCGCCACCCTCCGCGCCGATAATCTCCGCGAGCTGATGTAACTCCGCCAGCTGATCCTGCGCCAGTGCCTTCGTCGGAAACAGATACAGCGCGCGAGACGACGGGTCCGTGAGAATGCTCTGCAGAACCGGCGCGTTGTAGCAGAGCGTCTTGCCCGACGCCGTCGGCGTGACGGTGACGACATTGCGTCCGTCGAGCGCATGCGCGATGGCCGTGGCCTGGTGCGTGTAGAGCTGCTCGATGCCGCGGGTCCGCAGCGCGCTCAGCAGCCGCGCATCCAGAGACTCCGGGAACGGCGCGTAGGCGGCCGCCTGCGCCGGCAGGCGGCGGACCGTGGCGATATGCGGGTCGTGATCGCCAAGGCGCAGCGACGCCTCGTGCGACTCGAGCATGCCGGACAACGCGGAGCTGAGCGACCGGTCCTTATCGCCCGTGACCGCGGGTAGAGCTGACATGGAGGGGGATCGTACTGCTCGGACGACGGGCGATCAAGGGGCGAAAGACGGTGCGCGGTGCGAGAGTTCGAAGGTGCGAGGTGCTGAAGCTAGTCGAGGTGCTGAATTGACCGAGCTTCAATCTGACGTAGGGGCGGGCTTTAGCCCGCCCTGACGACCAACGAATGCGTATTTCGCCACCACCCCGCTCAACCCGACGAGCCCGATCACATTCGGAAAGACCTGCAGCGCGTTCATGAGGTCGCCCCAGGCCCAGACGGCTTCGGGTTTGACCACCGCGCCGAACGGAATGAGCAGGCAGTAGATCCAGCGATACGGCAGCGTGACCTTGCGGCCGAGGATGTATTCGAGGAACTGCTCGCCGTAGTACGCCCAGCCGGTGAGCGTCGTGTAGCCGAAGAGGAACACGCAGAACGCGACGACCCAGCCGCCAAATGTCGGCACTGCGGCGTTGAACGCGCCCGCGACCGCGGCCGTGCTCGTCACAAACGCGCCGCCGGCCTGCCTGGCGGCGATCGACTGCTCCGCGACACCGCTGACGAGGATCGTGAGCGCGCTGATCGTCGACGTGACGAACGCGACGATGAACACTTCCATCACCGCCTGCAAACCCTGCTGCGATGGATTCGTAGACTTCGCCGTCCCGTACGCCACCGCCGCAGTGCCGTATCCGGCTTCGTTCGCGTAGATGCCGCGAGCGATGCCGTAACGCATCGCGATGAAGAGGCCGAAGCCCATCGCGGATCGCATCGTGAGCGCCTCGCTCACCACCATCGACAGCACCGCCGGGATGCGGCTCGAGAACGTGATGATGACGATGAGACCACCGACGAGATAGAGCCCGATCTTCAACGGCGCGAGCACTTCCGCGGCGCGTCCGATCGTCTTGATGCCGCCGATGATCACGAGCCAGACAAGAACCGCGACCGCGACGCCGACGGCCCACCTCGGCACACCGAAGACGGCGTTCACGGCCAGCGCGATCGAGTTCGGCTGCGTGAACGGCGTCGTGGTCAGCGCCGCGACGCCGGCGACCAACGCATAGGTCCACGCGAGCGCGGGCGACTTCAGTCCGTCGCGCAGGTAATACATCGGACCGGACAGGATCGTCGTGCCTGACGTCTGCCGGAATTTGATCCCGAGCACGGCCTCCGAGAACTTGATGGCCGTCGCGAGAAATCCGTAGACCCAGATCCAGAACAACGCACCCGGGCCGCCTGAGATGATCGCCGTCGCGACACCTGCGATGTTGCCGGTGCCGACCGACGCGCCGAGCGCGGTCATGAACGCCTGAAATGGCGTCAGCGCACCGCCGGCACCCGGCGCCTGGCGCGCGAGCATCGCGCGAAACGCTTCAGGGAGCCGCCGGATCTGAATGAATCCAAATCGAACGGTCAGGAACAGACCGGAGATCAGCAGAAACGGCACGACAAGATACGTGAAGACCCATGTCGCGACGACGTCGATCAGTTGCGCCATCAGATGCTGCTCCGACTCTGACCGCCATCGACGGTCACCGACGCTCCTGTGATCCAACTCGCCTGGGGCGACGCGAGAAACGCGACGAGGGCGGCGACCTCTTCAGCACGACCGAACCGGCCGAACTGCAGCTCGCGTTTCACGAACTCTGCGATGCCGGCCGGATCTCCCTGCTGACGCTTCCACCACGATCCGCCCTCGAACATGATCGAGCCCGGCGCGATGCTGTTCACGCGGATGTTGTCCTTCGCAAGCTGCTGCGCCATCGCTTTCGCGAGGCTGATCTCGGCGGCTTTGACGGCGTTGTACGTCATGCGGCCGCCGGACTCGCGGCCCCAGATCGACGCGATCATCAGGATCACGCCGCCGCCGGTGCGCCGCATGTGCGGCACGGCCAGGCGGGACATGCGGATCGCGGGAAAGAGCGTCTGATCCAGCGCGCTCTGCCACTCCTCGTCCGGCGTCGAGACGATGTCGCCGCCGCCGGCCTTGCCGACGTTGTTCACGAGGATGTCGATCTGTCCGAACTTCTTGATCGCCGCGGCGACGACGGATTCGGCCCCATCAGGGGTCGAGACGTCGGCCGGCACCGCGAGGACCGAGCCGGGACGCGCGGCGGCGCCTTCGATTTCCGCGGCCGCTTGCGTCAGCGTCGCGGCGTTGCGCGCGCAGAGCACGACGCGACACCCTTCCTTCGCCAGCGCGCGCGCTGAGGCGAGGCCCAATCCGCGGCTCGAGCCGGTCACGAGCGCCACCTTGCTGGCCAACTGCAGGTCCATCGTGCGGCATAGTGTAGACGAGGCAATAGCTTGACGCCCGTACGCCCGCACCGTACGATCAAGAGCTTCGGCCCAGCATGATCGGTGAAACTGTCACGCACTACCGCATTCTCGACAGAATCGGGGAAGGCGGGATGGGTGTCGTTTATCGGGCGGAAGACACGCGTCTCGGCCGTCAGGTCGCCGTCAAATTCCTCTCCGCCAAGCTGTCGCAGGATCAATCGGCGGTCGATCGATTTCAGCGCGAAGCCCGCGCGGCGTCGTCGCTGAACCACCCGCACATCTGCGCCCTCTACGACATCGGCCGGCACGGCGACCTGCCGTTCCTGGTGATGGAGCTGCTCGACGGCACGACGCTGCGCCGGCGCATCGGCGGCCTGGCATTGTCGGTCGACACACTGCTCGAACTCGCGGGGCAGGCCGCTGAGGCGCTCGAGGCCGCGCACAACGCCGGCATCGTCCACCGCGATATCAAGTCCGCCAACATCTTCGTCACCGATCGTGGTCAGGTCAAAGTGCTGGACTTCGGCCTGGCGAAGCTCGTGAATCGAACCGCCGTCCCTGATTCGGCGGAGACGACCACCGCGGATACCGGTCGCGATTCGACGGACACGGGTCACACGCTGGGCACGTTGTCGTACATGTCTCCGGAACAGGCGCGCGGAGAGGAACTCGATGCGCGCACCGATCTGTTTTCATTCGGCGTCGTGCTGTACGAGATGGCGACCGGGCGCGATCCGTTCGAGGGGCGCACGTCAGCGCTCATCTTCGACGCGATCCTGAACCACACACCCGCGCCGCCCAGCGCGATCAATCCGCGTGTCCCTTCCGAGCTGGATCACATCATCGCGAAGGCGCTCGAAAAGGATCGTGACCTTCGCTATCAGACGACCGCGGAGCTGCGTGCCGATCTGAAGCGGTTGAAGCGCGAGACCGGGCCGACGCGCATGACGACTGCCGCGCCCTCGGCGCGGTCGGTGGCGCAGCCTCCCGCGAAGGCCTGGGGACGCACCGCGGCGATCGCCGGCGCCGGCGTCGTCGTCCTGGCCGCAGCGATCGCGTTGTGGCAATTCTGGCCGAAGCCCACGCCCGCGAATGCGCCGATCGACTCGGTGGCCGTGTTGCCCTTCACCACCGCCGGCGCGGCCGGCGACACCGAATACCTGACGGACGGCATCACGGAGAG
>Ga0137451_1000534_pt1 | contig 11699 bp, 7 predicted proteins | sample EasRivERMGT500_2_FD_102336 | JGI IMG/M metagenome (GOLD analysis project Ga0137451, IMG submission 102336) | Soil microbial communities from meander-bound floodplain in the East River, Colorado, USA - East River MetaG ERMGT500_2 | ecosystem: Environmental > Terrestrial > Soil > Floodplain ... | reverse complement strand
GCCAGCCTTCCCAGCGCCTCTCCATACATAGGCGAGGTCGGTGGCTCCGAGTCGTCCGGGTCCCGACGAGACCCTACCATAACTATATAAACCGGAACATCAATAGAACTAGCCAGAGCTGAGACTTGCGCCGCCGTCAGCCGGCTGGCGTTGTCCTCGCCATCCGTCAGGGCAATCACCGCGCGGCGGGTGCCGGCCCGGGCGCTGAGCGACCGGCCGGCTTCGGCGATGGCGTCAAAGAGCGCCGTGATGCCAAATGGCTTGAGGACTTTGAGCTCGCGTTGGACGTCGCCGAGCGGTGCGCCGAAGGGCGCGACCTCCCGCAGCCGGCGGTCGAAGGTGTAGACGCCCACCTGATCCTCGCGCGGCTTCAGGAAGAGCTCGAGCTGACCGGCCATCGACAGCGCCGCGTCCCAGCCGCCGGACACGGCCATGCTGCCGCTCAGGTCGACGAGCAGCAGCAGGCTGATCGGCGTCGGATCGGATTGGAAATCGGTGATGGGGCGCGCGCGGCCATTGTCGAACAGCGAGAAGTCCGTCCGTTTCAGGTTGGTGACCGGCCGGCCGTCCTTCGTTCGGACGACCGTCGCCACAGGAACGCGCTCGACGCGCGATCGGAAGACCGCCTGGGAGTGTTCCTGGCCCGCGAGGGACGCCTCAAGCGCAAGGGCAGCCACTACGAGCAGGGAGGCAATACGGCACAGCACGGGTTACAGTGACAATTCAACTTCCTTGCCAACCCGGCGTCGCGGAAATCTCGCCCAGATGCCGAAAATGCCGCCTGGCTGTCAACAGCACTGTTGCCAGATTTACACGAGGTGTCACCTGATTGGCGGCCTTCTGGGTGCCACTATTGCCCCCAAAAACAACTCGGAGTCACCTCCGGCCTTGAAAACGCAAGGTGGCCGATGTGCAATACAAGGCCTGACTGCTTTCCTGCGTCTCGGGCTCGTCGCGGCGGTCCTCGCGTCGCTGGCGCAGGCGCCCATCAAGGATCCGCTTGCGCGGGCCCGCTCCGACTACAACGCGGGGCAGTTCGACCTCGCGATCGAAGCGGCCACAGAAGCCCGTCAGAATCCGAAGACGGCGAACGCGGCCACGCTCGTGCTGGCGCGCGCGAAGCTCGAGCGATTTCGTTCGGCGTTTTCACGCGGCGAGCAGGCGCCAGACGATCTCGTGATCGCCCGTGACATGCTCAAGAAGATCGACGTCGCAGCGTTGACGCCTCGCGATCGCATCGAGTACCTGACCGGCGTCGGCGTCTCGCTCTACCTGGAAGATCTCGGCGGCGGTCAGCAGCTCTACGGCGCCGCGGCAGAGTATTTCGAGCTCGCCTTGTCGACCGTGGACGCCTCGGCGCCCGACATGCACGAGACGATCCTCGAGTGGTGGGCGGGTTCGCTCGATCGACAGGCGCAGCTGGCGCCAAACAGCGAGCGCCGCAAGTTCTACGCGCGGATTCTTCTGCGGGCAGAGCGGGAGGTCGAACTGCGCGATCTGTCGCCCGCTGCGATGTATTGGCTCGCGGCTGCAGCACGCGGCACCGACGACGTCGAGCGCGCGTATTCAGCGGCGGTCGCAGGCTGGATTCGCGCGCCCCAGACCGGCGCGGCCGGCGCACGGCTGCGCGACGATCTTGATCGGCTCGTCATTCAGGCGATCCTGCCGGAACGTGCCCGCATCATGGTCCCGATCGGCGACCCACGCCCGACGGAAATGGTGCTGCGGGCCTACTGGGACGAGCTCAAAGTGAAGTGGGAGAAGTAAAGCCCTTCGCGAGCTCGCTCGCGATGCGTGCCGCCTTGCTCGCCGCCTGATCGGCCATCTCGAAGGACTTCTGTTTCATGTAGTCCTCAGCCTGCTTGCAGAACTTTCTCGCCCAGTCGTAGTGATCCTGCGCGCCGCGCGGCAGCGTGCGCCGATCGATCCGATCCAGATCACGCTTGGCGTTTGCGAGCTGCGAGTTGATCTTGCGCTCCAGTTCGTCGTTGTTGACGGTCACGGTCGGCTGCAGCACGGCCACGGGATCGGTTGGTGGCGGCGTTGTCGCGGCCGGCGGCGGCGTTGGACGAACCGGGGGCGGCGGACTGGTGGCTGGTGGTTTATCTGGCGTTGCCGGCGGGATGGGCGTCGGTGGCACCGGCGCTGGAACCGGTGGTGGTTCAGGCACAGGCTCCGCCGGCGTCACGATGCGTGACGGCGGTTCCGGCACATTCAGAGGGGCGGTTGTCTTCGCACGCAGCGTGATACAGCCCGAAAGGGTGAGGAGCACGCCGCATGCAAGCACCGCTGCGCGAAGCGCCCGCATAGCCATCATTATGACGCCGCAGACGCCGCGGCGGGCGTCGGAATTTCGGTGGCCTGTCGCAGCAGCAAACGGAACGTGGTGCCCCGGCCCGGCACCGATTCGACGCTGATCTCCCCGTCGTGGAGCTGAACGGTCCGATAGACGAGCGAGAGCCCGATGCCGCTGCCCTGGGGCTTCGTCGTGAAATACAGGTCGAAAATCCTGGGCAGCTGCTCCGGCGCGATGCCGACGCCCGTGTCCTCGAACCGGACTTCGATCCGTCGCCCGGCCTTGACGCTGGCGGCGATGCGCAGGCGGCCGCCGGTGGGCATGGCCTGGCAGGCGTTGAGCGCGAGATTGAGAAACGCCTGCTCCAGCAGGCTCGGGTCTGCGCTGACTTCCGGGAGATCCGGCGGATATTCCACCCGCACGTCGATGTTGTGCTTGCCGGCCTCTGCGCGAATCACCGGCAACACGCTGTCGAGGAGCGACACGAGCGGCACCGGGCGGAGCCGCAGATCTTCCGGCCGCGTGAACTTCAGGAATCCCTGGACGACCTCGTCGAGACGGCGCACCTGCGCGGCGATGACGCCGACGTGATCGAGCGCGTCCGATTGATCGGCCAGCTGCATCTTCAGCAACTCGAGGTGGATCATCGTGGCGTTCAAGGGGTTCTTGATCTCGTGCGCGACGCCCGCCGTGAGCCGGCCGAGCGCCGCGAGCTTCCGCGAGTAGCTGATCGTCGACTCGACCTCGGTGAGGTACGCGAGGTTGCGCGTCACGAGCATCACGCCCATCGGCCGCCCGGCGGCATCCGCAACGGCGCGAGACGACACGAGACGCTCGCCGCCCTGCGGCATTTCCACGACCGTCGACTCTTCCTCCACGCGCCCGTCCAGCGCGTCCTCGACCGCCGTGCGATACGGATGTCCTGCCGGCAGCAGCGTCGAGATCGATCCCTGCTCGTTGCCGAGCACCGTGCGCATGGCCGGATTTGCAAACAGAAGCCGCCCGTCCGGGCCGAACAGCGCGACCGAGTCCTCGAGGTGCGCCAGCGTGGCCTGTTGGCCGGCCAGTTCCGTGCGATCTGCCGCAAGGCGCGCGGTCACCGCTTTGAAGGACTCGCCGAGATCACCGAAGTCGTTGTCGCGCGGAAGGTCGACGCTCACGTCCAGTTCGCCACGTCCGAGCCGCGCGAGACCGGATCGGATCACGTGAATCGGGCGCAGGAGCAACTGCGCGAACACGATCCCGAACACAATCGCGCCGATGAGCACCGCGACCGCCGTCAAAAACGGAGCCCGGAACAGATCCGAGGCGTGCGACTGGAACAGCACCGTCGACATGCCCACGCGGATGAAGCCGAGGTCGCGTGGCGGCCCCTCTCCCGTGACGAGGAACAAGGCGCGCCGCCGTTCCAGCATCGTGGGGTTGAAGAACGCCTGGATCTGCGCGTACGTGCTGCCTTTCAGCAGTTCATCCAGATCGCCCGCAGGTGGCAGCGGCTGATCAGTCGGCCCGAGGTTGATCGCGACGATCTGTCCGGCCGGATCGACGATCGCCGCGTAGACGATGAAGTCGTCGTAGAGGCTCGCCTCGAGAATGTTGCGGAGGCCTTCGTCCGCCTTGAGCGCCTCGATCGGGTCCTTGCCGGTCGCGACCACAGCTTCGGAGCGGCGGTAGATCGCGTCCGCGAGCAGCTTCGCGCGCAGGCTCGTTTCCTCCAGCCGGATGCGCACCAGCCACGAGAGATACCAGCCCGTGAGCACGATGACCGACAGGCCCACGATCAACGTGACGCCGGCGACCTGCTTGGTTTTGATGCTGAGAGGCACTTACTCCTCGGTCTTCACGCGCTTGAGCTTGTTGTGGAGCGTCTTCAAGCTGATCCCGAGCATTTCCGCCGCGCGCGTCTTGTTGCCCTTGGTGTGATCGAGTGTCACGTCGATCAACTTGCGCTCCGCTTCGTCCACCGTGGTGCCCGGCGCGAGTCCCGTCGCCCCGGCGGGCTGCTTGGCGGCTGACCGCGCGCCCGCGAGCGGCGGGAGATCCACCGTCTCGATGAGCGGGCCTCTGGCCACGATCGTCGCGCGTTCCATCACGTTCCGCAACTCGCGAACGTTGCCCGGCCAGTCGTACTGGTCGAACATCCGCATCACCGCGTCCGAGACGCCGTTGATCGTCTTCGCATTGCGCGAGTTGAACTCACGGATGAACGATTCGACGAGCAGCGGCAGGTCGCCCTTGCGGTGCCGCAGCGGCGGCAGCCGGATCGCGAAGACATTGAGCCGGTAGTAGAGGTCTTCGCGGAGCTTGCCCTGCTGCACGGCTTCGTCGGGATTCACGTTGGTCGCGGCAATCACGCGAATGTCCACGGACTGTTCGCGCTGGCCGCCGAGCATCCGGAAGCTGCGTTCCTGAAGCACGCGCAGGAACTTCGCCTGCATGAGCGGCGTCATCTCCGCGATTTCGTCCAGGAAGAGCGTTCCCCGATTGGCCAGCTCGAAGCAGCCGGGGCGTCGCGCGATGGCGCCCGTGAAGGATCCCTTTTCGTGACCGAACAGCTCCGACTCGAGCAGCGTCTCGGGGATGGCCGCGCAATTGATCGGCACGAACGCCTGCGACGCGCGCGGGCTGAGCTGATGAATCGTCTGCGCCACCAGTTCCTTGCCGGTGCCCGACTCGCCGACGACCAGCACGGACGCACCCGTGGGCGCGGCCTGTTCCATCACCTGGTAGATCTGCCGCATCTCGGCGCTGGCGCCGATCATCTTGCCGAACGTGCCGTGCTCGCGCAGTTGACGGCGCAGCACCTGCATCTCGCGGCGCGTGTCGTTGCGCTCGACGATCTGGTCCAGCAGGATCTTCAGCCGCTGCGGATCGATCGGCTTGGCCAGGTAGTCGTAGGCGCCCTGCTTGATGGCCTCGACGGCGGTCTCGACCGTGCCCTGTGCGGTGAGCAGGACGACCGTAATCTCGTTGTCGACCTGCTGCCGGAGCGACTTCAAGAGGTCGAGGCCGCCCATGCCGGGCATCACGAGGTCGGAGAGCACGATCGTCGGTCGATCGGTCGCGACACGTGAGAGCGCCTCCTGGCCGTCCGACGCGGCGTCGGCGTCGAACCCCCAGCTGCGCAGCAGTTGCTGAAGCCCAACGCGCTGCGCGGCGTCGTCTTCGACGACGAGAATACGATCGCCGTTGTGATTGCCTGACGTGCGGGATGACATGGGTAGTTCACCTACGATAGCATCCGGCCGGAATCGGCGAGAAACGACTCACTTCTCTCCCCAAATCGGAGCACGGACATGAAAAAGCGCTGGTGGATGCTGGTCGCGCTCGTAGGCCTGGCGGTTGGTTTCGTCCCCGCCGGCATTGCCGGACAGGGCAACAAGACCTCGCTCTACCTCATCGCCACAGCGCATCTGGACTCGCAGTGGAACTGGACGGTGCAGGACACGATCCGAGATTACGTCCCCAAGACATTCCACACCAACTTCGAATACTTCGAAAAATATCCCAACTACAAGTTTTCGTGGGAGGGGGCCATTCACTACATGTGGTTCAAGGAATACCACCCCGAGGAATGGGCCCGCGTCCAGAAGTACGTGGCCGACGACCGCTGGCGGCTGGCCGGCTCCTGGATCAACGCGGTGGACGTGAACATGCCGTCGCCGGAATCACTGTTCCGGCAGGCGCTCTACGCCCAGCGATTCTTCCGCGAGGAGTTCAAGAAAGAGCCGCACGACATCTACCTGCCGGATTGCTTCGGCTTCGGATTCTCGCTGCCGTCCATCGCGGCGCACTCCGGGTTGAACGCATTCTCGACGCAGAAGCTGACCTGGGGACGCCCGATTCCGTTCCCCATCGGCCGATGGAAGGGCGTCGACGGTAGTGAGATTGTTGCAGCGTTGAACCCGGGCAATTACGTCACGCAGATTCGTGAGCCCATCACGCTCACAACGACCAACGGGACCACCGGTCGAGAGGGGGGACCACCTCCAACACCGTGGCTTGCCGATGCGACGCCGGTTGGCGGTGGACAGTCTGTCGCCTTCAAGTACTTCGGCACCGGCGACACGGGCGGCGGGCCGAGTGAAGCCTCTGTGGATTACGTCCAGAAGGCGCTGACGTCGCAGATTCCTGGCCTCGAGGTGAAGAGCACCTCGCCCGACCAACTGGCGAAGGACCTGACGCCGGCGCAGCGGGCCGCGCTCCCGCTCCACAACGACGAGCTGCTGCTGAAGACACACGGCACGGGCTGCTACACCTCGCAGAGCGCGATGAAGCGCTTCAACCGTGCGAACGAGCTGCTTGCCGACGCGGCGGAGAAATCCGGCGTCGCGGCGCTCGCACTCGCGGGGCAGCCGTATCCGACGGAGCGGCTGCGCGACGCGTGGGTGCGATTCCTGTGGCATCAGTTCCACGATGACCTGACCGGCACGTGCATTCCGCAGGCGTATCAGTTCTCCTGGAATGACGAGCTCGCCTCGATGAATCAGTTCGCCGGCGTGCTCACGAGTTCGACGCGCGCGGTGTCGTCGCTGCTCGACACGACCGGCGCCGGTACACCGCTCGTGATCTACAACCCGGTGTCGATGCAGAGGAACGAGCCCGTGGAGGCATCGGTCAAGCTCGCTGGTCCGGCGACCGCGGTGAAGGTGGTCGACGCGAGCACGGGTGAGGTCGTGCCCTCGCAGGTGCTCGGCGCCAACGGCGCCGAGACGCGGATTCTGTTTCTCGCGCGCGTCCCGTCGATGGGCTTCGGTGTCTTTCACGTCTCTGCCGCAGTGACGCCGGCAGCCTCGTCTCCCGCGCTCAAAGTCTCGACGTCGTCTCTCGAGAACAACCGCATCGCGGTCAAGATCGATCAGAACGGCGACATCGCGTCGATCTATGACAAGGATGCGAAACACGAACTGCTGAAGGCGCCCGTGATGCTCGAGATGCGCGACAACCCGTCGCCGGCCTGGCCGGCGTGGGAAGTGCTCTACGAGACGGTGCAGGCGCCGGCGCGCGAATACGTCTCGAATCCGGTGATCAAAGTTGTCGAGCGCGGTCCTGTGCGGGTGGCGCTGGAGATTACGCGCAAGGCCGGCGGGTCGACGTTCATCCAGCATGTGCAACTGGCTGAGGGCGGCGATCGCGTTGACGTTGTGAACAACGTCGACTGGCGTTCTCCCAACACGGAGCTCAAGGCTTCATTCCCGTTCACGGCGTCGAATCCGAAGGCCACGTACGATCTCGGCCTCGGCACGATCGACCGCACCAACAACGAGCCGGACAAGTACGAAGTGCCGGCGCAGAAGTGGGCGAACGTCGACGACACGAGCGGGCTGTACGGCGTCGGCGTCATCAACGACAGCAAGCATGGCTGGGACAAGCCGAACAACAACACGCTGCGACTGACGCTGCTGCACACGCCGCGGCCGAACACGGGCTACACATATCAGAGCAGCAACGACCTCGGTCATCACCGGTTCGTGTACTCGATTGCCGGCCACGCGGGTGACTGGCGCCAGGGGCGCATGCCGGTGCGCGCCACCCAAGTCAATCAGCCGCTCGTCGCATTTCAGACATCGGCGCACGCGGGGCCGCTCGGGCGCGCGTATTCGATGGTCACCATCCTGTCGAGCGGCTTGCCGGAGACCACCGGACAGGTCGCCGTGGTCGCGATGAAGAAGGCTGAAGATTCCGATGAGGTCGTACTGCGGCTGCAGGAGCGGTACGGGCGGCCGACGCCGAACCTGACCGTGCGTCTCGGCGTGCCGGCTCTCAGCGCGCGTGAAGTCAACGCGGCCGAAGAGGAAATCGGACCGTTTGCATTCGGCGGCGGCAATCGTGGCGGCCGCGGCGCAGGCGCACCGGCGCAGGCGACCAGCCAGTTCACGATTTCGCTGAACGCGTACCAGCCGCGTGCAGTCGCTCTCAAATTGCAGCCGGCGTGGGAAGCGGCGGCGGCGTCGCAGGCGGCGATTACGGCTGCAGCGGCTGCGGGCCGGGGCGGTGGTGGCGGCGGAGGTGGTCGTGGCGGCAACGCGCCGCCGAATGTACCGGCGCCGGTCGAGCGCAAGAGCGCAGCGATCGCGTTGCCCTTCAATCTGGATGGCGTGTCCACCAACGCCGCACGCGCCGACGGAGATTTCGACGGCAAGAAGCACACGATCGCCGCGGAGTTGTGGCCGGCGTCGCTCAACCTGAACGGCGTGCCGTTTACGCTGGGCTCCGGCGCGCCTGGTGCGAAGAACGTGGTCGTGCCGTCGGGCCAGGCGCTCGCGCTGCCGGCCGGGTCGTTCAATCGCGTGTATGTGCTCGCGGCCGCCGTCGGCGCAGATGTACCGACGTCCATCGGCCTCGGTGCCGTGTCGAGATCCGTCACGGTGCGCGAATGGCAGGGACCCGTCGGTCAGTGGTGGAGCCGGCTCAAGGACATCGCGCCCGCGCTGCGCGAGCCGTTCGTGCCGGCGTCAGCCGGCCGCGGCGGCACGCCGTCGCAGCAGGAGGTCCAGGCGGGCCTCGAGGTCCAATGGGATCCACGCACCGGCACGGTCAGCGGCATCGACAGGATTCATCCCGCGTTCGTGAAGCGCGACGAGATCGCGTGGATCGGATCGCATCGGCACGATCCCAACGGCGACGAGCCGTACGTCTCGAGCTACGTGTTCGCGTACGGGTTCGATCTGCCGGCCGGCACGCGCGAGATCCGGATGCCGAACGACAGCCGGCTCCGCATTCTGGCGATCACCGCGACGAACGATCCGGTCGGGCTCGTGCCCGCAGGGGCGCTGTACGTAGGTGACATTCCGGAGCCGAAACCCGCGCTGCCTGCGCCCGCGCCAGCGACGAAGCCGGGCGGCGGCAGATAGAAACAGTACGTAGGGCGGACCTCTTAGGTCCGCCGCAATCGCCGGGTCTAAGAGACCCGGCCTACGAGATACCCGGAGGACCTGTGAAACGTCTTGTCGTCGCGCTCTGCGTTCTGTGTGCGGCCGTCGCCTGCGGCGGCGGAAGTCCCGAGGCGCCCAAGAAGAAGGTCATCGGCGTGACCCTGCTCACGCAGGCCGATGCGTTCTTCAAGGACCTCGAAGCCGGCCTCCGCGAAGAAGCGCAGGCCAAGGGCTTCGATCTGGTGATTCGTGACGGCGACAAGGACCCGCCGAAGCAGGCGTCGCAGATCGAAGACTTCGTCGCGCAGAAGGTCGCCGCGATCATCGTCGTGCCGTGCGATTCGGCCAGCGTCGTGCCCGCGCTCGCGGGCCCGGAGCGCGCCGGCATTCCTGTGTTCACCGCCGACATCGCGGCGCACGGCGGCAGGGTCGTCGCGCACGTCGCCAGCGACAACGTGCAGGGCGGCCGGCTTGCCGGTGAAGAGCTCGCGACCCTGATGGGCGGGAAGGGCAAGGTCGTGATCATCGATCACCCGACGGTCGCGTCCGTGCAGGATCGCGTGAAGGGCTTCGAAGAAGCGCTCAAGAAGTACCCGGGCATCACGATCGTCGCGAAGCCGTCCGCCAACGGCAACCGCGACAAGGCCACGCAGGTGATGGAAGACATGCTGCAGGCCCATCGCGACATCACCGGCGTCTTCGGCATCAACGACAGCACCGCGCTCGGTGCGGCCGGCGTCATCGAAGCGGCGAAGCGCAAGGACATCGTGGTGGTCGGCTTCGACGCCAGCGACGAAGCGCAGGCTGCGATCCGAAAGGGCGGGCCGCTCAAGGCCGACGTCGTGCAGTACCCCAGGAAGATCGGGCAGACGATCATCGATGTGATCGCGAAGCATCTGGCCGGCGAGTCAGTGCCGAAACTCGTTCCGATTGAGGTCGGCATCTGGAAGTGATCACGCGAAGGCGCGGGGACGGAATCAGACAAGACGCGAAGACGGAACCTGACAAGGACGCGAAGGACTGATGTGACCGGACGGTTACTGGACGCTCGCCAACTTACCAAGCGGTACGGCGGCGTTACGGTGCTCGATCACGTTGACTTCGACGTCGCGGCCGGCGAAGTCCACGCCCTCGTCGGCGAAAACGGCGCCGGCAAATCCACACTCATCAAGATTCTTGGCGGCGCGGTGCGCTCCGATGAAGGCACGGTGCACCTCGACGGCGCAGCGCTGCCGGCCGGCGATCCGCTCGGCGTCAGGCGCCGCGGCGTCAGCATCGTCTATCAGGAGTTCACGCTCGTGCCGGACCTGAGCGTGGCGGAAAACATCTTTCTCGGTGCCGAGCGCGGCCGCATGTGGCTCCAGCGTGGAGAGATGGCCGCGGCCGCGGAGCGGCGCTTGAATGATCTGGGCGTGCGCCTCGACGTGCGCGCGACGGTAGCGTCGCTGACCGTGGCGCATCAGCAGATGGTCGAGATCGCGCGCGCGCTCGAGGCCAACGCGCGCGTGCTGATTCTGGACGAGCCCTCGTCGAGTCTCTCGCAGCATGAAGTCGAGCGTTTGCTCGCGGTGGTGCGCCAACTCCGCGAGCGCGGTCTCGGCATCGTCTACATCTCGCATCGGTTCGACGAGGTGTTCTCGCTGGCCGACCGCATCACCGTGTTGCGCGACGGCAAGAAGGTCGCGTCGGCGCCTGCCGGCGAATTCGATCGTGCGCGCCTGATCCGGGCCATGGTCGGCCGCGACGTGTCCGAGGAATACCCGAAGCGGGCGGTGTCGCCCGGCGAGACCGTGCTCGAAGTCCGGGGGTTGTCACATGCGCCGCGGTTTGCCGGCGTGGACTTCGATCTGCGACGCGGTGAAATCGTCGGGCTTGCAGGTCTCGTCGGCGCCGGCCGGACGTCGGTGGGGTTGGCGCTTGGCGGCGCACTGTCGGCAACCGGTGTCGTGCGCATGGCCGGCAGGCCGCTCCAGCGGCCGTCGCCGGATGCCGCGATGGCGAGCGGCATCGCGTACGTGACTGAAGACCGGAAAGGCCGCGGCCTGTTTCCTGAGCTTTCGGCGGCGGCGAACATCACCATCGCGGCGCTCGAGACGTTCGCGCGCGGGGGTGTGCTTCAGATCGCGCGCGAGCGCGACGCAGCGGCTCGCGCCTCGCGGGACTTCGACGTGCGGGTCTCGAGCCTGGCGCAGCCGGCCGCCACGCTGTCCGGCGGAAACCAGCAGAAGCTGCTGCTGGCGCGGTTTCTGATGCGGCCGCTCCGGCTGCTGATTCTCGACGAGCCGACCCGCGGCGTCGACGTCGGCGCGCGCGCCGAGATCTACCGGCTGATGAACCGGCTCACCGCCGACGGTCTCGCCATCCTGATGATCTCGTCTGAATTGCCCGAGCTCCTGGGCATGTCGGATCGCGTGATCGTCATGCGCGAAGGCCGCGTGACCGGCACGTTGTCGCGCGCAGACGCGACGCCAGAAGCTGTCATGGCGCTTGCGACGAGAGCCGCATGAAGCTGCCGCGCGGATGGTCGT
>Ga0137451_1000533_pt1 | contig 11700 bp, 11 predicted proteins | sample EasRivERMGT500_2_FD_102336 | JGI IMG/M metagenome (GOLD analysis project Ga0137451, IMG submission 102336) | Soil microbial communities from meander-bound floodplain in the East River, Colorado, USA - East River MetaG ERMGT500_2 | ecosystem: Environmental > Terrestrial > Soil > Floodplain ... | reverse complement strand
CGGCCTCGTGCGAGCTGTTCGAGACGTGCGAGATGATCATCCCGCCGACGTCCAGTGCTCCTTCGGTCGGCGGTGGCGGAGCTTGAGTGCGCTCCTGAACGATGGCAACGATGGGATGCATCTGAAACTACGCTGACGCCTGAACGTTCGACGCGAACAGCCGCCGCATCAGCAGCGCCTGCGTCGCGTACAGCGCGACGAAGTATCCGGTGAACGACAGGACAAACGGCACGGGCCGCAGGCCGAACACAGCGACGACGGTGAGGACGTACGCGGCAAAGAACACGGCTTTGACCATGAACGCGGACATCAGAACCCGCGTCACGCCCGCCGGATTCGTGCGGTGCGTCCGCTCAACCAGCCACCACGATGTAGCGGACACCACCAACGGGCCGGCCATACCGGCCGTGAGCTCAGGAAAAAAGTCGAGGCCGGCAATCGCGACAAGGATCAGCCAACTCGCCACCGACAGCACGATCATCCAACGCATTGGTGTCATCGGCGCGTGCTCTTAATCAACTCGTAGAAACCCACCACCATACCGAGCAAGAGCCCTATCGCCGTGCCCCAGGGGAATGTCCCCCGCCAGTAATCAATTCCGTAGCCGATCGCACCCAGGCCCAACACCCCACCGATTAAGGTGTAACCGGCTGCCGCCGCGGGAGCCGCCTTCTCCAGCGTTTCCTGGAAGGCCTCCGCCGGGTTCGCGCGATCAGGATTCTTGTCGTCTGAGGGCATATCTTGCACGCCCGCCGTGCACCCTGAATCCGCTCAAATTTACCACACCTTGTGAATAACTTCACCAGCGGCGGCGCCCGAAACGGCCCCGGACAGGGCCGCCGGATCGGAGTGAAGTCGTTATACTGCGAGTGGGGAGGCCGCCATTGATATTGACATCGAACACGCATCGGTCGTTGATGTACGGGGCCGGCGTCGTCGTCACTCTCATCATCGCGACGATTTCCGCCGTCGGCCTCCAACGCGTCTCGGCACAGGGCACCACACGCGAAACCCGCGATCGGCACGTGTTCATGACCGTGGTCGATCGCAATGACACGCCGGTCATGGACCTGACCATTGCCGACGTGGTCGTGCGCGAGGACGGCAACGCCCGTGAACTCAAGAGCGTCGGCCGGGCGACCGCGCCGCTTCAGATCGCGTTGCTCGTCGATGACAGCGCTGCGTCGACATTACTCAAGATGGACCTGCAGAAGGGACTGACGGGATTCGTCGGCGCGATCAGCGAGATGAACCCGGACACGGAGTTCACGGTGGTGACGTTCGGTGAACGGCCGACCACGGTGGTCCCGCACACGACCAGCGTGTCGCTGACCACGCGCGGCATTGCCCAGATCCAGCCGCGCTCGGGCGCCGGCTCGTATCTGCTTCAGGCGATCATCGAGACCGCGAAGGCGATGAAGAAGCGCGAGGTGCCGATGGCGCCGCGGGCGAACATCGTCGCCTTCGTGGCGGAAGACGGCCCGGAGTTCAGCAACGACAATCAGCAGATGGTGGCGGACGCGTTGAAGGCTGCCAACGTCTCGCTCTGGACCGTGGTGCTGCAGGGTCGGACGGCTGCGTCGGTCGGCACCACCGAGCAACGCGAGCGCGCGTCGGTGGTGGGCGATGTCGCGATCCAGAGTGGCGGCAACCTCAAGACGATTCTCGACAAACAGGGGATCACGCGCGCCTTCGCCGGCGTGGCCGCGCAGCTCACGTCGCAACTCGACGTGATGTACGCGCGGCCCGATCGGCTGATCCCGCCGACCAAACTTGAAGTGACCGTCAAGCGGCCGGGCCTCAAGGTCATCGCGCCGCGTTGGGCAGGCCAGCGATGACTCCGGGCCGCACGCGCGGCCTCAGTGTGGCGCTCGTCGCCACGGCAGGTCTTGTCGCGGCCACACTCAACGCCCAGGAAGTCTTTCGCGCCGGCACGGACGTCGTGATGCTCAACGTCTCCGTGCTGGACGGCAAGAATCGTCCGGTGGGCGGCCTCAGCCGCGACGATTTCGCGGTCTTCGAGGACAACATCCCACAGGAGATCGGCGTGTTCGCGCGCGAGGCGCAGCCGATCGCGCTGTCGCTCCTGCTCGACACGAGCGCCAGCATGGACTCGAAAATGCGCGTCGCTCAGGACGCGGCGTCCGGATTCATCGAACGGCTCGGGCCGAAGGACGTCGCCCAGGTGATCGACTTCGACACGATGGCGCTCATCGCCCAGCCGTTCACCAGCGACCACGCGGAGCTCGAGCGGGCGATTCGCAAGACCGACGCCGGCGGACAGACGTCGCTGTACGACGCCGTCTACGTCGCGTTCAACGACCTGCGCCGCGTGCCGAAGACCCCCGACACGCTGCGGCGCCAGGTGATCGTGCTGCTGTCGGATGGCGAGGACACGTCCAGCCACACCGAATACGAAGACGTCATGGCGATGTCAAAGCGCTCCGACATCATCGTCTTCGGCATCGGCCTGCGCACGCATGACGATCCACCGCAGAGCGGATGGAACGAGGCCGAGTGGGTGCTGCGCACGCTCGCCCAGGAGACCGGCGGCCGAGTGTTCTTCGTGAAGGATGCCGCGCAGCTGGCGTCCATCTACACGCAGATTGCGGACGACCTCGCCAGCCAATACACGATCGGCTACCGGTCGAAAAATCTGCGGCAGGACGGCACGTGGCGGCGGGTTGTGGTACAGATTCGACCCGGCGGCGCTGTTGCCCGTACGAAGAGCGGCTATTTCGCGCCAACGAAGGGTCGATGAACGAACCAGGACAGGTTTTCATTATTGGCGCAGGTCCCGGCGATCCGGGCCTCATCAGCGCCCGGGGCGTTCGGCTGCTCGCGCAGGCGGACGTTGTCGTGTACGACCGCGCGGTCAGCGCCGTGCTTCGCTGGGCGCGGCCGGATGCCGAGCGGATTGAGGCCGGCGCGCCTGCAGAAAGCGAACGCTCGCAAGACGCCATCTCGATGCTGGTCGCGGAGAAAGCGCGCGACGGCATGACCGTGGCGCACCTCAAGTGGGGCGACGCGTTCGTCTTCGACAGCGGCGCCAAGGAAGCGCTCTTCCTCCACGAGCAGGGCGTCAAGTTCGAGATCGTGCCCGGGATTCCCGTCGCCATTGGCGCGACGGCGTATGCCGGCGTGCCCCTCTCCTATCCGGGCGCCGGCGATGCCATCCTCATGCTCCGCGGCCACGAAGGCGAGACCGACGCGGCGCCCGACGTGGACTGGGACGCTGTCGCGCGTATCGACGGCACGCTGGTCTGTTACGGCAGCAGCACCCAGATCCCCGAGGTTCTTCGCGCGCTGCTCGATCACGGCGCGTCGCCGGAAGAAAACGCGGCGCTCATCTACAGCGGCACACAGCCCGGGCAGCGCACGGTGACCGGCTCGCTCGCCGAGTTGCTGAACACCTCGCAGTCATCTGCCGACGGCGTCCCGGCATTACTGGTCGTCGGCGAGGTCGCGCGTCTGCGAAACCATCTGCGCTGGTTCGATGAACGGCCGCTCTTCGGCAAGCGCATCGTCGTCACGCGCTCGCGTGAGCAGGCGGCAGAACTGGTCGACGAGCTCGAGAGCCTCGGCGCGCAGGCGATCCAGGCACCGACGTTTCGCCTCGCCCCGGCGGAAGACTCGGAAGCCGTCGACCGTGCGGCGGCGTCGGTGGATGAGTACAGCTGGGTCGTCTTCGAGTCGGCGACTGCGGTCGGCCGTTTTCTCACGGCGCTCACGAACGGCCCGCGAGACTTGCGCGCACTGGGCAACGTCTCCCTCTGCGCGATCGGCCCGTCCACGGCAGACCGGCTGACGGCCAGCGGCCTCAAGCCGGACGTGATCATCCCGGAATTCCGCGTCGAAAGCGTGGGCGTTGCACTCGCGGCCAAGGGGCCGCTGGTCGATCAGCACGTGCTCATCGTGCGACCCGATCACCTGCGAGACGTGCTGGCAGAAGATCTCGCGCGTCAGGGCGCGATCGTCACCGATCTCGTCGCGTATCGCACGGCGCCGGAGTCTGCCGACTCCCCCGTCGTCCAGAATCTCTATCGCATGCTGCTCGACAACCAGGTGGACGCGGTCACCTTCACGAGCCCGACGTCGGTCCGGATCCTGGCGTCACTGATTGGCAAGGAGCAGGCCGCCGATCTCCTGAACACGACGGTCGTCGCTGCGATCGGCCCGGTCACGGCCGCAGCCGCCGCAGAACTCGGCATCAAAACGACGCTCGTGCCGGACACCTACACGGTCAGTGGATTGGTGAAGGCGCTCGTGGAGCACTTCACGGAAAAAGTTCGAAGCTAGCAGGGCTGGGCGTTAGCCCGGCCCTCAGCCCGACCTACCCGCCAAAAAACGACGGCAGCATCATGTCCTTCATCGTCCGCAGCCCGGGTGCGGCCTTGAGGATCTTCGGAAGCGAGTTGACGACGATGGACGCCGTCGCGACGTCGCCGTGAACGCCGCCGGCGAGCTTCATCGACAGCGGCGGATTGCCTTTGACCCGGACCGCATCGAATGATTCGGGTGCGCCCAGGTACGCTTCCATGTGGAGCTTGATGAGGGGCTCGCCCTTCACGTAGCCGACGCCGTCCTGAATGAGGCCGCAGACCTGTCCGGCTTCGACGGTCATGAACTCGCTCGTGACACGGTCCGTGGCGATCTTCGGGCCGATGTCGTCGGTCACACGGTCGAGCTTCCAGCCCATCGCGGCGGCGATCATCGTGATCGACTCGGCCAGCCCGACGTGGCGCACGGAGCCGCTCTTCACTTTCTCCATGAACTGCTCGCGCGTGAGTCCCGCGCCGATCTTCTGCTGAAACGGCAGCCGGCGGACGCGCGCGTCCTGCACACGATCCACTTCGATCGCGTCCACTCGCTCGCACACGCCCGTCAGCGCGATCGGCAACGCGTCCATGCAGAACCCGGGATTCACGCCGGTGCCGAGCACGGCCACACGTGAGCGCTTCGCGAGGTCGTCGATCTTCTTCGCCGCCGCGGCGTTGCTCCGCACGGGGAAGGCCAGTTCCTCGGTCGTCGACACAATCGGGACTTTGAGCTTCAACACGGTCTCGAACTCCGGCACGACCTTCTTCAGCGACGAGCTGGTGCAGAGCACCGCGACGTCCGGCTTGGCGGACTTGATCGTCTTCACGATGTCATCGGTCACCTTGACGCGCAGCTTGCGGCCGACCGCGCACACGTCGCCGAGATCCTTCCCCGACTTCGCGGGATCGATATCCACGGCGCCGACGATGGAGAACCCTTTGCGGGCGGCGACCTGCCGCACGACGCCCGCGCCGATTGGACCGAGACCGATGTGAATCACTTTGATGGGCACGCGAGTTGTCTCCTTCTTTGTTCCTTGAGGATTTCAAGCCGAACGTTCGAAACTCACGCGCGCATTGTACCAAGGCGTGTAGGATTTGACGGACTTGATGCGCCCCTCTTCTGATCCTGGCGGCCGGCCGCGAGCGTCCGTCGTCGGGTCGCTGATCCAGGGCTGGTCACGGGCGCTGCATGCGCCGTGGGTGGCCGCCGGCCTGCTGCTCGCGATGTTCCTGGTGCCGCTGCCGGAAAGTCCGGAGAACCGGCTCGAGGGCGCTCCACGTCCAGGATCGATCGACGTCGCCGGACCGGTCATCATCCACGAATTGCTCGGCCCGTTGCGCCCGGCGACGGATGCCGTCCGCCGATTGGAAGATGCCTGGATCGCGGACTACGCGACGAGAGCCGTGCTCGCGTACCTGGCGCTGTGGTTGTTCCTGGCCGGCGGCGTTGTCGATCGACTGGCGCGCGGACGGCCTGTCGGCACCGCGCAATTTTTCGCAGCGTGCGGCGTGTACTTCGTCCGCCTGGTGCGTTTGACGCTGGTCGTGGCGCCGGTCTACGCGCTCCTCTTTCTTGGTTTCGACCGCTGGCCGGCACACCCGGCATTGCTCGCCGTCACGGCCCTCGTCAATCTCCTCCTGGACACGACCGTGATTCGAACGGTGGTTGAAGATCGGCACAGCGTGCTGGGTTCGATCGCCGCCGCTGTTCGATTCGTGCGCCGGCGGCCGCTGCGTCTTGGCGCCCTCTACTTGCTGAACGTCGGCGTCATGGTGTTGCTGGCGCAACTCTGGGCCGTGGGTGCGCGCCTGACGCCATGGATCGGCCTGGCGACGCCGGTGGTCCTGCTGATTTACGTCTGGTCACGACTCGCCTTCATCGGGTCGCAGATCGTGTTTTTCCAGGGCGAGCTGGCGCACGCGCACTATACCGCTGCACCTCCACTCATCTGGCCGGACTCTGCGTCCGTCGAAGCGATCGACAATCTCCGGCGCGCCGCCAGAGTGTCCGGCCCGCGTCGTGACACCGACGGATCGCAATGAACCTTGTTATAGTCGACTGCCATGACGGGTCGCGCTGACACGATCGTCAAATGGCTGAGCGAACGCGCCGCCAGAGCCGGCGCGCGCGGGTTCGTTTTCGGATTGAGTGGTGGCATCGACTCAGCGGTGGTGGCCAGGCTGTGTCAGATGGCGGCGCCACAGCGAGTCCTCGGCGTGCTGCTGCCCTGCTACAGCCATCCACACGATGAAGAAGACGCGCGGCTGGTCGCGACGACGTTTTCGATCCCCGTCGTGCGCGTCGATCTCGGGCCCACGTTCGACGCGTTGACGGAAACCTTGCAGACGGCCATCAAGGGCCTGCCGACGCACGTGGACGTCGTCGACATCAAACAGCAGATGCCGGGCGCGAACGTGAAGCCGCGCTTGCGCATGACCTCGCTGTACTTCGTCGCCAATTCCCTCAACTACCTCGTGGCCGGCACGGGCAATCGCAGCGAGATCACGCTCGGCTACTACACGAAGTATGGCGATGGCGGCGTCGACCTGCTGCCGATCGGCGGCCTGCTCAAGAGCGAAGTGCGGACGCTCGCGCGCGAGCTCGGTGTGCCGCCGCGCGTGATCGAGAAGCCACCGACGGCGGGACTGTGGATGGGCCAGACGGACGAAGCCGAGATGGGCTTCAGCTACGAGGCACTCGAGCAGTACCTGAACGGCGGGGCCGGCGCGGTCTCACCCGCGGTCGCGTCGCGCATCGAGATGCTGCGAACCAGCTCCGACCACAAGCGCGCGCTCCCGCCAATTGCGCCTGTGTAAAGCGCTGTACGCAGGCCGGGCCTCTCAGGCCCGGCGTGTCCTTCTACTGAATCGGTGACACCGACAAGCTCGCCGTAAACGGCTGGCTCGGTGGCAGGGCGCCGATGTTCTGCCAGATGGTGCTGCCCAGGCTGCCGCAAACGCGCGCGTGCCCGTGCTGCCGTACGACTGCGGCGTCGCCGTGGCGTAGTAGCCGGCGATCGTCGGCCGGGCCAGACAGTCCGGCGGTCCGGCGGCGGAGACGCCCGCGCCCATCGCGAAGTTGTAGCCGCTCTTCTGCGGTGCGGCCGCATGGCCGAGGTCGGCCGAGATGAACGCTTCGCTGCCGCCGACGGGCGTCCCGAGAATCACGAACGAGGTCGCGTTGCCACCGCGGCCGCACGTCGCGGAATAGGCGACCTGCGACGTCGACGTCACGCGAAGCGTCGCGATCGCTGTCGTCTCATTGCCGGTCATCCGTGCGCGCAGGAGTCCCGGCACACCGATGCTGGCGACGATGCTGATGATCGCCACCACGATCATCAACTCAATCAACGTGAAGCCGCGATCCTCGTACGTCGACATGACACACCTCGCCAGCGACTTCTCTGCCGGCAACGAACGCGCTCTATCTGGGGTTAGAGGATCATAGCGCGCAGAATTCCATTGCGCCACGTACAGACTTCGTCATGCGCGTTACGATCGTGACGCGCGAAATGCGCCGGAATCCGCGGACGTACGAAACCGTACGCGTCCGGTTACTGAATTGGAAAGTCCCAGGCGCCCGCGACGAACGGCTGCACCGGCGGCGTCGGGCCGATGTGCTGCCAGACCGCGCCGCCGATGGCGACGGCAAACGCGCGGCTGCCGGTCGATCCGAACCCCATCGGTTGTGCGGTCGCGTAGTATCCGGCCACCGTCGGGCGGCCCATGCAGTCGTTCGGACCGGCGCCCGAGGTGCCCCGCGTCATGTTGTAGTTGAAGCCCGCCTTCTGCGGTGTCGCCGATCGGCCGAGGTCGTCGGAGATGAAGGCCTGGCCGGATCCGCCGATGGGCGTGCCGAGGATGATGTAGCCCGGCGCGTAGCCGCCGTTGCCGCACGTCGCTGAAAACGAGATTTGCGACGTCGAGGTCACGCGGAGTGACCCGATTGCCGTCGTCTCGTTGCCGACCATGCGCGCTCGCAGGAGGACTGGCACCGCCATGCCCCCGAGAATGCTGATGATCGTCACGACGAGCAACAGCTCGACCAACGTGAAGCCGCGATCTCCCTTGGTATCCATGGCGCTCCTCAACGGACCGGACACACGTCCCCTTCCTGGGTGAACACTCACTCAATCGGCAGGTGTATGCCCTGGCTTCACGTACGGGCTTCGTAACGGGCGTTACGAACGCGACGCCGGAATTGCGCGGGAATTCGCGTGAATGCAGAAACGTAGGCGAGGATCCGGAATCCCGGATAATCGCGCGGCGGCGTTCGCCGCATCATTAATTAGTGCGCTATTACTGCTGCTTCGGCGCCGAGGTGCCGTGGGATCGCCGCGGATCGGCGCCGCCCTGGACGGTGCCGGCGGCAGTGTCCACCACGACGACGGACGCGTAGCCGTACTTGACCTCGCCCTTGCGCCCGACTTTCTGGAAGCGATGACCGCGTGCCTCGAGGTCAGCAAGCACCGTGCGTGGAATCCGATCCTCGATCTGCACGGTGCCGCCGATCAGCATGCGCGGCGCTTCGATCGCGCGCTGCGCGGAAAGGCCGCCGTCGACGACGTTCAAGATCACGTTGTAGACCGACGCCGGAATCCAGGCGTTGCCGGCGCAGCCGACGGCGATCTTCGGCGTGAATCCGGGAATGCCCGAGTTGGCCGCACCGGGCCGGCTCGGCCCGAAGACGAGCGTGGGCACGCTGGTCGTCGACGTGCGCATCAGCGGCAGCATGCCGCCGAATCCACCGCCGCGTCCGGCACCGCCTCTGAAGTGATCGTTGTAGAGGAAACCGAGGCCCTTCGACACGTAGTAGTTGCCGCCCCACGTGGACAGCGTCTGGGTGAAGGCGATCATGTTGCCTTCAGCGTCCGCCACGACGAACGCCGTGGTCCCCGTCTGCACGCGTCCGGTTTCGTCTTCGGACTGGAACGCGTCGGCGATCAGGGGCGCTCCGCCACCGCGTCCGCCGGCCGGCGCCGCGTACACCTTCTTCGGATCGATCAGTTTGAACCGCTCGAGGGCGTGCGCCGCATCGAGATGATTGCCGTAGTCCACCGGCCACCGCTCGGGATCGGCGATGCGGCTGCCGCCGTCGCGCACGCGCCAGGCTTCGATGGCGTAGTGCAGGTAGTCCGCGTCGGTCGCGATCGTCGCACCCGGCTTCGGCTGGTAGCCGTCGAGGATGTTCAACGTCTCGACGATCTGCACGCCCGTAGACACGGGCGCAGGCACCGAGTACACGAGATGCCCGTGGAACTTGCCGCCGATCGGTTTCCGTTCGATCGCGCGGTACTGTCCGAGATCCTCGAGATTGATGACGCCGCCGTTGGCCGCCATATCGGCCACAATCTTCTGGGCGATCGTGCCTCGGTAGAATGACTGCCCGCCTTCCTTCGCCAGCGTGCGCAGCGTCTCGGCGTAGTCCTTGTTGACGAAGCGCTCGCCGGCTCTCGGAATGCGACCGCCGGGCATGAACAGTTTCGCGGACTCCGGATACTTCGCGAACGACGCGCGCCCTTCGGCAATCGACGTTGGCAGCGCTTCGTCGAGGATGAAGCCCTCGTCTGCGATCTTCGCGGCGGGCTCGACGAGTTCGGCCCACTGCACCTTCTTGCTGCCGTACTTCTGGTACAGGAGATCGAGCCCGGCGACGACGCCGGGAATTGCCGCCACCGACGGACCGTCCGATGCCGTGCGCGCGCCCGTCGGCGTGAACAGCGTGGTGTTGTCGGCGGTCGCGCCGCTCGGCGTCATTGCCTTGTACTCGATGACCACCGGCTCGCTCATGCCCTTGGGAAACAGGATCGCGTGACCGTCGCCGCCGATGCTCGTGGCATCCGGCTCGACGACGCCGAGGGCGAACGCCACGGCGATGCCCGCATCGACGACGTTGCCGCCCTTCTCGAGGACGAGTGCGCCGGCCTGCGACGCAAGCGGGTGTGCCGAGGCGACCACTGCGCGCTTCGACTCGAGCGCCGCCTTCATCAGCGGCTGCTCGGCAATCATCCGATCGATCACGTCTTCCGTCGACGTCGCGTCTTTCGCCTGTTGCGCCTCAGGGCGGTACTTCTGCCGGAGCGCATCCCACTGAGCCGCTGACGATCCCGTCGTGTAGTACAGCGACTTCATCGTCTGCCACACTTCGTCGAACGCCGTCACCCAGCGTGACGACTCGGGCGCCGGCAGCGGCAGCGATGCTGCGCCTTCGTCAATCGCCCGCGGCGCCATCACGCGCCACAACGCGTACTGCCCGGCGGCCGCCATCGCGATCGGCGGATCGTCATCGTTGCGATTGGGATTGCCGTTGTACCCGGCGGTGCCGCTCGGGAAGGTCGCGATGACCAGTGTCTGACTGTCGGGCGACCACGCGGGAACGCCGAGACGCCGTGAGGCCTGAATCGCCGTCGACGAGGTCGAGGGCCCCGGAGCACCCGGACCTTGCGGCCCGCCGCCGGCGTTGCCGCCACGACCTCGGCCTGCGCCGCGACCGCCGCCGGCAGTTGATGCTTCGCCCGTGTCGGCGTCGGGCACCGTCGAAACCCACACGCCGCTCTGCGTACCGCCACGAACCGCGGCGTACGCAACACGCGCGTTGTCCGGCGCCCACACCGGCGCGATTTCGGATCCTGCCGTATTCGTGATGCGCACCGCCGCGCCGGCACGTCCGCCCGCCTCCGGCAATGCACGCACCCAGACGTCGCTGTCGTCACTTCCCTGCAGGTCGCGGTCGGAAATCATCACCACGCGCTTGCCATCGGGCGAGACGCGTCCGTGCCACTCCGCGACGTCATCGGGCGTGAGCTTTGCCGGTGACGCACCTGCGGAAGCCGATGCGACGAACAACTGCCATGGACCACGCGGCTCGCGATGCGAGAACACGAGGCGCCCATCGCGCGTCCACGACGGCCACCGCTCGTCGCCGGCCATCGACGTCACGCGCGTCGGGGTGCCGCCATTTGCGGAGACGGTCCAGAGATCGAACTGTCCGTTTGTGTTCGCGCTGAACGCGATCGTCTTGCCGTCGGACGACCATTCCGGATCGCGCTCCGTAATCCAGTCGCCGGGCTTGGAGATGAGCCGCTTCGCGTCGCGCCCGTCCGGCGCCATGGTCCACAGCGCGTCGAACCGCGACACGACGAGACGTTTGCTGTCGCGCGACCACGCCGCTTCGCGCACGCCGGTAGCCGCGCTTGTGTCTGCAGTGGCCGCTGGTGTTTGAGCCGACTGATATGTCGCGACTGATGACGATGTCGCGACGAGAACGCTGCCACACACCACGAGAACGAGGAGCGTACGACGGCTCATGCTGGGTACCTCGAAGTACGTGGGGCGGACCTCTCAGGTCCGCCGGGTGAGCCGGGCCTAAGAGGCCCGG
>Ga0137451_1000532_pt1 | contig 11715 bp, 9 predicted proteins | sample EasRivERMGT500_2_FD_102336 | JGI IMG/M metagenome (GOLD analysis project Ga0137451, IMG submission 102336) | Soil microbial communities from meander-bound floodplain in the East River, Colorado, USA - East River MetaG ERMGT500_2 | ecosystem: Environmental > Terrestrial > Soil > Floodplain ... | reverse complement strand
TGGCGACTTCAAGGTCGGCATCATGACCGGCACGGTGTCGCAGGGCGAGGAGGACTATCGCGCCGGCCAGCAGGTCGCCGCCCGCTATCCCGGGCGCGTGAAGACCGTGACCTTCCCCGACAACTTCAGCTCGGAGATCGAGACCGTGATCTCGCAGCTCGTCGGGCTCGCCGCCGACCCCGACGTGAAGGTCGTGATCGCCGGGCAGGCGATCAACGGCTCGGTCGCCGCCGCCCGGAAGATCCGCGAGCAGCGGCCCGACGTGCTGATCGGCTTCATGTATCCCCACGAGGACCCCATCCTTGCGCAGAGTGTCTGCGACCTGGCGATCCAGCCCGACGAACTCGCGCGCGGGGTCACGCTCATCGAGAACGCGCAGAAGATGGGGGCCAAGCACTTCGTCCACTACTCGTTCCCCCGGCACATGTCCATGGTTCTGCTGGCGCAGCGCCGCGACATCATGGTTTCCGAATGCGCTCGCCGCGGCATGCAGTTCCATTTCGTCTCGGCGCCCGATCCGACCGGAGAGGCGGGCCTGCCCGGAACGCAACAATTCATCTTCGAGGACGTGCCGCGCGAGCTGGCGCGGTACGGACCCCGGACCGCGTTCTTCAGCACCAATGACGGCATGCAGGAGCCGCTCATCAAGGCGGTGCTGAGCGCGAAGCAGGGATACTTCGTCGAGCAGAGCACGCCCGCGCCCACCTTCGGCTACCCGGCCGCGCTGGGGATCCGGATTCCGCCCGAGAAGGTCGGGGACATGGCGTGGATCGGCGCCGAGAACAAGCGGCTGATCGCCGCGCGCGGCATGAGCGGCCACTTCGGCTCATGGGCCCAGTCGATCGACATGGTCGCGACCCGCTCGATCGCGACGCTGCTCGTGGACGCGGCAGCGAGGAAGATCGACGTGAGGGACTCCGCAACGGTGCGCAGGTACATCGAAACCGAAGCCGGGGGCCCGGTGAGCCTGCGGCGCTACGACCCGAACGGCAATCTGTGGCTGGTGCTGATGGAGCACGTTTCGTACTGAGGAGTCTCCGAGCACCTCGCGGTCCAACATTTTCGAGACCGCCCGAGAACTCGGGATCGGTGACGGCGAGACGGCTCGATCCGGCACAGCCACACTCCTCGAATCGTGCAGCGCGGCACTCGAGCTTGGTGCATCGACGGGCCGGAGCGGTGTGCTAGGCTGCCCGTCCTCACCGGAGGGGCACGACACATGATGGACCCCCTCGACCGCCTGCGCTCCGCTCTGGCCGGCCGCTACACGCTCGACCGCGAGCTGGGCGCGGGCGGCATGGCGGTGGTCTACCTGGCGCAAGACTTGAAGCACGACCGCCAGGTGGCGCTCAAGGTGGTGCGCCCCGAGCTGACCGCGCTGCTGGGCCCCGAGCGGTTCCTGCGCGAGATCGCCATCACCGGCCGGCTGCAGCACCCGCACATCCTGCCGCTGCTGGACTCGGGCGAGGCCGGCGGACTCCTCTACTACGTGATGCCCTACGTCGCGGGCGAGACGCTGCGCCAGCGGCTGGAGCGCGAGCGGCAGTTGCCGGTGGCGGAAGCGCTGCGGCTGGTGCGCGAGGTGGCGGGCGCTCTGGACTACGCCCACCGGCAGGGCGTGGTGCACCGCGACTTGAAGCCCGAGAACCTGCTGTTGGCCGAAGGGCACGCGGTGGTGGCGGACTTCGGGATCGCGCGCGCGGTGGAGGCGGCGGGCGGCGAGAAGCTGACCGCGACCGGCACGGTGCTGGGGACGCCGCTCTATATGAGTCCCGAGCAGGCGACCGGCGGTGTGGTGGACGGGCGCAGCGACCAGTACAGCCTGGGGTGCGTGCTCTACGAGCTGCTGGCGGGCTCGCCGCCGTTCGTGGGACCCAGTGCCGAGAGTCTGGTGCACCAGCACCTGAGCGTGGCGCCGCGGCCGGTGAGCGAGGTGCGACCGAGCGTGTCGGGGGCGGTGGCGGCGACACTGCAGCGGGCGCTGGCCAAGACGGCGGCGGATCGCTACGAGAGCGCCGGTCGATTCGCGGAGTCGCTCGCGGCTGTGCTCCCATCCGCGACGCGCGAGTCACTGGCGGGCGCGATCGTGCCACCCCCGAGCGCTGCCGAGGGGAAGCCGGCCCGGCCCCGGCCCCGTCGCGCGCTCGCGGGCGCGGTGGTGCTGGCGCTGCTGGCCGCGGGGGCGTTCGCGGTCTGGAAGACCGGAATGCTCACGAACCTGGCGAGAGGGCGAAGCGCGCATCCCATCAAGAAGGACTGGATCCTGGTCGCGGAGTTCGAGGGGCCGGCGGACGACACCACCCTCGCGAGGGCGGTGCGTGACCTGGTGAGCGCCGCGCTCGATCAATCGGCGATCGTGGCGACGGTCCCCGGCGATCAGATCCGGCTGGCGCTCGAGCAGGCCGGCAGGCCACCCGGGACGCGGGTGGACGCGGCCGCGTACGATGGTCTGGGTCGACCGGACTCCGCCGCCGCCTACTTCGAGCTCGCAATGTCCCCGATCGGCGACCCGGGAGCACTGAGGGATGCGCGCATCGCCTACTCGTACGCCCACCGGCGGCTCGTGCTGCTCTGCGCGCGCATGGGACGTCTGGAGGAGGCGCGGCGGCACTGGGAGCTCTTCTCCTCCACCTTCACGCGTCCCGACCCCGAGCTGCTGCCGTTGATCGAGGAGGCGCGCGCCGCACTGGCGAGCGCGGAGGCGATGGCGCGCGGGCAGCGCCGCTGAGGGCGCGGCGAGGGTGCGCGGCGCTCGGGCAGATTCATGATCGCAGCGCTCCGGAGAGCCAGGCCGAAATCCAGGAGCCCGGCCGGTCTTCAGCACCCGCTGGTCCTGGTTCCTCTCGATCGTGGTAGTTTGTCGCTCCATGCGGAAGGTGACTTCACAGACCCCGATCTCCCTTGCGGACCTCCGGGAGATGGCCGCGGCCCGGTTCGGGGATCTCGTGAAGGCGGTGGTCGACCTGGAGCGGGGCCTCATGGTGGTCGATGCGGAAATGCACTCCGATCAGGAGGCGGAATTCCTTTCAGATGGGTCCCGCCAGCAGGATCTCTGGGGCATCAACCTGTATCCGGATCTTCCCGAGGAGGACTGGCTCGAGTTCGACTCGATGATCAATTTGCGTCCGTCGTACGGGAACCGCACTCGAGAAGTAGGCGATCCGGCCACCCGGGACCGCATCACCGAGCTTGTCCGACGCCTGGTCCTGCGATGAACATCGTTCAACATCGCGATCTAGCCTCGGGTCGCTGGCATCAGCTAACGCTCGCCGAGCAGTTGGGCAACATTGGCAGCGAAGTGAGCCGTGCGATTCGGTGGAAGCCCAGGAATGCGCATTTGGCCGAGGGAGCGCTGGTGCGGGCGCTCGAACTCCTGGACCTGACCCTCGCGGATCCACGGCTCCGTGGCTCTGTCGGACGGCTCCGCGAGGTGGCCCGCACCCGGGAAGTCGTCGTCGATTTCCTTGCCGGCTCGAACGAGTACGGCTCCACCGGAACGTCCCTGCAACGGTACTTCGACGCCTATGCGATCGCGGCGCGCAAGCAGAGGATGACCGGGTAGTGTCGGTTTTCGAGACCGCCCGATTCAGCCGCTTTCGCGCATCTCAGGCCCCATCTCCGGGATGGGTCACGAGATGCTCGAAAGCTCCCTTTCTCTAAAGCCATTGACGAACCCGGCCGATAGTTATAACATCTGTAGCTACAGGAGGTGACCACCATGATCCAGCTCAAGATCAGAAAGGTCGGGAACTCTCTCGGGGTCACACTCCCGGCGGAGGCGGCTCGGGCGCTCAAGGTTCAGGAGGGTGACCAGATCTTCCTCACGGAGGGGCCCGGTGGGTCCTTCCGGATCACGCCCTACGACCCCGAGTTCTCCGCCGCGATGGAGACGGCCGAGTCCTTCATGGCCCGGTACCGGAACGCCCTTCGCGAACTCGCCAGGTGAACCCGCGGTGGGTTCCGAAGTCCGCCGTGCTCGCGATGCACGAAATGCTCATCGCCGAGCACGGCGGCGCTCCCGGGATCCTGAGTGACGACATCCTCGAGTCGTCGCTCGCAAGCCCCAGGAACCTTCTCGCCTACGGCACCCCGGATCTCTTCGATCTTGCAGCGAAGTACGCAGCGTCCCTCACGCTGAACCATCCCTTCCAGGACGGCAACAAGCGTCTCGCGTTCACGGTGGCCGGCGTGTTCCTCGAGCTGAACGGCCGCCGGCTCGAGGCGTCGGAACCCGATGCCGTGAGTGCGGTGGTTGCCCTCTCCGCGAAGGAGCTCGACGAAGCCGGGTTCGCCGCCTGGCTGCGACTGAACTCGAGGAGATGCCCGAGGCCCGGGCGCCTCGTGGCCCGCCTCGCGAAGCCTGCGAAGCATGTGGTCAGGCGAAAGCGGAAATAGCGCTCGGCTGCGCCCCCGGCGACGAGCGATGGGAGCTCGTCAGCGCCGCGTGCCCAGCGCGGCCTGGAGCACCGCCTCGAGGTCCACGACGGCGGTATCGCCGGGGGGCGGGTCGCCGAGCAGCGCCCGGGCCTCACGCGTCGCCGTGCGCAGGGCGCCGCTCGGATCCGTCAACAACGCGCGGTAGCCGGTTTCGTTCTCGGCCCCCGCCGCAACGGCGCCGAAGACGCGCAGCGCCCGGTCCCGATCGCCGGCCTTGACGAGAAGCAGTGCCATGGCGCCGCACAGGCTGTCGATGCCCACGTAGCCCACGCCGCCGCAGGAGTGGAGTGCCTCCTCGAGGACCGCACGCGCGCCCACCTCATCGCCGGCGGCGAGCGCCACGCTCGCGAGGCCGCAAAGCGCCATGGAGCGCGGCCAGGCCGCGGAGCGCGCGCGCGCGAGCGCCGCCGAATCGGCGAACTGGCTCCGCGCACCGGCAAGATCTCCGCGGGCGAGCTTGACGCGCGCGCCCACCGCCAGGGCATAGGCCACGGCCTCCTCGTTGTTCCCGCGTCGCCCGATGGCCGCAAGCTCCTCTGCGCGTCGCTGCGCCTCGTCGATGGCGCCGTCGTAGAGGTGCACATGGCTGATCATCGTCAGCGCCCAACCCTCGATGAAGGTCTGGCCCGCGCTGCGAGCGAGCACCAATGCCCCATCGAGGATTGCGAGAGCGCGGGGCCGGTCGCTGAGCCCGAGCAGCATCCCCCACGCGGTCTTGATGCCCGCAAGAAAGTCGCGCTCGCCGGCGACCTCGAGCACGGCGCACGCGGCCTCGAGATCCGGGGCCGCAGCAAGGTCGAGCATCGCCGCGCGCGCCCAGGACCAGATCCCCAGCGCCAACGCCGCGCGCAGCGGATCCGCAGAGCGGGGGATCGGCTTCACGAGCTCATAGGTCGCGAGCACCTCGGCGGTGTGGGCGTTGCTGAGCCGCGCGAAACCGAAGCGGATGAACAGGCGCCACGCGAGCTCAGGGTCGCCGTCGGCGCTCGCGGCGAAGCGCAGCGCAAGTCGCGCCCCGATCTCCTCCGACGCGACGCGCTCGTGGGCGGCCTGGCGCATCTCCGCGCGCATCAGGTTCCGGTGCTCGCCGGCCAGGAACTGCTCGATCCACTCGGCGTGCCGGAGCCGGGCCGCTCGCTCCTCGCCGGCCTCGGCGAGGCGCTCGCGGGCCAGCTCGCGCACGGTCTCGAGCATGTGGAAGCGCGCCTCGCCCAGCAGTTCCGCGCGCACCAGCAGGTTCTTTTCGACGAGCGAGCTGAGCCCGGCCAGCGCGTCGAGGCCTGCGTCCGCCACCACGGCAGCGGCGGCGTCCTCGGAGAAGCTGCCCGCGAAGACGCCGAGACGGCGGAAGAAGACCCGCTCCTCGGGGCGAAGGAGGTCGAGGCTCCATTCGAGGGTGGCGCGCAGAGTCTGGTGCCGCTCCGGAACATCCCGCCTGCCCCCGGTGAGCAACGAGAGCGACTTGTCGAGGCGTGGCAGCATCGCCTGCGGCGACAGCACGCGCACTCGCGCCGCCGCGAGCTCGATGGCGAGGGGCAGCGCGTCGACGCGCCGGCACAGCTCGGCCACGGCCGCGCGGTTGTCGTCGTCGATACGGAAGTCCGGCCGGACCTCTCGCGCGCGCTCCTCGAACAGGGCCATTGCCGGCGTGGTGTCGCCGCGCGCCTCGAAGGCGTGCGGCAGGGGCGGGATGGGGACTTCCCGCTCCCCGTGGATGCGCAGCGCCTCGCGGCTGGTGGCGAGGATCTTGAGGTGCGGGCACGTCGCGAGCAGCGTGCGGACGTCGGCGGCGGCCTCGAGCACCTGCTCGAGGTTGTCGAGGACCATGAGCGCGCCGCGGGCACGCAGGAAGCCGAGCAGCAACTTCTCCGGATCGCCGCCGGAGGATGGCAGGGGGATCTCGAGGACCGAGACGATGGTGGGCACCACGTCGCGCACGTTGCGCACGCCCGCGAGCGGCACGTAGAAGGCGCCGTCGCTGAACGACGGGCCGAGCAGGTGGGCGAGGTGGATCGCGAGCCGGGTCTTGCCGGTGCCGCCGGGGCCCGTGAGGGTGACGAGGCCGGTATCGGGGCGACGCAGCAGCCCCGCGACGAATTCGACCTGCGGGGCCCGGCCGATGAGCTCGCCGCGCTCGAATGGGGCGAGGCTGCGCGGCGGAGCCTCGGGCTCGAGCTCACGCTCGGCTGCGGCGGCGCCCGCCGCGGTGAACCGCTCGGTGAGCATGAGCGCGAGGTCGTTTTCGAGGAGCTCCCTGAGCTCGGCCGCGTCGGAGAAGGGGCGGTACGAGAGCTTGTCCTCGCTCTCGATACGGCGGATCAGATCCTTCAGCCGGTCCTCACGCGTGTCCGCGCGCTTGATGTAGACGAGCCGGGGCTTCTGCCCGGCGAGGAGGTATTCGTCCTCGAGGCCCGAGACGGTCTCGGCTGGCGCGATCCACCCGTAGCGCTGCCAGTAGATCCCGACGAACACGTCACTCTGCGCCAGGTAGGCGCGGTAGAGATCGCGAGGCGGGTGCGGGCGCGCCCCCATCTCGAACATCACGGGCGTGAGGCGGAGGTGCTGGATCGCCTCCCGGCTGGCCGCGCGCTCGTCGGCGAGTTCCTGGAGCGTGGAGCTCACGAAGACGCGCAGGCGCTGGTCGGGGGTGCGAATCGGCGAGGTCACAGGGCCAGCGAGGCTAGGGCGTATACCAGATGGGCGAGGTGTAGGCGCGCTCCTGGGTCGTCATGGGGACGTTCGCCGTCATCTTGATTCCGAAACGCTGCGCCTCGTATGCGGTCCACCGCGGCGTGGGAATCTCGATGACCCGGGCGTAGTAAAAGGCGGGCTGCTTCGCATCGAACTGCGGGTCCGTCCAGGTGGTGCTCAGTTCCGGGGAGCCAATGGTGTTCTTCCAGGTCGCCTTCTCCACATCCACCGTGTTGCCGACGGGCGGAACCTTGCCGTCGGCGCCCGGCTTGCGGTCGCCGCTCCAGGCGACGTCGTAGACCTTCTCGTGTGTCTTGCCGTCATTGTCGAGCCAGCCCTTGATGATCTGGATGCGATCCAGGTTGCCGCTGTAGGCATCCTTCATCGCGGCGACCAGGAAGTTCGGAGACTTTCCGCCCGGGGCCTTGCGTAGATCGCCGCCCATCGGAACTCCCTTCGCGTAGCCGACCCCGGCAGGAAGGCGCGACTGGGCGTCGGCGGCCGCGAAGCTCCATCCGCCGAAGAAACGCACCACCATGCGCGGGCCGGTCGTGGCATAGACTTCCTTGCGCTTCATGGCGTCGAAGATCGCCTCGCGCGTGTTCTCCGTGGCCCAGACACCGGCGTAACCGCCGGCAGCCTGCTGCCAGCCCTTGATGGTGAACTTGGGATCGGGCGCCTCGATCACGACATGCTCCCACCGATGCGGACCGGGCTCGACGCCGGAGTGCTTGCCGAAGAAGTTGTCCTCCTCGACCGCAGACAGTGCGGTGTGCGCGTCCGTGCTTCCGATCATGCCGAACTTGAAGGGGTTCACGCCGAGTTTCCGCTCCAGCAGCAAGCCGTTCTTGAGAGCCTCGCGCGCGTACTCGTATTGCAGCATCGCGGGCTTCTTGGCCTCGGTGCCGGTGAGGTTCGCCTTGTCCCACTTTTCATAGTCGGCAAACTCGTCGTTGGGCGAGAGGAACGGATGCGCCTCGCCGTCGCCCTTGATCTGGGTGGCTTCGACCAGCGGCTCGAACCGGGCCCGCATCGTCGCAAGCTCCCGGGTCAGTGGCTTGCCGCCGAAGGTCTCCACCGTGAACATCCGGCCGTTGCTCAGATTGCCGTTGTGGGGGATGGCCAGCACCTCGGTCCCCGTCTGCTTCTCGAATTCGGTCAGGTACTTCCAGAGGTCTTCGGGATTCTGGCTGTCGAACTGGGAGTAGGGAACGGTCCGGTTCGCCACGCTGGAATTGGCCCGAAAAAGCACGTTGCGGTGCAGGTTGAAACCGCCGATGGCGGTCCACTCGAAACCGATGATCGCGGTGAAACGGCCGGGCTCGTTGTACTTGTCGGCCAGGGCGGTGTAGGCCTGCCAGGCGTTCCGGACCGCCTTGTCGCTCTTGATGAGCGGCGCCTTGCCGGAGAGCGAGCTCACGATCTCCATGGCCGTCGCGAAGACCTTGTCATTGTCGCCGCTCGTCAGCGTGTCGTACCACTTCCTTCCCGTCTCCGTGGCGAGGATTTCGGGGTCGCCGCTGAGCAATTGCGGCATGAGCCCGTACATCTCGGCGTGGTCCGAGATCACCAGGAAGTCGAGCGGTCGTGAGAGCCTGGCGCGCAGTCCGTGAGTTGTGCTGATTTCCTCGCCGCGCGCGAATCGGAAGGCATCCTCCTGTCCGACCCGGCACATGGTGCCCGCATCGACCGAGATCGCGGTGTGGAGGTGGGTATCCCCGAAGAAGACGCGGGTTGGATAGTTGCGCCCGGCATAGGGCGAGAACTGCGGCCGGGTTGCGTTCGCAACGTCTTCCTTCGTGGCGGCCACATCGCTGCCGGCCACCGCCGCCCGGGCGCCGGAGGTCAGGGTGCAGCAGGCAAGCACGAGGATGAATTGCAGGATTGGCCTCATCACGGGGGTTCCTTCCGTTCGGGTCAGATCACCTCCACCGCACATCGTCGCGCGGGCGCAGCGAGCGGGGACCCGGGGGCCCCGACCTCCGCCACCCCACCACCCGGTCCCGGCATCCCCCTCGCGCGGCGGGCGTGCATCGCACGGGTCGTGCCGGGGAGGCAGGGCGCGCCGGCTCACGCCGGATGGCTGCGGCTGGATCCTCACTTCCCGCCTGTCGTCCGGGCGACGCCGACGGCGACGGTGCATGGTCGCGGCGGCGCGCTCCCAAGGTTCAGCGCTTCAGAACACCCGCGAGTAGCAGAGCTTCACGCTCCAGCGCGCCGAGGCGGCCTTGGGCTTGCCGAACACCGGGTCGACCGTCTCGTCGTCGTTCGCGACGCGGGCGACCCGCGCGTCGATGCCCAGCACGTTGTGCTCGTCGAGCGGCGTGTCCGCGCCGAACTTGAAGATGGTCGCCGGCAGGAGATCGGTGCGGTCCGCGCCGGTCCGGTAGATCTTGTGGTAGAACGCCCCCACGCCGATGCCCACGTAGGGCCGCAGAGGCGTGCTCAACCGCATGTGAAACGCGTACTCGGCGGTGATGGGGATCTCGATCTGGGCCGCGGCTCCGTACTTGCCGAGCAACTCGTCGTGGATGAAGACGCCGACCGAGACCCGGTTACTCAGCATGTGGCTGAAGCCGAATCCGATGCCTGCCATCGCGTTCGGGGCGCCGCCCTCGAGCGACTTGGCGTAGCCGGCCCGGAAGGTGGTCCACGTCGCACCCTTCTGCCAGGGAGCGTCGATGACCTCCGCGTGGGCGCACGCCACGACCAGGGCGGTGGCCACGGCGGCCAGCGCGGCCGCGGGCCGCCATCGCAAGCTGGGGATCGTCTTCACGCGATTCCTTTCCCCCGGTCTCCGACGAAATGCGCCCGCCATCATGCTCGAGCGCGCGGACGCAAGCGAAGGCGCGAACCCTAGCAAACGGTCCCGGCCCCCACAAGCCGCGCGCGGCGCGATCCCGGAGCCCGGCGCGCGGCGGCGCGGGCATGCGCGCCGGGCCGGGCGCGCACCCCCCGCCGCATTGCCGATTCGAGCGAAGCCCATTAGCTTCTGCCCCCATGCATCGCGACCCCCTCGTGCCAGGTCGGCGGCTCGCGCGCGCATGACCGCCGCGCGCCTGCCCGCCCTCCGCTACCGCACCGCCCGCCGCACCGACGTCGAGACCCTGGCGGAGCTGGGCTTCCGCGCCTATCGCGTGCGCAGCATCGAGCAGCGCCGCGAGTTCTACACCGATCATCCGCGCTTCGGCCTGAAGGACGTGCGCGTGGGCGAGCTGGACGGGCAGATCGTGGCCTCGCTCGTGCTCTACCCGTTCACGGCCTGGGTGCGCGGCCAGCGCCTGGCGGTGGCGGGAGTTGGCTCGGTCGCAGTCTCGCCCGAGCACCGGCGCCGCGGCGTCGGCGAGGCGCTGATGCGCGCCACGCTGCGCGAGCTGCGCCAGAGCGGGCGCGCTCTCTCGGTGCTCTACGCGTTCCGCGGCTCGTACTACCGCAAGATCGGCTACGGCGTGATCGAGCGCGTGCACACGCTGGCGATCGCGCCCGCCAACCTGCCGCCCTCCGACGACGCGCGGCAGGTGCGGCGCCTGATGTTGCCTGACCGCCCTGCGGTCGAGGCGCTCTACGACCGGGTCGCCGCCCAGGGCCACTTCGCGCTGACGCGCTCGCCCGAGTGGTGGGAGAAGCGGCTGTGGACCTACCCGGGGGACTGGGTGGTGTACGAGGGCAAGCGCCGCGGTCAGATCGAGGGCTACCTCTACTACGAGGTGGACACCACCCACGGGCCGTTCAAGCTCGCGATCACGCTGGCCGAGTTCGTGGCGTCGACTCCGGTGGCGCACCGCGCGCTGGTCGGGCACCTCGCGTCGCTCTCGGACCAGGTGCAGGAGCTGCAGTTCGCCGCCCCCGCCGACGGCGCGTGGCTCGAGCAGCTCCGCAGCGCGCAGAACCTCCACCCCGCAGCGGAGATCTCGCTGTTCGCCGACACCGGCGGCGTGGCGAACGGGCTGATGCTGCGCGTGACGGACGTGAAGCTCGCGCTGGAGGCGTTTCCGGTGGCGCCGGGCGCGCGCGGCGAAATCGTGCTGGAGGTGGACGACCCGGTCCTGCCCGCCAACGCGCGGCCGCTCCGGGTGAGCGCGCGCGACGGGCGCTTGAAGCCCAGCCTCGAAGCGAAGGCCCGCCCGCGCCTGCCGCGGCTCTCCGTTCCCGCGGAGGCGCTGGGGCCCATCCTGGCGGGAACGCTCTCGCCGGTCTCCGCAGCAGAGCACGGGCTGATCGAGTCGGCCTCCGGCGCCGCCGAGATCGCCGAGGGCTGGTTCCGTGCGCGCCCCGCGTTTCTCCAGTCGCTGAACGTGTTCTGAGCGCCGTGGCGATCCCGGGATTCACGCTCGCGCTCGACCTGGCGCCGCGCTTCCGCGACACCGACGCGATGGGCCACATCAACAACGCGGTCTACGTCACCTACCTCGAGGTCGCACGGCAGGAGTACTGGCGCGCCTTCTCCGGGGACGTGGACTACCGCCGGGTCCCGTTCATCCTCGCCGGCGTGCAGATCGACTTCCGCTCCGAGGCGCTGGTGAGCGAGACGCTCGAGATCGGCATCCGCTGCGACTGGATCGGGACCAAGTCGTTCGCCTTCGGCTA
>Ga0137451_1000531_pt1 | contig 11729 bp, 13 predicted proteins | sample EasRivERMGT500_2_FD_102336 | JGI IMG/M metagenome (GOLD analysis project Ga0137451, IMG submission 102336) | Soil microbial communities from meander-bound floodplain in the East River, Colorado, USA - East River MetaG ERMGT500_2 | ecosystem: Environmental > Terrestrial > Soil > Floodplain ... | reverse complement strand
TCCCCTGCGGGCTGTCGCCGGCGCCGTAATTGTCAAAGAAGCCGCCGCCCGGCAGTTGGCTAAAGGAAGTCATGGCGTCGCCTGTCCCCATATCATTGGCGGTGGCGCCGCGCCCAATGGCGGTTGGCAGTATCAATCCGTCGAATTGCGTGATGCGATAGGACATTGGTTAATAGCCCGCGTAGCGCATGGCGTCAAGGATGCCTTCGCCGGTCGAAAAGCCCTGGTCATAGCTACCGCCCGTCTGCTGCACGATGATATTGTTGTTGACTGTCGCTGAATTGCTCTGCGGTAAGGTAATATCAGGATAGCCGCCGCCACGTAAAATATCGTCAATTACCTGCTGGTTAGGGCTGGTTGTGTTGGCCGGGTTGACCACACCCATGCCCGGCACACTGATGTTGAGGCCCGACCAGCTACCAATGTAGTTATTCCACCAGTTCGTAAAGCCATTGGCAATCACCTTGACATCATCAAAGGCGTGCTGAAATGCGCCGGCCAAGGCGTTGCGTAAGTTGACATCAAAAACATACTGGACAAAATCCAGGATGACATTGGCGCCGCCCTCCATCGCCGTATTCAGACCCGCCCAAAAGCCCTCCCAATCGCCAATCATCAGCGCGTGCAGCGCCGCCCAGTTGCCACGCAATAAGCGCAGCATATTGGTGCCGCCATCGACAATCAAAAGCCAGGACTCGGTGCCGCTGTCAATGATGCTGCGGTAGAAGTCCTCCCAATCTGATTTGTTTTCCGAGGATTTCCCCTTAAAGGTCAGGTTCCACTCCGCCCAAAACTCTTGCTGTTTCTTGCCGGCCTCGGTCTGAAAATTGGTCAAGGTCGTCTGCATCCCGGCGTAATCTTCGTCCCACTTCTTACGCATATCGGAGATCGCCAGCGGAATCGTGGCAATAAAGCCAACAACCGCCTGTGCCGCTATATCGACCGCCGCCGAAAACGCCGGCATGTTCTCATTGACAAAATCCAGCATCAACTCACCAGCCGGCGCAATGCCCACTTCAAACTTACGCCAAAAGCCCTCGACCGCCGACCCTAGATTGGTGTATTTGCTATCCAGTTCGTTGATGCTGCGTACACCACCATCCGCCCAATCCTCGGTCAAATCCATGCCCAGCACGACCTTAGCGCCCAAATCCTCAAACTGCGTGCCAATCAGCCCGACGCCGGCTTGCATTTGCGCCACCGGGTCTTGCGTCGCCAGCAGCGCCTTCTGCACCAAATCCCAGGCATCCTTGACCGTAAGCGCCCCGCTCGATAGCCCGGTCGTAATCGTTTCGGCGCTTAGCCCGATTTGCTCTAAGGCGGTAGCGGTCGTCGCGCTGCCATCGGCAATCCTGACCCGGAATTCCTTAAAGGCGTCGGCGGCCTTGTCTGTGCCCAGCATCCCGCCCTGTAAGCCGGTATCCAGCGCGCTGAAGAACTCGACCGCCGATGCGCCGCCCTCGGCAAACTGTACCGAATATTCCCCAATGGTATCCAAGAAGTCGCCGCTGCGATCTAGCCCGACGCGGTAGCCCTCGGCAATCAGGTCAAATGCCTCCTGCCCTGAAATGCCAAAGTTATCCATCAGCGTCTTGGCGGCGTCCACACTCTCATTGACCTCCGTACCAAAGACATCGCGCAGACGGAAAGCGTTCTCCGTCATCGTCTTGAGCGCCGGGTCAGCCGCGGTCAGCTTCAGTTGCTTGGCGACATTCTCAATCGCCGCGCCCACATCCTCGATACTGTTGCCAAAGTTGTTGGCATAGACATCTTTGATGGTCTGCCCGTAGGCTTTGGCTTTGGTCGCACTCAGCCCCAAAGACGCCCCTATCTGGTCGGTGGCGGCGTCAATATCACTGGCAACGTCAAACGCCTTGCCGCCAATCGCCAGGATGGCCGTCCCGGCCAGCGCCGCGCCCGCCACCAGCCCGCCGCCGACCATCTTCGCCATATTGCCGACCGACGATTCGGTTTTCTTCTCAGCATCGCCCAGGCCGGATTCCAGCTTGGAGTTGTCGGTCGATAAAAAGACGACTGCATCGCCTAAGGTGAATGCCATCTATGTGCCTCGTATACCAAAGCCCATTGCCGCCAATGATGACAGGCTCATTGGCCCTTTGTCTTTTGGTTTCAACGCCTCGCCCCACACCGATACCATGATCTTTGCCTCAAAGCGTTTGCGTTCCAGCCAGGCGCCCAGCAGCCCCTCAACCTGGGCATCGCTCAGCGCCAGCGCCGCCTCTAGCGTCAGCCCCCATTGACTCATGGCGAGTTCGATGATATGCCAATCTGCACCCGGCCAAGCTGGCGATTCAATTGCTGCGTCAACCCGAAAAAATCTGCGAGTTTGACAACCTCTTGGAAGGCAGCAAAGATTTGGGCATCGGTGGCGGATTGCTCGATATAGTCACGCTCATCCTGCAAGACCGGCGAATAGGAAATCAGCAGGTCAAAGATCAGGTCAAGCGCCTCGATAAACAACTTCTCTGCCAATGGCAGTAGACCCAGCAAATCCGCCGGCGAGCTGAACTCCATCGCTTGCGCCTCGCCAATCTCAGCAAAGAGCGGCTTCATCTCTTCCAATAGGCGTTTCTTCCACGGCTTTGAGCGCAGAAAGCCCGCCTGTTGAATCAGGTATTCGCGGTCGCCCAACTGCACCGTGACGGTCTGTATCTCCACCATAACTAAGTCGTCGTGGCGGCGCTGGTCACAATTTGCAGCAAGCCCAGATTCTCGGCATCCGGCTGCGTGATGTCGCCCAGGATGCTAATCTCAAAGGCGATCGCCGTTTCTTTGGTCTTGGCGTAGGCAATCTCGCCGGTCATGCGCATAAAGCCCTTGTGGAAGAACCAGCGCACCGGCTGGTTGGCATTATTGGCGTCGACGCGCAGCGCCTCAATCCCCCACTTGTAGAGCGTGACATCCGGCGGCCCGCCAAACTTCATCTCGCTGTAGCCCTTTTGGACGCCGCCGGCGGCGGTCGTGGTCGCCGTCGATTGCAAGAGCGCCGCCATATTCGCTACGGTATGTTCTAGCAGAGAGCCGGTGATCAGCGCCTCACGCCGCGTACGCGTCACACCGAGCGCCACCGTGATTTGCTCGGAGTAGACCTTGTAGACTTCTTCGGCCAAAGACAAGCTGATTGGGCTGCCTTCGGGAAAGTCGCCCATATCGACCCAGGTGCCGCCCCAGGCAGCGCCAAACGCAATCGTTGTTTCGTCCGGGTTGGCTGTGCCAACGGGAGCGCGCCACAGATGTCCCGGCCCTAATAAAACATCACCCATTGTTTAATCTCCTGTCGTATGCAAAATTACATCAATAATCACCCGGTACACCTGCGTCTCATCCTCGTAATCGTCCAACTCATTGACGACCAGCGCCATGTTGATGCCCGGCGTTTGGCTGAGGTCAATATGCTCTTCCAATGCTGCCTTGACCGCCGTGGCTAATTGCTGGCATTCGCCATAGCCGCCGCTGCCGTCTTTGCGCTTTGACCAGCAATTGACCTGCCATCTGCTTTGGCGCAAGGTGCTGGTGCCATCCTGGCCCGTGCTGCTGATTCTCTGATAGGTAATGGCTGGGTAGGTCGGCGTCTGCGGCAGGATGAGCGGGTAGATGCGCGTGGCGGTCAACGCCGCCACGCCCGCATTTTCCTCTAAGGCATCCTGCAACAATACGGCTATGGTCACTTAATTTTCTTCCCGATGGTCACGGTAATCGTTTCGCCAATCTGCGATTTGAGTTCGTCAAAGGCCGGGCGTAGATAGGGCTTTGCGCCCTGTTTGGAGGTGCCGTACTCGACAAACTTGGCATAGAAGGCAGCGAAGCCCGCCACGGCGCCACCTTTGGGCGGCTTGATTTCCTTGCGGTGCTTTTTGTCATGGCGATAGGTCGTCTTTTGTTCGGTCGCCACATAGCCCGAATTTTTGAGGTCGCCGGATGATACCGGCACCCGGCTAGAGGCGGCGTCAATTAACATCTGCCCGCCGGCAAATAGGCCGTCCGCCGTCCCGGATTCGATTTGCTTTAGGAGTTCATCGCCGTACCATTTCAAGTTATCCGGCATTAGAGTTGCACCTCGCTGCACATCAGCACCAGCTCACGCCCCTGCCCGCTGACATCGACCACGTTTTCAATCATCAAATAGCGGCTCCTGTCCAAGAGGCGCATATGTACCGTGATGTCGGTACGATAGCGGATGGTCACGGTATGGCTGACCGCCGCCTGAACTTGCTCGCCGCCTGAAACAAACCGCTCGCCGGCGGCCTTGCTTTGGATTTCCGCCCACACGTGCGGGTTGCGTGGCAGGTTGGCCCAGCTTTCGATCGGCTCGCCATAGTCATCTTGGGTTGCGGTAAACGCCTCAATCGTCACCCGATGGCGCATTGGCCCAATACGCATTACCACCCTCCCCTATCGGTCAAGAGTAAGGTATCTAAACCCAGTGGCGTAGTCATCACGCTAATCCCTTGCGCCACCGTCACCGCCTCGCGGTTTTCGTAGAGGTGCGCCAGCATCAGCTTGACCGCCGCTTTGTACGTGGCAGGTACATGCAGCGATTCGCCATAGCCGGCGGTGTAGGCAATCTCCACCGCGTTGACTTCCTGTAGCGTCACACTCGGATAGCTGGCGGATGCCTTGATCACAATCCGCCCCGGCTGGCTGTGTGTGTCCACTAGATAATTGCTGGCGGCATAGGTTGCTTGGTTGCCAGCGTTGTCGGTGTACTTGATGCTGGTCACGCCAAGCAGCGGCGGGTAGGGCACTTCAAAGCGGGTCATGTAGGGCCAACAGTCCAGCATCGCCGTGTAGGTGCGCGTGACAAAAGAGCGCCGCGCCACCTGCTCGCAATGGATGCGGGCGGCGATCATCAGGCTATGGATAAAGCCATCCTCATCATCATGGAGGATATGCAGTTGCTCTTTAGCCTCATCCAGCGTAATCGGTTCTTCGGCTGGCTGCGTCGTGATTTGTACCCTGCGTGCGTCAATCATTCTGGTTGCCCCAAGCTAATCCGTTGCACACGACTGGCTACACAATCAAACCAGTAAATCTCATAGTCACGGGCGAAAATGGAACTGATAAAATCAAAGTCGCCGGCGTAAGAATCGCTAAAATATTCGGCGTGGCGCTGCCAAATCGCCCGCTTGACCACAAAGGCGCTGCATCCGATGTCACCCATTACCGGCGGGCGCTGCCAATTCTTGCCGGGTAGGATGCCGCGTGGCCCGTGATCCATCTTGAGCATGATCACATCCGGGTTGTGCGCCGCCGCAATGTCCATTAGGTCATCAATCAGCGTGTCACTAGCGCACATATCATCATCATCCAGAATCCAGATATACAATCCCTCTAAATTGGGCGCATAGGCCGCCATATTCTGATAGCTCCACCCAATGCCGCGCCCCACATCGTCATTCAAAAAGATTTGGCGCCACCAGCCCCGGTTTGTCTGCCGGGCTAGGCTCTCTCGGTTAGCGGCGAGCGTTTGCGGCCTGTTGTACGTGCGGGTCAATATCTCCAGGAACGGCGGCATTATTCCTGCTGTGCGCGTGGCACTCGCCGTTTGCCCCGCGTGGCTGCTTTTGGGTCAACTGCCATCTCCCGCGCCGTGATGTCGGGCTGGTCTACTTCGCCCGGCTCTTCCTGGCTGTCATCTGCATTGGTAATCTCGACATAGCCGCCGCGCCGCAGGTCATCGGCGATGGCATCGGGCAGCGTGTAATAACTGCCCTTCTTCATGGCTAGTGATCCGGTGCCGGTCGGCGCAACCACATCTTGAAGTGCTAAAACTCGGCTCACGGTTCCTCCGTGTTCGTAGGGTCTGAGTACATTCCCATCCGGCTCGATATGGTCGCATGGCACATCAAAGCGCGCCACCATGCGAATCCCCAGATGCAAGCAATCCGTGGCAAAGGCGAGGTCGCCGGCGTCGCCATCCCCGCGGCGAATCGCCAGGCGTTCCAGCACCTCGCGGCGAATCAGCGTACAGCCCCAACCGACGCCGCTTACCTGCGCCCAGCCACGCGCCCGCGCCTCCCGCAACTCTTGACGGTAGAGACTTAGGCTCATGCCCAGATTGTTGTCGCCCTGATACTGCCATGTATTGAGCACCTTCATACCGTGCCGCAGCACATAGACGCCGAATACGACTGGCGCATCTGTCGAATACAACTTGTCGATGGCATCTGGCGGGATCACCATGTCATGCTCGACCGTGAGCATGGCATCGAACTCTCCCGCCAGACACATTTCCCTGCCGTGCTGGTATTGCGCCACGACGTTGGCGGCCTTCTCGCCCGGATACGGGTTGTAGCGGCTGACGATCCAAGCAAAATCAACATCCGTGATTTGTGCCTGAATGCTCGCCTCCGTCTCCGGGCGCATTTGGTCGTCGATGGTCGGCGTAAATACCAGAATTGTCATTATGACTTAATGACTTACGTTGACTGTGTTGAGTATCGAATAGCTTCCGGCTGCAAGACGCCAAAAACCGCGTCAAACCAGAACCACAAGCGCACATTCCCCGTCGAAATCGCCGTGAAGGGATCGCGAATCGTCTGCAAGCTGGTTCCTTCGCGGAACCCCATGAAGTTGAAATTGCCGAAGAGCATAGATTTGGCGCTCGCCGCCGGCGTCGGCATATAACTGCTCTGATATACGGGAAAACCCCACAGCATCGCCGAACCGCCGCCGGCCAAATCACCGCCCGGATGCGGCGCAAAGGTAAAGACCGATGAGCTGGCGAGGGCGCTGATCGTCGCATAGGCGGTCGGGTTCATCACCCACTTGGCGCCCTCTTGATATTCGGGTAGCAATTTTCCGACCAGGTTGGGAATATCACCGGCGGCAATGGCGGTTGGACTGGCCAACGTCAGCGAGGCAGTACCATTGGCGATGGCTTCAGTAACCAATAATTGGTTAAGCGTCGCAGCCCAACCACGAGCTACCCAATTGGTAAGAAATGCCTCGAGCTTTACATCTTCATCTCGAAGTAGTTCCCAAGTGAGGGTTATAAATTTGGCATACTTTACGAGCGTAAAGGCCTTGTTCGCCAATGCCGGTGCATCTTGATTGATCGTCCCCGCCTCGGCAACCGAGGTAAAGAGCAGATCATCCTCGGCGTCAATCGGGTAGTTGACGGTCAGCCCTTTGCCCGGCACCATCGTCAGCCCCAATTTGGGCACCAGGCTCGACTCGTCACGGCGCGCCTTGATGTTCTGCACCATGCCGACCGGCACCGTTACACCACCATCGGCGGGTGTCGTTTCATTCATGTCCGTATTATTGTACGCACGCAGCTCGCTCGCCACGCCGGCGTCGCCGGTGCGCAGATAACGAAAGTAAAGACTCTTTTCCGCGTCCTTTGTGATCGTCGTCGGGTGATACTGAGCGTTTTGCGGTTTGGCGACGGCGGTGAAGCCCTCCAGCTCTTCCAGACGTTCCGCTTCCGCTCGCAACCCTTTGGCCTCATCGACCAGCGATCGATAGAGCGTTTCTTCCTCAGGCGTCACGCTGCGGTCTTGCGTCTTGGCAACGTCATAGAGGGCGCGCGCTTCCTCGGCTTTGTTGGACATCGCCACGCGCAATTCTTGTGGATTCATCTTGCTCTCCTTTTGAACATGAGATCGTGTTCCTGGAGCATCTGAGCTACACGCGCCCGCGTTAGTTCTTTTGCTTTTTTGGTATTCGTATCTATGGTCGCTTGCGCAACCTTGTCAACACCCTGGCCCAACGCCCGTTGAACCCAATCGGGTGCAGAACGCATTACACCAACTCCCGTTTGCGGGTAGGCAGCCCACGTCACCGGCGAAATTTCCATCAGGCCGACCGTGTTGAGCGTGCGAAGCGGGATACCGTCGCCATCCTTGCTCCAGCTATCGCCGCCGCTGGGCACATTAAAACCAAAGCTCATCTGGTCAACATCGCCGCGCTCGATCAGCGTCACCGCATCTCGCCCATCCTGCGTGTCGGGCGGATTCAGCTCAAAGGCAAGCCCTTGCGCGTCCTCCCAAACTTGCAGCGTCCCGGCCTTGGTGCGTCCGAGCACCCTGGCGGTGTCATGCTGCCATAAGGCCCGTATATCGCCGCCGAGACTCTCCTTAAAAGCGCCGGGAGCGATGACTTCACGGAAGCCCATATAGACGCTGGGCGTGTTAAAGAGTGCGGCGTGACCCAAAATCACCGCCGGCTTGCCGCCTCTGGCGCGAATCTCAACGGATCGCAGGGTAAAAGTGCGCACCTCGCGCTCTTTCACAGTGGACCGTGTGCTTTCTTCTTCCGCTTCCCGATCGAGCTGCCCCAAGACGTCCATCACGGCTTGCAGCGCAGCCCGCAATTTGCTCTCATTGGCGGCGCTCAGCACGCGCCCGGCGCGGATCTCGTTGACCAGTTGCTCTAGCTTGTTCATAGCGGCTCTCTTTTTTATGCAGCGACCGTAACGCAATCACAACCGCTGTGTAGCGGCCCATGTTTAATCGTCTTGATAATCGGCAATGGTTCGGCGCCCTCCGCCGTGTGCGTGTCGCCCTCTTCAAAGAAGGCGCCGCCAATTTTGATGCGTTTGCCGTCCATCTTTTGGCAAAGCGGGCAAGACTTACCCGTAGCATTCCAGCGCAGGAAACTCACATTCGCCGCCGTGTAGCCAAAGATGGCCAAGGCGTTACCCGCTTCAAACGCCTGGGCAAATCCCTCTTTGCCCGCCTTGGTCGCTTCCCAGCCATCCATGCGCTCGTTGATCGCTTTCTCGGCGGCATCGTCGCCCTCAGACTCAGCCAAGATCGCCCGCAATTGTTTCTCGCCGCCGACGGCATAGACTTCCGTGTAGTTGGCAAGATAGCCGGCGATCCACTCCCGTAGGTCATCATCCAATGGCGCCGGCTCGCCGCCCAGCTCGCCGGCAACACTCGCCATCATCGTTTCGGCGTAAGACAGCATCAGCGCGTCAAAATAGGTCGGGAACCAAGAGCGCAGTTGTTTGTAGAAACTCTCTAGCCAGGTGGCAAAGCTCTCGGCGTCGCGCTTGCCGAGTTTGGATTTGGCCGCCTTGCGGATGTCGGCGCTCTCACGCTTGACGGCTCTGGAAGCCGCATCTTCAAAGAGGCGGATGTTGCGGTTCATCAGCGCGCGGCGGTCGTCAGCGACTTTGGCCGAGCGCATTTGATGCATCTTTTCTATTGATGGGGGTAGCAGCACGGGGCCATACAGGTCTTCTCCTAATGGAGGCAGCGCAACACGCTTGGTCGCTATGGGTGTAGCGGGCGCCGGCTCCACTGTTGGCGCCGCTGCCGGGAGTGGCTTAGGCTCAGCGCCCAAAGTGACGAGGTTGACCGGCGTAAATAGGACATCGCCGCCCTCAATCGGGTTGCGATCTTCCAGCTCACGTATCTCGTTGGGCGTCAGGATCGTGTTGTTGACCGCCACCTGATAGCTCTGGTAGCGGCTGAGCGTATCGCCGCGCAGCATCCCCTCGACATGGTATTTGGCGAACATCGTGTGGCGCTCGCCTTCGGTCAAGAGGTCGCGATAGATCGCCTGCTCGTGGCGTACCAGCCAGGGCATCAGCGTATACATCACAAAGTTGATGCTCTGCTGCTCGATATTGGAGAATGTCGCCCGGTCGAGGTCGGCCAGCATGTGCGGTGGCACGCGGAAGATGCGGGCAATCTCCGTCACCTGAAATTTTCTTGTCTCCAAAAATTGCGCCTCGTTGTTGGCGATGCCGATCGTGGTCACGTCCATGCCTTCTTCGAGAATCTTGGTGCGATGGGCGTTGCTCAGCCCTTGATGCTCGGCAGCAAAGGATTCTTTGAGGCGCTTTGCCCCCGCCTCGGATAGTTTGCCGGGATGGCGCAAGATCAGGCCAGGCCGCGCGCCGTTGCTGTAGAAACGGGCGCCATATTCCTCGGCGGCTAAGCTCAGGCCAATCGCCTGCTTCGCCGCTTGCAGTATCGGGCTGTACCCCATCAGGCCGTTGCCTAAGCCCTTGAGGTGATGGATGCGATAGGATGGAATCGCCCGCAGCGTCTGATCCGGCATACGGTACAAGTAATACATCTGTCCGTTCGCGCCGCGCTGCATATCCTCCATCTTATCCGGGCGAAGAGGCCATAACGCCCTAATCTTGCCGCCGTTGTCGATGTCTTTTTCGCTATAGCCGTTGCCGCATAAGAGACAGTGTGAGATCATCAATTCTCGCCATTCGAGCGCCGTCATCTCCGGGTTGGCGAGATTGTGCAAGATCGGATAGAGCGGGTGCGAGGTCGCCTTGCTTTTGTCGCGCCCGCTTTGCTTGTAGAGCACCAAGGGCAGAGCAGCGATCGACTCCGAAATGATGCGGATACAGGCATAGACCGCACTAGAGCGCATGGCGTTATCTTCCGTGACGGGCGGCCCGGCATAGGTCGGCGTGCTGACGGCCATCAGGTCAAAAAATTCGCCATAGCTCATGGCGCGCCGCTCGAAAATGCTGGTCATGCGCTTCCAGAGGCTCATAGTTCGAGAATACCTCTCTCGTCATAGACGGATGGCACATGGCGCAGCGCACGATCCAGCGCCATAATCCCCGCCACAACACCGTCAATTTTGTTCTTCGATTTGGCCTTGTCGGGCTTGATATTGCCGGCAGGGTCAAGCCGCGCCACCACGTTGTCCGCCATCCAGCGCAGCACCGGGTTGCCGTCGTGGGCAATCTGCTGTGACATAATCAGCTTGAGAAATTCCTTCATCGGCGGCGACATTGAGGCAAAGCCCTGCCCAAACTGGATCATCGTCTGTCGTGCCTCTTCCATGCGCTGATAAAGTAGCGTGGCGCCCCAGCGGTCAAAGGCAATTTCTTCGATGCTATAGTCGAGCGCCAATTGGCGAATCGTCTGTTCGATGTAGTAGTAGTCAATCACGTTCCCCGGCGTCGCCATCACCAAGCCATCCCGCAGCCAGGCGTCATAGGGTACGCGGTCACGGCGTACGCGCTCAATCAAATTCTCTTGCGGTATCCAGAAATGCGGCAAGAGCCAATAGGGTTCGCCCTCTTCTTCCGGCGGAAAGCACAAGACAAAGGCGGCGATGTCGGTTGTGCTGGCAAGGTCAAGACCACCAAAACAAGCGCGGCCTTTGAGATCGGGCATGGTACGCTGGCATTCATTCCAGGCGGTCATATCCAGCCAACGCTGTTCCTGCGCGGTCCACTGGTTGAGATGCAAGCGCCGGAACGTGTTCTGATAGGCCGGCGAGTTCTTGGCACGCTCGCATTCCTGTTCGAGGTAATCCAGCTTAATCGTCACGCCTAAGCCTGGATTGGCTTTGGCCCAAATTACGGGGTCAGTCCAATCATCGTCGTCATCGGCGGCGGCGATGTAGCCAAAAAAGCTATCATCTTCGATCGTCCCGTCCATCACCTGCCGCGCGTATTCGTGCTGCTCCCAACAAATACTTTCCGGGTCATAGACGCCGGCGGTCGTAATCATCACCATTAGCGGCTGGCGGCGGGCGCCGGTCGAGGTGTTGAGTACGTCCCACAATTCACGGTTGGGTTGGGCGTGTAGCTCATCAAAGATGATGCCGTGGGCATTCAGCCCATGCTTGGTATAGGCATCCGCCGAAAGAACCTTGTAGCTACTGGATGCTTTCGGCACAATGACGCTATTGCGAAAGACCTTGCTGTATTTGGTCAAGGCCGGCGACGCTTCGACCATGCTCTTGGCTTGCTCAAAGACGATACGCGCCTGGTC
>Ga0137451_1000530_pt1 | contig 11734 bp, 8 predicted proteins | sample EasRivERMGT500_2_FD_102336 | JGI IMG/M metagenome (GOLD analysis project Ga0137451, IMG submission 102336) | Soil microbial communities from meander-bound floodplain in the East River, Colorado, USA - East River MetaG ERMGT500_2 | ecosystem: Environmental > Terrestrial > Soil > Floodplain ... | reverse complement strand
GAACGTGCGGCCGGGGATCTGGAACTCTTGCTTGGTGAGGCCGATCGCCGCGACCGGCCCATAGCCGGGGACGACGTCGGCGATCGCGCGCCGGACCAGCTCGTGGCTCGTCATCGTCTCGAACGGGAACGGGCCGGGCGGCAGCACGCGCGCCGCGAGCGCGCAGATCACCTCGACCTCGCTCTTGAGCTCGCCCTCCGGAGGACGCTCGCCGCCGTCGGAGAGCCGCACGAAGTTGAACATGCTCTCCTGCGTCGTGGACTGGGCCTCCTCGTCGCGGGCGAGCACGGGGAGCACGACCTGGAAGCGTCCGCGGCCGTGAACGTGTCCCTCGTTGAGCTTGGTCGACAGGTAGCACGTCAGGCCGATCTTCCGGAACGCCTCGCCCGACCACGTGCGGTCCGGGTTCGATCCGAACAGGTTGCCGCCGACGAGGACCGCCGCACGCATCTTCCCTTCGTGCGCCGCCTCCATGCACCGGAAGGTGTCCATGCCGGGCACGTCGGCCTTCGGCATCCCGTACACTTCCTCCATCTTCTTGGCGAACGCCTCTTTCAGGGCGGGCCAGAACCCCACCGAGCCGACCCCCTGGACGTTGCTGTGTCCGCGGATGGGGAGGAGCCCGCATCCGTGCCGCCCGACCCAGCCGCGCGCGAGCGCGAGGTTCGCCAGCGCCAGCACGTTGTCCACACCGTTCTCGTGGTGGGTCAGCCCCATCGCCCACAGGAACACGCCGCGCTTGGCGGCGGCGAGGGCGGCGACGGCGCGGTCGATCTGCGCATCGGTCAGGCCGCATGCGGGGAGGAGACGTTCCCACGGTGTGGCGGCCACATCCGCCTCGACCGCCTCCCACCCCTCGACGCGGTCGCGCAGGTACTCGCGATCGACGGCACCCGCCTCGAGGACCCCCTTGAGGAGCGCCTTGAAGACGGCGACGTCGCTTCCGATGTGGGGCTGCAGGTAGAGATCCGAAACGTCCGAGCCGAACAGGAGGGAGCCGGGCTTCGAGGGGATCCGGAACCGCACGAGCCCCAGCTCCTTGACCGGGTTCACGACGATCACGGTGCCGCCGCGCTTCCTCAGCTCGACGAGCTTCACGATGAGGCGAGGGTGGTTTGACGCGGGGTTGGCGCCGGCGACGACCGCCAGGTCCGCCTGGTCGAGATCGTCGAGCACCAGAGTGCCCGTGCCGGATCCGACCACCCGGGCGAGCGCCACGCTCGACCCGTTGTGGCAGTAGTACGAGCAGTTGTGGATGTTCGAGGTCCCGTACGCCCGCGCGAGCACCTGGACCAGGAACGCGGCCTCGTTGGAGGACCGCCCCGAGCCGTAGAAAAACGTCTCGTGGCGCGGCGCCTCGCGAAGCGCCGCCGCGGTGCGGTCGAGCGCGTCGTTCCACCCGATCCGCCGGAAGTGCGTGTCGCCTTCGCTCCATCCGATCGGAAACGCCAGGCGCCCCGCCGCCTCGAGGCGCATCGACGACCACGTCGTAAGCTCCGCGATCGAGTGGTCGCGGAAGAACGCCTCCGGGATCGGGGCCTGCATGTCCCCGGCCTGCGCCTGGACGGATTTCTTGCAGACCTCGGGGAACGACCCGGCCTCGTTGACCATGCCGCCGTGCTGGCCGCCCATCCCGTACGCGCAGGTCTTGCACGCGTTGCGCGAGCGCATCCGCTTGTAAAGCTTGGCGACGCCCCCCGCCTGCCGCCCCTTCTTGAGCGTGTAGGCGATGGCGGCGAACCCGCCGGCGGCTGCGACCTTCGGTTTGGGCACGAGGCTCCTCAGTTCGACATGTAGACGAACAGGTTGACGGTCACCGTCTTGTCGCTGGAATTGTAGAAGTAGGTGCGATAGCGCGAGAACCCGATCTGGGAGCGCGGCTGGTTCGAGGCGAAATAGGGGGCCGCGCCGGAAACACCGGGCGCGCTGACCTCCTGGGCGAACTGCATGACCCCCTTCTCGTCGAATACCTTGACGATCGGCTCCTCGTCGGGGAGCAGGAAAGCCCCCACGGTCCCCGCGCGGTAGACCTCCCCCTTGATTTGGCCCTGGAGGCTGAGGACCATGTAGGCGAACCCGTCGGTGTCGATCGTCGATCCCTGGATGAGGCGCACCGTGTCCTTCGGATTGACCGGGGGTATGACGATCTCGCGGAGGGCGATCCCCTTGGATGTCTTGACCGGACCGTCGATCGTGACCGTACCGGCGACGCTCCACACCTTGGGCCAGTTGGTGATGAGCACGGACTGCACGGCGTCGGCGACGGCGCGAGCGGGGACGAGGACGACGAGAAGGACGACGCAGCAGATGGCGAGCAGGGCGGCCGGAAAGGGTCGTTTCATGGGAGTCTCCTCGGAATCCGAAGCGTACTCCCTGTACGAGCCATGCGCGGACCGCGTCTAGGGGCCGCGTTCTTCCGCCGCCCGGTGCTGACGGTCGCGCGCGACCTGCTCGGCCGGACGCTGTGCCGCCGTCTCCCGGACGGCACGATCCTCCGCGGCCGGCTCACGGAGGTCGAGGCGTACTTGGGCGAGCGCGACCTCGCGAGCCACGCCCGCTTCGGGCCGACGCACCGCAACCGCCACATGTGGGAGTCCGGCGGCCTCGCGTACGTCTATCTCGTCTACGGCATCCACCACTGCATGAACGTGGTGACGGGTCCGAAGGGCGTGCCGCAGGCGGTTCTGTTGCGCGGGGCGACCTCACCGAACGGCGTCCCCGCGACCGGGCCGGGCCTGCTGACCAAGGCGTTCGCGATCGACCGGACGCTCGACGGCGCTTCGTTTCTCGACCGCAAGGGGGTGCTGTGGCTCGAGGAAGGGGAGCCGGTTCTTGACCGCGAGGTGCGCCGCACCCCGCGCATCGGTGTCGATTACGCGGGGGCGTGGGCGAAGCGCAAGCTCAGGTTCATTTGGGGACAGCAACCGAATTACGACCGCGGTCGAGCACCGACCGCGCGACGAGATACACCCCGAACAGGATGAGCGCGGCCGGCCACCACTGCGCGACCCAGTCGAGCGGCATGCCGAGGAGCGTGTTCGACAGGAGCACCGCGCCGACGAACGCCACCGCGAGCCCGCCCACGATCGAGCCGCCGAACGCGGGGAGCTTCGACTCCTCGGGGAGCTCCACGCCCGAGCGTCCCGCGAGCGCCTCGTTGTAAAGGAGCGCGCGCCGTCCTGCGTCGATGATGTTGTAGAGCCAGAAAAACGCCATGAACAGAGCCGCCAACGGGACGAGCGTGTCGGGCGCGGGCTCCATGAACGAAATCAAGCTCCCGATGACGAGGGCGTTGATGAACCCCTGCCGGTAGTAGCCGACGTAGATCTGCCCCAGCCCCGGCATGGCGGACAGGAACATCGCGAGCACGGGGGACTTGCGGCGGGGGTCGCCGGTGATTCCATGGGAGTAGAGGGCGGCTTCGGCAGGGGCGTTCATGGCGTCTCCTTGATGTCCGAGATCATGGTGCGTACGAGGTCGGGAACGGCGCGCACGTGCAGGTCGGTGAAGGTGCCGATCACGCAGAGCACCACGGCGCCGACGTAGGCCACTTCGAGCGCGAAGCGCGGACGCAGGGCGAACCGCCGCCACGCCTCGGTCCAGCGCGAGGCGGCGGGGTCGGGAACACCCGAGGTCTGCCGCAGCACGTCGGCGACGAACGCCGCGTCGGGCGTGATCTCCGCGGCGCGGGACAGGTCGGACATCAAGACGCGCACGCGCGAAAGCTCGTGGCGGCACGCCGGGCATCCGGCGGCATGCGCCGCGACCAGCTCGCGATCGGCCGCGTCGAGCTCCCCGGCGACGAAAGGGACGAACCGCTCCTCGGCGGAGGCGCACACCGGCCCCGACGTGCTCGCCAGCACCCGCTCGAGGAACGTCACGGCGTCGCCCCCGCCATCGAGCGCACCGCCTTCGCCAGCTCGGTGCGCGCGCGGTTCGAGCGCGACTTGATCGTGCCGATGGGCAGACGCAGCAGCGAGCCGATCTCCTCGATCTTGAGCTGATGGATGTCCTTCAAGAGCACGATCTCGCGATTGACGTCGCTCAACGTATCGAGCGCGCGGTAGAGCAGCGTGCGTCGAGCGTGCTGGAGCATCGCGTCCTCGGGCGAGGGCGCCATTGAAGGCGGGTCGATCTCGATCGGATCCTGCGGGGCGCGGGCGCCGAGGGCCCGCAGGCGATCGATGCAGCAGTTGCGGGCCATGGTGAGCAGCCACGGGACAAACGTCCCGCCGTCCCGCATCTCCCCGAGGTGCTTGTAGAGGCGCACGAAGATCTCCTGCGCCGCATCCCGCGCCTCCTCCCTGTCCCGCAGGTAGAAGACGGCGAACCCGTAGATCCGCCCCTGGAACCGCCGGACGAGCTCCTCCCAGGCGAGAGGGTCGCCCCGCCGGCACCGCGCCAAGAGGGTGTCGAGGTCGATCACGACAGGAGAGACGGAAGCCAATGGGAAAGGTTCCATGGTGGTGCGGAGATTGCGGGTGCCGTGGGCGCGGGGATTGCCGCGCCGCAACGGCGAACTCTCAATCCCGTGCTCCGCAATCTGGAGACGCTGAATCGGCGCGTGGAGCCGCCAGCGCATCCCTATTGCTGTCTACGACTTGCCGGAAGCGCCCTGCCGGTCTCCCGCATTCTTTGCACCACCATGTACGGAGATGGCCTGCCCGTGCCGCAGCATCCAGAGCTCGGCTCGGACGCGGCTGCCCGGCACCGCCTTGCTCACGGCGTCCACGTACACGGCGAGCTGGGGCTCGTGGCGGGCGGCCGCGCCCTCGAGCTCCGCGTCGGTCTTATAGTCGATGACGACCAGCGTGCCGTCGGGCTCGCGACCGAGGAGGTCGATGCTGCCGCGCCACAGCGTGCCCCCCGGGTCCTGGTAGAGGATCGGGATCTCGCGGCCGATCTCCTCGAGGGACGCGAGGCGCTTCGAGAGCGGTGACCCCTCGAAGCGCGCGAGGATTGCCCGCACCTCGGCGGCCACCGCCTCGGGCGGGGTGTCCCGCTCGGAGATCCGGGCGAAGTGCGCGTGCACCGCGACCCCGACGGCCCGCGCAAGCTCCGCGTCGATCGTGGGGCCCGTGAATGTCGAGTCGGGGAGCGCCCCGGCGCTCGGAGTTCGGAATTCCGCCGCGCTCGAAGTCACTCTCGTCGCGGCCAGGTAGCGCTCGACCGCGCCCGGCGCGCCTTCGGGTATCCCCGAAGCAGCCGGCGGGATCGACTCCGGCGGGTCGATGACGCGGAAGCGCACCGCGCCCGCGTGAAGACCGGTACCGTCCGCCGGCGGCACCTTCGCGTCGTAGCCCCAGGCCTTGAGCGCATCCATCCACCGCGAGGGGCGGTTCTGCGTCGTGCCCGCGATGACGATCAGACGCTCGCGGGCGCGCGTCAGCGCGACGTAGAGCAGACGGACGTCCTCCGCGTCCTCGTGGGGACGGTTCTCGAGCTTGCAGATCGCAAAGGCGGTGTTGGTGAACTTCGGGCCCTCCACGAGCAGGCGCTCCTCGCCGCCGCTGCGCGCGATGCCGACCTTCCACTCGCGCTCGCCGAAGAGGTTCCGCCCCGCCGCCCCGTCGGCCAGGATCACGATCGGCGCTTCGAGCCCCTTCGCCTTGTGGATCGTCATGACGCGCACCGCCTCGCCCGACTCGTCGGCGAGAGGGGAGTCTCCCTCGTCCTCGCCGCGGGGGCGCTCCGCGAGCGCGTCGATCAGCTCGAGCAGGCTCAAGCGCCCGTCGCGGGCGAACTCCGAAGCGTCGGTCGCGAGCTTCTCGAGGTTCGCGACGCGCTGCGCGCCCTCGAACCCCAGGGCGCCGAGCGCGAACAGGCCCGTGCGCTCGAGGACGTAGCGCACGGCGACGTCCACCGGGATCGCCGCGACCTCCGAACGCAGCGCGGCCAGCTTCGCGTCGGCGGCATGAAGGGTTGGCGTTGCCACCGGGTGAGCCCCCGTCCGCGCGGCCTCCACGAGCTCCGCGTCCGGCACGGCGCCCGCGGCGGAGCGCAGGTAGGCCAGGCGCGCGATCGGATCCTCCGGATCGGCGACCGCGCGCAGGACGCCGAGCGCCTGCACGATCTCCGTGTGCTCGTAGAAGCTCTTCCCGCCGCTGGCGACGAACGGGATGCCCGCCTCGCGCAGCTCGCGCAAGTACAGGGGCACGTTCGTGAAGCCGCGGAGGAGGATGAGGATGTCCCCGTAGGGCGTGCCGGCCTCGTGCAGGGCGCGAATCTCGGCGGCGATCGCCCGCCCTTCGCCCCGTCGCCTCTCGTCCGCGGCCGAAGAGCCGGCGGGGGTGGTCCAGATCTCCACCGCCGGAAGGTGCGCGTCGTCGCGCTCGGCGCCGATCGGCTCGTAGTCGGGAAGGTGATCGGAGCGCGTCCACGTGCCGCCGAGGGTGTTGATCGGGCCGAGGATCCCCGGCACGCTCCGGAAATTCGCCGTGAGCGACAGCTCGATGCCGCCCTGCTCGCGGACGCGCGCGACGGCGCGCGTGTAGGCCCCGTAGTCGGCCCCGCGGAACCGGTAGATCGACTGCTTCGCGTCGCCGACGATGAACAGCCGGCCGGGGCAAAGGCGCGCGGCCCACGCGTCGTTCGCGCCGCCGCCCGCCTGCTCCGCGAGGAAAAAGACGATCTCGTACTGGAGCGGGTCGGTGTCCTGGAACTCGTCGACGAGGATCATGGCGAAGCGCGCCTTCTGCGCCTCCCGGACCTCGAGATTGTCGCGGAGAAGGTCGCGGGTGGCGACGAGGAGCGTGTCGAAGTCCACGAGTCCCGCTCGCTCCAGCCGGTCGCGCAGCGCTCGCGCGTAGGGGAGGACGGCCGTGATCGCCGCGGTCACCGCGGGCTCGTCGATGCGGCACGTGGCGCGGATCAGGTCGAGCGCGCCGCGCGCCAGCGCTTCGACGCGTTTCCCCTCCTGCCGATCGACGTTTCTCGTCCGTGCCTCGAGAGGCTTGTCGAGGCGTTCCGCGTCCTCGAAGGCCCGCCGTGCGCCTGCGACGTCGCCACGCGACGCGCGGTCCAGCACCGCGATCGCCTCGTCGATCCAGGCGACGGGGGCGGGGGTGAGGCCCTTCGTGCCCCGCAGGGCGCGCAGGCCCTCCGCGAGCTCGCCGGCTCTGGCTCCCAGCGTCGCGCCGGAATCGACCGCACGGTAGTCCGCCCCGAGAACCTTCGAAGGAATCGCACCCCGCGCGAGGTCGCGGCCGAGCCTCTCCAGCTCGGAGGCGCCGAGCGCGGTGAGCGCGGCGCGCCAGACGTCCTCGCGCCTCGCCTCCGGGCCGAGCTCGTCCTCGAGGAATCTCGCCCACTCCTCGCGCGCGGCGCGCAAGGATGCCGGTCCGCGATCGACGCGGAACGCCGGCGGAAGATTGGCCTCGATCGGGTGCCCGCGCAGGATCTCGGTGCAGAAGCCGTGAATGGTGGTCACCGTCGCCCGGTCGAGGTGGAGCGCGGCCTGCCGGCACCGGGCGGCGATCTCGGCGACGGAGCCTGCCTCTCCCCGGGTCAGGTGCAAAAGGGCGCGCCTCGCGGGCGAGTCGCTCCCTTCCGCTCCCGAAGCGAGCCGGGCGAGCTCCTCGAGCCCCTCGGCAAGCCGGAATCGCAGCGCGGCCGCGGCCTTCTGGGTGGACGTGATCGCGGCGATCGATCGGAGGGGGACCGCCCCGTCGCCGATCGCGACGAGCAGGCGCTCGACGATGAGGCTCGTCTTGCCGGTCCCGGCCCCCGCGGAGACGACGACGTTGACCGCGGTCTCGGTCACGGCGCGCTGCCGGGCGGCGACATCCTTGGGGGGTGTCACAGCATCGGCCTCTTGACGCTCTTCTCGGCGAGCTCGCGATAGTCGCCGGCGTCGGCGGCGTGATCGCCCCGAACGACCGACGGCGGGTGGCCGTGGCGGCACGCGGAGCGGAAGGCACACCATGCGCAGTGGCGGCCCGGGTTCATCGGGTAGGTCCCGGACTCGTCGAGCTGCACGACCGTACGAACCGTCTCGACGATCCCATCGCGGAGCGCGGCCGTGGGGAACCCCTCGAAGCGAGCCCACCGCACGTCCTGGTCGCGGCCGACGCCGAGAAGCTCCACCGGGGTGCCCTCGAGGAGCGCGTAGACGGCGACCTGGAGGTGCTGGCCCTTGAGCATCGCCGTCGCCTTGACCTTGCCGTCGAGCTTGCCTCCGGTCTTGTAGTCGCCGACGACGCGGCCCGCGGGGCCTTCCACGATCCGGTCGAGCCGCGCGGCGAGCGGCGGCAGCTCGTGAAGGCTCTTGGTCGAGCGTTGGACCTCGACCTCCAGGATGCGCTGTCCCTCGGCGTCCATGCGGCTGAGATCGCCGGCGAGGAAACCGTCGAGCGCGCGGCGCCACAGATCGGACTCGACCCGATCGACGACGGGAAGGGGGCGGGCACGCGCCGCCGCGAACTCCTCCGCTCGCGCCGCCCACGCCTGGCGGAGGAGCTCCCGGGCCCGCTCGATGCGTGCCGGAAGCCCCGGCTCGCCGAAGCGTCCCTCCGCGGCCAGTCGCTCGTACGTCTCTTTCAGGACGTCGTGCACGAGCAGGCCCAGCTTCTGGCGGGACGGGTCGTAGGGGGAGTCCACGCGATCGGCCGGCTCGATCTCCAGCCGATGTTCGAAGAAGAATTGGAGCGGGCACCTGGCGAGGGTCTCGAGCTTCGACACGGACAGCGCGCGGGGGTTGCGCGGGGCGCCGACGCGGCCGTCGTAGCGGAGATCGCGCGGATCGAAGGCGTCGGTCGCGCCGACCCAGGCCACACCGGCCGCGAGCTCCGGCCGCCTCGCCCGCACCGCCGCCGCGGCGTCGGCGCCCGTGTCCGCCGCGAGGGCGGCCAAGACCAGCTCGTCCTCGGCGCGCAGCACCGCGGGATCCCGCGCGAGCGCCTCGAGGCGGGACCGGGGATGCGCGGGGAGCGAGCGAGGCGCCGGGGCACCGGCCGCCCTCTCGATGTCCCGCACCGCGAGGGAACGGACGACCGGCCGCCCGTGGTCGTCCGCGCGCCGCCACGACACGTCGATCGAGCGCTTCGCAGCGCCGAGCGTCATCGCCAGCAGAAGGCGCTCCTCGCCGTCGTTGTCGAGGCGGACGGGGACGGGCCGCCCGGACGCGGCACGCAGGCGCCGCCTGGCGTCGTCGGGGAGGAACGGGTCCTCGCGGGGGACGCGCGGCCAGACCCCGGCATTCATCCCGGCGAGCACGACGTGATCGAAGGTCACCCCGCGCGCCTGCATCGCGTCGAGCAGGCGGGGCCCCCCGCCGTCATGCCCGAGAGGGGCGAGGGTGGCCGCGTCGACGCGCGCGGTGAAGAAGGCGTCGGCCTCCGCGGGGGAGACCTCGCGGGTCTCCCCGAGGTCGAGCTCGATCGACCTCATCGCCTCGCAGATCGCCGCGAGGCGCGCGGCCGCGTCGGCCTCGACGCCCGCCGCCAGGGCCGCGAGCGTGTCGGCATGCGACGACCAGCGCGCGGCGGGCCGATCCTGCGCCGCGGCGACGCGAACCAGCGCTTGGGAGACGGCGGGCTCGCGTCGCAGCGACGAGGCGAACGACGTGTGCCAGCGCACGCCGGAGTCGAGCAGCAGCGCCTCGACCGCGGAGGCGTAGGGGCCGAACGTCCTCACGATCACCGCCTGCTCGTGAGGCGGCGCCCCCTCCGCGATGCGCGCGAGCACGATGGACACGGCGTGCAGCAGCTCCGCGCGCGCGCCCTGGGCGTCCGCCAGGCGTACCTCCTTCGCGCGCAGGTCGGGGAACTCCCCCTCCTCGATCGCCGGCTTGAGCAGGACGCCTTGACGCCCCGCGTCGAGGGCGCGCACGAGGTCCTCGTGCACGCCGATCAGCTCGTACGCGCCGTGGTGGTAAACCGCCGCGTAGCGGGCGGCGAATGGCGCCGCGAGAGGTGCCGCCGCCTGGGCGAGCCCGGCCTCGTCGCCGATGCCGCAGCCGGCCAGCTCGTCCCACGCCCTGGTCCAGCGACCGTACAGGCCGCCGATCTCCGAGGCGGGAAGCGCGGCCGGGTCCACGCCCGCGTCGCGCAGATCGGCCAGCGTCCCCGCCAGCGCGGGGCGCGCGACCGGGCGCTCGCGGACGAAATCGAGTAGGGGGCCGTTCGAGGCCCGGTCGAGGACGCGCGCGAGGAGCACGTCCTCGATCGACACGTCGGCGACCCGCAGCAGCCGCCCCGAGCGCGCGAGGATCGTCCTCGCGAGCGCGCGATGGGTGAAGACGTCGATCCCGATCGCGGCGCCCAGGCGGGCCGCGACCCTCCGCTGGACGTGATCGGCCAGGCGGTTCGTGGGAACGACCACGAGGACCCGGGCGAGCGGGTCGGACGCTTTCGCGCGCGCGATCCGGTCCAGAAGCTCGGCTTCGAGAGCCCAGGGATCGGGATGGGTCACGATCGTCACGGCGGAACCCCGCGGGAAGGCAGGCAGAGTATAAGAGGGACGACGTGTTCGAAATCGCCAAGCCCTTCCTGCTCTCGATCGCCCTCGGGCTCGCGATCGGAATCGAGCGCGAGCGCTCGCACAAGGGCGCCGAACCGGAGTACGCCCTCGGCTCGCGAACCTTCACGCTCGTGGCGCTGCTGGGCACGCTGGCGGCCCACGTCGGGAACCCGGGGATCGCCGCCGTGCTGGGTCTGTTCGTGGCAGGGCTCATCGTGGCCACGTACCTGCGCGGCCACCGTGAGGCGAACGGAGGACTGGGCGCGACGACGGAGGTCGCGGCGATGGCGACCTTCGGCGTCGGCTGGCTCGCGCACGGCGAGCCGCGCCTCGCGGCGATGGTCGGCGTCGGCGTCCTCGCCATCCTGTGGCTACGCCCCAAGATCCACGCCTTCGCGCACGAGGGGCTCTCCGACACCGAGGTGAATTCGGCGCTCCTGTTCCTCGTGATCGCGCTCGTCGTCCTGCCCCTGCTCCCCGACCGGGCCGTGGACCCGTGGGGGCTCTTCAACCCCGCCCGCCTCTGGCTGATCTTCACCTTGATGTGCGGCGTGGGGTTCGCCGGCTACATCGCCGTGCGGGCGATGGGGCCCGCTCGGGGCCTGGCAGCCGGAGGCTTCGCTGCCGGCCTCGTCTCCTCGACGGCGGTGACGCTGTCGTACTCGCGCCGGGCCCGGGACCATGGGGACGCCGCGGGACCGCTTGCGACCGGGATCGTGCTGGCGAACGTGGCCTCCGCCCTGAGCGTGCTCCTCGTCGTCGCGGTGGCGAACCGCGATCTGCTCCCGAAGGCCTCCGTCCTCATGGGCGCTCCCATCGGCGTGGGCCTGCTCGGAACGGCGGCCGCGATCTGGTGGCTGCGGCGGAACGAGACGCATCGCCCGCAGGCGCCGCTTCAGCTCTCCAATCCACTGGAGCTGCGTTCCGCGCTGATCCTGGCGGTCGTTCTCGCGGCGATCCTGACCGTTTCCGAGCTCGCCCGCCGATGGCTCGGCCCCTCCGGCGTCGTGGCGACGGCGGCGCTGGCCGGGTCCACCGACGTCCAGTCGGCGACGCTCGCGGCGGCGACGATCCTCGCGAACGGATCCATCACCGTTGAGGTCGCGCTCCTCGCGATCCTGCTCGCCTACCTGGGGAACATGGCCCTCAAGCTCGGCATCGTCGCCGTCGTCGGCGGCCGCAGCCTGCTTCTGCCGACGGCGCCTCCCCTGGTCGGCATGGCCGCGGCCGCAGTCGCGGCGTATTTCGCCATCCGATGACCCGGTACGGGACGTAG
>Ga0137451_1000529_pt1 | contig 11738 bp, 13 predicted proteins | sample EasRivERMGT500_2_FD_102336 | JGI IMG/M metagenome (GOLD analysis project Ga0137451, IMG submission 102336) | Soil microbial communities from meander-bound floodplain in the East River, Colorado, USA - East River MetaG ERMGT500_2 | ecosystem: Environmental > Terrestrial > Soil > Floodplain ... | reverse complement strand
GCGCAGGTCGTGGCGGACCGCCTCCGGCCCTCGGGCGCCTCGTAGGGTGGGGCGCTGGGTGCGCGCGGGGGCGCGCGCGGACGTGCCCCCGGGGGAGGGACGCTCGGTGCGGGTCGACGACCGGTGGGTCGCTCTGTTCCACGATCCCGATCGCGGGTTCCTCGCGATCGACGACGCGTGTCCGCACGAGGGGACTTCGCTCGGCGAGGGGGCGTACCACGACGGCCAGGTGATCTGCGGGAGCCACAGCTGGGTGTTCGACGCGGTCACGGGACGCTGCCGCTCGGTCCCGGGCGTCTCGGTCGCGTGCTACGCTACGCGAGCGGCCGGGGAGGACGTCGAGATCGAGCTCCCCGAAGATCCCGCCGGGAGACCCCCCGATGCAGGTGACGCGAAAGCTTAAGCTCGGTCTCGCCGACCGGCTCTACCTGCCCAGCATCCTCTCGGGGCTCGTGGTCACCTTCCGGCACATGTTCCGCAAGAAGGACACGATCCAGTACCCCGAGGAGCATCACGCGTTCGGCCCGCGGTACCGCGGCGTGCCGGCGCTGGTCAAGGATCAAGACGGGCGCGAGAAGTGCGTCGCCTGCTACATGTGCCAGTGGGTCTGCCCGCCGCTCGCGATCACGATCGAGGCCGCCGAGTATCCGCCCGACCATCCGCTCCACCAGATCGAGAAGTACCCGTCGACGTTCGAGATCAACATGCTCCGGTGCATCTACTGCGGCCTGTGCGAGGAGGCGTGCCCGGAGGAGGCGATCTTCATGTCGAAGACCTACGTGGTCGTCGGGCACTCCCGCGACCTCATGATCTACGGCAAGGACAAGCTCCACCAGATCGGCGGGGTGCGCGAGGACGGGATCAAGAAGTGGGACCCCGCGCACAAGGGACCGACGGAGAGGTCGCACCTCTCCGGCGACGCCATCGCCCTAGCCGGGGGGCAGCACTAGGAGCTTGGTCGCCGGGGGAAGCGCGCGGTAGAGGGACGCCGCGTCTTCTTTCGAGAGCACGACGTGCAGGCGGACCGTGTCGCCCCGCCCCGCTCCCGCCGCGGCGCTCGCATCGGCCCACCACGCGCCGAGCCCCGACGCGAGCCGTCCCCAGAACCCGCGCTTGCTCTCGGTGCCGGGCGGCCGCACCTCGATCGACAGCCCGCCCTGGAAGCGGACGTGGTAGCGCGCCGGCACCGGATACTTCTCCTCAGGGGTCGGCGGCACCTTCACCTCGAGCTCGGTCCCTTCGGCGGTCGGCGGCGGCGCTTGCACCTCGACCCGGTCGAGCGGCCGCGCCGGATCGAGCGTTCCCGCTTCCCAGACGCGCCCCTCCCAGTCCGACGCGTCGGCGCGGGCCCGGTAGAGAACCCGCGGCACGCCCACCTCCAGCGCCGACACCCGGTACTGCTGCAGGAGCGCGCCCTTGAGCATGAGATGCAGCGTGCGCTCGGAAGGATCGAGCACGAGGTAGAACTCCTTCCCCTTCGCGAGCGTCACCTGCTTCGAGAGGATGTCGTTGGCGGCGGTGAGCCGCGCGAGCTCCTCTGCGGAGGGCGCGGGTGCTGCGGCCGCGACGGCCAGGGCGAGCGCCGGGAGCGCGGCGATCAAAAGATGAAGACCGGCGTCCCGATCGGCGACGCGTCCCACACCGCCTGCAGATCGTCCGGGCCGAGACGGATGCAGCCGTGCGTCACGCTCCTCCCGAGCAGGCGCGTGTAGAGGGTGCCGTGGATCATGTACCCGTCCTCGAGGTACAGCGCGTACTTCCCGAGAGTTCCCGACTCGAACCGGTCCGCGGGGTTGCGCGGGACGGGCTTGCCCTCCTCGACGAAGGCCCAGTCGGGCTTCTTCCAGATCGGGTTCGAGATCTTGTTGCGGACCTTGAACACGCCGCGCGGGGTGTCGAACACCCACTTCCGCGATCCGCCGGAGTCCTTCAGCACCATGCCCGATCCCGCGGAGCACACCGCGGTACGGGCCACGTCCTGCCCCTTCATGACGTAGAGGCGGTTCTGAGTCTGATCGACGACGACGTAGGTCCCGCTCGGCGCCATCTTCTTGAGCGCGGCCGCGAGCTGCTTGTTCTGGGTCTGGAGCTTGGTCTGGAGCCGCTTCGCTCCCGCCGCGTCCCGGGGCGGGTCGATGGGGGCGACCGGCGCGCGCGTGGGCGCGGGAGCGTAAGCGTAGCCGGTGCCCGCGGCGGCGATCCACACGGTGGCCGCCAGCGCCGCCAGGCCCACGAACAGCGCGGTCCTCTTGCCGCGGGACGGCCGCGGCACCACGACCGACACCCAGCGGCGCCGCTCGCGGGGCTCGTCGTCCGGGCCGAGGGTGTAGGGATCTTCGATCATTGAGTCCCCGACGTGCTCGCGCCGTGCTCGCGCACGAGGCGCGCGAATCGCCCCTGGCCGTCGCCGCCGACGATCGTCACGGGCGTTCCCACCCCGACGCGGCGGAACAGGTCGTCGATGTCGCGGTTGGAGATCGCCACGCAGCCGCGCGTCCAGTCCTTGCCGCGCCCGCCGTCGCCGTGAATCTCGATCAACCCGCCGGGCCCCACACCGCGCGGGATCTGTCCGCGCCGCTTCATCTGGGCGAAGCGAGCGCGGTCCTCGGAGTTGGGGTAGTCGAGGGCCAAGGCCTTGTAGTACGCGGAGCCGGGCTTCTTGTGGGTGATCCTGTACCGGCCCTCCGGCGTGGCGGCGTCGCCCGAGGCCAGCTTGTCGTTGACCGACCTGTAGCCCATGTCCGCCCGGTAGCTTCGCACGACGCGGCCGTCGTCGTACACGTCGAGGCGGTGATTCTCCTTGAGGACGACGATCGCCGTCCCTCCCGACGACCGGGACCAGCGGATCGTCTCGTCGATCATGCGCCGCCAGCGTGCCACCAGGGACGGCTCGGCGTAGCGGGACGCCGCGTCGACCGCGTGCTTGGAGACGGCGCGCGCCTGCGCCGCGGCCTGCTCGGCGCGGCGCTGCGCCTCCGGAAAGTCGCCCCGGGCGTGGATCGCCTTGGCCTCGCGTAGCGCGATCTTGCTCTTCTGGAGGAGCGTGCGCGTGTACGGGCCGAGGTGCATCGCCTCACCGACCTCGGTCCCCCGTGCGACCTCCATCTCGCCGCCGGCGAGCGCCTCGTCCGCACGCGCCTTCGCGTCCAGGCGGCCTCGATTCCCCTCGGCCTGCGCGCGGCGGGCCTTGTCCTCGGCTGCCGCGAGCGCGCTGCGGACGGGACGGAAATCCCGGAACGGCAGCAGGCGGACCTCCTCGCGGCGGTAGGCGGCGAGGGCGACGCGCATGGCGGATTCCGCTTCCCGCTGCACGTCGGGGGCCCAGCGGGAGGCGGCGGCACGGCGTGCGTCCTCGAGCGCGTCCCACGCGCGGCCCTTGTCGTACAGGGGAGCCTCGGTGTAGCCCGCGGCGATCGGCCACACCAGGCCCGCGGCGCAGCCGAGCAGCGTCACGCAGAAGACGAGCGCGAACAGGCGCCAGCGCCATCGGGCGACGAAGGTTCGAAAACCTGAGAAACGTCGGCTCATCGCACCTAGAAATGTAGGGGAGAACGCTCCCGCGATCCACAAGACGAGCGCGGGGCTGGCGGATCGGGAGCCGGGAGGAACGGCGGAGGGCACGATGGGCGTGCCCCCCGCCATTTACGGAATCGAGGCTACTTCTTGCCCGCCTTGGCGTCGATCGCGGCCTGGATCTGGCTCATCACGTTCTGGATCGTGCTCGCGGCCGCATCGGCCTTCGCCTTCGCGTCCTTGTAGTTCCCGCTGGAAAGCGCGGCGTTCGCGTCGTTGAGCGAGGCTTCGGCTGCGGCGAGGTCCGCCTTCATGGCCTCGATATCGGCCGCCGTTCCCTTGCCCTTCGGCGCCTTGTCGAGGGCGGCCTTGGCATCCGCCAGGGCCGTCGTCACGTTGCCGATCGCCGCAGTCGCGTCGTTCTTCGCCTGCTCCATGTTGGCCTTGGCGTCGGCGGCGGCCTTGTCGGCCTTCGCCTTCACGTCGGCGGCCAGCTCATCGGACTTCTTGTAGGAGCGGAACAGGGCGAACTTGTCCTGCTGAACCTTCAGCTCCGCGTCGAGGGCGGCCTTGGCGTCATCCACCGCGCGGAGCGAATCCGGGGCGTAATCCGCGGCACCGGCCTGCTTGGCGGCGTCGATCGAAGCGTTGGCACTGTCGATCGCCTGCTGGGGCGGTTTGGAGCAGCCGGCCACCAAGACCAGCCCGAACACGAGGGACAACACGGCCATCATCTTGCGCATAGCTTTCGGATCTCCTTTTTTCCTTACGCCCGTCATCGAGGGCGCTATGACTGGCTCTCCATGCCGGGCCCCTCGGGGGTGGCCCAAGCGCGCGCCACACTACTACGTCCCTCTCGAAAATGAAAGTCCTCCTAGTCCGATGGAGGTTGAGGTGCTTGACTCGCCCGATCGGGGGACGCGTCGTACCCTAAAGGCTGTAACAGCGGGGGATACAGTCATGGTGCTCCAGGGGTGGGCTCTCGTCTTTCTCGCGGCCGCCGCCGGCCAGGTCGTGGATCCCGAGGGGAAGCCTATCCCCGGAGCGGAGGCCTGCTGCGGCGAGAAGCTCACCATGGAATGCGTGAAAACGGACGCGCATGGGTTCTATCGCATCGAGAACCCGACACGACGGGAGCTCCTCGTCCGGGCCAAGGGATACATCCCCGTCAAGGCCGAGGCGATCGAGGAATCCTCACCGATCGCGCTCGCCCGCGCGGGCATCCTGACCGTGCGCATCATCGACGCTCAGACCGGCAAGCCGGTCCCGGCCGGCAAGATCATCCTGAACTACACGAGCGGTCAGGGGATCGGGACCTCGGCTCCCTTCAACAAGAACGGAGTCCGCATCACGACCCTCGTTCCGGGCGAGATCCTGGCGCGCGCCGAAGCGCCGGGGTACAAGCCGGGCGGGCCCGAAGTGGTCCGGGTCGAGGGCGGTGTCGAAAAGAGAATCACGATCGGCATGCGCCGAAGCGTGGACACCGCCACCCCGGACTAGCTCGGTTCCGGCCGATCCGGGGCGACGCTGCCGCGGTCGTTCTCGACGTTGGCGAATAATAGTCCCATGGACGATCGCTCGCGCGCGCTGGCAGGAATGGCGTTCGACGCCCTCTCTCGGCTCGTCCGGGAGAGGCTTTCCCGGAAGGCGGGCGCGCACCTTGTCGAGGGGGCCCTGGACCGTGTCGTCCTCCGCGTCGGGCTCGTGATGCGGGGGCAAGGGGCGGGGCCGGGGGCGTTCACGGACGCCCTGCTCTCCGACGTCGACCGCCTCCTCGACGACGCCATCCAGCACGCGGCGGCGTTTCGTCCCGGACATGCCTACTGCTATCGGTGCGAAGGGGCAGCGTGCGAGCACTCCGTCGCGCCGTCGCACCGCCACGTCTTCGCCGGTTATGCACCCACGGGGTTTCCCCGATGGGAGGACTTCGCGCAGTTCTGTCTCGACCGCAAGCACCCCGAGGTCGATCGACTCTTCGATCAGCCGCCGGCACTCGTCGCTTTCGTCACGGAGGCCGCCGAGCTGAACGGCGGACTGCTCGAGGCGTTCCGGGGCGCGTCCTCCTTCCGGCTCCGCGCCCAGGTCGCCGCCGGGTTCTTCCCGGTGAGGACGCGGGATGGCGAAGGGCGCGGCGTGGTCGCGGTGACCTTCCAGGCGGGTGCCTCGGAGGGTCGCCGTGGGCGCGTCCGTCACGGCCTCAATGTCCTCGGCCGCACGCCGCAGGGCGGTCCGCTCGATCTCCTGTGGGAGCGCCACGACGTGATTCCGTGGCAGGCGGCGGTACGGTGGGCGCAGGCGGCGCTCGCGACGGCGACGACCGAAGAGCGGGTCGCCGGGATCATGAAAGGGCTCGCGCGGCGGCTGCTCCACGAGCGCCGCGCGCGGGCGCGGCGCACGGGCCACGCCGACGAGCGGCATCGCACCGGCGGGCGCCCGACGCGCGCCGCGCTCTCCGACCTCGCGCGCGTCCGGCCCGAGGAAGTCCTGGTCGACGAGAGGAGCGGGACGCTCGTCGTGCCCGGAGAGCGGGGGAGGATGCACTTCTACACGGAGGACGGCCGGCTGGTGACCAGCGTGCGCTATTCGCCCGACGCGGTGGCGCGCAAGCGCAAGCTCGGCGTTTGGCGTCCGTCCCGGCCCGAGGAAGCCGAGCCGTTCCTCACCCGGATGAAGGGCTGATCCCGCCCTTCCGCACGCACGCGAACAGCGTCCGCGCGTAGTTCCCGGGGAAGCTCTCGACGTCCTCGTCGCGCCCCAGCCGGACGATCTCGTCGAAGGTCGTGTGGTCGCGGAGCCACCGCTCGATGAAGTCCGGCGTCCACCCCGGGAGCTTGTCCCGCATCCACGCCTCGTGCTCCTCGCCGGTGTCGAAGAAGAGGACGCCGGTGCAGGCGCGATCGACGTGGCGGATGAGCTCCTCCGCCGGCGCCGATTCCCGGCCGATCACGAAGTGGTGGAGGATGGAGAGGAACAGCACGACGTCGAACCGCTCCTGGTTGCCGCGGAGGAAGCGCTCGACGCTCGCGACCTGCACGCGACCCGGCGGGAGGCGGTACCCCGCGCGCCCGACGGCAACCGCAATCTCGTCGCGCTCGACACCGTTCGCGTCGAAGCCCAAGTCGGCGAAGGCGCGCACGAACCAGCCGTAGGACGAAGCGAGATCGAGCGAGCGGCGCCCTCCGCCGTCGATCCCGCGCTCGCGCAGGAAGCGCTGCAACATCGCGAAGCGGTCCGTGCAGCGCCTGACGAGGGGCCAGTCGCCGTCGAACTCCGGCGCCGGCAGCGGCTGGTAAAGCTCCTTGCGCCCGCGCGTCTGCACGCCCTGGAGGACGAGACGCTGGAGGTAGGACCACTTCTCCCCCAACACCGCAGCGTCCACGTCCACCTCATCCGCCATCACGGCGAGTGCGACGCGGTGGTGGCCGTCCTGGAGCTCGCGGCAGCGCGAGTCGCGCAGCGCAAACACCTGGAGCGGCTCGCCGCGGGCCGTCCGGCCCTGCACGCGCTCGCCGCCGAGCTCCGCGCGCTCGGGGCCGTGCGCCCCCGCGAGCTCGGGGAGCATCCGGCCGAACGCGCGCACGCGCTCGAGGATCCCCGCCTCCTCGTGCGCGCCGAACCACTTCCCCGTGTGATCCGCGCACCGGCGGGCCATCCGGTAGTAGTCCGTTCCGCGCAGGAACGTGGCGTCGTCGAGCCGCGCCGGGTCGTCGCGAACGCTTCTCAGGAAGGAGACGTAGGGCGAGTCGATCAGGCGCAAGGACGCGCGCGATTCCTCGCCGGTCTCCTCGACCCAGCGCTCGAGGGGACGCCCCGCCTGGCTTCCGACGAGCAGGGCGTCGACCGGCACGCGCTCTCTCCGCGGAGCGCCGTACGTTTCCGGGCGGAGCGAGTGCTCGGAGCGCTTGCGCAGCAGGCGGTGGCGGAATCGATCGAATCCGGGAAGCCTCACGGCTTGAGCCCCCGTTCCAGACGGCGCCACGCCGCGTAGCGCCCCGGCGCGACGCGGCTCCAGGCGAGATAGATCCAGGTCCGCGCGAAGAACGGGAACGTTCGCAGCGACCGGGCGAGCGCGGCGCGGGCCTCCGCGAGCCCGGCGGGAGACCCGTCCCACGCCGCGAGCGACTCGCGTCCGAGTCGCAGATGCTCCTTGCCGAGCGCGCGGCGAAACGCCCATCGATGGCGCCGCACCCACTCGGGTCGCTCCCGCTCGAGCTTGTGCAGGAGCGTGATCCACATGCGCGCATTCAAGGTCTTGTCCGCGCTCAAGTTCTCGGGGTGGACGCGCACGAGCAGGAGCGGATCGGGGATCCCGATCATCGTCGTGGAAAACGACAGCCTGAGCCACATGTCGCAATCGGTCGCGGAGCGCAGCGCGGTGTCGAAGCCGCCGGCGGCCAGGAGGAGATCGCGGCGCACCAGCGGCATGAGCACCCCGCCGGCATCGCCCATGAGCAGCGAGCGGGTCGTGAAGCGCGGGCCGCGCGACTTCTTGCCGTGAATGCGGCCGGTACGGGTCCCGTCGAGCCGGAGCGCGCGCGCCCGCATCGCGACGAGCCCCGCGGCCGGGAGGGCGGCGGCGGCCGCGGCGAGGCGCTCGAGCGCTTCGGGCTCCCACAGATCGTCCGAGTCGAGAAAGGCGATCCACGGGCCGCGCGCCTCGGCGACGCCCCGGTTGCGCGCGGCGGCCTCGCCGCCGTTCTCCTGACGGAAGCCGCGGATGCGGCCGGCGAAGCTCGCGATCACCTGCGGGGTCTCATCCGTCGACCCGTCGTCGACGACGACGATCTCGTCGGGGGGCCGGGTCTGCGCGAGCGCGCTGCCGATCGCCTCCCTCAGCAAGGACGCCCGGTTGTAGGTCGGGATGACGACGCTGATCGCTTCCGGCACGCTAGCTCCCGCCGATGCGGCGCCGCGCCGCGCGCCACGCCTCGATCCGGCGCGCGAGCTCTTCCTCGAGGCCGCGGCCCGTCGGATGGTAGAAGACGCGTCCCGCCAGCCGGTCGGGAAGGCACTGCAGCGCGGTCACCGCGTCTTCGTGGTCGTGGGCGTAGGCGTACCCCTGGCCATACCCCTCCGCCTTCATGAGCCCGGTCACCGGATTGCGGATCGCCATCGGGACCGGGTCCGTCGCTCCTTCGCGGATGACCTTTTGCACCTCGCCCCAAGCCGCGTACAGGGCGTTCGATTTCGGGGCGAGGGCGGCGTAGACCGCGGCTTGCGCCAGCGCCAGGTCCGCCTCCGGGCGCCCGACGAAGTGAACGGCGTCCTTCGCGGCGATCGCGAGGGTGAGGGCGGTGGGATCCGCGAGCCCCACGTCCTCGGAGGCGAACCGGACGATGCGGCGCGCGAGGTACATCGGGTCGTCGCCGGCCTCGAGCATTCGCGCGAGCCAGTACAGGGTCGCGTCCGGATCGGAGTTGCGCATGGACTTGTGGAGCGCGCTGATGAGGTTGAAATGCTCCTCGCCCGCGCGGTCGTGGTAGAGCGCGGTCCGCTGGAGGGCTACGCGCACGCGCTCGCGGTCGAGGCGGCGCACGCCGTCGTCTCCGGGGGGAACGGTGGAGACGGCGAACTCGAGCGCGTTCAACGCCGCGCGAGCGTCGCCTTGCGACGCGGCGGAGAGCGCCGCGAGCGCGTCGTCGTCGACCTCGACGCGCTCCGCCCCCAGCCCCCGGCCCGCGTCCGCCAGCGCGCGGCGCAGCAGCGTCTCGAGGTCCTCCTCGGACAGGCGCTCGAGCCGGACGACGCGGGAGCGGGACAAGAGCGCGGCGTTCACCTCGAACGACGGGTTCTCGGTCGTCGCGCCGATGAGCACGATCGTGCCGTCCTCGACGGAAGGGAGGAAGGCGTCCTGCTGCGCCTTGTTGAACCGGTGGATCTCATCGACGAAGACGATCGTCCGGCGCCCGGTGGCCTTCCTCACGGCGGCGGCGCGCTGCATCACCTCGCGGACTTCCTTGATCCCCGAGGTGACGGCGGAGAAGGGCACGAACGTCGCCTTGGTCCTGGCCGCGATGACGCGAGCGAGGGTCGTCTTGCCGGACCCGGGCGGACCCCACAGGATCAGCGACCGGAGGTCGTCCGCCTCGATCGACCGGCGGAGGGGCGCGCCGGGCGAGAGCACGGCCCCCTGCCCGACGATCTCGTCGAGCGTGACGGGACGCATGCGGTCGGCGAGCGGTGAGGAGGGCGTGGGTTCTCGAAAGAGGCCCACGTGGGCGTCAGAACTCGCTGGCCTCGTCGTCGCTCGTGACCGCGTCGACGACGATGGCGGCGCCGACGACGATACCGCCCGCGATCACCCACTTCGCCCAGTTAGGGAGGCCGCCGGTCGGGGCAGGGGTGGCGGCGGGCGCGGGCGCCGGAGCGGGCGTGGGTGCGGGCGCCGGCTCGGGCTCGCCTTGGCCTTGGCGGCCCGGCTTGAGCGCGAGCGCGATCGGCGGGTTGGATCCTGCGGCGAGGTCGAGCCCGTCGGAAGCGAGGAACGCTCCCTCCGGCGCCTCGACGACGAGGGCGTAGCGGCCCGCCGCAGGGGCGTCCACGCGAAACGCGCCGCGCGCGTCGGTGGGCTGCGAGCGGAAAATCTTTTCGGCCGACGTGTCCACGAGCGCGACGACGACGCCGGCGCGCGCCTCCGACCCGTTCGCGGCGAGCACCCGGCCGCTGAGGCGGCTCGGTGACTGCGCGGAGAGCGGGAGGACGGAAGACAGGCCTGCGACGGTGAAAGCGAGTGAGAGCGCAACCAGACGGCGAGCGAAGCAGCGGGACATGGGCCGGTCCTCCGATGCGTTGGGAACGCGGGATTCTCCGATGGGGACGCGAGGGCGTCAAGCCCCGCTGTGTCACGGTGCGGAGTAGCCCTGGCCCCCGGCGGCGATGACGGCCAGTGCCGCGACGCCCGCGACGACGAGGATCACGATCCCGGCCGGGCTCTTCCAGTACTCGATCCCGGTGAGCTTCTGCGAGGACTGCGCGAGCCCCGCGACCTGCCCGGCGCCGAGCCCCGCGGGGGGCTCGAGGTGTCTCTCCGCCCACCACGCCTCGGGCTGGTCCGCGAGCTTCAGCAGCGTCAGCTTCATGGCGACCTTCGATCCCGGGGGCAGGTTGATCGCCTGATCGCCGAGGAATCCACCTTCCGGCGCGGAGACGAGAACCTCCGACCAGCCGTAGGGGAGCCCGCGGATGTCGAACCGCCCCTTGCGGTCGGTCGGCTTGCTGCGGTGCGGCTCTCCTCCACCGAGCGGCCGCACTTCGACGATGACGCCTCGGGCCGCCGACTTCCCGTCGGCCGCCAGGACGCGGCCCTCGAGCCGGCTCCCGGGAGCGGGCTTCGGAGCCTTCGCCGCCCACGCGGGTCCGGAGGCGAGCGCTGCGGTCAGCAGGACAGCGAGCAATCGAGAGATGACGGAAATCACCGTTGACCGTGCCTCCTCACCCCCGTAACGTTCGGACAGCGCTTGTCGGCTCTCCGAGCCGGAAAGGGGTGGATTCCTTGGTGACTCGAGAGCCGGAGTATAGCTCTGGACGCAGCGCGGTCGCGCGAAGCGCGGCGCAGGCTTCGCCGCGCCGGCTGCGGCTGCTCTACTTCGGTGCGGCGTCGTTGTGGGGGTTCCTGTCCGGGGTCGGCGGCTTGCTCGCCGCGCCCGACGGCCCCCAGCTTCTCGTGCTCGTGCCGGCCGCGGGGATCGCGATCGCGGGCGCGGGAATCATCGCGGGGGCCTATCAGGAGGCCAAGCGCCGCCGGCGATAGCGTCGACTCGTCGCGCCGCTTCGCGATGGGCCCGGTCGAGATCGAGGACCTGGCGCCAGCGGCGGAGCGCACTGACGGCCCGACCCTCCCGCTCGTCCAGGCGCGCGAGACGGCACAGCGTGGACACGCGAGCCCCGCGTGCCGACTCCTCCCGGCCGTGAAGGTACAAAGCGCGCGTCCAGTACGATCGGGCGGCGTCCGTATCGATCCCCTCGAGCGCGTCCCCCGACGCGGTCACCACCCACGGGTTGTCCGGTGCCAGGGCGCTCGCGCGAGCCGCGTCCCGCCGCGCGCCCGCGCCGTCGCCGGCGGCGGCCCGGGTGCGGGCCCGCAAGGCGAGCAGCGCGGCGTGAGCGCGGTCCTCGGGGACCGCGAGATCCGGCGGCACCAGCCGCGAGAGCGCATCGGCCTCTCCGCGGCCCGCCGCGATCTGCCCCGCGAGAAGGCGTGCGCGCAGGTCGTCGGGCCACCGCTC
>Ga0137451_1000527_pt1 | contig 11760 bp, 2 predicted proteins | sample EasRivERMGT500_2_FD_102336 | JGI IMG/M metagenome (GOLD analysis project Ga0137451, IMG submission 102336) | Soil microbial communities from meander-bound floodplain in the East River, Colorado, USA - East River MetaG ERMGT500_2 | ecosystem: Environmental > Terrestrial > Soil > Floodplain ... | reverse complement strand
TGATCGCGAGCACGCATGCCGGCGCGACGCGCCTTGACACGCATGCGGGCGACGACACGGTGAACGTGTGGTCGACGGCTGGCAGCACGACAGTGAACGGCGGCGCCGACGACGACACGATCAATGTCGGCAGCCTTGCGCCCGCTATGGGCGGCACGCTCGAAGGCATTGCCGGGTTGCTGACGGTCAACGGCAATGAGCCCGCGAGCGGCAGCGATGTTCTCAATGTCGATGATTCCGGCGACACGGTCGGGAACACCGGTGCGCTGACGGGCACGACCGTCACCGGCCTGGGCATGGGCGGCGGTGTCGCCTACGGAACCATTGAAACGCTCAACATCGACCTGGGCTCGGGCGGAGACAGCTTCACGGTCGAGAGCACGCATGCCGGCACGACGCACCTCGAGACGCATGCGGGCGACGACACGGTGAACGTGTGGACGGCCTCCGGCGAGACGACGGTGAACGCCGGGGCCGATGACGACACCATCAATGTAGGTGGCCTCGCGCCCGCCATGGGCGGGACGGTGGACGGCATCGGCGCGCCTGTCGTGATCAGCGGCGGCGGCGGCAGCGACGCGCTGCGCGTGGACGATACCGGAGACACCGATCCGAACAGCGGCGCCCTGACGGCGACTACGCTTTCCGGCCTCGACATGGCGGGTGGCATTGCCTACCTGGAGCTCGAGATGCTGGAGATCTCGCTGGGCTCGGGCGGGAATCATTTCGACATCCTCGGCACGGTGCGGCGCGACGACGTCGGCGTGATGACGACCGTCAATTCCGGCGCCGGGGACGACGTGGTGACAGTGTCGCTGGATGCGGCGACCGACGGCCCCCTGACGGTGAACCTGCAGGCGGGAAATGACACACTCGACGCCTCGGGATCCTCGCTGGGCCTGGTGATCTCCGGTGGTGAGGGCAGCGACGCTATCGCCGGCGGGTCCGGTGACGACGTCATCTTCGGCGACTACGAAGGCGAATCGTCGCTCGGCGACGCCGACGTGATCCACGGCAACGGCGGCGACGACAGGCTATACGGCGGCGGCGGCGACGACGAGCTGCACGGCGACCTGGGCAGGGACACACTGTACGGCCAGGGCGGCCACGACGTGCTGATCGGCGACGTCGGCCAGGTGCTGCGCGCCGTGTGGAACAACCCGAACGGCGGCCTGCACAAGGACGTGCTGCTGACCGACGTGGCTTACGTGGCGGGCGAGATGCCGCTCAATGTCTGGGGCCAGCCGGCGGTGAGCGAGGCCACCGTCTACGAGCTGCGCGACGCGGACATGGTGCTGCTCGTCGGCCGGCGCAACGCCGACGGTTCCATGGACAGCCGGGCGCTGCTCGTCGAATTGACTGCCGATGGCAACGACGCGCTTTCGGGCGGCGACGGCGACGACGCGCTGTTCGGCCAACGCGGCAACGACGTCCTGCATGGCGACGCTGGCGATGACCTGCTCTCTGCTGGCGCCGGGGACGACGAGGCCTACGGCGGCGCGGGCGACGATACCGTCGTCGGAGACGAGCTCCACGTCGACTCCACGGCGGCGATCGTGCCCAATGTGACGCACGGCCTGCTGCTCAATGGCACCGTGGTCGTGCCGGCCGTCCAGACGGTCCCGGGCGCGACGCCGAATGCCGCAACGAGCGTCCTGCCGCATGTGTTCGGCTACGGCTTGAACAACCTGCTGCCGGCCGCCGACGGCGGCGCGGCGTTCCTGGTCTACGCCTCCGTGATCACCGATTTCGGCCGGCATCTCGGGCAGGTGCGCGGCAATGACGTCCTCGGCGGCGGGGACGGCAACGACACTCTGGTCGGTGACGACCAGGTGGTGTTCGCGCGCACGCTCGCCTTCGATGCCGAGAGCATGGCGCGCGCCGAGTCGCTCACGCGCGGCCTGTTGGACGTGTCGGACGACTTTTCCGACCTGATGCATCGCCAGTTCTGGCTGCTCGACGAGCCCGGCCACCATCACGACCACCATGACGACGACCACCTTCAGGTCGACGCCACCTTCACCGTCGGCGGCGACGAGATCGACGGCGACGCCGGCCATGACGTGCTGATCGGCGACGACAGCGTGCTGGTGGAACCCGCATTCATCGTCAGCGTCGGTCAGGCGGGGAACTTCGAGCGCTTTGCCGAAGGCGTGAGCGACGCCGCGGAAGAGCTCGCGCACGCGGTGATCGACCTGAATCACCTCGAACAGGAGCTGCGCGACGAGGTGGTGAGCGTCATGGTCGGCAAGTACTGGCACGATCACGTCGAGCACCATACCGACGTGGTGCTCCTGGGCAATGACACGCTGCGCGGCGGCGATGGCAACGATCTCATCGTCGGCGACGACTTCGTCACACGCACACCCACAGTGACCATCGTCGCGGGCGGCACGCCGGATCGCGGCCGCGACGGCGACTGGCAGGACGACGACTGGCAGGACGGCTGGGACTGGTGGGACCACCACGACCATCACGATGGGGACCATGGCCATGACCACTGGCACGTCTCCGGACTGAAGGTCGGCGCCGATGTCATCAATGGCGGCAGCGGCGATGACCTCGTGTACGGTGATAGCCTCGCGATCGTGACCGCGACGGTCATCAGGGGCGCCGGGGTGACGAGCAAGGATTTCTACGCCGTCGACGGCGACGCCGAGGATGCCATCGAGCGCTTTGCGGTGCTGACCGACGGCGCCGAGTACTGGCTCGCCCAGCAGGGCCACCACGACCACGACGATTGGGACGACGACCCGTGGGGCTTCGACAACGGCGACGACATCGCTGGCGGCGCCGGGAACGACATTCTGTTCGGCCAGGCCGGCAACGACAACGTGCGCGGCGAGGCCGGCGACGACTGGGTGATCGGCGGCAACGGCAAGGACAGCGTCGACGGCGGCCCGGGCAGGGACGACGTGAAGTCCGGCAACGACGATTCGAAGGGATTGCGAAGCGCCGTGGCGTCGCGCATGATCAACTGGAACGATTCGTTCAAGTATTACGGGTTGCCGTTCGCGCCGTTCGGTTGCCTGGCGCCGGGCAAGGGTGTCACGCAATCGAACATCGCGAGCTTCGATTTCCTCTCGATTGATCCCGCCAGACGGTACGACGAATAGGTAGACTGTGCGTTGACGATGTTCCGCGCCACGGGCACGGCATCCGCCGCCAAGCGCATGAGCATGCTCCACAACAATGTCGTCAAGGAATGCGAGAACCGCTTCGGCGCGCTCTACATCGAAATGCCGGGCGGCGGCGAGAAGAAGTAGGGCGCGCCGCCGGCCGCGTGCTCGCCACGCGGCTGGGCGCGGCCGCCGTCGACAGCCTCGCGGCGGGCCGGCACGGCGTGCTGCTCGGGATGCTGCGCGGCGAGATCGCCGCCACTCCACTTTCCGAGATAGCTGGCCGCACGCGAGCAGCGGACACCGCACTTGTCGAGTTGGCGCGGATGCTGGCGATGTAATATCTGCGCGTCCTGCGCCCACGGCAAGAGTGCAGTATGCATCCTGCTTCGATTCAAATAAAGACAAGAACAACTTCAAGCAGAGTCTGAAGAATCACGAGCAGTACAAACGTCATGCCACCATGCAATGCGATCACTGCCGCATTGCCTGGACGAAAGTAATGGCTCCGGTCGCCACGCTTACATTTTCCATCGATCTGCGCTAGCCTCCGCGTGTGCGATTTCTGACAGACGGAAGGCGCACGCTGCATCGCTGAAGAAGAGCAGGACAAAGAGCGTGGGCCGGGATGGGAAGCCTGGTCCATGGGGCAGGTTGCAATGTAGGGGGGAACGGATGCCCGCAATGGGTTTCGTTATCGGCATTGCGAAGCGCGGCGATCGTCGCATTGCGGCCGACCCCGGCGCGCCCCAATAGCAGACCCGATGAACGCCCCGTTCGAAAAACCATTCATGCGCCGGGGCAAGTCACGGGCGCGCCAGCGCGAAACACCGCCTTATCGCCGCAGGATCCTCTTCGAAGCGCTCGAGCCGCGGCTGCTGCTGTCGGCCGACGGCGCGTCGCCCGCGGTCGCCGATTTGCTTGCGGCTGCACTGGTCGATGCCGACCAGCAGCAAGCCAGCCAGCGGGTGCACCGGACCGACACCTCGCCTGCACCGGTCCTGATCACCATCTCGCCGGAGGCCTCGACCGAGGTCGACCTTACGGCGAGCACCTGGATCTTCGACAGCGCGCAGGCCTCGATCGCCGGCGGCGCGGCGCCGGACCGCGGCCAAGCAGTGTTCCTCGACCTCGACGGCGCGCAGGACGTCGACTATCACGGGCCGGTTACGGTCGAGGGCGTCGACGTCGAGCCCTTCTTCGCGCCGCTCGAACTCGCGGGGCTGGAAAGCGACATCGTCGCATCCATGCTGGCGACGCTTCAGGAAAGCTACAGCGGCACGGCCATCTTCTTCACGCTGGATGCCCCGGCCGACGGCGAGTACTCGACGGTCTACATCGGCGGCGACGGCGCGGCGTTTTCTCAATGGGGCCATTACTACGGTCTTGCGGAAAAAACCGACGTCGGCAACCAGGATCGCGCCGATGAAGCGTTCGTCTTCAGCGACAACATTGGAGCAGCCGGTCTCACGGCGGCACAATACGGCCAGTTGCTCGCCGATTACGTAGAGCACGAATCCCTTCACTTGCTTGGTTTCGGGCACGAGGGGGACCCGGATGATCCGCTCGCGAGCGTGGCCGCAGTCACGAGCGCATTCGGTGGCACGGTCTCGCTACTCGCTGGCGCCGACGTCAACGTCAGCCAGCTAACCGCTAGCCAGACCGAGGTGGCGATTGCGGTGAACCCTGCGATTCCGGGAAATCTTGTCGTCGCATCCAACGGCGGTGCGGCTCCGGATGAGTTCACGGCCTTCTCGACCAACGCCGGGCAGGCGTGGACCACGGTCAACGTCGGACCCACGCAGGACACTATCGCAGGCGCAGGCAGCCGCTTCGACGGTGCGACCGCCGTCGATGCCTTCGGCAACGTCCACCTTGCGTACATGCAGCGTCCTGCTGGTGCGACGCCGAGTACGCCGCGCGCCATCGTGTACGCCACGAGCACGGACGGCGGTCAAACATATGCCACCACCGTCACGCTCGCGAGCGTAGCAGGGGTGGATAAGCCATGGCTGGCAGTCGGACCCGATGCGTCCAACCCGGCGAACCAGGTCGTTGTGGTCACGCACCGCGACCCCAGCGGGAACATTCTCGCCTACGCTGCCTCTGTGAGCGGACGTGGCGCCGTGGGGGCGTTCAGCGCACCGGTACAAGTCAACGACGTAGCTGGCGGCAACAACTACGCCGTGCCGACGGTGGGTCCCAACGGCGAGATAGTGGTCACGTGGCAGAACCCGAGCGGGGGCGAGGGGCTGGTCAGCATCCGGCTCGACCGCGATCTCAACGGGCTGACCGGCGGCTTGAGCTTCGGTGCGGACATGACCCCGGCGACCTCCAACTCGGGTGGTTTCGACACCATTCCCGCGACGCCCGACCGCCAGACCTTCGCCAGCCCCTATGTCGCCTACGACCAGAGCCACGGCCCCGACCGCGGGAGGCTGTATCTGGCCTATGCCGACGAGTCACCGGACGAAAGCAACGACTTCGACATCTTTCTGCGGCACTCCGACGACAACGGCACGATCTGGAGCGCGCCGGTGCAGGTCAACGAAGACCCCGGAAGCCTCAGCCAGTTCTTCCAGGCGATCAGTGTCGACCCGGTATCCGGTGCGGTGTTCCTATCGTGGTACGACGCGCGCAATGACCGCAACGATGGGTCGTTGGGCGATATCGACACGGACGGCCAGGCCAACAGCGAAGTCGAGTACTTCGCCACCGCCAGCATCGATGGCGGCTTGATTTTCCTGCCCAACGTCAAGGTGAGCGACGCATCCTCGGACGAAGATCTGGCCGATCCCGATAGCAACGACTTCGGCGACTACACCGGTATCGCGGCGTTCGGCGGGCAGGCGTTCATGGTGTGGGCCGACAATTCCGACTCGACAGCCGACAACCCGGATGGGCAGACCACTTTCGAGGTCTACTCTGACAAGGTGCGGTTGCGCTCCACCGGGGGCATGACAGTCACCGCTACGGGCGGTGGCGGCGCCGACACCTATGTCGTGCGCACGGACATGACCGGTGAGTTCCTGCTTATATTCGAAAACACGACCAGCGCCGTGCCGACTTACGCGGCGCCGCTCGCCTCGGTCGCTTCCCTGGTCATTGACAGCGGTGGGGGCAACGACACCATCATCATCGAGCCCCTGGACTCGGGCTTCACCGGGTCCATCACCATCGACGGCGGCCCCGGCGTAGACACCCTGTTCGACGCGCAAGGAATTCCTGCCGGCAACATCTCGAACATCGAAGTGCAGCCGGTCGCGCTGCCGCAATGGATAGAGCAGGGACCCGGCCCGATCCGCAACGGCAATGCGGTGGTTACACCCGACAACCGCGTCTCGGGTGCCATCAACGCGGTAGCAACGCACCCCTTCGATCCCAGCCTGATGTTCGTGGCCACCGTCAACGGCGGCATCTGGCGCAGCAGCGACCGCACGGTGAACTTCATCTTCGCGCAGTCGACGCTCACCGACGACGCCAAGGCCATCCTCGACCAGTATGCCGAGTTCCTCCTGGCCCATCCCGGCCTTAACGTCGAGGTCGGCGGCCATACCGACCCGGTGGGCGCCTTGTCGGACAACCAAACACTCTCAGAGGCGCGCGCTCAGGCGGTCGTCGACTACCTGACGGACCCCTTGCGAGGTGTGCCAGCCTCCCAACTACACGCTGTCGGATTCGGTGAGACCCGGCTGATTTCCGCCGACGACGCGATGAACCGGCGCGTCGAGCTGATTGCCAACCACTGGGAGCCGCTCACGGATCAGATGCCGTCGCTGGGCATAGGCGACATCGTGGTGAGCCCATTAGACGCTTCAGGCAACGACGTCACTGCCGGCACGCCACTTGACGAACTGGTGATCTATGCGGGCACCGGCAAGTTCAGCAGCTTTAGAAACGAAGGCAGTTCCAATGTCGGGCTGTACAAGTCCACCGACGGCGGCGACACCTGGGACGTGCTTGCGAGCGATGATCTCGACGGTCTGGACATCACATCGCTCATCGCCACGAAACTCACGGTGTCTGGCGAGCAGGTCGTGCTCCTTGCCGCTACGTCGGCAAGAGATGGCGCCGGAAATATCGTCAACCAAGGAGGCGTCTTCCGCAGCATCGACGGAGGCTTGAGCTTCAACCGCATTGTCGCTGGCGAGGCGACCGACTTGGTTGCGGATCTCGGCAACGACAACCGGTTCTATGCTGGCGTGCTCGGGCAGGGTGTGCTGATCAGCATCGACGGTGGGGCGTCGTTCAACCCGACCACGGCGCAGCCGACGCTCGCCGCCGATGGCGCGGATAACGACGGCGACGGCACCAACGACGATGCGGGCGAGGCTGCCGCGGGTGCGGCGCGCATTCAGCTCACCGTGCAGAACGCGACCGGCGCGTCCAATGCGGTGTTTGGTGCGCTGATCGATAACGGCCGCGTATACGGCGTGTTCCGCTCCGCCAACCAGGGTGCGAGTTGGACGCCGATCGGCACCGCGCCGGCAGCCAATGCCGGCGGGCAGGCCAACACCCACTTCTCCATGGCGGCGGACGCCTCGGGTACGCGGGTCTACCTGGGCGGCGACACGCGCGCCGCTGCGCCCTTCGTCGGCAACCTGTTCCTGGGCAACTCCGGCACCAACACTTGGGCGCCAATCGTGCTGACGGGCGCCAACAACACCGCTCCCCATGCCGACTCGCGCGACATGGCTTTCGATCGCGCCGGGCGCCTGATCGAAACTGACGACGGTGGAATATTCCGCCTCTCGGACCCTTCGACGGCCTCGAGAACCTGGACTTCGCTTAACGCCGACCTGCGTATCACCGAAGTCCTGTCGCTTGCCTACGACCCGCTGAGCAACATCATCTACACCGGAAACCAGGACAACGGCGTGAGCGAGCAGCGGCCGCCGCTGGGTCTGGCCGTTGACATTGATGGCGACGGCGTGCCCGACGATGGCGCCATCCGCTTCGACTGGAGCATCGTTTCGACACCGTTCGCAAACCAGCCGGTCTTTGGAAGTTCCAGCTTCGCGGGCGATGGTAACAACGAACTCACGCTGACTTTTGACAGCGACGGCGACGGCACCGTCGACCGGGTCTGGCGCTACACCTTGGGAAACAACTTCCGTGGCTTCACGGCGAGGCTGTTCGACAGTGCGGGCAACGACATCACCCCCGCTTCGGTCGCTTCAGGCCCCAACTTCGCCGGTGGAGCGGGAAGCCTGGGCGCCGGCCACGTCCTGCTCGACATCGGTGACGCCACACATCCTGGTGGATTCATAACGACCGCGGGCGCCGTCGGACTGCGCTCGCCCGCGGGCACGGTCGCGAACAACCGCATCATGTCTGGCCTGGATCCGGTCGATCAGGCGATGGTGCTGAACAACGACTTCAACCTCATCCCGTACGTCGTCAACGCGGTCGACAACAACAAGATGCTGATCGCGCATTTCAGCGTGTACGAGTCGGGCGACCGGCTGGAAACGATCAACAGCGTCCTGCCGAGCAGCCTGGGCGCGCCGCGCTACAACCCGAGCGACTATTTCACCGCGCTCGCCTACGGCGGCAAGAAGCTCGGCGTCGACCACGCAGACGTGATCTATGCCGCAAGAAATGACCACGTTTTGGTGCGCGTGGCGGGCGAGGTCAACCCGACCACCTTCCTGGACTTCACCATCCCTGGCGCGTCGCAGATTCGCGATCTGGTGCTCGATCCGGACGATTGGGAAATCGCCTACGCGCTGGACAGCAACAACGTCTACAAGACGACGGACCACGGCCAGCACTGGGTGACCATCTCCGACACGCTACCCGCGTTCGAGTTGCGCTCGCTGGAGATCGTCAAGACCGGGCCGAGCGCCAAGACGCTGTTCGTCGGCTCGCCCTCGGGGGTATACCGCGCGATCAACCCCGACGCGGATGTGACCTGGTCGCAGTTCGGCTCGGGTCTTGCGAATGCGCCCGTGCGCGACATCGATTTCGCCGACCAGCCCGGAACGGCCAACGATCTGCTGCTCGCGGGCACACAGGGCCGTGGCGTGTGGACGATACAGGGAGGCCTGACCTCGGCCGCCGGCACTGCCTCCACGCTCACGCTCAACGGCACCGGCGCGGACGACAGCTTCACGCTGCGCTTGAGCCCTGCCAACAATCAGCTGGTCGAAGTGCTGTTCAACAGCGTAATCCCGGTGTTCACCGTGCCGCTCAACTCGCTGCAGCGGATCGACGTGAACGGGCTCGGTGGCGAGGATACTCTGACCGTCGACAGCACCAACGGGGCGATCGGCATTTCCGACGGCATCCACTTCGACGGCGGCCCGGACGGCGATACGCTGATCTTGACCGGCGGCGAGACGAACGTCACGACGACTACTACTGCGGGACCCGAGACCACTCTTACCATCCGCGACGGCACCTCCAACACCGACGAGGTCGTTGTTTACCAGAACGTCACGACCGTCAACAACAACCTGCCCGAGGCATCGGTGCTGGAGAAAACCGGCGACGCCGTGCAGGACCTGCTTCGTTGGCTCGGGCTCGTAGGCAGCCCTGGCGAGGGCGCGGACACGAACATGGCGCTTCTGGGAGGGTCTCTGCCGCGTGCGCTGATCGGCAGTCAATCCGGCAGCGGACGTCCGTTGTCTGGCGCGGACGGCGAAGAAGGGACCCCCGGTGCGGCAGAGCAACCGCAGGGCTGGCGCCGGTTGTTGGAGAGCGGCACAGGAGCCTTCGATCTGAAGGATATCGGCGCGGATGCCGCACTCGACGCCCTTGACGAGCTCGAGCTGGCCCTGGAAGGGCTCGACAGCGTTGCCGACAACGTGTCGCTGACGAACACGGCCACGTTCAACGTCGACAACACGCAGGTGACGTCCGGGGAGGTGCGCTACGACGTGCAGGTCGTCAAGCGCCTCAGCGGCGCCGCAGACTTCGACGCCGTATTTTCGCTCTTCGGCGGCTCGGTCAACCTGAGCGGGGACCTCGACATCAGCGCCGAAGTGGTGCTGAACTTGAGCTTCGGTTTCGACAACCAGGGCTTCTTCGTCAACACCGGCTCGAGCAGCCAGGAGTTGCTGGTGCACGACATCGATCTCTCCGGTGTAGGTGAGGCGGCGGGCCGCTTCGGTTTCCTGGATGTGGAGATGTCGGTTGACCAGCTCACCGTGGACGACGACGTTGGATTCAAGGTCAACCTGCAGGAACCCGGCGGTGACGGCAAGCTGCGCCTCTCCGATCTGGGTAACTCGTTAGGCGACAAGGTCGACGTGGATGTCGTCGGCGATCCCGCGCAGAACGATATCGCACTGCGGCTCAACGCCGAGGCTTCCGCCGTGGTGCCGGGGATCGACTCGATCGATCTGGGCAGCGCCCAGCTCACCATCACCTGGGCCGACGTTTCCGACCCAGGCACGGCTACCGTGGCGGCTAACGCCGGTCTCGCGCAGGACCTGATCGACTTCCTGAGGGTCGACGTACAAGAGGTGCTCGACCAAATCAAGCAGCTCGACCAGCTCGCTGACGCGCTCGACGGCTTCGACCTGCCCCTGCTGCAGGGCACATTGAGCGCGCTGTCGGACGCGGCCACGTTCATCAGCGACAACATCATCAACCCACTCACAGGCGGGGTGAGCGGCGAGGCCAACTTCGGCACGATCCAGAACCTGGTCACGCGCCTGGCGCGCGCCGCGGGCGTCGATCCCGCCGCGCTCGGCCTCGGTTACGACAGCGACACCAAGGAGCTGACCTGGCAGCTCGACCTGTCGAAGGACTTCACCACCACCGACACGCTGGACCTGGGCTTCGACTTTGAGAACGGGCTGGCCGACCTGGACTTCAGCGCCACCGGCAACATCGCAGGCAGTATCGGGTTCGATTTCACCGCAGGGATCGATATCGGGGCGATCATCGCCGGCGACACGCCGGACGAGTGGTTCTTCCTGCGCGACGCGTCGGCCTCTGCCACCATCGACCTCGAGGCGAGCGCCATAAACGCCAGCGCGCGGTTCGGCTTCCTCTCCATCGGCATCGAGGGCGGCACGGCGGAGGCCGAGGCCGGGCTCCTGGTAACCCTGAACGATCCGGGCACGCATGCTGCCGATGGCCGCATCGACCTGGGAGAACTGCTGGACGGATTGTCCAGTCTCGGCACCTTCGTGTCGGTCGATCTCACCGGCCTCGACTCCGAGGGCAACGCCGACCCGCTCACGGACGCGAATCTCGCCCTGAGCCTGCCGCTCGTCATCCCCTTTCTCGACGTAACGCTCGGCGACAACCAGGTGATCGATATTCTCTGGGCCGATCTCGAAGACCCCGAGAGCATCACGGTGAGTCTGCCCAGCGGCTTGCTCGACGTGCTGCCGGATTTCACCAACATGGATGCCGGCACCTTCGTCAGCCTGCTCGGCACCATCTCCAACTGGCTGGAGGACTTCCGCCGCAGCTTCGACGCCGAGGACATCCCCTTGATCGGCCCGGCGCTCGACGAGGCGCTCAAGTTCGCGGACCTGTTCCAGAACACGCTGCTGTTCGACGACGGCGGCGACGGCGTCGACGGTTCCGACAAGCTGATCAGCGACATCAACGCCGCACTGGAGAGCGCGGGTCTCGGCGACAAGATTGCCGCCGAAGCGAAGGACGGCAAGGTCAGCCTGTT
>Ga0137451_1000525_pt1 | contig 11798 bp, 10 predicted proteins | sample EasRivERMGT500_2_FD_102336 | JGI IMG/M metagenome (GOLD analysis project Ga0137451, IMG submission 102336) | Soil microbial communities from meander-bound floodplain in the East River, Colorado, USA - East River MetaG ERMGT500_2 | ecosystem: Environmental > Terrestrial > Soil > Floodplain ... | reverse complement strand
TAATGTCCTGTCCGATCAACTCCTTCGCGTCCTTAATGCTCAGCCGGCGGGCGAATTCGAGTGTGAGGATGCACGCGCGTGTCTTGTCGTCGGTGAAGAACGTCCCGGCGGTGAACTTCTGAAAGGCGCCCTGGTCGCGCTGTGAGAGCGGCACGCCGCTGAGCGTCGCAAACACCTCCGCTTGCTCGAACTGGACTTCGATCGGCACGGCGATGTTCGGGTAGACCTCTTTGACGTCCGGCACCGCGGCGATTTCAGCGATGGCCGCGTCGTCGAGCGGCTTGCGCGGCGTCTCGGGCGGCGCGGTTCCACGATCGCGATTCAGACTGCGGCCACGGCCGCGACCGCCGCCAAACGGGTTTCCCGACTGGCCTGGCAGCACCGTGACGGAATCGAAGACGCCGGACGACATGAACTGTCCGACCGTTTGCTCTTCAAGGCCAACACCGAGCGAGACCATGCCGGCGAGCGATGCAATCCCGATCGCCACGCCGAGCACGGTGAGCGTCGTGCGCAGCTTCGCCTGGCCCAGATTCCGAAGCGCGAGCGAGAAGGTATCCGAGACGATCATGCCCGCGAGTCTCCAATGATCTGACCGTCGAGCATCGTGACGGTGCGCCGCGCGTACGTCGCGGCGAGATTGGCGTCGTGCGTGACCATCACGACGGTCTTGCCGTCGCGCTCGTTCAAAGTCTTCAGCAGGGCCATGATCTCTTTCGACGTCTTGCTGTCGAGGTTGCCGGTCGGCTCGTCTGCGAGCAGGAGCGACGGCGTGTTGGACAGCGCGCGGGCGATGGCGACGCGCTGCTGCTCGCCGCCCGAGAGCTCGCGCGGACGATGGCTCTGGCGGCCGCTGAGACCGACGGACTCGAGCAGTGTGCGAGCGCGCTGGTCGCGCTCACCGCGCGCGATGCCGGCGAACATCATCGACAACGAGACGTTGTCGGCGGCGGTCATCGTCGAAATCAGATTGAAGGACTGAAAGATGATGCCGACGTTCTGCCGGCGGTGCAGGCTCAGCTCGTTGCTCGACATGCGGGCGAGGTCCTTGCCGGACACGGCGAGCGTGCCGTCCGTCGGCTTGTCGAGCCCGGCGAGGAGATTCAGCAAGGTCGATTTGCCCGATCCCGACGTGCCCAGCAGGGCCAGGAACTCACCCTGATCGACCGCCAGCGAGACGCCATCGAGCGCCTTTACGACGGTTTGTCCCATTCGATAGTGCCGTTTCAGATTCTGTGCGTCGAGATGGATGGGCATGCGCGCGTGGGAGCCAACATTCTGTGCCGATCCGTATCCTTCGGACAACCTGCGGGCACGACGCGGTAGACTCAACAGAGAAAGGTTTCAGTGACTCAATCCGATCGACTCCGCCTGGCTGTCTTCATCGACTTCGACAACATAGAAATAGGCGTCAAGAACACCCTGGGCGCGTCCTTCGACGCCGGCCTCGTGTTCGAGGCGCTCAAGGAACGCGGCGAGGTCGTCGCAAAAACGGCCTACAGCGACTGGCAGCGCTCCGGTCATTACAGCCGCGCGCTCACGCAGCATGCGATCCGCATGGTGCAGCGCAACATGACGCCGGGCGGCGACAAGAACGGCGCCGACATCAATCTCGCGCTCGACGCGCTCGAGATGGCGTTCACGCATCCACACATCAACGCCTTCGTCATCGTCGGCGGCGCCAGCGACTTCATCAGCCTGGTGGAGAAGTTGAAGCAGTACGACAAGAAGGTGTTCGTCGTCGGCGGGCGGCAATTCACGAGCGGCATCATGCAGCGGAATTGCCACGAGTTCATCGCCTACGAAAACCTCGCGGGCGCCGGCGCGGCGCCGACACATGCCCCGGCGGGCGGGCGCCGGCCCGGTGCACGCCCCGATCGTCCCGAGCGAATGCCGGTCGAGCAGGCGATTCCGCTCGTGACGCGCGCGCTTAAGGTGTTGTCTGAGCGCGAGGTCTCGCCGCAACTGGGACTGCTCAAGAGCACGCTCCTGCAACTTGATTCGACATTCTCCGAGCGCAACTACGGCGCGGGCTCATTCCGCGATTTCGCCGAGCGGCTGGAGAAGGCGGGCGTCGTGCGCATCCACCATGGCAAGGGTGGATTGCTCGTCGAAATGGCGGACGGCACGGCACACATGGAGACGGCTGCCAGTCCAGCTGAGGAACATGGCGCGGAGGCTCCCGCTGCGGCAGCAGCGCCGGCGTCGACGCCGGCCGCTGTCGCGGGAACACCGGGTGACGGTGTGCGCGAGCTGAAGCGACTGCTCGCCGCCGCGCAGATCCGCAAGTGGCCGCTGTACCTGCGGAACGTGAAGCAGGTGATCCGGCAGTCAGGATCGAACTTCGACGAACGCGCGTACGGATTCGGCAGCCTCGTCGATCTTCTGCGCGCGGCGCAGAAGGAAGGCATGCTTCGTGTCGATCGCGATCGCCACGGCGTCATCCGCGTGTTTCAAGCGAACGGCGCAGCTGCGCATCCCGTTGAGGTCGAGACCGCGGAGGCCGCAGAGCATGCTGAGGCCGCTGACGCGGGCGAGCCTGCTGAGGACATGCCGCATCCGGTGGCAGTACCGGAGCCGGCGGTGTCCGAGTTCGTCACGCCGGAACTGGCGGCTGACGAATTACCGGGCGACAACATCGGGAATCTCGCCGGAACGGCCGCACCGCCGCTCGTGAAGGGACGCCGCCGGCGGCCGGTTCGCGCCGACGCGCCTCGTCCGTCGCGCTCGAGGCGTTCGAAGAAAGACAGCTGACGTCCGAGGCCTGATCGGGAATCATGGGCGCATGGCGGTGATCCGGCCGGCCCGATCGAGCGACGCGCCATCCATTGCCGACATCTACAACGCGGGCATCGCGGAAGGCGGCGCCACATTCGAGACCGCACCGCGTACCGCTGACGACATCATTCGGCGGATCGATGACCAGGCGCGCTATCCGCTGATCGTCGCGGAGAACGAAGCCCGCGAGGTTGTCGGGTGGGCGGGTGCGAGCTCGTATCGCGCGCGGCCCTGCTACGCCGGCGTCGGCGAGTTCTCTTTCTATGTGGCGCGCGACGCGCGTGGGCGTGGTCTCGGACAGTCGCTCCTCGCCGGGCTCGTCGATGCGGCGCGCGATGCCGGATTCTGGAAGCTGGTGTCGCGCGTCTTTCCGTCGAATGCAGCGAGCCTCGCGGCGTGCCGGCGTGTGGGTTTCCGCGAAGTCGGCCGGTACGAGAGCCATGGCTTCGGAATGGGTCGATGGCAGGACGTCGTCATCGTCGAGCGGATGATCCCGGACAACCAGACGGCATCAGGTCTTCGCTTCCGCATCGCACGGGAAGACGACTGGCCGACTATCGAGACGCTGCTTGCTGAAGCGTCATTGCCGCTCGACGGGGCGCAAGAACATCTCAATGCCTTCGTCCTCGCTGTACGCGAGGACTCGGTCGTCGGATGCGCGACGGTCGAGCAGGCGGGGGAGTCCGTCGTGCTGCTGCGATCGGTGGCGCTGCGCGCCTCAGAGCAGGGAGCTGGTGGGGGCAGGGCACTCGTCATGCGAACGCTCGAGCGCGCGGCCCGTGCCGGCGCGACGTCGGCGTGCCTGCTGACGACGACGGCCGAAGCGTTCTTCACGCATATTGGCTTCGCGCGCATCGACCGCGCCGATGTGCCGGCCGCGCTTCTGCAATCTGTCGAGTTTCGAGGCGCGTGCCCGTCGACTGCCGTGATCATGCGGCGGGCATTGCCGCTCTGACGCGTCGGCCCCGCCGTTCCAAATCTGTATTTTGAACACGTTCAAGAAATAGCTTGACTCGCGCGCCGGGCAGCGCGATCCTGTCCTGGGAGTTGAACATGTTCAATAACCAGGGGGTTCCGGTCGACGCCGCGCAGAATCAGTACGTCCTCGTCAGCTACGCTATCTATCTCGTCCTCTCGATCGCCGTCACCATCTGGGTGGCGCGCACGCTCCACAAGAACGGCCGGGCCTTCCTCGTGGACGCGTTTCACGGCCAGGAAACGCTGGCCGACTCCGTGAACCACCTCTTGCTGGTCGGCTTCTACCTCGTGAATCTTGGCTGGATTGTCATGACGCTCCGGACGTCGCACGAGGTCTGGAGTACGCGGGGCGCGGTCGAGCTGCTCAGCGACAAGGTCGGCACCGTGCTGTTTGTGCTCCGCCTCATGCACTTGTTCAACGTGTTCCTCTTCAGCCGCTTCCGTCGCCGCGCCCTCGAACGCGCCGTGAATGCGCCGCCGCCGCTACCGCCGACCGCCTTCTTCGGACCGCAAACGGCTGGCCAGTGACTCGCCTGACGGTGTTCTACGACGCGCGATGCGGGCTGTGCTGCGCGCTCCGCGAGTGGATCGGCCGGCAGCGCATGCTGATTCCCGTCGAGTGCCGGCCGTCACCACGCCCTACTGACGAACTGCTGGTCGTCGCCGATACGGGCGAGGCGTGGTCGGACGGGAGCGCGTGGGTGATGGTGCTCTGGGCGCTCGCTGAGTACCGGCACCTCGCGAATCGGCTGGCGAGCCCGGCGTGCCTGCCGCTGGCTCGGCGCACGTTCGCGCTTCTCTCGAAGTACCGCGGTTCGCTGTCTTGCAGCCTCGGGCCCGCGCCCGAGGCTGCGTCAGACCATGGCCTCTGAGAGGGGAGTCTCGACGCGCGGGTTGCTTCTCGCCGGCGGTGGCGGGATGACGATTGGCCTCGTCACGGTTCTAATGGCGCTCGAACTAGTCAGGTCCTACGGGATGGCGCTCTTCGTCGGCGCGCCTCTCGTCATCGGCGTCGTCACCTCATTCATCCTGAATCGCCGGGCGACGACGACACGCACTCAGACGAACTCGGTCGTGCTCCTGACGTTGACGCTCACGGCTCTCTCGTTGCTGGCCGCAGCAATGGAGGGGCTGGTCTGCATTGTGATGGCCATCCCGATTGCGATCCCGCTCGCCCTGTTCGGCGGCACCATCGGCCGCAGGATCGCAGAAGGGCCTCGCCAAAGCTCGCGCCCGATGTTGTTCGCCGTCCTGGCACTTCCACTCTGGGTCGCGTTGGAACCGCGGGGTTCGACGGGCCAGGTCACGCATGAAGTGCGCTCATCCATCGAGATCGCCGCGCCACCGCTGACCGTCTGGCCGCACGTCGTCGCGTTTGAGCCGCTTCCGGCGCCGGAAGAGTTGATGTTCCGCGCGGGCGTCGCGTTTCCTGTTCGAGCGCGCATCGATGGCACGGGTGTCGGCGCCGTGCGCTATTGCGAGTTCTCGACGGGAGCGTTCGTCGAGCCGATCACGCGATGGGAGCCCGGCGTCACGCTCGCCTTCGATGTCTCCGCCTCGCCGCCGCCCTTGACGGAATGGAGCCCGTATCGGAACGTGCATCCACCGCACCTCGATGGATTTCTCCGAGCGCGGCGTGGTGAGTTCCGTCTCGTGCCGCTCGAGGGTGGGCGGACGCGGCTCGAGGGGCGGACGTGGTACGAGATCGAGATGGCGCCGGAGGCTTACTGGCAAACGTGGACTGATTACCTCATCCATCGCATCCACATGCGCGTGCTCGATCAAATCAAACAAGAGTCAGAGGGCTCGGCCGGTCATGGCAGCAAAATCGCAGGACACTGAAAAGAAGATCCTCGAAGCGGCGCTCGCGTTGTTTCGGGAACGCGGATTCGGCGAGGCGACGATGCGTGAGATTGCGGCGCGCGCGGGCGTCGCCTCGGGCCTCGCGTACTACTACTTTGATTCCAAGGACGCGATCGTGCACGCGTTCTACCAGCGCGCCAAAGACGAGCTCTCGCCGATGCTCGAGGCGGCGCATGGCGAGCGAACGCTGGCTGGGCGCATACAGGCGCTCATCGAGGCGAAGTTCACCTACTTCGCCCCGAACCGCCGGTTTCTCGGCGCGCTGATGGCGCATGCGGCGGATCCGGCGAGCCCCCTGTCGCCCTTCGGCGAGCCGTCACGTCCAATCCGTGAATTCGAATACGCGCAATTCGAGCGCGCACTGCAGGAGACGCGCACGGCGCTGCCGCGCGACCTGGCGCCGCACATGGCCAGGATTCTGTGGTTCTACCAGATGGGGATGATCCTGTTCTGGATCTACGACCAGTCGCCGAAGCAGAAGCGCACGCGCGAGCTGCTGCGCGTCAGCCTCGGCGTCGTCATCACGCTGATCAGAGTGTCGAACGTGCCGCTGCTGCGCCCCGCACGGCGCAGCGTGTTGCAGATTCTTTCGATCGTGGAGGGGTGATCAGTACGTAGGGCGGACCGAACTTTGGTCCGCCAGGGAACGGCGAACCGTAGTTCGGTTCGCCCTACGTACTACGGCCGGGTCGGCGCGCCGAGCTTGTAGACGTTCGAGAAGTTGCCTTTGACGGCGTTCCGCGAATCGACGATGAGCTTCGCCTGGCGCTGGATGGCCGGGTAGTCGAACAGCTTGTGGTCCGTAATGATCACGACGCAGTCGGACTTCGACACCGTTTCCGGTGTGAGAGGCACGGAGGTCAGATCGACGCCGCCCGGCCAGTCGCGCGCCGGCAGCTTCGCCACGTAGGGATCGTGATAGCTGAGCTTCGCGCCCTTCTGCTGCAGCACGCCCATGACGTCGAGTGCTGGAGATTCGCGCATGTCGTCGATGTCGCGCTTATAGGAGATCCCGAGGATCAGGATGTTCGAGCCCTTGACCGACTTCGAGTGCGTGTTGAGTGCGTCGCCGACCTTGTCACAGACGTGATGCGGCATCGCGCCGTTCACGTGTCCCGCCAACTCGATGAAGCGTGCTTCGAAGCCGACTTCCTTCACCTTCCACGAGAGATAAAAGGGGTCGATCGGAATGCAGTGCCCGCCGAGGCCGGGGCCGGGATAGAAGGGCATGAAGCCGAACGGCTTCGTCGCGGCCGCGTCGACAACTTCCCACACGCTCAGGCCGAGGCGGTCGCACATCAGCGCGAGCTCGTTCACGAGGCCGATGTTCACGGCGCGGAACGTGTTCTCGAGCAGCTTCACCATTTCCGCGACGCGCGGCGAACTGACTTCGATGACCGTCTGAATGGACGACCCGTAGAGCGCCTTCGCCAGCTTCGTGCAGTCCGGCGTGAGGCCGCCGACGACCTTCGGCACGTTGTGCGTGTTCCACTTCTCGTTGCCCGGATCGACACGTTCGGGCGAGAAGCCGAGGAAGAAATCCTTGCCGCCCTTGAGGCCGCGCTTCTCGAGAAGCGGCAGCACTACTTCGTCCGTGGTTCCCGGATACGTCGTCGACTCGAGCAGGACGAGCATGCCCGGATGCAAGTGCTCGGCAATCATGTTGGTCGCCGAGACCACGTACGAGAGGTCCGGATCCTTGGTCTTGCGCAGCGGCGTCGGCACGCAGATGTTCACGGTGTCCAGCGTTTTGATGACCGCCGGATCGGTGGACGCCGAGATGCGTCCGAGCCGATGGAATTCAGCCACGTCCGCGGTGGGCACGTCCTGGATGTACGACTCGCCGCGGTTGATCGCCGCGACCTTGCGGGCATCGACGTCGATGCCGACAACCGTGAATCCGGCGCGCGCCATTTCGACCGCCAGCGGCAGGCCGACGTAGCCCAGCCCGACGACACCCACACGGGCCGATCGGGTCGTGATCTTGTTGAGCAGCGCTTCCGCAGTGGCAGAGAGTGGGGCAGTCGCCGTGGGCGTCATGGTTTTAATGAGCGGCGGGCAGGGAATTTCAGCGAAAAATCCAGCTGCCGGGGCCGTTCGTAATTGTAGCGTAGCCGCGTTGAGCCGAACGGCGGAGCTTCCGAGAAGTTGTATCCAAACAGCGAAGGTTCTTGTGCTGTAATTGATACAACGCCGTCACGCCACATCTGCCGCGTTCTGAGGGTCGCACATGCTGATCAAAATCAAGACGCTCGCCGACATCCCGTCATCGGAAATCACCCCTGAACACGTCTACCGATCGCGGCGCGATTTCATGAAAGTGGCCGCCGCCGGCACCGTCGGCGCCGTCACGGCGGCGATCCTTGGCGACACGGCCTGTGCCCAGGCGCCCACAGGTCTGGCGGCGCTGTCAGCCAAGCCGAATGCGAGCTTCGGCGTCGACGAAAAAACGGATCCCCTCAACACCTACGAGCAGATCACGACCTACAACAACTACTACGAGTTCGGAACGCGAAAGCCGCAGCCGGCACAGAACGCGCACACGCTCAAGGTGAAGCCGTGGACCGTCAAGGTCGACGGTCTGGTGGAGAAGCCCGGGGACTATGGCATCGAAGACCTGGTCAACTTCAACCAGCTCGAGGAGCGCGTATATCGGCATCGCTGTGTCGAGGCGTGGTCCATGGTGATGCCGTTCATCGGCGTGCCGCTGTCGAGCGTGCTCAGCAAGGTCGGTCCCCGGGCGAGCGCGAAGTTCGTGGAGTTCACCACGGTCTACCGGCCGGCAGAAATGCCGCTCTGGCCGTATGCGGGCATCGAGTTGCCGTATCTCGAGGGGCTTCGGATGGACGAAGCCATGCACCCGCTGACGCTGATGGTGGTCGGGCTGTACGGCAAAGTGCTCCCGAATCAGAACGGCGCACCGCTCCGCGTGCACGTTCCCTGGAAATACGGCTTCAAGAGCGGGAAGTCGATCGTGCGGATTCGATTCACGGACAAGGAGCCGCTCAACACGTGGCAGGCGACGCGCGCCGATGAGTATGGCTTCTACGCCAACGTCAATCCGAACGTGAGCCATCCACGCTGGTCCCAGGCGCGGGAGCAGAGGCTGCCGAGTCTCCTCAAGAACCGGCCGACCCTGATGTTCAACGGGTACGCGGACCAGGTGGCGAGTCTCTACGCGGGGATGGATCTCGCAAAGTTCTACTGATGATTCGTCGCGCCTGGGCGGGCGTGTCGGCGGTCCTTGCCGGCCTCGCGAACTGGCGATTCTTCAAGCCCGCCGTCTTCATCGCTTGTGCCGTTCCGTTGCTCGTGGTGGCGTACGAGCTTTGCCAGGTGCTTCTGTGGAATCAGCCTGACGCGCTTGGGGCGGATCCCGCCAAGGCGCTCCTTCATGAAACCGGCCGCGATGCGCTGGCGCTTCTGTTCATCACGCTGACAATCACGCCACTGCGGCGCTTGTTTCGTGTCAATCGACTCCAGATCGTCCGCCGCATGCTCGGCGTCTGGAGCTTTACGTACGCGGTTGTCCACGTCTCGATGTACCTGGTGTTCGACCAACTTTGCTATTCATGGGAGACCTGCCAGATCGGAGACATCGGAAAGGACCTGGTGAAGCGGCCGTTCATCATCGCCGGGATGGTGGCGTTCACCGGGCTGACGCTGCTCGCGATCACATCGACGGGCGGCTGGGTGCGGCGCCTGAAGAAAAACTGGCAGCGCCTGCATCGACTCGCCTACGTCGCGGCCGTCGCCGCCATCGTCCATTTCGTCTGGATTCAGAAATCAGACTTCTCCGAGCCATTGAAATGGAGCTACTGGCTCGCCGTGCTCTTCGGACTGAGGATCTACTTCACGATTCAGAAGCGAACGGCGACGCGTCGAACTGCCGTAAGCTCTTGAAAAAGTGTGAGTTGAGAGCGAAAACCCCTGCCAGTTCACCCCACCAGCCTGCCCGCTCGCTGCCGAATAGGCCCGTTAGCTGTAAATCGGCCTCAGGGGTTCCCTGTAGGCCGTACTCTATATAGCTGAAGGAGTTGCCGTCTTTCGGGGCGTGTGGTTGCGCCATGTGGAAAGACGCTGGAGGGTTATGCACAAGCCGGTCAAGTACGTCGAAAAGGGTTTGACACTCGTGGCGCGGGGCACCTGGTCGGTGTTCAGCACGCTCAACAAGATCAGACCCAATCCGTCGTTCACGCCGAAGTGGTCGGAGAAGCCGCTGCTCAAGTCGTGGCAGAAGGTGAAGCCTCCGCTCGGCTGGCCGCGCGAGACCGACTCGCTGTGCCCCAAGTGCGTGCGTGAGGCGCGCCAGGAGATCCTTGACGGCAAGCGCGACTACAAGATCTTGCTCAGCGAGAAGATCGGCGAGATCAAGGCACAGGTCATCGAGCGGGACGGCAAGATCCTGATGGTGAAGGATTGTCCGATCCACGGCCACTTCGAAGACGTGATGGCCATGGACCCGGCCTTCTTCAAGCACCTCGAGGACACGTTCCCCGGCTCTGATATCCGATCGCACGCCGACGAGAAGCTGCACAACCACGGCTCGTCGACGATTAAGTACGGCCGCGGCGCCGTGCTGACGGTCGACCTGACCAACCGCTGCAACATGATGTGCGACCCGTGCTTCATGGACGCGAACCAGGTCGGGTTCGTGCACGAGCTCGGCTGGGACGAGATCAAGACGTTGCTCGACAACGCAGTCTCGCTGAAGCCGCGCCGGCAGATGTCCGTGCAGTTCTCCGGTGGGGAACCGACGCTCTCGCCGTACTTCCTCGACGCGGTTCGCTACGCGCGCAAGGTCGGCTACAACTCGGTGCAGGCGGCGACGAACGGCATCGAGTTCGCCAAGAGCCCGGACTTCGCCAAGGCGGCGGCCGAGGCGGGTCTGCGCTACGCCTACCTCCAGTTCGACGGCATCGGCAACGCGGCGAACGCGCACCGCCTCGTCGGCAACCTGTTCGACGTCAAGCTGCGCGCGATTGAGAACCTCTGGCGCAACGGCGTGGACATCGTCCCGGTCACGACGATCGTCAACGGCGTGAACAACGAGCAGGTCGGGCGCATCATCCAGTTCGCTCTCGACAATCCGCGGAAGATCTCGTTCCTCTCGTTCCAGCCGGTGTCGTTCACGGGCCGCGACGAGGAGATCACCGACGAGCGTCGTCACGCGCAGCGCTACACGCTGTCGCACCTGGCGCACGACGTGAAGAAGCAGACGGGCCTCGGCGAGCCGACCCGCGACTGGTTCCCAATCTCGTTCACGGCGACGTTCGGCGACTGGGCCGACCTCGTGCACGGCGCGGCGGCGGACTTCGGTCAGCTCTCCTGCGGATGCCATCCGAACTGCGGCATCGGCATGGCCGTGATGATCGACAAGGAAACGAAGGAAGCGGTGCCGGTCACGGCGTTCCTCAAGGCCGACCAGATGGCCAAGGACGTCGCGGCGGTCAACGACGCCGCGCGTGGCAAGTTCCTCTCGGTCGCGGGCATGGCGCTCGCCCTCATGAAGAACTACGACCCGTTCAAGTCGCCGAAGCACTTCAAGCTGACGGACTTGATGAAGAAGTTCGACAAGACCTTCGGCGCGACCGGCAAGGACTACGGCAAGGTCACGGGCGACCGCACGCTGGAAGACATCGAGAAGCGCCGCACGGACCGCTGGAACTTCCTGTTCATCGCGGGCATGTGGTTCCAGGACCTCTTCAACTACGACTTCCGCCGCACCGAGCGCTGCATCATTCCGTATGCGACGCAGGAAGGTGAAATCAGCTTCTGCGCCTACAACACGGGCATTGGCTGGCGGAACATCATCGAGAAGATGCACATGACGGCGACCCTCACCAAGTGGTACGAGGAACACGGCCGTCACGAGATCTTCGCCGGTGGCAAGCAGGTGAACCTCGATTCGACCCAGCACACGCTGAAGCTCGACGCCGAAGCGGTGGCCAAGGGCAAGCAGACGGACCTCGACTCGCAGGGCATCGCCAAGACCGCGCGCGAAGAGAAGCTGCGCGCGCGCAAGGCGCAGCAGGAGCACGAGAAGATGGCCGAGCTCTACCGGCAGGTCGTGCTGAAGGAAGCGAAGCCTGAGATCACGGCGGGCCTGCAGATTCAGGGGCTCGGCGGGACGAAGAAGACGGTGACGGTCGAAGCGGAAGCGCCGAAGACCGAAGAAC
>Ga0137451_1000524_pt1 | contig 11806 bp, 10 predicted proteins | sample EasRivERMGT500_2_FD_102336 | JGI IMG/M metagenome (GOLD analysis project Ga0137451, IMG submission 102336) | Soil microbial communities from meander-bound floodplain in the East River, Colorado, USA - East River MetaG ERMGT500_2 | ecosystem: Environmental > Terrestrial > Soil > Floodplain ... | reverse complement strand
TAGGGGACCGATGGACGTCCCGAGGTTGCCGCCCGTCTGGAAGAGCGACTGCGCGAGGCCGTGCTGTCCGCCCGAGGCAACACGCGCGATGCGCGACGACTCAGGATGAAAGATCGCCGACGCGATGCCCATCAGCGCGGCGCCGGCCAGGAGCAGTGCGAAGCGGTCGGCGAAGGCGAGCACGAGCAGTGCGCCAATCAACAGACTCATCCCCGCCGCGAGCGAGTACGGCCGTGGCGTGCGGTCCGTGTAGTAGCCGACCACCGGCTGGAGGACCGACGACGTGGCGGAGTTCGTGAGCGTGATGAGCCCGATCTGCGTGTAGTTCAGATCGAAGCTCGTCTTGAGCATCGGGTAGATCGCCGGCAGCAGTGTCTGCAGCAGATCGTTCAGGAAGTGGCAGAGGCTGAGGGTGACGAGAATCGAGATGGCCGGACGCTGAGAATGCACCAAAAAAGCTCTTCCTGAAGTGTATGCGGTGCTAAGGTGTCGCGCATGACCGAGCGCATCAGACGACGGGAGTTCCTTCAGGCGGCGGCGTTGGCGCCGGCGCTGGTCGCGCCATTCATTGATGGAGGCCGGGTCCAAACGGATGGAGGCCGGGTCTTCAGACCCGGCGATCAAACCGACGCCCGCCTCACCGACATCGCCACCCTCATCACCGCGAAAATGACCGAGTATCACGTCCCCGGCGTCGCACTCGGCATCATCAAAGACGGCCAGCTCACGCTGCGCGGATTCGGCGTGACGAACGTGGACGACCCTCAGCCAATTCTGGACAACACGATCTTCACCATCGCGTCGATCTCCAAGACGTTCACGGCGACGGCCGTGATGAAGCTCGTCGAGCAGGGCAAGGTCGAGTTGAAGGCGCCCGTGCAGAAGTACCTGCCGGAGTTCCGCGTACTCGATGAGGCGGCCAGCCGCGAGGTGACGCTCTGGCATCTGCTGACGCATTCGCCGGGATGGGAAGGGCAGCTCTCGAGCGAAGACCGCGGCGCCGAGGCGCTCGCGCACTTCGCGACGACGATCCTGCGCGACGTGCCGCAGCTCGCGAAGCCCGGCGAAGTGTGGAGCTACAACAACGCCGGGTTCTCATTGGCCGGGCGCGTGATCGAAGTCGTCACCGGCCGCGGCATTCATGACGCTCTCCGTGAGCTGGTGTTCACACCCCTTGGGCTCACGCGAACGTTCACGCGCGTGCAGGATGCGATGACGTATCGGCTGTCGCTCGGCCATCGCGAGCAGGGCGGGCGCACCCAGGTGATCCGGCCGTATCAGGGCACGTCAGGCACGACGGCCGGCGGCGTGATGACGAGCATCTCGGACCTCATGAAGTACGCGCGCTTCCATCTGAGCGACGGCGCACCGCTGCTCACGCGCGCGCTCGTCGACGAGATGAAGACACCGCAGCTCCGCAAAAACAGCACGGACGATGAGATGGGCGCCGGCTGGCATCTGCGAAAAGTCGGGGGAATCCAGACCGCCGCGCACGGCGGCACACTCAACGGACATTGCCTGCTCGTCGAGCTCGTGCCGTCGCGCAATCTGGCGTTCGCCATCCTCACGAATCACACCGACGGCTGGCGATTGGTGCAGGACGTCGAGGCGGCGATTCTGAAGGGCTACGAAAGCGTCGCGCTCGGGCCCAGTCAGCGGATCGGCCATCGCGGAGTGAACGAGGCGATGACCTTTCACTCGAAGGAACTTGCGACGCCGCCGAACTTCGATCAATACCTCGGCACGTACCGTCGTCCACCGAACGGCAACGTCGTCGTTCGCCACGAAGACGGCCGCCTGATCATCGGCGGCGCGACGGTCGCGTTCTACGGCCCCGACGTCGCGTATGCAACCGCCGGCGCGTACGTCGGCAGTCCGTACGAGTTCATCCGCACGAGCGACGGGAAAGTCGGGTGGGTACGCGTGAACGGACGGATCGCGCGAAAAGAAAGTACGTAGGCCGGACCTCTCAGGTCCGGCGGGTCGCGATAGTACGTAGGCCGGACCTCTTAGGTCCGGCGGGTACGCCTTAGCTCCGGCCCGTGCTTCCCACGTAATCGATCAACTCCTCGCGCGAGTACGTGCCCGATCCCCAGAATGGGTAGTCCTCGACCCGCTCCACGAGGCCGGCGCGAAGTGGATTGCCCAGGATGTACCGCGCGACCTCCGGTGAGGCTTCGTCCGATCGGAGCACGCGCTCGTGATACCCCTCCTGCCACAGCGGCTTCCCGGTATTGCGTTTGTATCGCCACCCTGAACGCTGTTTCGCCAGTCGGACGAATTCGCGGAAGTCGGAGCGTTCGTCAATCGCCTCTGCGAGTAAGTGCAGATGATCCGGCATGAAACAGAATGCCGTGATCTGGACGTGCTCTTCCTCACCGGTGTACCTGAACTGATCCCACACGAGGTCCACGACCTCGCGCTCGCGGAAGGCGCAGGTGCGGTTCAAGGTGCATGTTGTGAGGAAGTAGCGCCAGCCGCCGCGGTAGTCGATGGTCGTAAGGCGTGGTGGTCGGGACACGGCCGGTTCGTTAGCAGGATCCTTGCCGACGAACGCCGGACCTGAGAGGTCCGGCCTACGTACCGCCCGGATCCCGTCCCAGCCTCAGCCCGACCAGCGTCACCGTGCACGCCACCGCGACGTACACTGCGAGCCACACCCACGTGTGAAATCGCGTCAGCAGCAGCGTGAACATCAGCGGCGCGATGGCGCCGCCGATGACGCCGGCCAGGGTGTAGGCGAGCGAGCTGCCCGTGTAGCGCAGGCGCGGTGAGAACTGCTCTGAAATGAACGCCGCCTGCGGACCGTACATGAACGCGTGAATCGCGAGCCCGACGATCACGGCAATCGTCAGCACGAGGCGTGAGCCGGTTCCGCTGATCAGCGGAAAGCAGAGGAACGGCCAGATGGCGCCGGCCACCGCGGCCGCGGCATAGACGCCGCGGCGATTCAGACGATCCGACAACGCGCCCGCGAACGGCATGAGGAACAGCTGCAGCCCCGATCCCGCGAGCACCGCAGTAAGTCCGAAGTTCCTCGGCAGTCCGAGCTGAGTCGTGATGTACGTCAGGATGAACACTGTGAAGAGCGCGTAGAGCACGTCCGGGCCAACCCGGCAGAGCACGGCCGGCACCAGTCCGCGCCATTCCGTGCGAAACACTTCGCTGATGGGCGCCGTCGGCCGATCGCCTCGTGCTTCGATCGCCTTGAAGACCGGCGTCTCTTCCAGTCGCGCGCGGATCCACAGGCCGAAAAGGACGAGCACAGCCGACAACAGAAACGCCACGCGCCAGCCCCACGACATGAACTGTTCGTCGGTGAGCAGAGCACCGAGGAGTGCCAGCACGCCGTTCGCCATGAGGTTTCCGGCCGGCGGACCGATCTGCGCCGCCGACGCCCAGAAGCCGCGCTGTCGAGGATTGCCGTACTCACTCGAGAGCAGCACGGCGCCGCCCCATTCGCCGCCGAGGCCGACGCCTTGCGCGAATCTCAGGATCACCAGCAGCACTCCGGCCGTGCCGCCGATGGACGCGTACGTCGGCAACAACCCGATCAGCATCGTCGCCACGCCGGTGATGAGCAGCGTGATCACCAGGACGCGCTTGCGGCCGATCACGTCGCCGAGACGGCCAAAGACAAAGCCGCCGAGCGGCCGGGAGAAGTAGCCGACGGCGTAGGTCGAGAACGCCAGCAGCACGGCCGTCATCGGATCGGTGCTCGGAAAGAACAGCGGGCCGAGCACAACAGCCGCCGCGACGTTGTACAGCGCGAAGTCGTACCACTCGAGGGCGGTACCCGAAAGCGACGCCGCAAATGCGCGGACGAGCGCCCGCTCTGACTTCACAGCGACCGGCACAGCTTGACCATGATGACGCCGAGGGCGACGACGGGCGGACCTTCACTGAGCGTCCACCACAGCGGAAGGCCGGCGTGGAGATCGATCAAGACCAGCGCGACGCCAAAGACGATGTTCATCCAGCCGAGGTAGCGGATGACTCGGACGTATCGCACGGGATCGGTCGACAGTGCGAAGAGCAACACGCCGTGAAAGGCGTAGAGCGCCGCAACAGATCGCGTGAGGTAATCAACCAGCGGCACGCGTGGAAACTCACCGAGGCCGAGCCGCGCGTGCGTCGACGCCATCCAGTCCGTCGGCATGATCATCGCGAGGAATGCGGTCACGAGTATCGTGCCGCCGAGACGCAAGAGGATGACGAGGGCTCTGAGCTGCATCGCGCGGACTACGCCTCCGGTTCCTGGCGCAGCAACCGCGAGAGCGGCAGGCTCGTGACCATGCCGAGGAGCAGCCCGCCGGCCGCGATGACGCCCACATAGAGGAGCGCGCCACCAATGCCGCGGAGCTGTTTGGCTTGAAACAGCATGTCGGCAGTTCCCGAAGTAGCGGCCGCCAGCAGCCAGCCGACCGTGCTCGCGACGATCCACGAGCGCGCGTGACGGAATCGCTTCTCCAGAATTCGTGTCTGCATCAGGCCAGCCAGCAGGCCTCCGATCGTGACCGCCAACTGCAGCGAGTACGGCACGCCGAGGCCGACGGCGTTCAGAATGTCCGTGACGAGAAACGGCGCGGTGATGCCGATCGCGCACGACCGGAACCAGGGCCAGAAGGCCGGCACGAGCCGGCGGCGGACCAGTCGTGCTTGCGTGAAGCCGACGCCCACCCCCATGCCGGCGCCGACGAGACTTTGTACGCCGCTCAACCCGATCGCATCGCCGATCACCGCGAACCCGATGATCAGCAGCAAGCCCAGAAGCCATCCGGCCCAGGTGGCGCCAATCCACGCGGCGATTGTCCAGGGCACGAGTCGCCATGTTAGCAGGAGGCATATATAAAGGACGTGCGTGAGGCCCTGACACATGCCTGACTTGAGATTCGAGCTTCCCAACAGCGATCGCATTTCGGTGACGATCGTCACGCTGTTCAACGCCGGCTATGCCGGCCGCCGCCAGGAAGATGTGGCCCGGCATGTTCATGAGCTGGCCGCGCTCGGTGTGCCGGCGCCGTCGACCACGCCGAGTCTGTACGCGCTGCCGCCGTACCTCGCCATGCAGACGCGCGAGGTATTCGCGCATCACGATCGCACGTCGGGCGAAGGCGAATGGGCACTCGTCGTCGCGGGTCCATCCGATCGCGATCTCCTGCTGACCGTCGCGTCCGATCACACCGATCGCCGGCTCGAAGCGCACGGCATCGCGTGGAGTAAGCAGGCGGGACCCGACGTGCTCGGCCGCGCGGCCTGGCGGCTCGTTGATGTCGCGAATCGGCTCGACGGGATTCAGCTCACCGCGTGGGCGGACGGTCAGGAGATTCAGCGCGGGACACTCGCCGATCTGTTGCCGCCCTCGTACTGGATCGACGTCCTCCGCGAGCGAGGCCAGTTTCGTCCCGGTACCGTGCTTCTTTCGGGCACGATCCCCATGCATCACGGCGTTAATCAGTTCTCGTCCTCATGGCGCGTCGCGCTGCATGACCCCGAGGCCAACGCGACGATCGAATGCGCGTACGAAGTCCGTCGCCTGCCGGAAGGAATCGGATAACATCGCTCCCACCTGGAGGCCCCGTGCGCATTCGCTTCTCGCTTCTGTCCGCTGCGGTTGTTGTCGTTGCCCTGTTCACGGCTGCACCGGCGTTCGCGCAAGACGAGGTGCGCGGTGATTTCAGTGTGGGCTACAGCGTGATGCGCGATTCGGACCTGAGCGCGACGTTTCCCGCCGGCTTCCTTTTCGCCATCACGGGCGACGTCAACAAGAACATCCGGATCATCGGCGAGTTCGGTGGCAACTACAAAGTGATGGACGTTCCCGGCGCGCGCGTCCGCCTGGGCGTCACCACGTATCAGGGCGGAATCCGGTTTCTGCCGGTCGGTGACACGACGATCAGGCCGTTCGTGCAGTTTCTGGCAGGTGGCGCGAGACTGACGGGCACCGTGCTCGGTGTGTTCGGCGCCAACGATGCCGCCAGCGGACTCGCGATTCAGCCCGGTGGCGGCGTGGAGTGGCGGTTGTCGAGGCTCCTCGACGCACGGACTCAAGTCGACTACCGATCGGTTCGTTCGAACGGCGAGACGACCGGAGAGTACCGCGTCGCCTTCAGCGTCGCGATTCCGTTCGGACGGAGATAAGAGGACGGTACGTAGGGCAAACCTTTAGGTTTGCCGCATTCGGCAGACCTGAAGGTCTGCCCTACGAAGGCACGCGACGATTCGAACGTCGCGCTTCAGACCACCCAATCACCTTCTCCAGCGTCCAGCAGTTCACAATCCGCTCGCGGGGAATGCCGGCGAGCCGTGCGTGCGCCAGCGCGAAGTCTGAGTACGGCAACTCATCAGGTGCGTGGGCGTCGCTGTCGAGCGCGAAGAGGCAGCCGGCGGCCATCGCGCGCTCGGCCATTTCGTAGTCCAGATCCTGGCGCTTCGGATCGCCGTCCATCTCGATCGCGACCTGATGCTTCGCGGCTGCGGCGAAGACCTTGTCCCAGTCCGCGCGAATGCCGGAGCGCGCGCCCCACACGCGACCGCGCGGATGCCCGAGGATGTGAACGGCGGGCGCGGATGCCGCTGCGACCATACGCGCCGTTTGATCGTCGGGAATACGCAGCTTCGCGTGCGGCGAGGCGATGACGATGTCGAGGGACGCGCGGTCTTCAGGTGTGACATCAAGACTGCCGTCAGGACGGATGTTCGCTTCGATGCCCGCAAGAAACCGAAATCGCCCGGCGAACTTCTTGTTCGTCTGCACGAGTGCCGCCCGCTGTTCCGGCAGGTCTTTACTCGAGAGGCCGCGCGGAATCGGCGGACCCAGCGCGTGATCGCTCAGCCCAGAAAACACATAGCCTCGCGCGATGCAGGCGGCCGCCATCTCATCGATTGTCGTGCGGCCGTCGCTCCAGTCGGAGTGCATGTGAAAGTCGCCGTGATAGTCGCCGGGCGCCGGACCGCCCAGCGTGGCGTCGGCCAGAATCTCGCGCACGCGCGCACGGCTGATGCCGCGCATGCCCTTCGCGCGTCGATCGCGGACGTCGTCGGCCTTCGGGCTGGCCGCGATCGCCTGTTCGGCCGTCGGTGATTCACCGCTCGCGAGCACTTCCTCGATGATGCGCAGCGATGACGGACCGACGAGCGGAATCCGCGGCAGCGTGCCGTCGGACGCGCGCATCGCATCCAGGGGTTCGTCGAGCAGCAGCACCGCTTCGGCGGCACCCTGATAGGCGCTGATGCGGAACTTCGAGGTTTGAACCGACGCGAGATCGAACAGCAGCCCGGCCGCGCGGGCGTTGATGTCCGGTGCGCCCATTACGGCGCCGCGCCCACCATGTCGTGACGCGGACCGGGGCGCAGCTCCAGCACGTGGAACGGCTGGTCGGGCCGGACCTTTTGAAGAAGAGGCCACGACACATTGAACACCGGGACGCCGTTCGTTGTCCGGCCTTCCGGCTGGCCGCGATGCGCATGCCCATGAAAGGCCGCGGACACCGTGTATCGGCCGAGCGGTTCTTCGAGCCGGCTCGATCCCAGAAATGGGTAGATTTCCAGCGGTTCCCCTTCGACGGTCGACGCCACAGGCGAATAGTGGAGGAGCGCGACCCGCGCGCTGGACCGCAAGCGAGCCAGGGCCGTCTCGAGCTTGAGCGCTTCGTTGACGGCTTCCTTCACGAATTCCTTGATGAGCGGCTCGCCCCACGAGCCCAGCGCCCGCGGCCCGAACCCGCCGCAGAACCCCTTGGTGCCCGCGAAGTCCACGCCGTGCACCTCGCACGCGTCGCCATCGAGCACCTGAATGCCGGCGTCACGCAGCACGGCACGAAGCTCCACCGCGTGTCCGGCCTCGTAGTCGTGGTTGCCAAGCACCACGACGGCGGGAATCCGCAGCGACTGGCTGGCTTCGCGCGTGAGCTGCTGACCTTCCTCGACGAGACCGTGATCGGTGATGTCACCGCAGATGGCCACGACGTCCGCATTCGCGCTGAGTTGCGCGAAGAGGGCGCCGATCGCGGCGATCGGCGTGCGGCCGACGTGCAGGTCAGCCACCGCCGCCACACGTACGACATCGGGGCGAATGGTCGTCACGGTTCCCTCCACGAACCTTCGCAGCAAGAGCCGTGCCCGTCAACGCGAAGCGCACAGCACGCGAATCGTCAGTGTCCCGTGGCACTCGAATTGCGTCTGACACCGCCGGTGGATCGGGCCAAGCTCTTCTACCGCCGCGTTCTGGAGATCCTGAATGGCGCGCACGTGCCCTTCCTGGTCGGCGGTGCCCTCGCGCTCACGCGTTACACCGGCGTGAAGCGGAAGATGAAGGACCTCGACTTGATGGCGCGACGGTCGGACTGGCCGCTCATCGCGCGTGTCCTTCGGAACGAGGGCATCCACACGCGCATGGCGTTTCCGCACTGGCTCGGAAAGGCGAGCGCCGGCCATGCGCTCGTGGACTTCATCTTCAGCGGCGGCAGCGGCGTGACGCCGGTCGATGACGAGTGGTTCGAGGGATCCGTCGGCATGCGCCTGTGGGGCCACGACGTGCGCGTCTGTCCCGCGGAAGAGCTGCTGTGGAGCAAGGCGTTCGTGATGGAGCGCGAGCGCTTCGACGGCGCCGACGTGCAGCATCTGATCCTGGCGCGCGGTCATCGCCTGGACTGGCGGCACCTCTGCAAACGCTTCCGCGGCCACGAGCGTGTGCTGCTCGCGCACGTCGTGCTCTTTGGATACATCTTTCCCGGCGAGTCGCGCCGAGTCCCGCGCTGGGTGACGCCGTATCTGCTCGCCCAGCCGGTCACGCCGCCCATCGATCGCGCGCGTCTGTGCCGTGGCCCGCTTCTCTCACGCGCGCAATACCTGGTGGACGTCAACGGCCGCCGCTATCGCGACGCCCGCCTCCCGCCCTTCGGCACGATGACCCGCCGCGAACGAAGGGTCTGGTCGAAAGGCATCCCGCCCACTGCTGGCCTGGCAAACGACGTCAAGCACATCAAAGAGTGAAGCCGGAATTTGGATATGATCAGCGCCTCCAATGAGGCCGCTGAAGCTCGCCCTCGTCGTGGCGTGTCTCGCATTCGCCGTCGCCCATGTCGCCGTGCAGGAGCCGGCGGACGGCCCGCTCAAGGCCGACAAGTTTTCGCCGCTTGCCTTTGACGATCTGCGCGCGTACGAACAGGCGTTTCCGGGCGCGGTGGGCTCGCCGGTGGTGATCCAGGCGAACGTCGGCAAGTACTGGGCGTTTCGCAACGTGGCCTACCGCGGGACGACGCCGGTGGTGAACGGCGTGTGGACGTCGCTGGGGCCCGAGACCACGTTGCAGAGCTCGAGCAACGTGCAGAAGAACGTGTCCGGCCGCGTCGCGGCGCTCGTGATCTCGCCACGCTGCGGCCTCCGCGGCAACGGCTGCCGCCTGTGGGTCGGCACGGCCGGCGGCGGCGTGTGGCGGACCGATGACGCGATGAACACGGTCGATCAGCGCTGGCAGTGGATCTCGCGCGGCCTCGGCACGAACAACATCGGGAGTCTCGCGCTCGATCCGAACGATCGCTTCGACAACACGATCTACGTCGGCACCGGCGAGACGAACACGCCGCACAACTCCGGCGCGGGCACGGGCCTCTATAAGTCCACCGATGGCGGTACTCGGTGGACGCGCATCTCGACGATGATCACGGACACCGCGGTGTCGCCATCGGCGATCGACTTCACGTCCACCCGCGGCATCAGCGCCATCGTCATTCAGCCCGGCAACTCGAAAGTGATGTACGTCGCCACGACGAGCGCGATGCTGGGCATGACCGCCGTGCGCGCGGGGCAGACGCAGACCACGGGCTTTCCGCAGCCGCGTACCGGTTTGTACAAGACCGAAAACGGCGGCTCGACCTGGACGCTGATCTGGGTGCCGCCGCTCGATCCGGTGATGCCGGTCAATCCCAATCTCGGCGTCGGCATCGGCGACACCATGTTCGGCGTCCGCGACGTCAAGCTCGATCCCAAGAACTCGCGCATCGTCTACGCGACGGCATTCAACAACGCGATCCATCGGTCGGCGCCGTCGCTCGAGCGTGGCGACGCGACGTTCAAGCCGGTGTTCGCCATCGTCGGTCTGCAGCGCTTCCGCGATCTCGCGATGTTCAGCATCGTCGGCACGCCACGGCGCGGCACGCGCATGTACGTCTACAACGGCACCGAGGACGTGACCACGCAGGGCCTGTACCGGCTCGACAACGCGGATCAGCCGGCCTCGGCGCTCGTGACGACGGCGCCGACCGGCGCGCTCGTGAACAGCAGCGCCTGGCTCAAGCTCACGTCGGACAGCACCACCTCGTCCGCGTCGACGAGCAGGCGGATTTGCGGGTCACAGTGTTTCTACGATCTCGTCGTCGCGTCCCCGGAGCGGGAGCCGAACACCGTGCTCGTCGGTGGGCAGTTGCACCCGGACTTCGGTGATCCGACGATTCGATCGACCAATGCCGGTGTGACGTTCTCAATGTTCGGCACGGACGCGCAGAGCCCGCAGAACGACAGTCACGTGGACGTGCGCGCCATCGTGTTTCATCCGCGCGATCCACGCATCGTGTTCGTCGGATCGGATGGCGGCGTCGTGCGGACGGACGGGCGGGTCGTCAACATCTCCAACTCGTGCCCGACGCTGTTTCCGACCAGAGCGCAGTGTCAGACCGCATTGGCCGCGGTGCCGAACCGGATCTATTTCATGAACAAGGGACTGCAGACGATGCAGTTCTACAACGTCGCGGTGGATCCGCAGGCGCCGTTGCAGCGCTTGATGGGCGGTCTGCAGGACAACAGCACGATCTGGCTCGACGGCACGAGCAGCGACCGCGTGTGGAAAACGGTCTTTCCGTTCGGCGACGGCACGTCGGCGTCCGGGTTCCATCCCTCGCGTAGCGGTGTGATCTTCGCGAGCTTCCAGAGCAACAACTTCTTCGTAAACTTCCGTGACGGCGACCCGGCTCGCTGGACGCGGATGGACGCGCCGCTCCGCAACAGCGCCGAGCGCGCGACGATCAGCGCGTCCACCGGCCGGCAGTTCCTCACGTACGACCAGGCCGCGCCGGACACGCAGTTCACGGGCTTTCAGCACATCTGGCGGACGCAGAACAACGGCGGCTCGCAGACCCAGCTCGAGACCTCGTGCGCGTTCGTGAACGGCAGCGGCGGCACGGCCGCAACGTGCGGGGACTGGGTGCCGCTCGGTGTCACGTTTCCATTTGCGGCCGGCTCGAATCCCGCGTCAGCCAGCCGCAAGCCCGGCGATCTGACGAGCGACTTCTACGGCGCGGATCGCGCGGGCGGCATCATCGTCTCGGCCGAGCGCGCGCCGGGCGATCTCGGCACGCTCTGGGCCGCCACGAACCTCGGCCGCCTGTTCATTTCAAAGAATGCCAACGCCGCCGGCAATGCGGTGACGTTCACGCGACTCGATGGCGGGCTGATGCCGAACCGTTTCGTTACGCGCATCGCGGCCGATCCGGCGAATCCGAACGTAGCGTACGTGTCTTACTCCGGATTCAACGCGCTCACGCCCAGCTCACCGGGCCACGTCTTCCGAGCCGTCTTCAATCCGGCCACATCGCAGGCGACGTTCACCCAGCTCGACTTCGATCTCGGCGACATCCCCGTCAACACCATCGCGTTCGACTCGGTTCGTGGCGATCTCTACGCTGCGACGGACTTCGGTCCACTCGTCCTGCCCAGCGGCACCACGCAGTGGCAGGCCGCAGGCGTCGGTTTCCCAGAAGCGCTGATGGTGGATCTCAAGATCATGCCGGCGCAGCGGTTGCTTGTCGCG
>Ga0137451_1000522_pt1 | contig 11839 bp, 10 predicted proteins | sample EasRivERMGT500_2_FD_102336 | JGI IMG/M metagenome (GOLD analysis project Ga0137451, IMG submission 102336) | Soil microbial communities from meander-bound floodplain in the East River, Colorado, USA - East River MetaG ERMGT500_2 | ecosystem: Environmental > Terrestrial > Soil > Floodplain ... | reverse complement strand
TTCATGGCGGCCAACCTGTCGCTGGTGATGGACGACACGGACAAGGTGCGCCAGTTCCACGAGGACGCGCTGGCCAACGGGCTCGCCGTGCTGCCGCCGGATATCAACGCTTCGGACTACCGCTTCCGGCCGGTGGACGCGAAGACCATCCGTTACGGCCTGGGCGCGGTGCGCGGCACAGGCGAGTCGGCGATCGGCGCGATCCTGGAAGCGCGCAAGGCCGGGCCGTTCACTGGCCTTTTCGATCTGTGCCGGCGCGTGGACAAGCGCATCGTCAACCGCCGCGCGGTCGAGGCGCTGGTGCGCGCGGGCGCATTCGACGCACTGGAGAGGAACCGCGCCAGCCTGCTGGCGAGCGTGGGACGCGCGCTCGAGGCGGCGGAGCAGGCCGAGCGCCAGGCGGCCCAGGTGAGCCTGTTCGGCGAGGCCGAGGGCGCGCGCGGCGCGGCGGGTCCCTTGATCGAGGCAAGGCCCTGGGACCTGCGGCAGCAGTTGCTGGAGGAGAAGGCAGCGCTGGGGTTTGCGCTGTCGGGGCACCTGTTCTCCGTGTATGCGCGCGAGATCGCGGGATTCCCGCGCACGCCGCTCGCGCGCCTGGCGCCCTCCGAGCAGCGGGTGTGGCTGGCGGGCGTGGTGAACGCGGCGCGCACGCAGATGACGCGCCGCGGCCGCATGATGGCGGTCCTGCTCGACGATGGCACCGCGCAGGTCGAGGTGTCGGTGTTCAACGAGCTGTTCGAGAAGCACCGCGACAAGCTCAAGGAGGATGCGCTGCTGATCGTGCAGGGCAAGGTGCAGCGCGACGACTTCGCGGGCGGCCTGCGCATCGCCGCGGACGAGCTCTACGATCTGCCGGCATTGCGCGCCCGCTATGCCGCGCGCTTGCGCCTGGAGATGAATGGCAATGCCGACGCGCGGCGGCTGATGGACCTGCTCGCGCCGTACCGCACGGACGGCGCCTGCCCGGTGTTCGTGCATTACGAGACGGGCGCCGCCACCTGCGACGTGGCGCTGGGCGACGCCTGGCGCGTGCGCCCGGACGCGCAATTGATCGAGCGGCTGGGCGCCTGGCTGGCACCGGAGAACGTCCACGTCATCTACGCGAGCGGCGCCGCCTAGTCGCGCCGCCAGAGGTCGCGCGTGCCGCGGTACCAGGCGTTCGTCACGCGCCCGGCGGGATCGTGGCGCCGCTTCTCCGCGAGGAAATTGCCCAGCATCGGGTAGCAGGCTGCGGCCTGCGCGCGGCTCGCCGCCGGCAGGCTGGCCGGCGCGATGGCGCCGCCCGCCGCGAGCGCGAGGTCGATCAGCTGCGTGCGCAGCTGGGTGGCGCCGACGCAGCCGCCCAGCGTGGAGCGCGACCGAAACTCGATGCGCAATGCCGCGTGTTCGCGCCTTGCCCAGCGCAGGAAGGTTTCGTCCTCGGGCAACGCGCGACGCACCTCGAGCAGCGTGAGCGCGTAGCGGTGCTCGCCCAGTGCGGCGCGCACCCGGGCGACGAGCGGCTCGCTCGCCTCGGCCGGGGCCAGCAGGTCGATGCGGCTGCAGGCGCCGTTGGCGGGCGCCTCGGGCAGCTCCAGGCGCACTGGCGCCGCCGCGGCCGCGGCGGCCTGCGCCAGCGAAGCGAGGTCGAGCGTCACGCTGTAGAAGGGCCCGAACACGCCGAAGCCGCCGACCGCCAGCCTGAACAACTCAGGGGAACATTCGCGGCTGGCACGCCGCAACTCTCCGTTGGCGGTGGCGAGGGTCAGGGAACGCAGGTGCACGACCATGGGACGGCCGTCGGGGCCGACGGCATTGGCGGCGACGCTTTCCCCCACCGTCGTGGCCGCAAACGCGCTGCCGCCGTGGGCGGCGAGAGCATGCCATGGCGTGCCCGCCTGCACTTCGAGCGCGCCGCGCAGCGGGTCGTGGCACAGTACGCGGTCGAGACCGGAATCGTCGAATCGGCCCGCCTGCACCGCGCCTGTCAGCATGGCCTTGCACAAGTCAACCGCGGAGTACACGCGCGGGGCGGGGAGAGGGAAGCTGTGCGTCGCGAGCATGGCGTTCTCCTGGTGGGCGAAGAGCGGGCCATTGTTCGCGCGCTCTTTGCTGCGACGCAATACCAAAATCTGCCAGTCTCGTATTACGCTACCTCGAGTCTCATGGCCCAGACCCACCGCCTGGTCGAAGCGCTCAAGAAGTGCCTCAAGGCACGCGGCATGACCTACGCCATGCTGGCGCGCGAGCTGCGACTGTCCGAGGCGAGCGTCAAGCGCCTGTTCTCGCAGGGGCGGTTCACGCTCGCGCGCATCGACCAGATCCTGCAGGTGCTGGAGATGGACCTGGTGGAGCTCGCACGCATGGCGCGTGGCGGGGAAAGCGGGCCGGCCGAGCTCAGCGTCGAGCAGGAAACGGTGCTGGCGCGCGACGAGCGGCTGCTGTCGGTGTTCTGGCTGCTGCTCAACGGCTGGGGCTTCGCCGAGATCGTCGAGGAGTTCGCCATCACCCGCACCGAGCTGACGCTGGCGCTGGCGAAATTCGAGCGCGCGCGGCTCATCGAATGGGACGCGGGCGAGCGCGTGCGCCTGCGGGTGGCGAAGGATTTCGTCTGGCGTGCGGGTGGACCGGTGAAAAAAGCCTACGGCCAGCGCGTCACCGCGGAGTTCCTGCGCTCGCGCTTCGCCGGGGCGCTCGAGTTGCTGCGCTTCGAGGCGCGTGACCTGTCGCCCGCATCCGCCGCGGTGCTCAGGCGCAGGCTGGAGCGCCTGCTGGCGGAGTTCAGCGAGCTGGCGGAGGTGGACTCGACCCTGCCGCCGCGCCGGCGCGAGGGCGTCGGGCTGCTGGTCGCCTGCCGGCCCTGGGCGTTCTCCGTGGTCAACGCGTTGAAGAAGCGCGCTCAGGCGCTCGGCCAGCGCTCGAATCGCGTATAGGGTCGATCATGCTCGGCGGCAGGCGGGCCGCATTCGACCCGCTCCACCCGCGCCGCCGGCGGCCCGCGGCGCGCCCACTCCAGCAGCGCGGCGACGGCGGCGGGATCTCCCTGCGCCAGCGCCTCGACGGCACCATTGGCGAGATTGCGCACCCAGCCGGTCACGCCCAGCCGCAACGCCTCGCTGCGCAAGGCGTCGCGGAAGCCGATGCCTTGCACGCGTCCACTTATGCGCAGTCGAATTGTCTGTAGTTGCAAAACTTGGTCCTGCCGCCGGCGCTGGCCACGAAGGCGCCGGGACTCCATGGTAAGCTGCTGTGCAACTTTATCCTCCCATCCTGCCGCCGATCGTACGAAATGATCGTGCAAGTGCGGGACGGGTCAGCAAGGGGGAACTTCGATGCGCTCTGCACTGTTGATCATCGCTGCACTGGCCTTGGCCGGATTCCTCGCCGTCGCGGTCGTGCTGCCGCAGATGGCCGGCAGCGAAGCCAAGGATGCCGCCCAAGCGCTGGTCTCGGGGGCGGACGCCGCGAAGCAGCACGTGGCCGCAGCCGCCGAGAAGGCCGGCAACCTGTCGGGCTCGGGCAAGGACGTCAAGATTGCGGCGCGCAGTGACGCCAAGCACGGCGAGCTGAAGTGGATCGTCGAGACGAACGGCACGATCCGAGGTTGGAACGAGAAGAACGCCATCGAAGTGTCGGTAATGCCGGCGATGCAAGGCGGCAAGGTGAGCTGGAACTGTCGCGGCTACCCGATCACCGCGATGCCCGCGAGTTGCGGCGGCAAGTCCTGATCTAGCGCTTTACTGCGGCCACCGGGGTCACCGCAGTGACGATGGCCTGCATGATCGCCGCGGGCGCCGGCGGGCAGCCGGGCACGGCGACATCCACCGGGATCACGTTGGCCACACGGCCGCGGCTCGCATAGTTCTCGCCGAAGATCCCGCCGTCGCAGCCGCAGTCCCCCACCGCCACCACCAGTTTCGGCCCCGGCGTCGCGTCGTAGGTGCGGCGCAGGGCCTCCTCCATGTTGCGCGACACCGGTCCGGTCACCAGCAGCAGGTCGGCGTGGCGCGGGCTGGCGACGAACTTGATGCCGAGCCCCTCCAGGTTGTAGTAAGGGTTATTGAGCGCGTGGATCTCGAGCTCGCAGCCGTTGCAGGATCCGGCGTCGACATGGCGGATGGCGAGCGCGCGGCCGAGCAGCCGCAGGACATCCTCGTTGAGGCGCGCCGCGCCTTGGCGCAGGGCCTCGTCGGCGGGCGGCGGCGGCTCGCTGCGCAGGCCGACCTGGGCGATCTTGAGCAGGATCTTGTGCACGGCTAGAGGTCCGCTCCCGCGTAGGACAGGTTGAACGACTTGTTGATCAGCGGAAAGTCGGGAACGATGTTGCCGATCACCGCGTGCTCGAGCGCGGGCCAGTTCTGCCATGAAGGGTCGTGCGGGTGGCAGCGCCGCACGCGGCCGCCCGACCCCGCGTGCAGCGCGACGATCACTTCGCCGCGCCAGCCTTCCACCCAGCCGATGCCGAATGCCCCATCGGCGGCCGCGCCCAGCGGCGCGCGCAGTTCGCCCTCGGGCAGGCGCTCGAGGATGAGGCGCTGCAGCCGCAGGGACTCGAACGCTTCCTCGAACCGCACCACGATGCGCGCCGCGACGTCGCCGTTGCGGTGCGAGGCGACCGCGGGCTCCAGCTCTCCGTAAGGGGCGTATCCCGGGTGGCAGCGAGCGTCCATGGCGTGACCGCTCGCGCGCGCGGCGAGGCCGACGATGCCGAGCAGCGCGGCGGTGCGCGGCGTGAGCCGCCCGCAGGTGATGCAGCGGTCCTGCAGGCCGGAGTGGTCGTAGTAGATGGCGCGCAGAGATCGGAGTTCGTTTGCCAGTTGCTCGCCCTGCTCGAGCAGCGCGCGCGCAGCCGCGGGATCGACGTCGCAGGCGACGCCGCCCGGCACCACGCGGTCCATCAGGTAGCGATGGCCGAACACGCGCGCGTTGCTGCGCAGGAGGTCCTCCTTCAGCCGCGAGAACTGCGCCAGGCCGAAGGCGAGGCCGCCGTCGTTGCCCAGCGCACCCAGGTCGCCCAGATGATTGGCAATGCGCTCGCGCTCCAGCAGCAGCGCGCGCAGGAACACCGCGCGCCGGCCGGGCTGCATACCGGCGATGCCTTCGAGCGCCATGGCGTAGGCCCAGGCGTAGGCCACAGTGCTGTCGCCGGAAACGCGGCCGGCGAGGCGCGCCGCCTCCAGCAGGGAAAGCGACTCGAAGCGCTTCTCGATGCCCTTGTGCTTGTAGCCGAGCCGCTCCTCGAGGCGCAGGACGCGCTCGCCTACGATGGAGAAGCGGAAATGCCCCGGCTCGATGATCCCGGCGTGAACCGGCCCGACCGGCACCTCGTGCACGCCGTCGCCAGCCACCTGCACGAATGCATAGCGATTCTCGTCCGGCGCAAGTGTCGCCCCGGGCCGCACGTCGCGTCGCAGCGGGTAGACGTCGTCGCGCCACGCCCCGTGGCGCAGCCAGCCTCGCGCATCGGGCGTGGCGCCCTGCGGATTGGCGGCGCGCACCCCGACCAAGTCGAACGCGGCGCGCTGCATCCTCGCGGCGCAGGCGAAGAGGTCGGACAGGTCCGGGTACGCGGGCGCCTGTTCGGGCAATGCGAGTTCAAGGCATGCCAGCCCCTCGAAAGTCACGAGCAGCGCGCGCACGCTGAAGCCGCCCGCGGCGTCTCGCTCGTCGCTGGCCCAAACGGCCGCCAGCCTGCCGCCGGCGTGCGCTACCGCTTCGCATCCCGAGCGCCAGCGGTGCGCGTCGACGGCGGCGCGCCAGGCGGGCACCGCGCCTGAAATCTGCTCCAGCTGGATTCCGGGAAGCAGCGGCGCCATCGCCTTACCCGATAAGGCGCGCTGCCTGGCGGTACCAGGCGGCGAGGTAGGGCGGCATGTACAGGCCGAGCACCAGCACCAGCGCGAGGTGCGTGAACACCGGGACCAGGGCCGGAGGATGGGGCAGTCTGCGGGCGTTGGTCTCGCCGAACACCATTGGCTGCACCTTGCCGAAGATCGATGCGAAAGCGATGCCGAGCGACACGAGCAGGATGGGCGTCGCCCAGGGCTGCTGCGCGATGGCGGTGGTGAGGATCAGAAACTCGCTGGCGAACACGCCGAAGGGCGGCATGCCGAGGATCGCGGCGGTGCCCAGCATCAGCCCCCAGCCGACGGTCGGATTGACGCGCATCAGGCCGCGGATGTCCGCCATCATCTGGGTGCCGGCTTTCTGCGCGGCGTGCCCGACGGCGAAGAAGATCGCGCTCTTGGTGAGCGAGTGCACGGTCATGTGCAGCAGCCCCGCGAAGCTCGCCACCGGCCCGCCCATGCCGAAAGCGAAGGTGATCAGCCCCATGTGCTCGATCGACGAGTAGGCGAACATGCGCTTCACGTCGCGCTGCCGCGACAGGAAGAAGGCGGCCACCACCACCGAGGCCAGGCCGAATCCCATCAGCAGGTGGCCGGCGAAGGGCCGCTCGAGCGCGCCGTCGGTGATCACCTTGAACCGGATCAGCGCATACAGCGCGACGTTCAGCAGCAGCCCGGACAGCACCGCCGACACGGGCGTCGGGCCCTCCGCGTGCGCATCGGGCAGCCAGTTGTGCAGCGGCACCAGGCCGACCTTGGTGCCGTAGCCGACCAGCAGGAACACGAACGCGATCGACATTACCGTCGGCTCGAGCTGGTCCTTGACCGCGTCGAGGTGCGTCCACAGCAGCGAGCCCACGCCGGCGCCGAGAATCTTCTCGGCGGCGAAGTACACCAGGATGGTGCCGAGCAGCGCCTGGGCGATGCCGACGCCGCACAGGATGAAGTATTTCCAGGCGGCCTCGAGCGAGGCGTGCGTGCGGTAGAGCGCCACCAGCAGCACGGTGGTCAGGGTGGCCGCTTCCATGGCCACCCACATGACGCCCAGATTGTTGGTGGTGAGCACCAGCAGCATTGCCAGGCTGAACAGCTGGTACATGCTGTGGTACAGGCGCATGCCGCCGGCGCTCACTCGGCCATGGTCGCGCTCGATGCGCATGTAGGGGGCGGAGAACATCGCGGTGGTCATGGCGACGAACGCGGTGAGTGCCACCAGGAACACGTTGAGCGAGTCGATGAAGAACTGCTCTCCGGCCACCGTCACCGGGCCGTCGGCGACGACGCGCGCCACCAGCGCCGCCGCGGCGACGAGGGTCAGCAGGCTGAAGCCGATGTTGGCCTCCGCGGCCCGCGGCCGATGCCCGAACAGCGCGAGGACGATGCCGCCGGCGAGCGGCGAGGCGAGGAGCAGCGCGATTTCCGGCGCCATCAGTGCTCCTTCAGCTTCTCGAGGTGGCGGGTATCCACCGAGTCGAAGCGCTCGCGGATCTGGAACACGAAGATGCCCAGGATCAGCGCGCCGACCAGCACGTCGAGGGCGACGCCGAACTCGATCACCATCGGCATGCCGTAGACGGCGCCGGTGGCGGCGAAGAACAGGCCGTTCTCCATCGACAGGAAGCCGATCACCTGCGGCACCGCCTTGGAGCGGGTGATCATCATGAGGAAGGACAGCAGCACGCTTGCCAGCGCGATACCGAAGGTGGAATGGGTGACCGTGCCGGCGAGCTGCGAGATCGGCAGCGCGAGGTTGAACGCGAGGATCACCAGCACGATCCCCACCAGCATGGTGGTCGGGATGTTGATCAGCGTCTCCACGTCCCATTTGACGTTGAGCCGCCTGATAAGGAAATGCAGGATCCAGGGCAGCGCGATCACCTTGAGGGCGAGCGTGAGCGCGGCCGAACCGTAGAGGTGGTGCTGGCCGGTGAGCCAGGCGACCAGGGCCGTGGACAGGAACAGCACGAATCCCTGCGCGGCATACAGGTTGATGAGCGAGAGGATCCTGCGCTGCGAGAGCATGGCGAAAGAAAGCAGCAGCAGCACTGCGGCGAACAGGTTGACCAGCTGCGGGCCGTAATGCTGCAGCATCTCAGCCTCCCAGAAGGACGTGCAGCAGCATCGCCAGCACCGCGAGCAGGAATGCCGTGGCAAGGAACTCGGGCGCGCGGAAAATGCGCATCTTGGCGCTGAGCGTCTCGATCAGGGCGAGCAGGAAGCCGCCGACCGCGAGCTTCAGGCCGAGCACGGGCAGCGCGAGCAGCAGCCCCAGCCAGTCGCCGCGCTGCGCGACGCCGAAGGGGAAGAACAGCGCCAGGCCGATGCAGGAATAGACGAACAGCTTGAGGCTCGCCGCCCATTCGATCAGCGCCAGGTGGCGGCCCGAATACTCGAGCACCATCGCCTCGTGGATCATCGTCAGCTCGAGGTGCGTCGCTGGATTGTCCACTGGGATGCGCGCGTTCTCGGCGAGCGACACCATGGTGAAGGCGACGCCCGCGAACGCCAGGCTCGGGTAGATGACGAATTCCTTGTGCGCGAGCACTTCCACTATGGTGGCGAGCGAGGTGGAACCGGAGATCAGCGAGGCGGTGAACAGCACCATCAGCAGCGCCGGCTCCGCCAGGAAGCCCACCAGCATCTCGCGCCGCGCGCCCAGCGTGCCGAACGCGGTGCCGACGTCCATGCCGGCGAGCGCGATGAACAGGCGCGCCAGCGCGAGCAGCCCGACCAGCGCGATCGCGTCCGCCGCGGCGTTGAGTGGCAGGTCGGTGCCGATCTTCGGCACGATCGCGGCCGCGAGCGCGAGGCAGCCGAAGATCAGGTAGGGTGCGCCGCGGAAAAGCGGGCTCGCGTTGTGCGCCAGCACCACTTCCTTGCTGAACAGCTTGCCCAGCACGCGGTAGGGCTGCAGCAGCCCCGGGCCGCTGCGGTTCTGCAGCCAGGCGCGGCACTGGTTCACCCAGCCGGTGAGCATGGGCGCGAGCAGCACCGCGAGCGCCAGCACCGCGAACTGGGCGACGAGCCCCGGTACGCTGATCATCGGGCGCTCATCCGACGAACAGCAGGAGGACCAGCAGCGTGGCGAAGCTGTACGTCAGATACACGGAAATGCGGCCACGCTGCAGGAGGGTGACCAGCGAGGTGGCGTACTCGGCGGCGCGCGCCACCGGCAGGTAGAGCCAATACCACAGCCGGTCCTCGTGCACCTCGCGGTAGTAGGGGCGCGCGTCGAGCGGCGAGGGCACATGCTGTTCGATGCGGAAGAACGGCTCGAACACATGGCGCACCGGCTGGCCGAAGCCCTCGGCGGTGTCCTGCATGCGCGCGTCCTGGAACGGGAAGCCGCAGTCCCACGGCGCGGCGCGCCGCATGTGGCCGTGGTAGAACGCGCGCACCGCGAGCCAGGTGAGCGCCACCAGCAGCGCAGTGACGGCGAAGAACAGCAACGGACTGTAGCTCGCGCGCTCGGGTTGCAGGGGGGCGAGGAACAGCCAGCCCTGCGCCAGGCTCGCCATGCCATGGCCCGTGAGCGCGCGGGTGACGGGGTCGAGCAGCCCGATCACGGTCGCCGGGACGAGCCCGAGCACGATGCACATGGCGGCGAGCCACGCCAGCCCGGTCCGCTCCCAGGCGCCCGCGTCGTGCGCTTCGGCCAGTTTCGGCTCGCGCGGCTGGCCCAGGAACACCACGCCGTAGAACTTGACCATCACGTAGCCGGAGAGCGCCGCGGTGAGCGCGACTACGGCGGCGGCGACCGGCACCAGCATGTTGAGGTAGGACTGCGGCAGGCCGGGCGAGAGCAGGAACGCCTGCAGCAGCAGCCATTCCGAGACAAAGCCATTGAGCGGAGGCAGTCCGGCAATCGCGACGCTGCCGATGAGGGCGCACCACGCCACCCAGGGCATGCGGTGGATCAGCCCGCCGAGCTTGCCCAGGCTGCGCTCGCGGGTGGCATGCAGCACCGAGCCGGTGCAAAGGAACAGCAGGGACTTGAAGAAGGCGTGATTGAGGCAGTGGTAGAGAGTGGCGGTGAGCGCCAGCGCCGCCAGCGCGCCCATGCCAAAGCCGCGGAAAATGAGCGTCAGACCGAAGCCGGCGAAGATCAGGCCGATGTTCTCGATCGAGGAATAGGCGAGCAGCCGCTTCATGTCGGTTTGCACCGCGGCGAAGACGATGCCGCCGAGCGCGGAGACCAGGCCGAGCGCGAGCGCGATTACGCCCCACCACCACAGCGGCTGGTCGATCAGGTCGAGCGTCACGCGCAGCATGCCGTAGACCGCGGTCTTCAGCATCACCGCGCTCATCAGGGCGGAAACGGGCGAGGGCGCCGCCGGGTGCGCTTCTGGCAGCCACACGTGCAGCGGCACGATGCCGGCCTTGGCGCCGAAGCCGAACAGCGCCAGCAGGAACGCGGCAGTGGCGTAGCCGGCGCTGGGCTGCACCGCGCGCATGTTGTCGAAGGTGTAGTCGCCGGTGCCCGCCTGCAGGGCGCCGAAGCACAGCAGGATGGCGATTGCCCCGACGTGCGCGATCAACAGGTAGAGGTACCCGGCGCGCCGGATCTCCGCGTGCTGGTGGTCGCTGGTGACCAGGAAGAAGGAGGCCAGCGCCATGGTTTCCCAGGCCACCATGAAGAAGTAGGCGTCGTCGGCGACCAGCACCAGCGCCATGCTGGCGAGGAACACGTGGTAATAGAGGCAATGCAGCCCCGGCGGGGTGCCCTCGCCCGGGCGCAGGTAGCCGCAGGCGAACAGCGAGACGCCCACTGCCACGGCGCCGAGCAGCAGCAGGAAAAACGACGACAGCGCGTCGGTGCGCGCGTGGAACGGCAGGTCCGGCAGGCCCAGCGGCAGCACCAGCGAGCGCGGCGCGGAAAACACGCCCTCCAGGGCGGCGGCCGCGAGCACGAGCCCAACCACCGCGCCGGCAGGGAACAGGAAGCGGCTGCTCAGCGCAAGGTTGCGCGGCCTGATGAGCCCCGCCGCGCCGATCACGAGCCAGGCGGCGGCAGCCGCCAGCGTCGCGTGCAGCGGGCCGGGCTCCACTATGCCCACACGATGATGGCCGCCACGATCAGTCCCGCGATGGCGCCCGCCGCCACGAAAGCGGTATCGCGCCGGTTCCAGCTGCCGGCCGCCAACGCCGTGGTCTGCAGGGAGAGCGGCATGGTGCCGGCGTTGGGGTCGATGGCCTTGCCCGTGTCGCTGAGTGCCACCAGGCGCTGCGTCGCTTCAAGCGAATCGAAAGTGCGCGACAGCCCGCGCAACGGCGCGGCGTCCGGCTGCGGCGTTTCCTCCTCCGCGCGGCGCGAGCGCTCGACCGTCTGCGCGAGGACGGCAGCCTTGACCTCGGTCGCCACCACCGCGGGCGTCGGGCCCGGTGCGAGCGCCGTCAACGGCAGCGTGGTGGTGGCGCTCGGCGCGATGTACACCTGGTGCTCGCATTCGCGCAGGCCGCGCGCGATTTCGGCGGCGCTCTGGAAGCGCTCGTCCAGGGCTTTGGCGATCATGCGCCCGACGATCATGTCGAGCGCGGCGGGAGCCGCCGGATTAATGGCGCTGGGCGCTGGCGGCACAAAGTTCACTATCTGGTACATCACGGCGTTCACGCTCTCGCCCGTGAAGGGCGCCGCGCCGGTCAGCATTTCGTACAGGATCACGCCGAGGGAAAAGATGTCGGAGCGGTGGTCCGCGCGCTTGCCGATCACCTGCTCGGGCGACATGTACTTGGGTGAGCCCATCATCATGCCGGTCTGCGTCTGCACGTTGGAGGAGCGCATGCGCGCGATGCCGAAGTCGGTGATCTTCACCGGCCCGCTATCGGGCACCATGATGTTCGCCGGCTTGATGTCCCGGTGCACCACGCCGCGCTCGTGCGCATAGGCCAGGCCTTCCGCCACCTGCGCGGCGATCGACAGCGCGCGTTGCACCGTCAGCGGCTTGCCCGGCAGCAGCAGCGTGCGCAGTTCCGGGCCCTCGATGTATTCCATCGCCATGTAGCAGACGTTCTCG
>Ga0137451_1000521_pt1 | contig 11843 bp, 7 predicted proteins | sample EasRivERMGT500_2_FD_102336 | JGI IMG/M metagenome (GOLD analysis project Ga0137451, IMG submission 102336) | Soil microbial communities from meander-bound floodplain in the East River, Colorado, USA - East River MetaG ERMGT500_2 | ecosystem: Environmental > Terrestrial > Soil > Floodplain ... | reverse complement strand
TCGATGACGAGCGCGTCGAGGCCGTTCAGCATCTCGGCCGTAGGCTCATGCGTCTCGCTGTACAGCGAATAGACGGGCACTCGCCGCCGCGCGTCCTGGTCATGCGGCGACTCGATCATGTTTTCCTGCAGGTCGGACCGAAACCCGTGCTGCGGTCCGAAGAGCGCGCCGATGCGCACTCCGCCGGCCTCGGCCCGCTCGGAGACGTGGCGGAACTGCGCATCAATCGATGCCGGATTCGCCACAAGACCGATCGTGCGGCCTTTCAATAACTGCTTGTCGAACAGGATGTCGGAGCCGAGAACCACGGACATGGCGACTACATCTTAGCAATGCGCCCGATGATGTGCTCCGCAATGAGCGCTTCACCGAACGTGTTGCATTGAAGGACCAGGTCGTCCGCCTCGCCGGCAATGACGATGATGAGGTCGCGGCCGGCGCGGGTGATGCGGCGCAGCCGGTGCCAGGGCCACGAGCGGAGCCGGCCGCCGACGAACACGATGCGCGCCGACGTCAGGAAGATCTTGCCGGCGCCGCCGCCCTCGACGCCGAGGCTGACGGGCGCGATGAAATGACAGGTGTCCTGGCCAATCGCGCGATGCTGCGTCGCCAGCATCGGGAGTGCGGCCGCATTCGCAAGTGCTGCCAGTTCGCGCAGACCTTCCAGCATCTCCTGCTGGCGTTCGCTCTCATCTGACGATCCCGACGGCGAGCTGAGCGCAGCCGCCACCGATTCGATCGCAACCGCCGTCGGCGACTCTGCCGCCGCGTCGGCAGACTGCCACCACGCGCTGTCGATCTTCGGAGACGAGCCTTTACGGAACGGCCAGAACAATGACGCGACAGGTCAGGGGAGGAAGGTGACGGCGGCCTCGACGATTCCGTACACGGCCTTGAGGGCGAGCACGCACGCGAGGACGAACATGGCGCGTCCGAGCTGACGCTGCCGTCGCGACCAGCGAATCACGACGGGCTCGATCGGGCTGAGCAGCCGGCGGACACGCCGCTCGATGTTCTCGCCCCGGTAGAGGGCGCTCATCGGCACCGCCGCCGGCGACGCCCCTGGCGGGACCAGCTTCGCGACGCGAATCAGCGCTTCCGCCAGCAGCACGCGCCCGCGGGCGCCGAGCTGTTCGGCGCTCTCGTCGGCCGATTCCTCGGCCGCGTCGTGCCAGGCCGCGGCGATGCGCTCCGAGAGCGGCAGCCACGAAATCACATCGGGCGTAATGGCCAGGAGCAGGCGTCCGAGATTGTCACGCCGAGTCACGTGCGCTTTCTCATGCGCCAGGATCGCGCGCAGTTCGTCCGGCGTGCAGTGCGTGAGGATCGAGCGGGCGATCAGCAGCCGTGGACGCCAGATGCCGACAATCGCGACGATCGGAAACGCCGAGTCGATGACCAGGGCCTGACCCGGCCATCCCTCGACCGTGATTGGTGCCGCACCGGCCAACAATCGATGTGCGGCACGATGACCACTGGTCATCAGGTAGAAGAGACGCACCAGCGCGCCTCCGGCGACGGCGGTCGCTATCGAGGCGAGGCCGATCATCACGGTGCCGATCGGTTCGTGGCCTCGGGGCTCGAAGAGGCTGAACGAAACCACGGTCAGGCTCGTGAACAACAGCGAGACCACTGCGGGCAGCAGTCGCAGGTGCCGAAGCTCTTCGGCACGGACGAGCGACGACGCCGAACGGCGTCGCCAGAGCCAGGGGACGAGCGCGCAGCACACCAGGTTCGCGACGGCAAACGCCGCACATGCGACGACGACGAACCTGATGTCGTAGCTCATGACTCCTTTTGATCGATCTCTGCCCGGCGCGCGCGGACGAGCGCTTCGAGCTCAGTGAGCAATTCGCGGTCGCGATCGCTCACGGCCTGTACGAAGTAGGAGAGCAGCGGCCCGAGCTCGGCGCTGTTGCCCTCGAGGGCGACGCGAAGGGCATCGACGGCGCGGCCAGACTCGAACTCCTGGCGCGACAGGCGAGGTGAGTAAATGAACGCACGCCCCTGCTTGGTGCGTTCCAGCACGCCTTTGCGGTACAGCCGGTCCAGCGTCGTCATGAGCGTCGTGTACGCGATTTCCCGGAAGTCCGGTTGCAGGTCGCGGACCGATGCGGAGGCGGCGCGCGACCACAGACTTTCGAGCACGCGCCATTCCAGAGGGCCAAGCCGCGCGGCGTTGGCGGCGGGATTACGGAAACGATTGAGCCAAGAAGTCATGTTCACCGTGCTGAAAAAGGACGCGGTGAGTTTACAACAGGCAGTGGAGTAGTACGTAGGGCGGACCGAACTTCGGTCCGCCGCCAGCGTTGGCGGACCACAAACCGGTCCGCCCTACGTACCGCACGCGCAGGGGTTAGAACACGTATCTCACCTGAAACTGCACCATCCTCGGCGGATCGATGTTCGCAAACGCCGGGATGGCGACGGTCGAGCCGCCGGTCGGCGCGGCTGCAAAGTAGCCGAACGTCGATGTGGGCGTCGCCGCATCGCCGTACGTCGTGATCCCGCGGCCGAGGAGGTTCGCGTGATTGAGGAGGTTGAAGCCCTCGACGCGAAGCAGAATCGTCCGGCCCTGACGCTTGAGGCGGCCCTCGACGAAGAGCGAGACGTCCTGCGTGCCCGTGCCGCGGAAGGACGACTTGCCGGCCACCTTGCCGTCAATCACCGGCCGATCGTTGGTCGCGCCGTCGCCGTTGTTGTCGACACCGGTGGTCGCGTTGATCGGACGAGCGGACGCGAGCTGCGTCACCGTCCCGGCGGTGATGCCGTACGGCAGCAGATACGTGAAGGTGATGACCGCGCGATGCCGTTGATCGAGCAGGCTCGGTCCGCGCTCCGTGTAGTCGAGCCGCGAGAAGTTCGCTTCGTTCGGGCCGATGCCGTTCCCGTCGGGCTCGGTGGTGTTCGTCGCCTTCGACAACGTGTAGCTGACCGCCGCGTACATCCGTGACGTGCCGCGGTAGCTCACCATGGTCTGCAGACCGTCGTAGTCAGCGATGCCGAGGTTCATGATCGTGTTGACCGACGTCACGCCGCCCGTCACTGGGACGATCGGCCGCGTCGCATTCGCGGCTGCGACCGTCCTCACCTGGCCGGGTGCGGTTCGGTCGACCGTCGACGGCGCGTTCAGGTCGACCGTGCGATCGAGGTTCGCCCAGTGCTGATGCACATAGTCCGCGCCGGCGAAGAAGCCCTTGATGACCTCGCGCTCGGCGCCGATGGACGCCACCTGGCTGCGCGGATTCACGAACTGGTCGGGATAGTTCGGCAGCAGGTTGAAGTTCAGTCCGTACGTCGCAAACTGATCGCGATAGAACTGACGCTGACCGGCCTTGATCGTCACGTTGCGTGCGGGCAGCGCGGCCGCGTTGCCGGTGAACGACACCGGCACGCAGGCGCCCGTGAGGCAGGTCGGGAAGCCCACATCGCCTGGGACCGCCGTGTAGGTGGTGAAGCCGTCGAGGCCGTTCATGATCGCGCCCGCCACGGAGTTGGTCCGGATCTGCGTGTAGTACATGCCGTATCCGCCACGGACCGACAGGCGCGAGCTGCCGTTCGGATGCCAGCCGAAGCCGACGCGCGGCGCGATGTTCTTCGTCGCGTCGGTGATCGTCTGAATGTCATAACGGAGACCGAGGTCGAGCGTCAGATCGTTGCGCGCGCGGAAGCTATCCTGCAGGAAGCCAACACCCATCCACTGATTGAGGACGTAGGACCTCGGTGCGCCCAGGCTGAACGGCTGCGAGTAGTTCTGCACATCAGCGAGCGTCAGCTGATCGAACGGCAATGTGGCCGAGGGCCCCGTGCCGACGAACGTGAACGTGCCGAGCAGCGCCTGCCCGGGCTCGTTGCCGACGCCACCCGTCATGTGACGCGTGAGGCTGCCGCCAAGGTGGATGTCGTGCCTGCCATGCGACCAGGACAGCGTGTCGGAGAACTGCGCCTGACGGCTGTAGAGATCGGAGAACTGATTCGCACCGATCCGGAACGGCACCGCGCCGGCCGTCCGCTGATAGATCGTCGACGACTCCACCGCTTCCCACAACGTGATCGGGTCACCGTTCGTGAATCCGAACCGCGCCTCGTTCAGGATGTTCGTGCTCACGATGGACGTGTGATTGACCTGTCCGGACCACCCGCGGCGGGTGTAGCGACGCGCGGCGCTTGGCGCCGTGGTGCCGATGACCGTGTCGTTGGGATTCGTGTCGAACATGTGATCCAGGTTGACGCGGAACATCAACGTCTGGGTTGTCGACATCTTGTGGTCGACGCGCGCGTCCACGAGCTTCTGGCGGTACTGGCCGTGGTACTCGAGGTTGCCTTTGTCCAGAACGAACGAGGGCAGCGACGAGGACAGGCTCGTCGTCCGATCCTGTCGCGTGTAGTCCGCGGCGGCGAAGAAGAAGGTCTTGTCCTTCACGAGCGGTGCGCCGACCGATCCGGAAAGCTGGTTCAGCACGTCAGGAACATCCACCGGGCTGATCGCGGTCAGCGCGGTGGCGGTTGGCGGCAGGCAGCTCGCAATCGACGGCGGGCAGAAGCCCGTCGTGCCGAACGACTTCGTCTGGAAGCCGTCGCCCGGCCGGCTCAGGTACACCCCTTCGCCGTGAAGAACGTTCGTGCCTGACTTCGTGACGATGTTCATCGCCGGGCCGGAGGTCCAGCCGAACTCTGCGGAGAACGCGTTCGAGAGGACCGCGACTTCCTGAACTGCGCCGAGCGGCACCTGCGCCAGCATCGTCTGCCGGCCCCAGCCCTCGTCGTTGCTCGCGCCGTCGAGCATGTACGTCGTCGTGCGGCGGCTGCCGCTCGCGGTGACGAAGTAGGTCGCGTTGACGAACAGGTCGCCCGTGCCCTTGCCCTGACGGAACGCCGAGTTGAAGAGCGGCAGCGTCGTGACCTTGCGGCCGAGGATGGGCGTCTCATTGATCGTCGCGCTGTCGAGGCGGCGGCCGATCTGCGGATCCGCACGCACTCCTTCAGTCGTGCCGTAGACCGTGACCTCGCTCTTCCCTCCGCTGGCGACGAGCTTGATCTTCACCGTGGCGGTCTCGCCGGCGCGCAGCGTCAGGCCCGTGACGTCGTCGGCGACGAAGCCGGCTTTCGTGACGCTGATCTTGTAGTCGCCCGTCAGCGAGAGGGCAGGAATGGTCACGGAGCCGTCAGCGCCGGACATGAGGTCGCGAACGGCGCCCGTCGCCGTGTTGACGATCGAGACCCTGGCATCTTTCACGACCCCGCCGGTCTGATCGACCACAGCGACGACGATCGACGCTGTGTTAGTGGATTGTGCGAAGGCCGGAATGGCCGACGCTGTGAAGAGCACTGCGACACACAGACGAATGACGTCCTTCATGAATGTCTCCTGCGCGATGATTCGGCCGGTCTGACATCGCGGCCGTAGGACGGACCACTGTAGGGAGGCGGCAGGTGAACTACCAGATCTCGTAGACGCGGGTGGTGTTTCGGAGACACGCAGCGCGGTTGTTCCGGCTCGTCGCGCCGGAGGCCGACGGCGTGAATACCACGACGCCGTGAGCCAGCCGTGAGCTGACTAGAGCAGGGTGCCGCGCAGAATGACGATCGCGACGGTGAAATAGATGATCAGACCGGTCACGTCCACCAGCGTTGCGACAAAAGGCGCAGAGGACGTCGCCGGGTCGAAGCCCAGGCGCTTGAGAATCAGCGGCAGGATCGAGCCGATGAGCGTGCCCCAGAGCACGATGCCGACGAGCGTGAGGCCAACCACGAGCGCGACAAGGAACGGGTGCTCGCCATACACCCCCGGCTTGAAGGCTGACCAGATGGTGATGCGCATGAGACCGATCGTGCCGAGAATCGTGCCGAGTGCGAGGCCGGCCAGAATCTCGCGCCGCACGACCCTCCACCAGTCGGTGAGCGCGATTTCACCGAGCGCCATTGCGCGGATGACGAGCGTGGATGCCTGCGAACCGGAGTTGCCGCCGCTCGAGATGATGAGCGGAATGAACAGCACCAGCACGATGGCCTGCGCAAGCTCACCTTCGAAGAAGCCCATCGCGGTGGCCGTCAGCATTTCGCCGAGGAACAGCGCGGTCAGCCAGCCGGCGCGTTTCTGAATCATGCGCCAGAACGCGATCTGCATGTACGGCTCGTCGAGCGCTTCGGAACCGCCGATACGCTGAATCTCCTGCGTCGCGGCGGCTTCCGCGACGTCGAGGACGTCGTCAACCGTCACGATGCCGATCAGCATGCCGGCCGTGTCCGTCACAGGCAGCGCCGCGCGATCGTGCTGCCGGAAGGCGGCGACGGCTGACTCCTGATCGTCGGTCGCCTTGAGCGCGACGAACCGGCGGTCCATCAGATCTGCGACCTTGCTGTCGGGTGAGGCGAGCAGGACCTTGCCGATCCGGATGTCGTCGATGAGCAGCCCCTGCTCGTCGACCACGTACACCATGCTCAACGTTTCGCTGTCCTGACCGTGCGTGCGGATGTGATCGAGCACCTCGCGAATCGTCCAATGCTCGCGCACCGCCACGTAGTGCGGCGTCATCAAGCGGCCGACTGACTCTTCGGGATAACCGAGCAGCGTGACGGCCACCGAGCGTTCGGCCGGGGTCAGCAGTGCGAGCAACTGGCGGGTCGCGGCCGCCGGCAGTTCTTCGAGGAACATGGTGCGGTCGTCCGGCGCCATGTTGTTGAGCAGCGCGGCGACGTCCTCGTGCGCCATCGCTTTGAGCAGGGCCTCCTGAGCTTCGTGGGACAGATACTCGAACACGGCCGCGGCGTCTTTGCGCGGCAACACTCGGAACGCGACCACCTGGTCTTCCAGCGTGAGGTCGGTGAGGACCGACGCGAGGTCGCTCGCGTCTCGATTGCGCGTCATGTCGCGCAGTCGCGAAAAGTCCTTCGCGCGCACCGCGGTGGCGAGTTCGTCGGCAGGACGGGCAGCCTGCCGGATAGTTGCGAGGGCGTCCTCGCGTTCCGGGCCCGTGAGTTTTTCAGCCATTTGTGTGAGGGCGGCCCGGACCACGTCGTGGTGATGGACGTGGGGTCCGATGGCCTTCGTGGCGTCGAGCCACAAGCGATGAATGAGATCGAGGTCGCCGGGTTTGAGGGACGGCGGATGAGCGCCGAGGTGATACGCGTCGCGACGACCGCTGTGGTGCTGAATGACGAGACGGACTTTCAGATCTTCGGGTGTGTCGGCGTGCTCCCAGGCATCGCCGAGCAGGCGCGCCTGGTCGTCGGCCGAGAGGCTGATCGATTCACCGACGTACACCTCCGATGAACCAAGGCGCACGACGGTGGCGACCACCGCATCGAAGACGTTTCTGGCCGGGACGACCAGCAGTCGTACCGGGTGGTTGTGCCGTTCGGACAGTGCGATGACGTGAGCGAAAAGCTCGCGTTCGGCAGGCGTTGTCTCCGGACTGCTGGCCGCGTCTTCGTCGACGTCGGTGCCGAGCATGCGCGCCGTCATGACGACGACATCGCGATCACCGGCGGCCGCCAGCGCTGACGAGACATGTCCGAGCGCGTGCGGATTGCGGACCGGCACCAGCACGTTGCCGGGACGCACGTGCACCTGATCAAGTGCCACGTCCGTGGTGGGCAGGAGCTCGAACCGATCGGCTTGATCGGCGTCTGCTCCCGCCGCGGCCCGTCGCCGGCCGGCCGTGAAGACGAGCGCCAGTCCGCCGACCAGACCCGCTGCCGCGAGGGCAGGCACGTTGCCGGTTGCCAGCACGACGCCGGCAGACAAGGCCACGACGAAGCCGGTGCCGAGCACACCAATCGGAATCTCGCGGCCGCCAATATGCGGGTTCATCGGCGCCTTCAGCGGCACCGTCTGGCCGTGAGTCGCACGAAGGCGGAGCAGGGTTGCAATCTTGAGGAGGAGCGTGGCGGCGACGCCGATCGAGTACGCCATCGCCAGCCACGCGATCTGGCCGCCGCTGACGACGATGATCAGGACGGTGGCGGCGGCGCTCAAATCGATGGCGCGTGTGGCGGTGCCGAAGCGGGAGTGGCGGCGGCCAAACGCCTCAGGCAGGATGCGGCTCGCCGAGAGCCGGCGCAGAAGAAGCTCGGCATCCTCGAGTGCTGCGTGGGCGGCCGGGACCATCAACAGGAACGCCGCGCCGATCAGACTCGCGGCCAGCAGGTCAGTCGCCCACGGCGGTCCCGCCAGCCGTCGCGCCAGATCGGTCAGCGCCGCATCCGGCGCAAGCTGATCCGACCGCGGGGGCACGATCCAGGTGAACAGAAATGCTGGAAGGGCACAGGTGGCCAGCGAGAACAGCGCCACCAGAAGACCGGTGCGCCGCAGCGCCTGCATCCGGGGCGGAGGGAATTCGTGGGCGGCACGGCCGAGCGAGTCTCCACCGCCAATCGCCGGCAACGCGAGTCCCAGTCCGATGAGGACCGGGACGATCAAGCCAAGGAATGACCAGTCGGTGGCCGAGCCCGGCGGTGGCGGCAGCGTAAAGATCTTCGAGAACGCTCCGTCGGCCGCCGCCGTCGTCGCGACCGCCCACGCGGTCATGACGCCGAGGATGGCCACGCCAATCCACACGCCTCTCGCAATTGCGTTTGGGGCGAGGTCGAACCCCAGCCGTGCGCGAATCCAGAGCAGCCCGATGACGAAGGCGGCGAGCAGCGCGACCAGCTCGTCCGCCGTCAGCCGGCGGGCCGGTTGCCAGATGCCGACGACATCGAGGGCAGGACTGACGGCGTACCGGCCGACGACCACACAGGCCAGGGCGACGAGCAGCCATCGCTCGGTAAGGACAGCCGCCGCGGACACGCTCACCGCGCGCGGACCGAAGGCCCGCTCGGCGCGGCCAACCAGGCCGCCCGGAATGAGGAATCCCCAGCTTTCAGCGTCGATCGCGCGGACGAACGCGCCGATCAGGCAGGCGGCGAGGACGAACCAGGCCGCCGAGTCGCCCATGGCCGACCGTTCGAGGCCGATGAGGAAGAACACGGCGACGCCGAGCTCGGCGATCGCCAGTGCGGCGGCTCTCCACACCGAAATGAACGACAACAGGGCGGTGGCGGCGACCACCACGCGGACCTGTCGCATCGATGTCGAATGCGGGGACGGCACGACAGCTGAAGTCTATCGCGCTCACCGCGCCGCCCGCGCTACTTCATCACGCCGAAAAAGAAGAGTGCCAGCTCGATGACGAGGATCAGCACGATCACCAGCTCGAGCAGGTTGGCTTGTGACATGCCGGTCTGCTCGACCGCGAACCGGTAGATGTCGTCGAGGGTCTTGAGCTTCTCTTCGACGTTCTTCTTCCAGCGCTCGACGCCCAGGCGTCCGGCGACGATGCCGAAGAGACGGGCCGCATAGATGTCGCCGACGAACTTGACCGCATTCTCCGTGCGGTCCGTGAGCTCGTTGACGTCGATGAACAGTGCCTGGACGTGCCGGGCCGCGCGCGAGCGCCGCCGGCCGGCAAAGCGGTCGATCCAGAGCGGTTTCTGCAGCTCCGCGTAGATTCGCGTGAGCTCGGACTCGAGCAGCTCGTCGTGGTACCGGTATTCGAGCAGCTGCGAATTCGCCAGCTCGAAGATCTCGAGGGCCGCGAGGATGTTGGGCTCGGTGTCGTACACGAAGGCGGCATTCCAGGCAGTGACGACCATGTCGTTCGCGAGGTACGACAGCGCGTTGCTCAGGACGGCATCCCGTTCCTGCTCGCTCAGGGGCGGACGCTCACCTCTTAATAGCTGAGCGATGTCACGGCCTCGCTTGCGAAGCAGCTCATCGGAAAGGGGAGCCCCGGGGATGTCCGTGACGCCGAAGACCAGGTAGTCCTCGCTCAGGAACGACTTCCGCGCCTCGGTGAACGCCGGCGCGAGGATGGTCACGATGTGCCGGCACGCGGCAGTCGCGCGATCCTCCAGCGGCTCGTTCTCGATGAGCGACTGGCCGAGCGCGACCAGTTCGGCCCAGCTGCCACTGAACGGCCGCGAGAGCATCAGTGAGATGACGCCGTAGTCGTAGCACTTGACGCGGACCCGGAAGCCCTCGATCTCCGGGAATCCGAACACTCGCCCGTCGGCAACGACAGGCGGTTGGGTGTACTGCAGACGGGATGGGCCGGCCGACTTGTCATCGAGCCGGGCGACGGTCGCGTCGGCGCCCAGGAGGCCCCGGATCACATCGATGTCAACGGCTTGCGCGACATCGAAGAGATACAGCGCCGTGACGATGCCGGATTGGATGTCCGCCATGAGGGCCGGACGATCATGTTGCCGTACTTCCGAGCCAGCCTCCGGCAGTCTTCAGTTTCAGTTCCTATCTGCGAAGGCTACACTTGTGTCGATCGAACGGAGGCTGCTCGTGACGCGCAGACAGTTGCTGACATATCTGGGAACACTGGCCGGGGTCGCGATTGGCGGTCGCCTGGCCGGCGCGCAAGGGCAGGCGAAAACGCCCATTGCCGTCTACAAAGATCCTCTCTGCGGGTGCTGCGGCAAGTGGGTCGAACACATGCAGGCGAACGGTTTCGCTCCAACCGTCACGGTGACGGACATGCCGCCGATTCGCGCGAAGTACAAAGTCGCCAACACCGTCGCCAGCTGTCACACGTCGGTCATCGGCGGCTACGTCATCGAAGGGCACGTCCCGGCGTCTGACGTGCGCCTGCTCCTCACGCGCAAGCCGAAGGGCATCGTCGGCATCACGATTCCCGGAATGCCGCCCAGCGCACCGGGCATGGACATGCAGCCGTTTCAGCCGTACACCGTGCTGACCTTCGACGAGAAGGGCGCGACGACCGTCTTCATGAAGCACACCAAGTAGAACTAGGAACTCGGAACGACCTGGACCGCCGCATCCTTCACTTCCTCTAGAAACCGGTTGAGGATCGATCCGCGCAGCAGGATCTCGAAACGCGACCGCGCGGTTTGCCCGAAAATCACATGTGTGATGCCTTCGCGTTGCGCGAAGGCGATGAGCCCGTCCGCCGGCCGGTCTGCCTTGACGCGGACGACGGTGGCGCCCAGGCTCTCGGCCAGTTGAATGTTCTGCTGCAACCGCTCGAGGCTGTCGTTCGCGATGCGTCCCGGTTGCTCTGCTGGTGTCCCGACGTACACGGCATACCAGCGCGCGCCGAGCCGTCCGGCGATGCGGGCGCCGGTCCTCAGTGCGCGCGGTGCGAGCGCACTGGCGCTCATGCAGACCATCACGCGCTCGGGAATCCAGGCCGGCTCGAGTCCTTCCTGGGCGCGATAACTGGCGGCCTTCTCACCGACCTCATCGGCGACGGCGCGTAGCGCCAGCTCGCGTAACGTCGAAAGGTTCCCCTTCCGGAAGAAGTTGGTGAGCGCCTGCTCGACCTTCTCCGGTTTGTAGACCTTGCCTTCGCGAAGCCGGTTGCGCAGCTCCTCGACGGTGATGTCCACGTTGATCACTTCATCGGCGCGATCGAGGAATGTGTCCGGCACCGTCTCACGGACACGTACACCGGTGACCCGCGCCACCGCGTCGTTGAGCGTTTCAAGATGCTGAATGTTCACCGCCGTCAGGACATGAATGCCGGCATCGAGCAGATCACCGACATCCTGATACCGCTTCTCGTGCGTGCTGCCGGGCACATTGCTGTGCGCCAGTTCGTCGACGACCACCACCGCCGGATGTCGGCGGATGATGGCCTCGACGTCCATCTCCTCCATGACGACGTTGCGGTACTCGACCTTGCGACGGGGAATGACCTCCAGGTCGCCGATTTGTGCCTCTGTCTCCGGACGGCCGTAGGTCTCGACGAAGCCGATGACGACGTCGAGTCCAGCGCGCTTCACCGCCTGGGCTTCTCGCAGCATCGCGTACGTCTTGCCGACGCCGGGCG
>Ga0137451_1000518_pt1 | contig 11865 bp, 29 predicted proteins | sample EasRivERMGT500_2_FD_102336 | JGI IMG/M metagenome (GOLD analysis project Ga0137451, IMG submission 102336) | Soil microbial communities from meander-bound floodplain in the East River, Colorado, USA - East River MetaG ERMGT500_2 | ecosystem: Environmental > Terrestrial > Soil > Floodplain ... | reverse complement strand
GCGGCCGCGGAGAGCGAGCGGCTTTGAGTGAGCGGCGCAAGCTCCGCGCCAGCGTCATGACAAACGGGCGGCGTGGCGTCATGACGTCGGCGATCGCAGCTGCGACGTCGACGACGAAGCGCGCCAGAATCGCCCGAAAAACACGCTTCCGCGTGGTCGGCCGACGACGTCGCCGGCGAGCTCGAGCTCGGAAACGTGGCGTCATGCATTGCGCACGGCTTAGCGTCATGACAACGTCATGACGTCGTCACTACGTGGCGGCAGAAAGAGCCGGGAAAAATGGTGAAGCAGAAGAGGAAGCCGCAGAGCGGCGCGGCGCGCATGAAGACGACGCCCATTCAGTTCCGGGTCACGGCCGCCGAACGTGCGGCGCTGCACGAGGCGGCGCGCGAGCGGCGCATCTCGCTCTCCGAGCTGATTCGCACGGACCTCCTCGCGCCGCTCGTCGGGGGCAAGCGGTGAACGGCGACGAGCTTGCACGCGCGCTCCGGTGGTTCGGTGCTCGCGGCTACGCCGTGATGGTCAACCCGGTCGAGGACGACTGGACGCGCGCCGAGGTCAAGGTCGAGGTGTGGAAGTACGCGCCCCAGCGCGACGGCACCACCGTCCTCGTCTTCAAGTATGCGAAGTCGCAGGACGACGGCGACGTCGTCGCAGCGCTGCGGTTCATCGTCCATCGCTTCCTTGGCATCGACGCCTGGGAGCGCTCGTGATGGAGCGCTGCAACAGCTGCCAGACCCGCGACTTCTGCCGCTGCACGACGGTCGAGATCGCCGCGGCCGACGTGCTCGACGCGCGCCGCGTCCAGTCGCACGAAGAGCTGTGGCTCGACCACGTGCAGGCGCGCGAGGCGAGCGCCGACGCGATGGGGCAGTCGGTCCACGACGTCGCCCGCAACGCCGCCGAATACGTCGGGCTCGCGTGGCTGCGCGCGACACTCTCGATGCTCGACATGCTGCGGAAGTCGTGATGCCGCACCCGCTCAAGGTCACGTTTCTCATGCTCGCGTGGCGCGCTCTGCGCGTCGTGCTCGTCGTCCTCGCGTGCCTCGCGCTGCTCTACCTCGCCGCGTTCGTCGGCGCGTGGGATGCGGCGTACTGGCGCGCGCTCGACGGCGGGCCGCCCTAGCCGATCGACACGTCGGGCGTTCCGCGGTCGCGCAGCGCCTCGACCACTGAGCGGTGCACGTAGAAGCGCCGCTCGTCGCCGGCGTCGATGATGCGGCCGCTCCACACCTTCCGTTCCACGTAGCCGCGCACCGTACGTTCGTCGAAGCCCAGCAAGCGAGCCACGACGCACGCTCTCACGAGGTCCCCGCCGCGGTCGCGTGGCGGGGACCTCTTCTTTTTCGGCTTCGGAGGTGTGCGCTTCTTCTTAGCCATCGCGGTCGATCACGTGCGGGCCCGGTCCGGCGGTGACGAAGTAGCCGCGATGCCGCGCGCACCGCGCGCAACCTTCGAAGCAGCACGCCGTCGCCTTCTGGAAGTGCTCGGTGTAGATGCGCACGACCGCATCGCGCAGCGCCGGCCCGCCGAGGTCCTGCACGGCCTTGAGATCCGTCGGAGCCCAGAACGCATAGAGCCGGAGCTCCGCGACGGACGCGGCGCTCGTGATGGCGGGGTGCAGCTCGGCCAGTCGTTGCGTGTCCGCGAAGAACGCCACGCGCTTGTGCCGCGCGCGCTTCACCGCCTTCCGCACGTGCTTCGGCAGCTTCGACCCCATCGGGAACAGGTCGTGCGCTTCCGGAAAGACGACGCCGGCGACGCCGGCATGCCAGATCGCCCACTCGCACATTTGGTCTGCGAGCGTGAGCGGGTCGGCGTCGTCGTCGGGCTGCACGATGACGAGCTGCGCGCCGTGCTCTTCGATCTCCTGGACCGCTCGGCCGACGGTGCGCGTCATGACGACGCGCAGCAGCTCGGGCGGTTCGAAGTCGCTCCACTCTTCGTTCGTGTCGAGCACCATCAACGGGTAGTCGTGCGCGCCGCGCACGACGTCGACACCTTGCCCGTGGCTCTTGCCCGAGCCCTGCACTCCGACCGCGAGCCGCGGCCCCGGCTCACTCGGCCGCAGCCGCATCGGGCTTGCTCTCCGGTTTCTTCTCGTCGTCGTCGTCCGCTTCCCAGAACGCGCGTCGCTGCTCTCGACGCTGCGCGACCTCTTCGGCCGTCGGGCCCACGAACGCGCGCTTGCTGTAGCTGACGACCGTCGGCACCCCGAGCACGAGGTCGGCGTACTCACCGATCCAGTTCGCGCGCCGGTGCGCCATCTTCTGCGCCGCCTTCGTCATGCGCGCGCTCTGCCGTTCCGTCGGATCGACGATGACGAGCGGACCCTTGCGGCCGCGCAGCACCCAACCGAGACCGCCGGCGAGAAAGCCGATCGCGGTCAACGCGCCCTCTGCGAGGCCTTCGGCTTCGTCGTCGTCGAGCGGTTCCCACACACGCGTGCCGGTCATGCCGCAGACGTAGGAGCCCGCGAGGCCCGTGCACGCGGGACACCCGGGCCGACCGCAGCCGTTCGACGCCGGCGCTTGCTGCGGCCGCTGAGCGCCGGCGCCAGCGCCGGCGGGCTGCTCGTCCTCGACGAACGACAGACGCTTGCGCGGCCGCGCTACCGGTTCCTCGACGTGCGGCCGCGCGTGCTCGCCGCTCTCGTCGTCGTCGTCGTCGTCGTCGTCGTCGTCGTCGTCGTCGTCGTCGGGCGGTGGCGGCGGTGGCGGCGGCGCGGCCTTCTTCTTCGCCGGCGCCGGCGCCGGCGCGGGCGCGAGCTCGGGCACGTCCTCGAGGACGCTGCGGCGTTCGGTGATCGTGAACCCGCCGCCGCGGTTCCGCTTCACGCGCTCTTCGTAGTCGCGGAGGAACGTCGCGGCCTCGCGACTCAGCGGCGGACCCTTCCCCGCCTTGTACGCAGCCAACGCCTTCCGCACGTCGCGCGCGGTGTTGCGTTCCTTCGGCGTCATCGGCCGGCGCTTCGGCGTCGGCTTACTCATCGGAGAGCGCCGCCAGGCCTCCCTGCCAGCACGCGCGGCAGAACCGCTCCGACGCACGTGGGCTCTCGCGGCCGTCGCAGAGGTCGCAGCGCCACGAACGCGCGAGCACGCCGCGCAGGCGCCACCACACCGCACGCCACGCACGACGCGCACGCTGACGCCAGCCGATGAACATCACCGACAGACCGAACGCGAGCAGCAGCAGCCCCGGACGCTCGGGCTCGCGCTCACCCATGGACGTCGATCCAGTCGCAGTGACCTTCGGTCACGATGACGAGCCCGAACGGCTTCTCTCGGTACACGGCGCGCAGCAGCCGCTTGACCGGCGGCGGGATGTTCTCGGGCCGGTCGAGCCGCACGATGCTCTTCGGCAGCATCTCGATCACGCCCTCGACGATGAGCGGCAGACCGCCGGCGCGCTTGACGACGGAGTGTCCGTGCACGACCTGCAGCGGGAAGCGGTACCACTCGGGCACCCACGGCAAGAGACGCGAGTCGGGAGGCGCACTCATCGTGCGAAGCGTAGCGAAAACCGGCACGCACGCGCAAACCAAGGCAGAGCGGAGCATCGACCGACGATCGGAGCGCTCGCTACGCTCGTGCGATGCGAGAAGCAGCGTGGGTCGTTCTGCTCGCCGTCGTCGTCGTGTTCGTCGTCCTCGTCGCCATCGAGGTCGGACGTCGTAGCGAGTACCGCAGCCCCGTCGATCTCGCCGCGGACCTCTTCACGAGGCCGAACGTTCGGAACGTGGCGCCCACACCGCCGACGTCGTCGGGCACGGTGATGACGACCGGCGACGCCGGCGACGCGGGCGAAGTGGACTTGGCGAGCTGAAAGGAAGGTCTCGATGGGTTGCAGCGTCGAAGAGTCGTTGAACGAGGCCCTCAAGGCGTGCGGCGCGTGCGTGAGCACCGGCGCGCAGCGCAACTGGCAGCTGCTGCAGCGCGCAGACCAGACCTACGCCGCGCCGAACAACCCGACGACGATGGTGCTGAGCGCGTCGCCGGTCGACGCGCAGGGCCGCGTCGCGCACGTGCGCGCGATCGCCTTCGTCGGACAGGTGAACGTCACGACGCAGGCCGGCAACACCGCGGTCTCCGCGTACAACCTCCGCGGCGCCGTCTATCGACAGCTGCAGCTGCAGGACATCACCGGCTGGAACTTCATCCAGGGCTTCGACGCGCGCACGGTGCTCGACGAGATTTTCTTCCGGCACTACGGCAAGCGCGCCGGCATCTTCGGTCGCGAGCACTCCGCCGGCCTCGCCGGGCAGCCGCGCATGCCGACGATCGGGCAGGACGAAGGCGTGCCGTCGCTGGGCGTGCTCACGACGGCGAACTACGACTGCTCGCTCGTGTGGCCGTTCACGCGGCTCGACGCAGAGGGCAACCCGCTGGAAGGCCTCGTCACGCTCGCGAGCCTGCAGCAGGCGATCGCCGGCGGCGGGCTGCAGCTCCGGTTCGGCGCGACCGCGGACCTTCCGGGCTCGCCCGCCGGCGTCGCGATCAACGGGTACGTGCGCTACGACGGCTCCGCCGGCATCGACCTCTGGGGGGACATCGTCTATCTGCCGGCCGTCGTCGCCGATGAGCCGTGGAACATCTCGCACGGCGTCATGCAGCAGCAGGACGGCAACCTCCCGTTCGCCGATCGTCGGTGGGAGATGGTCGCGCTTCGCTACCTCCCCGAGGACGCCGCCGGCATGGCCGGCCAGGCTCTCGCGCAGCAGTGCACGGGCCTGACCTTCACCGTCGGCAAGAACACGTTCATGTCCGGCATGACGAACCTCGACGCCTCGACGCGGATGGCGCTCTTCTACGGCAGCTCGCCGTACGGCGGCGCGGTCACCGACAACGCAGCGCTCGACCTGCCGCTCTGGGGCGGCGGTGCGAACCAGAACCCCGGGCAGCCGCTCGCGCTGCTCGTGCTGCCGTTCGCTCCGCGCGAGCTCGCGGCCGCCGGCACGCTCTCGGTGCTCGCCTCGACGCGCACGCCCACGTTCTGGCGCTGGCTCGCGCGCACGGTGAAGTGCCCGGATGGTCCGTTCGTCGCGGCGCGCGCCGCGGCGATCTACCGCGCGGCGCAGTGCGGCCCGTGCGGCGGCATCTTCGGCACCGACCCGCGCGGACAGAAGACGGGGAAGATGAGCATCAACCGACCGCTCATCATGCAGCCGTCGAAGTTCATGCAGCGGCGCGCGTAGGTGCGCCGTGGAAGGCCGGCTCGACGTCCCGATTCTGCTGCTGCTCGTCATCGTCGCGCTCGTCGTGGCGTGGACGGCGGCGACGCTGTACGCGTTCTATCGGGACGCTGAGCCGCTGCTCAACTCGCCGGCGGCGCGCACGTTCTCGGGGGTCGGCACGTGACCTGGCAGGGCGTCGTCATCGTCGTGCTGCTCGTCGTCGTCGTCGCGCTCGCGGTCGGAGTCGTCCACTACGACCTCGCGACGCTGCCCTTCGGGCGAACGAAGTTCATCCCGGCCTTTCGGTTGGGCAGCTGTGACGCGCGCGTGCAGGAAGCGGCGCGGAACAGCGCAGAGGCCTATCAACAGATCCTCGACGCACGCGCAGCGGGCCCCGGCCCGCTCGCGGGCGTGCTCCGGAGGCCGTGATGGACCGTCGCGTGCTCATCGTCATCGTCGTCGTCGTGCTCGTCGTCGTGCTCGCCGTCGCGTTCCCCTACTTCGCGAACGCGTACACGCGCAGCTCCGCGCTCTCTCGGTGCGCCGAGCTCGAGGCGCAGCTAGCGACGCTGCGAACGCAGGGCGGTGACGCAAACACGGCGAACCAACTGCAGATTCAGCTGGAGCAGTGCTACGGCCGCGCGAAGGACGCAGGCGCGACGCTCGACCTCGGCGCGGTGCTCGTGCGCGACTGCGCGACGGCCGCGCGGCAGATGCAGCTGGAGTTCACGCACTACCGCTCGACGGAGTACTCGGACTCGCTGAAGAGGAACAACACACGGAGCACCATCCTCCGGCTCTGCGAGGACGCGGCCGCGTGCTTCAACCGCTCGGTCGAGCGCGCGGAGTCGTCGGGCGCGCTGCGCGAGATCAAGCAGATCGTCGTGAGCGCCATCGCCGACACGATTGCGCGCCGGCAGTGCTACCAGAACGACGAGCCCGGCTGCGGCCGCTTCGCGCTCTCCGAGGACCACGGCAACGACAAGGCCGCGCAGGAGACCGCGCGGTGCGTGCAGCCGCTAGAGCGCGTCGTCGAGAGCATCAACGCGAAGATCGCGCGGCTCGACGCAGCAGCGGCCGCGACGCAGACGACGACGGCCGCGCTCACCGCGGGGCCCGGGGTATTCTTGGCCTGAGGAGGCGAGGCATGGACGGCTGGAAAGTCACCGCGATCGTGCTCATCGTCATCTTCGTCGTCGTGCCGTTGCTCTTCCTCGTCGTGGGCGGCGTCGTCGTCGGCACGGCCGCCGGCGTCGCGTCGCGGCGCATCGCTGACGGCACGGACGGAGGCATGTCGTGAACGGGCAGCAGTCGTGGACGACGGTCGTCATCGTGCTCGTCGTCGTGCTCGCGCTCGTCTTCGCGTACCTGCAGTACCAGGAGCAGCAGCGACTCGCGCGGCAGCGCACGCTCGGCGGCGGCATCGGGCAGCTCGGCGCTGGCATCGGTGAGATCGTCGATTCGGTCTATTCGCCGGGGGGTTGAACGTGAAGGGCTGGCAAGTCGTCGTTCTCGTGCTGCTCGTCGTCGTCGGGATCGGCGTCGTCGTGTTCTTCGCCACGCGGCGCAGCTCCGACACGTCGGCGGCCGACGAGACGGACGGCACGATGGGCAACAGCACGGCCGACACGGTCGAAGGCGTCGGGAACCTCGCCACGGGCGTCGCGGCGGGCATCGCGAGGCTCGCGACGTGAAAGCGGCCGTCCTCGTCGTGCTCGTCGTCGCGATCGTCGCGGTGCTCTTCTACGTCGCGCGCTCGAAGGCGGAAGCGCTGCCATCGATGCCGGACACGCCGACGCCGGCGCCGATGCCGGAACCGACGCTGAGCGCGCGGCCGGCGACGATGCCGGTGACGACGTTCGTGCTGCAGCGCACCGCCGAAGAGGAGTGGCGCGCGCGCGTGATGCTGGCCGCGCAGGACTTCGCGCGCGCGGCCGACGCCTATTCGTCGCGGCGCGCGGCCGCGGTCGCTGCAGCTCTCTCGCCGTCGCGCACCGCGCTCGCCGACGTGGACAAGGCGCGGCGCGTCGCGTTCGCAGCGCAGGCCATCGCCGCGGCCGCGCCGATGGAGTCGCGCGCGCAGCTCATGTTCCGGCTCGCGTTCGCGACGCGCCCGACCGGCGACGGTACGACCGTGCGCGCGTGGGATGCGCTCGGAGAGGCCGTGCGCGCGCCGATCGACTTCCGGCCCGAGCTGCCCCCGGTCGTTGTGCAGAGCGGCATCGTGCCGCTCGGAGACCTGACGGTGATTTCATGAACGGTCGCAACTTCGTCATCGCGCTCGTCGTCGTGCTCGTCGTCGCCGGCGTGCTGCTCTTCGTCCTCGGCGGGACCGCGCGCGCGGCCGTCCGCGAGATCGCGCGCGCCACCGGCGACGTGCCCGACAACACCGTGCCCACGGAGCCGACCGGATGACAGACCGCAGCCTCGCAACCCTCGCTCTCGTGCTCGTCATCGTCGTCGGGCTCGTGCTCGCCGTGCACATCGTCATCCCGACGCCGCCGGCGCACCGCTGGGACCCGTTCAACCTCGGGACGCCTGACCTGAGGCTCTCGTGACGCGTCGCGCGTGGATCATCACCGGCGTCGTCGTCGCGGTCGTCGTCGTCGTCGTCATCATCGCCGTCGTCGCGTCGTCGCGTCGCAGCCCGAACGCCGGCAGCGCGTTGCGCGTGCGCGTGTCGACGGGCACGCGGCCGCCGGATGCGGTCTTCACCGTCGACAGTGCGGGCCGCTATCCCGGTGAAGAGGGTTGGGTCGACGAAGGCGCGACGGTCGATGCATGAACGCGCCGGCCGTCACCGCCGTCGTGCTGGCGGCCGTCGCGCTCATCGTGATCGGCTTCGTGCTGACGCTCGTCATCCTCTCGAACGCGCCGCCGCGGCGCTGGCGTAACGAGACCGACGCCGGCGCCGGCACCTATCGTGAGGTCGCAGCGTGAGCGGCTACGCGTGGGGCGCGGCGCTCTTCGTCGTCGTGTTCCTCGGGCTCGGGGTCGCGCTCGTGTTTCTCCTCTTCGGCACGCGTGCGAGCACGACGGCCGCGACCGGCGTTCCGGTCACGGTCGGCGGAGTCACCGTGCACGTCGGCGGGTGACGTGGCCGAGCTCGAGGCCATCGCTGCGCACGGTCTGCCGCCCCTCGGGCTCGGCCGCTTCGTCGGCGGAACGATCGACGCATCGCCGCACTTCGCGTTCTACGTCGTCAACGCGTGGCGCAGTGACCGCGACGAGCAAGCGGCGCGCGTGCGTGCTCTCGGCGCGGAGCTGTGGCTCTACGGCGGGCCGGAGCACTGGACGCCGGCGACGTGGCGAGCGTCGCGCGAGCGCATCGCCGGCGAGGTCCGGAGGATGGGTGCGGCCGGCTACATCGCCGATCCGGAGAACGGATGGCCGCAGCTCGCGCGAGCAGAGCGCCGGCGAGAGCTGACGGCGCTCGGAGAAGCGATGCGCGATGACGCGCTCTCGATGCGCGTGGGCGTGTCGTTCTTCCCCGGCATGCCCGACCTCGCGACGCTCGCCGGCGCCGCCGGCGACGGCGTGTTTGCGAACGTGCAGGTGTACGGCCTCCACGCGTTCACCGCGGAAGCGTTCTCGGGATGGGTCGAGCGCGCGCGCGACGCGTTCGGACCGGCGCGCGTGAGCATCGCAATCGCAGGCTGGCCGGCGCGCTCGGAGATGAGCACGCCCGAGGGGTACGCGCGCTACCTCGCGATGGTGCCCGACGCTCCGAGCAACATCGTTTGGAACCTCGGCCCGCTGCCGGCGCATATGCGCGACGCGTTGTCTCGTCGCGAGGTCGGCGGCAACATCGTGGGCACGGCCGCGTGGGGAGCGCTCGCGCTCGTCGGACGGCCTGCCGGCGTGGCCGAGCTCGTGCTGCTCGTGCTCGTCGTCGCGCTCGTCGTCTTCGCAGTGAGGAGGGCCCGTGGCTGACTTGAAGTGGACGCAGCAGATCGAAATGCCGCCGCTCACCGGCAGTGTCGACGTCGGGCAGGTCGGCGTGCCGACGACGCGCGCGGTGCAGCTCCCGGGCGACGTGCTCGTCATCACGACGAACGGCACCGTTGCGGTGCAGGTCACGTACCTCGACGGGCCGCAGACCGCGCGCGTGTGGGTACCGATGGGCACGTGGGCGGCCGCGCTCGCGGGACCGATCTCGTCTATCCTGTTCACCCCTCCGGCTGTGCCGTTCCCAGCGGTGCCGGAGGTCTCTTTCTGGGTTCGCAAGAGCTGCTGACGGAGGAAACGATGGTCACGAGTGCAAACCTCACGAGGGTCTCCGGCGGAGGCTCCATCACGGTCGATCTCGAGCTGATCGCCAACCCCGGCGCCGACGTCGTCGCGATGAGCGCTGCAGAGCTGCTCGTCGCCGGCGTCATGGAGGGCACGAAGGTGACGCAGACCGCACTGCAGCCGGTCTACGTGCAAGAGAGCATCGTCGACGTGCAGGCGATGGCGCGCGCGGCACAAGCGCTGCCGGCGACGAGCAGCCCGAGCACGCTCGGCGGCGCGATCCTCCGCGACCAGATGGCGGCCGCAACCGAGGTCTTCAACGCGGCGGGGCCGACCATCGTCGCGGGGCTGCGCATCACCATTCCCGCTGGTGCCGGAGGCACGTGGCTCTTCGAGATGGCCGGCGTGCTCCAGTCGAGCGACGCGGCGGCCGCCGGATGCTCGGTGCAGCTCGCGAAGAACGGCGTCGGGATCGGCACCGCTCTTCAGTGGGGACCGGCGCAGTTCGTCGGCAACGGTCTGCAGGCGCTCGGCGCGGGCGGCATGGGCCTGCAGCTGGAAGACACGGCGGTGCCGGGCGACTTCTACGAGATGCTGATCGGCGTCATCCCCGGCGGTGTCGGCGGCGACGACATCACGCTGCGCGACGCGACCATCACGGCGTGGCGGAGGACCTGATGACGGCGAAGCAGAAGCCGACCGTCGGCCGCGTCGTGCACTTCTACCCGGACGAGGAGAGCGTGGCGGAGGAGAACCCGACGTGCGCGCACATCACGAGCACGCGCGGCGGAGTCAGCGGGCACGGCGTCTCGCTGACGCTGCTGCCGGCGCCGGGCGCGTTCAACGGTCGGCAGCTGCTCACGTGCGAGGACGTGCCCGAGAGCGACGCACCGGCCGCTGGGCACTGGACCTGGCCCCCTCGGAGCTGAGCATGCCGAACCCCTGGAACATCATCGGCTGGCTCTTGCTGCTCGCCATCGTCGTCGCCGTCGTCGTCGTCGTCTGGCAGGCCACGGAGCGCGCGCAGCTGCAGAACGGCGCCGGCGCCGGCGCGGCTCGCCCCGACGCACCCACGGGCGTTCGGGAGGCCGGAGCGGCCCCGAGCTGAGCCCCGACGGATCCGTCGGCGATCGTGTGGAAAGGGAAACGGCCGCCGACCCTCGGGCAGAGGGTCGAGCGGCCGTTTCGCGCTGAATCAACGTAGCGGAACGCGCAGAACGACGCGCGTTCTCGACGAACGTGGGCATGCGTTCGCTCACGCTACGCAGGGCTACGTAGCCGCCGAATTTGCGTGTGACCTCCGGTCCCGACGTAGGGTCACGCCGCATATGGTCACGCCGGGGCAGCGGCGGTGACGGGGGAGCCTCGGACCCCGGCCCGAATTCTAGAGATCGCCGCGTCGCGAGGTGTCGACGTCGCCGCGGTCACGAGCACGCGCGCGCCCGAGCTCGGGCAGGCGCCGGCGCCGGCGCCGTCGCGCGCGGTGCGCAACGCGAACGATCGCCGGCTCGACGCGCGAGCTGAGCCGACGTCGCGCGTCGTCAACGGCGTCGAGGTCGGCCGGCCGCGTCGCGAGAAGCGGCCGCCGCGATCGATGTTCGCGGAGAGCGTCTACCGACGCGAGCGCATGCGCACCGTTTCAGCGGAGCGCGGCGTGCCGCACTTCGCGCCCGAGGACTACTCGCGCGAGGCGTTCGCGATCGTCGCTCGCACGGAGCGCGGCCCGGCGTCCGCGCGTGACCGTCTCGCGATGCTGCGCCGTGCGAGCGCGCAGCGCGTCCGCTGGGCTGCTCTCGCGTACCTGCCCGACGAGCACGGCGTGATGCGGCCGACGCGCACGTGGGCGCATCCGATGGCTCGCCGCATCGTCGCGTGCTTCGCAGCGATGGAGCACGAGGCGCGGCACACACGCCGGCGCGGCATGCACCTGCTCTTGGAAGGGTTCGCGCGCGGCTCGCTGCGCGCTCTCTTCCGGAACGCGCAGACCGGCGAGCCGGTCTCGCTCTCGACGCTCTACGCAACGTCGTTCGATCGCGAGCGCACCGGCCCGTGGCACTGCGGCGCCGTCGTCGCGCTCCATCGCGCCGGCGCGCTCGTGCGTCACCAGCCGCCGGCGAGCACGGCGCCGGCGCAGTACGTCGGCAAGGGCCGCGACGGCGCACCGCGCGCGCTGAACCAGTACTGGTTCACGGAGCGCGCGTGCACCGACGTCGAGGACGACGCGGCCGAGCCCGCGTTCCTCGACTGGACGCCGGCGCCGGCCGACCGCTCGCCGGCCGAGCCGCGCGGCCCCCCGAGCTGACGGCAGCTCTGCGACCGGCGAACCGCGTACAACGCGAGGGATTCGTGTGTCCGTGGGTGGGTAGGACGTGGCGGGGGTTCAGTGTCGAGGGGGCTGCGGCCCTCGCTCGAAAGCTCTCGCTCCGTCGAGCGCCCCTCTACGCTCGGGCGGCCGCG
>Ga0137451_1000517_pt1 | contig 11866 bp, 9 predicted proteins | sample EasRivERMGT500_2_FD_102336 | JGI IMG/M metagenome (GOLD analysis project Ga0137451, IMG submission 102336) | Soil microbial communities from meander-bound floodplain in the East River, Colorado, USA - East River MetaG ERMGT500_2 | ecosystem: Environmental > Terrestrial > Soil > Floodplain ... | reverse complement strand
CCCCAGACCATGGTGGAACCCCAGACCATGGTGGAACCCCAGACCATGGTGGAACCCCAGACCATGGTCGAGCCCCAGACCATCGTGTTTCCACGCACACGGTTCGAGCCAAAGACGCGGCTATTCGCAAAGACGAGTTGGCTGGGCTCAATCCACTCGTCTGCGATTTCGATCGACTTGGGAATGTCGGAGAACCTTCGGGTCGTGGCGACTGCCACCGCCATCGGGACATTCAGACTGCCCGCGCCCTGCTCGATCAATCCGAAGCCAGTCAGATGCTCGGAGCTGAATTGCAGCGCGAACTTCACCTGCTCCGGACTCAAGTCCGGCTGCGACTGCAGCAGCTGCGCGACGGCACCGGAAACAACCGCACACGCCATGCTCGAACCCGACAACGTCATGTAGGTGCCGCCGTTCGCACCAACCACGCGGCGATCAGGATGGTCCTGCCACAACGTGCTGCCCGCCGACGCGGAGGAGACGATCGCGTTGCCAGGCGCGACGAGATCGGGCTTGATCTCCCACGTTGACGGGTTGTCAGGATCGCCAACCGGACCGCGCGAGCTGTACGAGCACACCGCGTCGTCCGAGCGCGCGATCGTGCCGCGCGTGTTGAGACAGCCAACCGTGAGCGCGGCCGGTGTGTAGCCCGGAGAGATGATGCCGCCGACAACCTGCCGGCCCTGCTCGTCCTTGCCGAGATTGCCTGCCGACGCGATGACATTCACTCCCGCGCGAACGGCGCGGTCAACAGCCTTGGCCATCGGGTCGTCACGGTACCAGCCGCTCGCCGGCCGCCCGAGCGAGATGTTCGCAATCCGGATGTTGTATTCGTCCTTGTGACGCACAACCCAGTCGAGCGCCTGAATGACATCCGACACGTAACCGGAACCGTCTGCTCCCAGCACTCTCAGGCTGATGAGCGACGCGCCCGGCGCCATCCCGACGTACGGTGTGCCTTCACTCGACTGACTGCCGCGGCCCGTTCCCGCGATGATGCCGGCCAGATGTGTCGCGTGACCGTACGCATCGCTGCAGCCGTTGGTGGCCGCCGGCGTGAAGTCGACGCACCGGATCACACGTGACCGCAGATCAGGGTGCGAGTTGTCGATGCCGGAATCGATGACCGCGATCGTGATGCCGCGTCCAACCAGGCCGCCGAACGCTGTGCCGTTGCCCGCCCACAGTTGGTTCGCGCCGGTCGACTGCGTCGTCACCGCGAGGGTGCCGAAAACCTTGCCGTCCTCTTGAATCGAAGGAATCTGAGGATCGTTGGCGACTTGATCGAGCTGCTGGCCGGTACCCGCGATGAGCGCGCCGCCATCGAACCGCTCGACAACCTTGACGCCGTAAGTCGCGGCCAGCCGGTCAATCTCGGACTGCGGACCATCGACGATCACCTGGAAGGTCTTCCAGACATCCGTCCTTACCCGCTCGGACAGCGTACGGTCGAGCCGCGCTCGATGCTGGGCGGACACGGGCACGGCCACGGCGAGGAGCACCGCCAAAACGCCGATAGAACAGGTAAGAGAGCGGGAAAAGGTCGGAGGAATCGGACGACGAATCATCAGGCACCCTGGGAGCTAGGCGACGGGACGGCGAACACCCAAATTCGTTCGAATTACAGGCATGTACCGTACCAATTCGACACTCAAATTGACCCTCGAAATGCCTGCTAATTCTTGCGTTTTCACGGTTTGTCGGCGCTGAACCCCATGGAACGACACTCTCGCGATTACGAAATCGTCAGCGCAACATCAGTACTGGCATTAGGGCTGGTTAGACCACCTTCGACTTCTGTCGCCGACGGCCGAGAAGTGTATGAAACGCCGCAGCGGTGCTCAGGATTGTCAGACAAGGAGCGACGCAGTTGAAGCTGAATCGAGTGCTGTTGTTGACGGCTATCGTGGCCGTCGCCGGGGCCTTGACTTGGAACCTGCTGAAAAGGAACGACTTTGGAGGGTCAGCTCAGATTCACGGCGGCCAGATTACGGCGACCTATCGCTCCGAACCTAAATCATTCAATCGCCTCGTCTCGGCGCGGGCGGCCGAAGAATTAGTGAGCAGGCTGACTGAAGGGCGACTTGTTCGCGTCAATCGGCTGACAGAAGAGATCCAACCGTGGCTGGCTCGGGAGTGGACCACATCCTCAGATGGCCTCGTCTGCACGCTGAAGCTGCGGCAGGGCGTCTTGTTCTCGGACGGCGCGCCGTTCACGTCGGCAGACGTGCTCTTTACCTTCCAGGCACTCTACGACCCAGTGGTTGCCAGCCCGCTGGCTTCTGCGCTCCTTATTGGAGGGAAGCCGCTTGCTGTCCGAGCGGTGGATGACCACACAGTGGTCCTGACCTTTCCGGGGCCCTACGGCTCTGGCCTGTCCATCCTCGATAGCCTGCCGATCCTGCCAAGGCACAAGCTCGAAGCCGCGTTCAAGTCCGGCAGCTTTCGCGACGCGTGGAGTATGACGACTCCGCCCGCTGACATCGTCGGGCTCGGGCCGTTCGCGTTGCAGGAGTACGTCCCCGGACAGCGACTCGTCTTTGGACGGAACACGCACTACTGGCGCCGTGATGATCGCGGCGCCGCACTGCCGTACCTGGATCGCATTGAGCTGCAGATCGTTCCAGAACAGAACGCCGAGTTACTGCGGCTGCAATCCGGTGATGCGGACCTCACTACGACCGAGATCCGGCCTGAAGACATCGCGACGCTTCAACCGCTCGTCGAGCAGCAGCGGCTGCAGCTGGTCACGGCCGGCGTGAGCGCGACGCCGGATGGCCTCTGGTTCAATCTCACGTCGGGAGCGGCGTCGGTGGCCGGCCGGTCCTGGTTGCAACGCGTCGAGCTTCGCCGTGCGGTGTCGCTCGCCATCGATCGAACGGCGATTGTGAACACGGTGTTCCTCGGTGCGGCCGAACCAGTCTGGACGTCAGTGACATCGAGCCACGGGGAGTGGTACCTCGCCGATCTGCCGCGGCCGGCTCGCGACGTCGCGCAAGCGAAGTCGCTCCTTGCATCGATCGGCCTGACGGATCGCGACGGCAACGGCCTCCTCGAGGACGCGACAGGTAAACCCGCGCGGTTTTCCATCGTCACGCAGAAGGGGCACACGATCCGGGAACGAACGGTCACGATGATTCAGGCGCAACTGAAACAGGTGGGCTTGACGGTGGATACGATCGCTGTCGATCCCGGCGCGCTGTTCAAGAGCTACACGGAACGGTCGTATGACGCGATGTACTTCGTCGCGCCGGCCGATTCGACCGACCCATCACGAAACCAGGACTTCTGGCTGAGCTCCGGCTCCTTTCATTACTGGAATGCCGAGCAGAAAACGCCAGCGACTGCCTGGGAAAAGACCGTTGACGATCTGATGCGCCAGCAGTCGACGACGATCGATCAGGCGGAGCGGCGGCGTCTCTTTGCCGAAGCCCAACGCACAATGGCCGCCGAGACGCCGCTCATCTGCATCGCGGCCCCGAGGGTCATCGTCGCGATGAGCGCGCGTCTGCGCGGCGCGACGCCGACCGTGCTACAGCCGCTTGTCTTGTGGAACGCGGACACGTTGTCCGTGACATCGGCGCTCGCCGCGTCGCGACGCTGATGTCGGCTGAGCTTGCGGCGTTTGCTGCGCGGCGGCTCTTCGGAGCATTGACGCTGATTGTGGTCGTGTCTGCCGGTGCGCTGCTGCTCGTGCGTCTTGCGCCGGGAGATGCCACCACGGACCTGGCACTCGCCCACGTCGATGCCGCGACACTCGCGGCCGCGCGCGCGGAACTGGGTCTCGACCAACCAGTGACGACGCAGCTCGGCCGGTGGCTGCGCGGCCTCGCACACCTCGACCTTGGTCGTTCGTCGACGTTCGGCCGTCCGGTCGCCGACCTCGTCGGAGAACGCGCGCTCAATACAGCCGCGCTCGCGGCGGCGGCGCTCGTCTGTGCGCTCGCGATTGGCTTGCCACTCGGCATCATGACGGGCGCGCGGCCGCGAGGTGCACTCGCCACCGTCGTCGCGCCCGTATCTATTGCTTTTGTTTCCTGTCCACCCATCATTGGCGCGCTTGGTCTGATGCTGCTGGCCGTGCAGACCGGCTGGCTGTCCATCGCGCCCGGCGCGTTGTTCCTGCCGATGCTGGCGCTGGCATTGCCGCTCGCGGCGATGCTCGAGCGCGTTCAATCGCAGGCGACTGCAGACGTCGTGACGGCACCGGGATGGGGTGCGATTGCCGCCCGCGGATTGCCCACGAGTCACATTCTCTGGATCCACGCGTCGCGGCAGGCTGCCCGTCCTGTTCTCGGTTTGTTTGGCGTGATCCTCGGCAGTCTCTTCAGCGGTTCTCTCGCCGTGGAGTGGGTCACGTCCTGGCCCGGGCTCGGACGACTCATGTACGACGCCATCGTCAGCCGTGACGCATTTCTCGTTGCGGGATGCGCACTGACGGGTGCGGTGCTGATCGCGATCGGCAATCTGATCGCCGATGTCTTGCGTGGCCTGGCAGACCCGCGCGTGAGGACAGTGTGACGGCGGTGTTGCTTGCGCGATCGCTTCGGCAGCGCGTCGGCATCGCGTTGCTCGCCGGCGTCGTCTTGCTGACGCTCGCTGCTCCCATGCTCGAGCTCAATCCGCCGGACGCACAGTTCGCCGATCGCGCGTACGCACCGCCGACACGTCTTCATGTCCGCGATGCAACCGGATTCCATTGGCCGTTCATCTACCGCCGGCAGCTGGACGACCGCCTCATGCGTTCGTATCGCGACGATCTCAGCCGGCGGGTCACGTTGGATTGGTGGACCGGCGGCCATCTCTGGTCGGTTGACGGCGCTGATGGACCATTGCTGCTTCTGGGCGCTGACTCACTCGGCCGTGACGTCTTTGCCCGGCTCGTCCAGGGCGCGCGGATTTCGCTCGGAGTTGTGCTCATCGGCGCCACGGGCGCGTTGTTACTGGGGGCCGTGATCGGTGGTCTCGCCGGAAGTGTCGGTGGACGCCTCGACACCATACTGATGTGGCTGACCGATCTCGTGCTTGTCCTGCCCGGCGCGTACCTCGTGCTCGCGCTCCGCGGTGTATTGCCGCTGAAACTGTCCACGCCGACCGTGTTCTGGCTGATGGGCACGCTGTTCGCCGTCTCGGCGTGGCCGACGGTGGCTCGTGGTGTTCGTGCGATCGTCGCCACCGAACGATCGCGCGATTACGCCGAAGCGGCTCGCGCGATGGGCGCCGGCCGCATGCGGCAGATGCGACATCTGCTCCCGGCGGCCGGTGGCTTTCTGATCGTGCAGGCGGTCTTGCTGCTGCCAGCGCTGCTCGTTGCCGAAGCGACCATTTCGGTGCTTGGCCTCGGCTTCCCAGGCCCGACAGCGAGTTGGGGAAACATGCTGCAGGAGGCTACGAACGTCAGCGCGTTGGCGCGATCTCCGTGGCTTCTTGCGCCGGCATTGGCGATGTTCCTGGTTGCGCTAGGCGTGCACCTCGCCGCCGGTCATCGCGCTGGACCGCTGGCTTCCAGCCGCTGAAACGACGGCGCGTCAACCTGGCCGGTCGTTGACAGTCCCGGTCGCGACCGATAGCCTCGACGCATGACAGTGCGTTCCCTCCGCGGCATCCTGCCGCCAATTCCAACAACTTTCGATGCGTCAGGCCAGGTCGATCGCGCCGGCATCGCGGACAACGTCCGGCGCTGGGCGTCCACCGGTCTGTCGGGCGTCCTCGCGCTTGGCTCGAACGGCGAGGCCTCGCTGCTCGACGAGGACGAATCCGACGTCGTGTTGAACGTCGTGCGTGAAGCGCTGCCGTCCGGCCGCGTGCTGCTGGCGGGCGTTGGCCGGGAATCCACGCGCGCCACCGTCGCTGCGGCGAAACGTGCCGCGCGTTGCGGCGCCGATGCGGTGCTCGTGCGTCCGCCATCGGCATTCAAGGCGCAGATGACGCCCGACGCGCTCGTCGCGCACTTCACGGCGGTCGCCGACGCCTCGGCGGTGCCCATCCTCTTATACAACCTGCCTGGCCCGACCGGCATCACGCTCACCTTGCCCATCGTCGCCCGCCTTGCCGAGCATCCGAACGTCATCGGCATGAAGGAGACCAGTCCGGAGCTCGAGCGGCTCGGACAGTTCGTGGCGCTTCGCCCCGAATCATTTTTTGTGCTGTGCGGTTGGGCACCAGTCGTCTATCCGGCGCTCGTGAGTGGAGCGGCAGGTGCGATCCTTGCAGTAGCGAACGTCGTGCCCGACATCTGTGTCTCGCTCTACGAACACGTGGCAGCGGGACGGCACAACGCGGCGCTCTCTTTACAGCGCGATCTCACGCCGCTCGCCCAGCTCGTGACGAGCGTGCACGGCATCGCCGGGCTCAAGGTCGCCCTGGACGTGGCCGGCTACCACGGCGGCGCGGTTCGTCCGCCGTTGCTTCCGGTTCCAGCGAAGGTCCGCGAGGAGATCGCTGCCGCGCTGGCCCTGTTGAACGAGCGCTCAGGCACGAGCGCCGCGGCGGGGCGATAATCTGTGGCGATGCTTCCAACGACAGAACGCCTTCTTCTCGGCCCCGGTCCGTCGCCCATCTCCGCTCGCGTTCTTGCGGCGCTCAGCACACCTCAACGGTCACATCTCGATCCGGAACTGGTGGCGTTGCTCGATGACATCCGCACGCGCCTGGCCCGTGTCTTTCGCGCTCCCGATGGCGCGTTGACGCTCGCGACATCAGGGACCGGCACGTCGGCCATGGAAGCCGTCGTCGCCAATCTCACGGCGCCCGGCAAACGAGCGCTCGCGATTGTCACCGGCTATTTTGGTGACCGTCTCGCGCAGATGCTGACGCGTTACGGCGCGGAGGTCACACGGCTCGACGTGGAATGGGGACGCGCCGTCGACGTCGAAGCGGTCAAGCGTGCGCTCGACAGCGCTCGTTTCGATCTCGTGGCCGTCGTCCACGCCGAGACTTCAACCGGTGTCGAGAACCCGGTGTCGCGCATTGCCGCACTCGCGCGCGAGCACGACGCGCTGACGATCGTCGATGCCGTGACATCGCTCGGAGCGATGCCGCTCGACATCGCGGCGTGGCAGATCGACGCGTGCTACTCCTGCTCGCAGAAAGGGCTCGGGGCTCCCTCGGGTCTGTCGCCGCTCGTGTTTGCGCCGCGGGCCCTCGAGCGCCGCGTGCCGTGCCGCAGTTTCTATCTCGACGTCTCGCTCCTCGAAGACTATTGGGTCCGCCGCAAATATCACCACACGATTTCCGCGCCTCTGGTGTACGCGCTGGCCACAGCGCTCGCCGAGGTCGAGGAAGAAGGACTGGACGCGCGATGGAAGCGCCACGAGCAGACGCATCGCGCCCTGGTGGCCGCGCTCGACCGCACGGCAATGTCCCTCTTGCCGCCGGCCGGTGAACGGTTGTGGAGTCTGAACGCGGTTCGTATCCCCGACGGCGTCGACGACGCCGCCACGCGCCGCCATCTGCTCGACCGATGCGGAATCGAGATTGGTGCCGGCCTTGGGCCGCTTGCCGGCAAGATTTGGCGCATCGGGTTGATGGGGTCGGGATCGACGGTCGCCAACGTGGAGCGTGTCACTGCTGCGCTGGCTGAGGCCGTCGGACAGGCGGCCATGGGATGAGTCATGAAAAGGGTGTTGCAGTTCGCCATTCTCGCCATCGCCGCGGCTTGCGCGACCAATCCGGCGACCGGCAAGAAGCAATTGATGCTGATGTCCGAGGGCCAGGAAATTCAGCTCGGTAAGGAATCCGATCAGCAGGTCCGCGCGGAAATGGGCGTCTACAACGACGCCGAACTTCAGAAGTACATCGCATCTGTGGGCGCACGCCTCTCGAAGGCGGCGCATCGGCCCAATCTGCCCTGGACGTACACCGTCGTCGACGCGTCGGCGGTCAATGCGTTCGCGCTGCCGGGTGGATTCATCTACCTCACGCGCGGCATCATGCCGTTCCTTCGCGATGAGGCCGAGCTTGCGGCCGTGCTCGGCCATGAGACCGGCCATGTGGACGCGCGGCATTCGGCGTCGCAGTATTCGACACAGACGGCGCTCGGCGGTGCGCTCGCGATCGGCAGCGTGTTCTCTTCAAGAGTCGGCGCGGTGGCCGGTCCGGCCAGCCAGGCCCTCCAGCTCGCGTTCCTGAAGAACAGCCGCGACGACGAGTTGGAAGCGGATCGACTCGGCGTCGGGTACGCGTCGACGAACGGCTGGACGCCCGAGGGCATGCCCGGATTGCTCGGCACCCTCGGCCGGCTCGATCAGGCCAGCGGTTCGAGCCGCGGCATTCCGAACTGGGCACTCACGCATCCTCCGGCCGCTGACCGCGTCGCGAAAGTGCAGGAGATTGTCGCCGCGGCCAAGGCCAACGGCGGCACCGCCACGAACCGGCCCGAGTTCGAACGGCATCTCGAGAACATGGTCTATGGCGACAGCCGCGAGCAGGGGATGGTGCGCGAAAACAACGAATTCGTGCATCCAATCATGAAGTTTTCCGTGCGCTTTCCCGAGGGCTGGGAAGTCGCCAACGGCGCTCAGCAGGTGGCCGCTCAGCCCAAGTCGGATGTCCCGCTGGCAATGGTGTTGCAGCTGGCAGATGGCGCGAGTGCAAATCCGTCACAAAGTGCACGGGACGGCATGGCGAAATCCGGATTTACCGAGGTCGAAGGCGGGGACAAGTCGATTAACGGACTGCAGGCCTACGTCGGCACTTATCAGGGAAAGATGGAGAATACGCCGGTCGGGCTGCGCGTGGCGTTCATCAAGCACGGCCAGGCGGCGAACAAGTTCTTCATGCTGGTCGGGATTGCGGCCGCCGATCAGTTTGCCGGCGCGAAGGGACAGTTCGATAATTCGATCGGCACGTTCAAGCCGATCAGCGACGCGGAGGCCGATCGCATTCAGCCGTACCGCATCAAGTTCTACAGCGTCCGGGCAGGGGACACGTGGGAAAAGATCACACAAGACCAGTCCAAGGGTCGAGTGTCGGCATCGACGCTGGCCATCATGAACGGCTCGGCGCCGGAAACGGCGCCTCGTGCAGGAGAACGTGTGCGCGTAGTCGCAGGCGGTTAGCTGCGTGAAGTGGCCCGGCTGGCGCACGGTGGGGACGATCCTCCACGGCGCTGGTGCCGTCGTGTTTGGCGTCGTCGCCTACATGTGGCTGACGCTGCCGGACGTCCGGCCGCTTGCGACCTCGGACCCGAAGTCGACGGCGTTCATGCGCCTGCGTGCGGCCGAGGCCAGGCGTGACGGACGAAAGCTGCGCTTCGTTCAGCACTGGGTCAACTACGAGCAGATCTCGCCATCGCTCATTCGCGCAGTCCGCCTGGCCGAGGACGCCGCGTTCTTTCAGCACGAAGGGCTCGACTACGACGAGCTCCGCTCGGCATTCGAAACCAACTGGACGCGCTTCGAGCTCACTCGGGGCGCGTCCACCATCACGCAGCAGCTGGCGAAGAATCTTTACCTGTCGCCGTCACGCAACCCCTGTCGCAAGATCGCCGAGATCTTCATCGCGCGGCGCCTCGAAGCCGAGCTGCCGAAGCGTCGCATCTTCGAGCTGTATCTGAATCTGATCGAGTGGGGTGACGGCGTGTGGGGCGCGGAGGCGGCGGCCAGAACGTACTTTGGAACGTCGGCCGGCCGCTTGAACGCTGAGCAGTCCGCGCTGCTCGCGGGGGCGATCATCAATCCGCGCGTCTACAGCCCCGCGCGGCCGAACTCGCGGCTTCTTCGCCGGCAACAGATCATTCTTCGTCGAATGAACAGCACTCCGGACGGCACGCGGTCAGAACACCCGCCGGATGCCCACCAGCTTGGTGCTCCAGTACGTCGTGTCGAAGTGCTCGACGCGGACCGAGCCGCCGGCGCCTGGCGCGTGCACGAACTCGCCGGGATTCGCGGCACCGAGCGCGATCCCGACGTGCGTCGGGCCTTTCGCGGTTGTCGAGAAGAAGAGCAAGTCACCGGCCTTCACGTCAGCCGTCTTAACTTTCTTCCCGACGGAGTATTGCTCCGCAACAGTGCGGGGCAGCTCGACCTGATATTGCTCGAACACGAACCTCACGAAACCACTGCAATCGAATCCTGACGCCGGCGAATCGCCGCCGAGGCGATAGCGGGTGCCCTGAAACTTCAGCGCGGTCTTCAGCAGCGCATCGGCCTTGCGGGCGGCGGAGCCGGCCGGGGCGGCGCCGTCTGACGTTGCCACTGTGTCCGTTCCGACGGGGGGTATCAGGACGGGCGAGACCGCTGCAGGAGGCATCGCCTCCGACGTCGTGAGGGGTGGCGGCGCCGTGGTTGTGGATGTGACGCCAGTGGCTGACGTCGCGGGATCAGCCGTCGCCCGTGCGGAAAAAGGATCGGGTGCGCCTGGAAATGGCTGCGGCCGTACGCCGCTCGTCGCGCACGCGGCGGTCGTCATCGTGACGAAGGCAATACTCAAAAGCGAGACTTTGCCGGACACGCGCACCATCCTCTGTGGATATCGGCCGAACGCCCGCGGTGCGCCAGAGGTCAACTTCCTGGCTTAACTCGCTGACATTACTGGCGTTACGTTCGCGACGTCGCTTGACAACCCGGAAATGATCCAGCAAAAATGGCTCCAATTCGCCATGGAACACACGTTGCTGCTGAACGCGACGTACGAACCGCTCAGGGTCGTGCACTGGCAGAAGGCGATCACGCTCTGGTGTCAGGGCAAGGTCGAGATTGTCGCGCACTACGACCGTGAAGTGCGGTCGGTATCGTTCAGCATCAAGTTGCCATCCGTGATTCGTCTGCTGCGCCGGATTCGCATCCGGCGGACGGCGGAGTACGTTCCTTTTTCGCGGGCGAACATCTACGCACGCGACAATCACGCCTGTCAGTACTGTGGCGATCCGTTTCCGACTGCCGAGCTGACCTTCGATCACGTGGTCCCGGTCGCGCAGGGCGGACGAAAAGACTGGGAAAACATCGTCACGTGCTGCATCAACTGCAATCGCCGTAAGGGCGGCAGAACTCCCGAGCAGGCCGGGATGCGGCTCATTCGGCACCCACGCCGGCCCGATCGCGCGCCGGCGATCCGCATCACGTTCGGATTGCGCAACGCTCCCGAGAGCTGGCGCGACTACGTCTATTGGAACGTCGAACTCGACGAGTGACACCGCCTTCAGTTGTTTCCGCCGTTCGGCCGCGGTGGGCGATTCCCGGCGGCCGGATCGCCATCCAGGGCATACAGCTTCCGGTGCCGGTTGACGGCCCGCCGCATGTCCTCGTCGGCACGCACGACGCGCGGGTCGTGGCTGCGTCCTCGTCCGCCATCAAGCTGGTGGTTCCTGTAGAGGCCGAAGGCGGGACGATGCCCGTGCGCATCGACGAGCTGCCGGGAGAGACGGCCTATCTGGAAGTCGCGACCGTGTTCGCCACGGGCGTGCACCAGGTCGACAGCCCGGTGTTCGATGCGAGCGGCCGGCTGTGCGTGACCCAGAGCGGTGGCCGCGATACCAAAGTGCCGGTGCCGCTCTATCGCGTCAGCCACGAGGGCATTCGCGAGCCGCTGGCTGTCGAGATCGCCAATCCCACGTCGATGGTGCTCGGCCCGGACCGCGCGATGTACGTGTCGAGCCGCTTCGAGGGTCAGGTCTATCGCCTCGGTGACCACGATCGCGCCGAGGTCTATGCGAGCGAGCTCGGTGTGGCGACGGGCCTCGCGTTCGCGCCCGACGGCACGCTCTTCGTGGGCGACCGGTCTGGATCGATTCTCGCGGTGCTGCCGGACAAACGCGTCGAGATCTTCGCGACACTGCCGGCGAGCGTCGCCGCATTTCATCTCGCGTTCGGACCCGATGGATGTCTGTACGTCGCGGCGCCCACGTTCGCAACGCACGATCCTGTCT
>Ga0137451_1000516_pt1 | contig 11868 bp, 7 predicted proteins | sample EasRivERMGT500_2_FD_102336 | JGI IMG/M metagenome (GOLD analysis project Ga0137451, IMG submission 102336) | Soil microbial communities from meander-bound floodplain in the East River, Colorado, USA - East River MetaG ERMGT500_2 | ecosystem: Environmental > Terrestrial > Soil > Floodplain ... | reverse complement strand
CGTGTCGGCCGTGCTCGAGACGCCGGCCTGAATCCCTGCGATACTTCCTACGTGGGTCCGGTACTGACGCTCTCCGGTCCCGGTTTCGAGTATCACTACCCCACCGGTGGATACTGCCCCTGCCCGTCCGCCGAGGTGCCGGTCGACGTCGCGCAGAACCAGGCCGTCACATTCCACTGGTCCGCGGACGCCAGCGGGAGCTGCACCAGCATCCACCGGTATCGCTGGGCGCTCGACATCGCGGATGTGGAGGACGAGACGCCGCGGATCGACGAAGCCACCGACCTCGCGCACTGGAGTGCCTGGTCGCTCACGACCTCGGCGACGGTCGGTCCGTTCTCGATCGGGCCGAACCACCGCTTCTATGTCGACGCGGAGGACGGCATCGGATTCCGGAGCCTCGGCATCCTTCGGATCACCGTCGTCGAAGCCTTGAATCGTCCTCCCGACGTCCAATCGGCCACAGCGGAGCTGACCGCCCCCGGACCACCCAATGGCCGTTTCTCACCGGTCCGGATCGGGGGCGTGACGGATCCCGACGGCGACCCGGTCACCATCACGGCGACGGGCGTCACGCAGGACGAGTTGGTGATTGGACGCGGCGAGCACCCCACGTGCCCGGACGCAACCCTCAGCGATGGTGCCGCCTCGGTTCGCAGGGAGCGCTCCGGAACGGGCAACGGGCGCGTCTACACGATCGCGTTCACGGCCGCGGACGGCAGGGGCGGCGTGAGTCACGGAACCGCGGACGTCTGCATCCCGCACGGCCTCTCGCCGGGCGGCGCCTGCGTCCGGGACCCGCTGGTGGTGAATTCGCTGGCACCGTGCGATACGGCGGTGGCGGTCCGGCCGTGATCGGGTGAGCAGGGTGCGGCATTCTGCCGCAGTTGGACGAAGCGCTGGCAACGGTCTTGGACACAGCCCGTTAGGCTCGACATCCATGCCCTCTCCCTGGAAGGTGCGGTGAAACGCAGCACTGGCCGCGCGCGCTCGATCGCCGGACGCGCTCCCGCGGGAAGGCCGCAATCGTCTGCGTTCAAAGGTATTGCGCGGATCGCCGTGATTTCCGCGCATTGAGGCACAGCAGGTGCTGGGGGATGTGCGGTTCAGCCCGTGTCACGCGCACAACGCGCGACACGGGCTGGATCGCATTCGATGCGAAGGCGGCGCCGTTCACGCAACGGATCCTTCTCGCGGGCCCACCGGGTCCGAGAGGAGGCTGGTCGCGCGCTCTATAGGACATGCCGGGGGCGGACTCGGCACAACGCGGAGAGGGCAGAGCATGGCATCGTTGACGAGATTCGCGTACGCGGGCCGGGGCCGTGGCTCCAGCTCCCGGCTGACCGGAGCGATTCTGGCCACGGTGGCCGGCATCTTCATCGCCGCCCCGGTGCTGGCCAGTATCAATACGCCCACGGATTGCCTGCCGCCCCGCGGGGGCCCGCCCTACAACGCCCCTCCCTACGACGGGAAGTACAGGACGGCGGAGCAGGTCCATGCCGACTTCCCGGGGCTGGTGGTCGATCAGGTGGAGCACACGATCTACCAGCGGGTGCCCGGTGGAGTGGGTGGCACTCCCTGCACCAATCCTCCTACCGTGCTCAATGTTCCGGACATCGAGAGCTTCAGCTCCGACGTGAGCGGTCGGTACAGCCTTCTGAACGGGCCGCCCACCCCGTTTCTGGCGCCCGCGCCGTGTCAGGTGAAAGTCACCCTCTCTCAGGTCGACGGCGACACCCGTACCTTCCAGACGGAGATGCTGTCCCTGGACCTCAGCGGCGGCACGCTGCCCGCCGGCGTGAAGATCCGGGAGAGCCCGACGCTTGCGTCCACGGGTCAGACCAAGATCAGCGCATTCCCCAAGGGCGGATTCCTCATCGACAGCTTCTTCGACATCTTCGTGGAGGTCAGCCTGGACGGAGGGCAGACCTGGACGCCCGAGACGAATGGCCCGACACATGTCGAGCTCACGGAACCGGCCCCGGCCGTGCCGGGCGTCTCATTCCCGTGGATCGCATTGCTCGTCCTGTCGCTGATCGGAACCGGCCTCTGGGTGATCCGCGCGGGGAGATCGCCGGCGCGGGCCTGAGTCTTCGCGCGCTCGCGTTGCCGTTGCGAGTGGTAGGGCGTCCCGGGAGAGCGTTGGCCTACGGGGAAGCCGGAGGCTGGGCCATGCCGTCCGCGAGGCTGCGGTCGAGCAGCATGATCTCGATGCGGCGGTTCTTCTGGCGGCCCGCCGGAGTCTGGTTCGGCGCTACCGGCTGGTACGAGCCGCGGCCTGCGGCGATCATGCGCTCGGGCGCGATGGCGCACTCGTCCTGGAGGAAGCGCACGACGGTGGTGGCGCGTGCGACCGACAGCTCCCAGTTGGTCGCGAATACTGTCTGAGCAAGCGTCGTGAGCGGCACGTTATCGGTGTGCCCCACCACGCGGATGACCTTGTCCGGATAGAGCGCGAGCGCCTCGCCCACCTTTTTGAGGACGATCATCCCGGTCTCCTTGATCTCCGCGCTGCCCGAGTCGAAGAAGATCTTGTCGGCCACGTCCACGGTCAGCATGTTGCGGTACTGCTTGATCTGGAGATGGCCCTTGTCGACCTCCTGCGCGAGCTGGTTCACGAGGGCGTCGTAGTGCGAGAGGGCATCGGCCTGCGCCTTGCGCAGCGAATCACGCTCGCCCGCGATCGCGTCGCGCTCTCCGACAATCGAGTCCCGCTGTCGGCGGAAGGCATCGCCCTCGCTGACCAGTGAGTCCCGCTTGCTCGCCAGCGTATCGGCTTCGTACCGGAGCCGGGCGAGATCGCCTTCGAGCCTCGCCATCTCGCGGGTGAACCCTGCGTTCCGGGCCTGGACCTGGTCGCGCTCGGCTACCAGCTTGCGGTACCGGGAATCCATGAAGTACCAGACCGCTCCCGCCACCAGCACGATCAACGCGGTCAAGCCGATCGCCGTGAGGGCCTTCTTCATGGGTCTCTCCCCGGGAACGATGGATCGGAGCCGATGCCCCGGGCGCCACTCGTGCCTGGCGCACGGGTGCCGCCACTCCGATGGAATCGGCCGCCGCAGGGCCGGGATTCACCGGGAAGTTCGCCGTGCGTCGATCCGCGCGGCGGCGCACGGACGTGCGCGACGGGGTCGGGTCCGTCGCCCTTCAGTTCAGCCGCTTCCTCCGGTTCCGGACGAAGTCGCGGAACACGTAGGCGCCCACGTTGCCGGGGTCGGTCTCGTAGATGCGCCCGTGGTTCAGGGCGGTCAACCTCCGCACGAAGTCCAGCAGCGGCGCGTCGGTCGCCAGCATGAACGTGGTGATCGTGATGCGCTTGCGGCGGCAGTAGGCGGCCTCCTCCAGCGTCTTGTTCACGATCTTGGGATCGAGCCCGAAGGGGTTCTTGTAGAGCCGGCCCTGCTCGCGGATGGCGGAGGGCTTGCCGTCCGTGATCATGAAGATCTGCTTGTTCACGCCCTTGCGGGTCTCGAGGATGCGGCGCGCGAGCTGGAGCCCGGCGCGGGTGTTGGTGTGGAACGGCCCGGCCTGGATCTTCATGAGTTCGGAGAGCCGCACCTGCGCCGCGTCGTCACCGAACAGCACCACGTCCAGCGTGTCCTTGGGATAGCGGCTCTGGATGAGCTGGGCGAGCGCCAGCGCGATCTTCTTGGCGGGCGTGATGCGGTCCTCGCCGTAGAGGATCATGCTGTGGCTCACGTCCACCATCAGCACGGTGGCGCAGGACGACAGGTGCTCGGTCTCGAACACCTCGAGATCGTCCTCGGTGAGACTGAGCTCGTCGGTCCCGCCGCGCTTGACGGCGTTGCTCACCGAGCCCAGCGGATCGAGGTTGGCAAGATCGTCGCCGAACTGCCAGGCGCGGGTCTCCGAGAGCCGCTCGCCGCCCTTGCCGGCCTGCGGCGTGCGATGGTCGCCGGCCCCGCCCGCCTGGAGCGCGTGGAAGATCTCGTCGAGCGAATCCTGCCGGATGCGCCGCTCGCCCTTGGGCGTGACCTGGAATCCCCGCGGGGTGCGCTCGACCTCGCCCGATTCCTCGAGCAGTTTCTTGAAGTCGGCCATCCCGAACTTCTCGTTGAAGAAGCCGTACTGCTCGCCGAAGTGCTCCATCCAGTGCAGGGCTTCCTCGACGTCGCCCCCGGTCTGGAGCAGCAGGTTGCGGTAGATCTCCATGATCTGCTTCTGGAACTGGAGATCCTCGGGCCGTGGGCCCTGCCATTTCGAGTAGTCGAAGAGCATGGGTTCCGCTCGAGCCGCAGCCGGCTCAGTCGTCCCCGAGACCGCTCAGCATGCTCTTGAGCATGTCCTTGTAGCTGGTGCTGGCGTCGTCGCCGCGCTCGCGCGAGAGCATCGAGTGGTGGTGCAGGCCTTCGAGCACCAGCTCCATCGCGACCGCGCACTCCTCCGGATTCGCCGGCTTCAGGTACTTGCTCGCGAGCGCCGCCAGCCCCTTCACGCCCGAGAGCCGCTTCGCGTACTCGGCCTGCGGCAGGTCATCCGAGACCTGGACGTGGTTGCCGCTCGCGAACCAGTCGAGCACCGCGCGGTACTCGGAGGCCGCGAGCGATTCCGCCTCGGGCGCTCCGGCCTCCGGGCCGCCGTACTCGCCCCCGCGCGCCCCCGCTGCGCCGGGGCGTGCGCCGCCCGGGCTGCGCGCGCGCCGCGGCTTGAACGCGTTCGGGAGCCGCTGCGAGAACAGCGCCTTGACGCCGCGCCCGAGCAGCGCGCGGGCCACGTTGAGCGCCCCCTCCTGCTCACCCTCGAGCACCAGCTCGACCTTGCCGCTCACCGCCGAGACCGCGTGCTGGAGGTCGCAGATGCGCGTGGTGACGCGCGGCTCGCCGGTGCGCAGGCCGCGGCGCTCTGCGTTCGAAACCAGGTTCTCGATCAGCGCGATCGGAAGCCGCGCCGAGACGCCCGAGTTCTGGTCCACGTATTCGCTCTTGCGCGCCTGGATCGCGACCTCCTCGACCAGCTCGCGCATGAACGAGGGCACCTCCACCTCGATCCCGCCGTCGCGCCGGGTCCACGACTCCTGCGCGGTGATCGCCATGCCCAGCTCGCGCGTCGCCGGATAGTGCGTGACGATCTGCGAATGGATGCGGTCGCGCAGCGGCGTGATGATGTTGCCGCGATTCGTATAGTCCTCGGGGTTGGCCGAGAACACCATCGCCACGTCGAGCGGCATGCGCACCGGGAAACCGCGGATCTGGAAGTCCCGCTCCTCTAGGATGTTGAGGAGCCCGACCTGGATGCGGGGCTGAAGATCGGGCAGCTCGTTGATCGCGAAGATGCCCCGGTGCGTGCGCGGGATGATCCCGTAGTGGATCACGCGCTCGTCCGAGTAGTCGAGCTTGAGCGTGACCGCCTTGATCGGATCGATGTCGCCGATCAGGTCGGCGATAGTCACATCCGGGGTCGCGAGCTTCTCCTGGTAGCGCTGGTCGCGGTGGATCCACGCGATCGGCGTGTCGTCGCCGCGCACCGCGAGCAGCGTGCGGGCGTGATGGGTGAGCGGCTGGAGCGGGTCGCTGTTGAGCGGGCAGCCCTCGATCGCGGGCATCCACTCGTCCAGGAACTGCGCCAGCGAGCGCAGCATGCGGGTCTTGGCCTGCCCGCGCAGGCCGAGCAGGATGAAATCGTGCCGCGAGAGCAGCGCGTTCACGATCTGCGGCTCGACCGTGGCCTCGAACCCGACGATGCCGGGGAAGAGCTTTCCGCCCTCCCGGAGCCGCGCGATCACGTTCGCGCGCAGCTCGTCCTTGACGGAGCGCGACCGGTAGCCTGAAGCCTTGAGTTCGCCGAAGGTGCTGGGGCGGGTCATGGTGCGAGGTCTCCTGAATCGAACGGAAAGACGCCGCGGCCCGGGTCTCTATGTTTGGGGAGGGACGAGCCAGTTTAGAGGCTGCGCTGCCGGCGCGCAACCGGAGCCGGGTGCCCTGCTATGCTCGATCCACCCATGTCCCGCGATCCCGCGCAGGTCGAAGAGAGCCGCGCGCTGAAGCAGGCGCTCGACGCCTTCCCCTCCCTCGCCGCCCTGCACGCATCGAGCGCGTGGCCCGCGCTGGAGGCCCGCCTCGCACGCCTGCTCTCGGCCGTGCGCAGCACGGCGCCCGCCGCTCCACCCCGGCCGCCGCGCGACCCCGCGCGCCTCCGGGCGGTGCACTGGAACATCGAGCACGGCAACCGCTACCAGCAGATCGCGGAAGCGCTCGCGACCCATCCCGACCTGCGGGAGGCCGACCTGTTCTTCCTGAACGAGGCCGACGTCGGCATGGCGCGCTCGGGAAACCGCGACGTCGCGGCGGACCTGGGCGCGGCGCTCGGCTTGCATTCCGCGTGGGCGCCGCTCTTCCTCGAGACCACGAGCGGCCGCGACGACGATCCCGCCTCCGCCGCCGGCCGCGGCAACGAGGAGGCGCTGTTCGGGCTCGGGCTGCTTTCGCGCTACCCGATCGGCGCGACGCGGGTGATCGAGCTGCCGAGCCCGCAGCCGCTCCAGTTCGAGGTCGAGCGCATGGTCGGGCGCCACATCGCCCTCGCCGCCGCGATCGAGCGGCCCGGCGCCCCGTTCGTGGCGGTGAGCACGCACCTCGAGGTCCACCGAACGCGCGCGCACCGCGCCGCGCAGGTGCGGGTGCTGGTGGAATCCCTCCGCGACGAGCGGCGGCCCATCGTGCTGGCGGGCGACTTCAACAGCCACACCTTCGACCGCGGCCTGTGGCACTCGCCGCTCTCGGGGGCACTCGCGCTCATGCTGTGGCCGGGGGGCGCGCTCACGCGCCGCCTCTCGCGCCCCGACCGCGGCCCGGTGCGGGAGCCACTGTTCGACGAGCTGCGCCGCGCGGACTTCGTGTGGGCGCCGTACAACGACGACACCCCGACGCTCCAGATCCGCTTCGAGCGGCTCGACGAGGTGCGTGCGCTGCCGGCGCCGCTGCGCACCGTGGCGCGGCGCGTGCTCGACTGGGCCGAGCGCCGCGGCCGGCTGCGGCTCGACTGGTTCGCGGGGCGCGGCTGGCGCGGCGGAAGCGGCTTCGCGGTGCGGGGCCTCGACGGCCCGGGCCGCGCGTCGGATCACGCGCCGCTGGTGGCGGAGTTCATCTGATCTTCCCCGCGTCGAGAATCGAGAGCAGCCTGCGCGCCAGTGCGGTGACCGTGTCGGGCGGCGCGCCGTCGACCAGGAGCCGGGCGTGCGCGCGCGCGCTGTCCACTTCACCCGTGCGCGAGAGGGCGACGGCGTACAGCAGCCGGTCCCCGCGGTCGCCCGGATAGGCGCGGACGACTTCGTCGAGATAGTCCCGGGCCTGCGCGTTGTAGCCGCCGAGGATCAGCAGGCTCGCGAAGCGATCGTGGGCACGCGGTCCGCGGCCCATCTTCACCAGGCGTCCTGCTGGCCCCTCTGTGAACAGGTTGAAGTCGCGGTAGTCCGGCGTCCAGCGGCTCACGAACACCACCGAGTCGAGGCGCGGCTCGAACAGCCGCAGCGCCAGCCCTCCTCCCAGCACGGCCTGGACCACGTCGTAGTACGGGGCTCCGGCGGGGACCGCCGCCACATCCTGGCCGGTCCTGGCCGAGACGGTCTTTCCGAGCCCCGGCGGAGTGAACACCACGACGCTGTCGCGGGCGCGATCGAGCTGTCCGCTCAGGGTGGAGAGCGCCCGCACGGCCACCTCCATCTTGCGGGTGAAGGGATCGAGCGCGAGCTGCGTGCTCCCCAGCCGCGCGCTCACGCGCTCGCGGATCAGGAATTCGGACCGCACGGCGAAGCCGACCGCGAGCAGCACGAACGCCCCGGTGGCGAGCACCAGCAGCCGGCGGCTCCCGCGCTGCGGCGGTGCTTCCGCAGCGCGTCGCGCCCGGGTCGCACGATTGGGCGCGGGGCCGACCGCCGCGGGCGTCGCGCCCTTCACGAGCCGCGCGATGCCGGCGACCAGCGCCTCGACGGCCGCGGCGCTCGCGACCGCGAATCCTGCCAACGGCACGTAGAGGTAGTGGCCGTAGGTGTGAGAGAGCAGCGGAAGCACGGGTGCGAGCCCGAGCAGCCACCACGCGCAGCCGAAGAGGATCGCCCTGCGCCGCGCGCGCGACAGCGCCGCCGCGAGCGCCAGGGCCGCGAGCGGCCACACGCCCACCTTCCACGCCGCCGGGTCGAACAGGCCCACGGCGTCGGGCACGGGGCGCAGCAGATCCACGCTCCAGCAGGCGTAGGTCATCAGGTTGTGGACGATGTGGACGCCGAATCCCATCGCGTATGCGTATCCTCCCGTGCCGAGCCCGTGCCTCCGGAACGTCAGGTAGAGCCCGGCGAACGCGATCCCCGTGATCAGCAGCGGCGCCAGGCGGCGCACCGCCTTCGCGGTGCTCTCGCCGGAGAGCGGCAGCAGCGCGGCCGCGAAGGGAACGATGAGAACCGCCTCCTTGCTGAGGAGCGCGATCGCGAAGCACGCGACCGCGATCCCGCCGCGGGCGGGCGTCGGACTCTCGAGCGCCACGAGCGCCAGGAATACGAACGTCAGCGCGAGGATGTCGTTGATATTCACGGCGCTCAGGAGAACCGTATAGAAGAGCGGAAACGCCCCGAAGGCCGAGGACGCGAAGCACGATGCACCCGCGGAAAGGCCGGCCTTCCGGCCCATGCGATAGACGAAGGCCGTGTTCACGAGATGGAGCGCGAGGCTCACGATGTGAAAGGGCAGCGGCAGCGGTCCGAACAGCCCGAGCATCAGCTTGACGTAGAGCACCTCGGAGACCAGACGCCACAGGGTGGGCGCGCTCGGCAACAGGCCTGCCGCCTCCTCGAGCCGCACGAAGTCGTCGACGCTGAAGAAGGCGCCGAGCGCCCGGCGCTGGACGATGGCCGCGATCAGGAGCGGAAGGACGGGCAGCAGCCAGTGCGTCGGGCCAGCTGCCGGCGCCGCGGCGGGCGCAGTGTGCGGATGCGGCGGGCGACTCCCGCTGGTCTGGCCGCCTCGCACGTTCGCACCTCCGCGTGTGTGTGGCTCGATGGCCGCGCTGCGCTCCGCGAACCCGCGGCGCACATTCGAATCGCGTCATCATAACGCAGCGACCCACCGAGCAGCGGCCGCGCGGGACGAGCGGCGATCGCGTTTGCATCGCCCGGCGGCGGGCACTGCGCCGCCGTGGGCGGATCGCGGCGGCGCTCGGAGCCCGCGCACCGCGACCGCCCGTCGCTTGCGCCTGCGTCGCGCCGCGTGGCTTACTCGCGGGTCATGACCCCCGCCCGCAACACGCTCGCCATCATCGGGGCCGGCCCGATCGGCCTCGAAGCCGCGGCTCTGGCGATGGATCACGGCTTCGACGTCCACCTCTTCGAGCAGGGCGAGGTCGGCTCCCACCCGATCGCGTGGGGCCACGTGCAAATGTTCACGCCCTGGCGCATGAACGTCGGCCCGGCGTCCCGGCAGCGCCTCGCCCGTGCCGGCTGGGCAGCGCCCGATCCCGAGCAGTGCCCGACCGGCCTCGAGCTCGCGGAGCGCCTGCTCCAGCCGCTCGCCGCGCTCCCGGAGATCAAGCCCCGCGTCCACGCGCACGCGCAGGTGGTGCACGCGAGCCGGAGCGGCGCGCTCAAGGGCGATCTCATCGGCGACGCACGGCGCGGCGAGCATCCGTTCCGGCTGCTGGTGCGCGACCCGGGCGGACGCGAGAGCTTCCTGCACGCGCACTCGCTGATCGACGCCTCCGGCGTCTACGCCCGGCCCAACTGGGCGGGCGACGGCGGGATCCCCGCGCGCAGCGAGCTCTACCTGGCGCCGCAGATGTCGTACCACGTGGACGACGTGATGGGCGCGCGCCGCGCGCGCTACGCCGGCCGGCGCACGCTCGTGATCGGCGGCGGCGCGAGTGCCGCGACCTCGGTCGCCGCGCTGGCCGAGCTGGCACAACAGGCGCCCGGGACGACCGCGGTGTGGGCGACGCGCGATCGCGTCGCCGACCTGCTGCCCGAGATCGCGGACGATCCGCTCCCCGAGCGCCGCGCGCTCCACCGGCGTGCGCGGGAGATCGCGCGCGGCGCCGATCCCGCGCTCGCGCACGTGGGCGGAGCGGTGGTGGAAGGCTTCGAGTTCAACTCAGCCACCCACCGCTACCGCGCGACCCTCATGATCGGCGGGGAGCCGCGGGTGGAGGAGGTGGACGAGGTCCTGGTCAACACCGGCTTCGGCCCGGACGATTCGATCACCCGCGAGCTCCAGGTCCACGAGTGCTACGCGACCCGCGGGACGATGAAGCTCGCCACCGCGCTGATTGGCGCCAAGTCGAAAGACTGCCTCGACACGCCAGCGTTCGGCATCGAGGCGCTGCGGAACCCCGAGCCCGGTCTCTTCATCCTCGGCCACAAGTCCTACGGCCGGAATCCGAACTTCCTGCTCGAAACCGGCTACCGGCAGGTGGCGGACGTGGTCGCGACGCTGGCGCAGGAACTCGCAGTCCCGGCGAAGGCGTAGACGGAGTCCCGGACGGCGCCCGCAACCCTTTGGCGGCTCCGGCGTAGTAGAGCCCGTACGAGTGCGCGGCGCGCCTTCCGGCGTGCGGCGCCTTTCGCCATTCGGCTCGACCCAGGGGGCAGCATGATCGGACGCGCCCGCCTGCTCGCCTGCGCGTTGGCCGTGGGCGCGCTCGCCCTGCAGGCCCTGCCCGCCCGGGCGCAATCGCTCGCCGACACCGCGCGGGTGCGGCGCTGGCGCGAGGATCTGTCGTTCGTGGTAGAGCGCGTCACCACCGTCCACCCGCGGCCGTTCGCGTTCTCGTCGCGCGCAGCGTTCGACTCGGCCGCCGCCGCGATCGGGGCGCGCATCCCGAGCACCGACGACGCCGGGCTCGCGATCGAGTGCATGCGGATGGTCGCAGCCCTCGGCGACGGGCACACCATGCTGGTCGGCACCTTTCCCCAGCTGGGCTTCGACGCGGTGCTGCCGCTCTGGCTGCGGCCGTTCGAGGACGGGCTCTACGTGTGCGGCTCCGCGCCGGAGCTCAAGAGTGCCGTCGGCGCGAAGGTGGTGAGCATCGGCGGCGTCCCCGCCGATTCCGCGCTCGAGCGCGTGCTCGCGATCACGAGCGGCGACAATCGCTACACGCGCCTCGATCGCGCGCCGCTCTTCCTCATGATGCCGGATGTGCTGCAGGCGCTGGGCCTCGGCGCCGGGCGCGACCGGGTCGCGATCGAGATCGAGCGCGCGGACGGAAAGCACGAGAAGCTCACCGTCGCGGGCGGCCCCCCGCCCGAGGGCTTCCCGCACGCGTTCCTCGAGAGCGAGCCGCGGCTGCCGGCGGGCTGGACCAGCGCGCGGCACTTCCCCGCAGAGGGCCCGCCGCGTTGCGACCGGCGCCCGGAGGACGCGTGGTGGTTCGAGTACCTGCGCGAGTACCGCGTGCTCTACCTGCGGATGGCACGGGTGGAGGTGGTCTCGGGCGACCAGACCTACTTCGAGTTCTACCGCAGGCTGTTCGCGGCGGTGGACAGCCTCAAGCCGCGGGCGCTCGCGATCGACCTGCGCCACGACCACGGCGGCAACAACTCGATCCTCGATCCGCTGATCCGTGGCATCGTCGAGCGCCCGTGGCTCGATCGCGAGGCGTCGCTGTACGCGCTGGTGGACCGCGGCACGTTCTCGGCCGCCATGAACGCCGCCGTGTTCCTCGAGAACCAGACGCGCGTGACGTTCGTCGGCGAGCCCACCGGCGGGCGCGTGAACCACTACGGCGACGCGCCCGAGGTGCACACGCCGAATCTCCAACTCATGCTCCAGGTCTCGACCGTGCCGTGGAGCGCGCGCTTCCCTACCGACGACCGGCTGTGGATCGCGCCGGACATGGCGGTGCGTTCGACCTTCGGCGACTGGAGCG
>Ga0137451_1000515_pt1 | contig 11870 bp, 10 predicted proteins | sample EasRivERMGT500_2_FD_102336 | JGI IMG/M metagenome (GOLD analysis project Ga0137451, IMG submission 102336) | Soil microbial communities from meander-bound floodplain in the East River, Colorado, USA - East River MetaG ERMGT500_2 | ecosystem: Environmental > Terrestrial > Soil > Floodplain ... | reverse complement strand
TCGCCGGTCCTCCGCGGCAGCCTGAAGGTCACCGAGTACGACGGCATCACCGACGATCTGCTGTCTGCGGGACTGAATCAGGCGGGCCTGGTGAGCGCGGTGCAGCCGGGCTTCGTCGATCCCCTCAATCCGACGCCGGCCGAGCTGCGCCGGCGCGCGATCCACGGCAATTATCGTGGCATTGTCGATCCGGTCCCCGGCGGCGGCATGGGCCTGCTGTGGGGCCCCGGCTCGCCCGGATCGCCGAGCTTCGCCGCGCCGGTCGTACCGGGACTCATTCCAGGGGTCGAGTACAAGGCCTACCTGCGTCTTCCCGATCACCATCCGCACGTCAACAACATTCCGGCGGCGGTGCAGATCCCGCGCCACTTCGACCCCGCGAAGCCGTGCATCGTGGCGGCGATGCCCTCCGGCTCGCGCAGCCTGTGGGGCGGTATCGCGATCGCGGAATGGGCGCTGTTCAAGGGTTGCGCGGTGGCGCTGCCGGGCAAGGGCACCGACACGGGATTCCATCTGCTCGGGGCCGCGATGAGCGCGTATGCGGTAGACGATCGCGACGGCGTCACCGGCTCCGCAGACGCGCTCGGCGACGACGCCCAGTTCGCGGTGCGGCGTTCGCGGCGGCTGGAGGCTTACCTCGAGGGCAATCCGGATCGCATCGCGACCAAGCACGCGCATTCGCAGGTCAATCCCGAGCGGCTGTGGGGCGAGTTCGCGCTGCAGGGAATCGAGTTCGCCTTCTGGGCGCTGAACGATCACTACGGTTCCAGGGGAAAGAAGCGCTTCGACCGCAAGAACACGCTGGTCATCGCGGCGGGCGCCTCGAACGGCGGCGGCATGGCGTTGCGCGCGCTGGAAGACGACCACAAGGGGCTGATCGACGGCGTGGTGGTCACCGAGCCCAACATCGGCCCGCAGGCGGGCCGCTTCACCATCAAGTTCGGCAACGATGCGCCTTTCGACCCGGCGGGCACGACCATCTACGACTCGATGACGCTGATGAGCCTCTACGCGGCGTGCGCAGCGCACGCGCCCGGCGCCGCCGGAACGGTGCTGTTCGGCCCGCAGCTTGCGGGCATCGAGCGCTGCAAGTCGCTCAAGGACAAGGGTCTCGTCAGCGGTGAGCTCCTGGCCGACCAGGCAAGTTCCGCACGCGAGAAATTGCGCGCGCACGGCTATGCCGCGGCGCAGGACTGGGGCATCGCCTCGCACGACACGCTCGGCCTGTGGCGCGCGCTGCAGGCGACCTATGCCAATGCCTATGGCCGCTTCGCGGTCGAGGACAACCTGTGCGGCATGAGCTTTGCCGCGATCGATGCCGTTGGACGCCCGGCGCCGCTCGCGGAAGCGGCCGCGAAGCGCCTGTTCGCCGACAGCTCGGGCGTGCCGCCGACCGCCGGCGTTCAAGTGATCGCCGACCGGGCGGCGAATGGGCCGATCCTGGAAGGCCTTGCCGTATCCCGGTCCACCGGCAGGGCCGATCTCAATATCGACGGTGCGCTGTGCTTCCGCTCGTTGCAGAACGGCGAAGGGCTGGACAGCGCCGCGGATTTCTTCAGCTACGCGCGCGTGCAGTTCGGCACGCGCGAAGTCGCCACGACCGGCAAGCTGCACGGCAAGCCCGCGATCATCATCCACGGCCGGCGCGACGCGCTGGTATTTCCCAACCTGCACTCGCGCGCCTACTACGCGCTCAACCAGAAGCAGGAGGGCCGCAAGAGCCAGGTGAGCTACATCGAAGTGAGCACCGGGCAGCACTTCGACGCGTTCATCTCGTCGCTGTTCTTCGGCGCGGCAGGCGTGCAGTTCGCGCCGCTGCACTACTACTTCGTGCAGGCGATGGACAGCATGTATGCGCACCTCACCGCGGGCGGGTCGCTGCCGCCGGCGCAGGTGGTGCGGCCAATCCCGCGCGGGGCGCTGCCTTACACGCCGGCGAGCGTGCCGGCAATGCTGCCGCCGATGCGGACAAGCCCCGCCGCCACCGACCGGATCAGCTTCGACGACGGGGTGCTGTCGATTCCCGAGTAGCTCTCAGTCGCCCGGCGGCTTGGCCGCTGTCTTTGCAGGCGTTTTGCCTGCCGCCGCTGCGGCCGGCTGTGTATGGTTGAACTTCCAGTCGGCGTATTTCTGCGCGCCCTCAAAGCCCGCGTCGCGCACGCGGAAGCCGCCGACCTTCAGCGGCGCCTGCTCGGACAGGCTGTGCACGCCCAGGATGCCGCCGTCGGGCGCCTTGACCAAGCCCCATTCGTTCTTGCCGGTGATGGGATCGGGGTAGAACTTTCTCAGGTGCCGCTGCGTCGCGGGCTGGCGCGGGTCCTGCACCAGGTCCTCGAGCGTGCGCGGATAGCGCTTCACGCCCCCGGGCGTGCTGTCGTAGTACAGGCCGATCGCGCGGCGGTACTGGTGGCCGATGAAAAGGAGCTCCGCTTCCTTCTCGCGCCGCGCCGAGGTCTCCCACACCTCGCCGACCAGCGCCAAGCCTCCCATCAGGATCGCGACGATGAACAGGACCGCAAGGTAGGTGAAGCCGCGCGCGCGGCGCGTCACCATTGGGAAAACTCGCTGCCGTCGCGGCTCTTGCCGGGCGCCCCGCTGCGCACGTCGTACACGCCGCCCTTCTGCGGGTCCTCGGGTTGCACCAGCAGCCAGGTGGCGGTGCTCTCGGTGATCGGGTCGAGGGGCACCTTGCGCAGGTACTTTTCCGTCGCCAGCCCGTCGAGCGATTCCGGATACTTGCCCTTGTCGGCGTAGTAGCGCGAGATCGCTTCGCGCATCTGGAACAGGTTTTCCTTCAGCACCGCTTCCTTCGATTTGTCCAGGCTGCCGAAGTAGCGGGGCAGCGCGAGGGTGAGCAGGGTGGCGACGATCGCCATCACGACCATCAGTTCGATCAGCGTGAATCCCAAGCGCCGCATCACCATTCCCTGTACGGTCGGCCGTTGATGCCGCTGGCGCCCGAAAGCGAGAACACGTCGAACACGTCGTCGCCGTCGCGCGGCTCCTCGGGCGGGCTGGCGTAGCTGCGCTTGCCCCAGGTCTCGGCCGCCGCCAGCGCTTCCGGCGCCAGCGGGTCGCGCGGAATGCGGCGCAGGAAATAGATGCGCTCCTTCTTCGGGTTTTTCTGGTCTTCGACGCCGGCGGCCAGGTCCTCCAGCCGCCGGGGGTAGCCCGACTCGCCGGTGCGCTTGACGATGCGCCCCTCGTCGGAGGCCTGCTTGTAGGCGTCGATGCCGTCGCGCAGCTCGCGCAGGGCGCGGCGCAGGTCCTGCTCCTTGGCGCGCTGCACGACCAGCTCGTTGAGCGGCATGGCGACCGAGGCGAGCACGGCGACGATCGCCACCGTGATCACCAGCTCGATGAGGGTGAAGCCTTTCATTGCGGGGCTGGCTTCACGCCGCCGAAAGGCACCAGGATCGGCCCGCCCGGCGGCTGCACTACGGCGGGCGGCGCGATGGGCTCGTCGGCAACCGTGCCCTGCGGCGCTACCGGAGATTCGCCCGGCACCGGCGCGGCGACGAACGGCGCGCCGCCAAGGCGCGGCGTGCCGGTTGACGCCTCGGTGCCCGCGGCGAACTCGACCGAGGCCGCGTCCGGCCGGGCGAGGGTACGCACCAGCTGCGGCGTGATGAGCAGCACGATCTCCGTGCGCAGGGCGTTGTCGGTGGTATTCGAGAACAGGCGCCCCGCGACCGGCAGGTCGCCGATCCCCGGCACGCGGTCGGCAAGCCGCCGCTCTTCGTTGCTGATGAGGCCGGCGAGCACCTGCGTCTCGCCGTCGCGCAGCCGCAGGTTGGTGGCGGCGTTGCGCGTTCCGATCTGGTAGACGAGGCTGCCGCCGACGCTGGCGCGCACTTCCTTCACGATGTTGCTGACCTCCAGGCCCACCTTGATGCCGACCTCGTCCTCGAGATAGATGAGCGGCTCGACCTCGAGCTTCAGGCCGACGTCCAGATAGGTGACCGACTCGGAGACGAAGCCGCCGGTGGCGGCCGCCGTGGTGGTGATCACCGGCACGCGGTCGCCGATGTGGATGCGCGCCTTCTCCTTGTTCTTCACCCGGATGCGCGGATTGGCGAGCACGTTGGTCGAGCCGTCCTGCTGCCTCAGGCTGAGCAGGAACAGCGGATCGGTGAAGCGCAGCAGCACCATGTCCGAGCTGCGGCTTTGCCACTCGCGCAGCGTCACCAGGCCGGGAACGCCAGCGGCGCCCTGCACGCTGACGGCGAGGGAGTCGGGAAACCGGATGCCGAGCTGCTGCAGGCGGTTGCTGCTGACCTCGAGGACTTCCACCGCGAGCATCACTTCGGGCTCGGCGAGGTCCTGCGCCGCGATCAGGCGCTCGGCGAGCCGGATCGCCGCGGGCGTATCCTTGATCACCAGCAGGCCGATCTTCTCGTCGATGAAGATGTCGCGCGTCTTGACCATCGTGCGGATCATGTTGGCGGTCTGCTTCACGTCCGCGTTGGCGAGGTAGAAGCCCTTCACCACCAGCTCCTGGTACTCGCGCAGCTTCTGCGGGGTGTTCGGGAACACGAAGACCGTGTTGTCGTTCAGCACCTTCTGCTCGAGCTGGTTGGTGAGCAGCACCATGCGGATCGCCTCTTCCAGGCTCGCCTCGCGCAGCAGGATGGTGGTGCGCTGGTCGGCGCGCACGTCGCGGTCCAGGACGAAATTCACCCCCGATGTGCGCTGCAGCACCTCGAACACGTTGCGCAGCGTGACCTCGCGCAGCTCGAGCGAGATCGGACGCAGGATGGTCGGGCGCAGCTGGACGCTCACGATCACCGGCTTGAGCAGCTTGTCGTCGATCGCGCGCTGCAGCCGGCGCGCATCGCGCTGCTGCGGGTTCTCGGTGAGGACCGGGCGCAGCGCGTCCTGCGCCTCGCGGTACTTGCCCGCGCGCATCAGCTGCTCCACCGAGGCCACGATGGCGCGATGGCGGCGGTCGGCCTCGATCTGCGCGAGGCCGGCGGCGGCGCGCGCGTTCGCGCTGTCGTGCGCCTGGACCTGGTTGTACAGCGTCGCGGCACCTTCGAACTGCCCCCCCTGGCGCAGCGCCTCGGCCTGCGACAGCCACTGGGCGACCACCAGGTCGCGCATGCGCGCGTACGCCGCGCGCGCCGCGGGATCGTTCTCCTTTGCCGCTTTTTGCAGCAGGGCGAGCGCCTCCTCGCCGCGCCCTTCGTCGAAGCGCTTGCGCGCCTCGTCGACCACGGTGGGCGCCATGGAGCAGGCGGCGAGCGCCAGAACGAAGACAAATCGAATGGCATTCATGGCAAGTCTCCCGGAGGTCGTGCATGCAGGGTAACCCGGACCTGGGCTTCGAGCTGCGTTTCGGCTGCTTTCTTGCGCTCGAAGCGCAGCGCGTCGATCGAGGCGATCGGCATGTCGCGCAGCAGCGCGCCGATGAAATCGCGGAATTGCGGTGCCGTGCCGCGCACCGGCAGCGTCACGCGATAGGACCACAGGCCGGTGGCGCGGCGCTCGAGGCGGTACTCGCCCTGCGCGAGATCGAGGCCCGCGGCGCGCGCCAGCCGGTGCAGCCGCTCGAGCTGGTCGTTGAGCTCCGAGGCGGGAGGAAACAGGTTGTAGAATCGGCGCAGCTCGTCGGCGCGACCGCTCGCCGCGATCGGCCGGTGCGGCGTGCGCGCGCGCAGGCGCTCGAGCGCGAGACGCTGCGCGGCTGCTTCCCGCTCCAAAGGCAGCAGCGCGTTGAAATAGAAGCCGCCGCTGGCCAGCAGCATGCCGAACCCGAGCACGCCCGTGCTGCCGAGCCGGCGCAGGGCTGCCTCGAACCGCGCCTTCATCGCCCGTCCTTCATCGTCGCCTGCACCGAGAACTGGATCGGCCGCAGCGGGTCTTCGCGTTGCACCTGGTGGCTGACGAGGTACACCTGGTCCAGCCCCTTGGCGGCTGCGAGACGCCGCAGGTATTCGAACATCGCATCACGGTGGCGCGCCTCGGCGGTGAGTCTGAGCTGGCGCTTCTCGGCGTCAGGCTGCAGCTGCAGGATCGCGACGTCGCGCGTCGCCGCCTGCTCGATGCTGGCGATGAGCGATGCCCACGGGACGGTGAGCTGGCGCACCACCGCCTCGGCTGCGCGCGCCTCTTCGTCCAGCCGTTCCTTCGACACCACGCGCGCCGGCCGGCGCGCCGGGGAGATGAGGCCGCTCTCGGTCTCCAGGCGCGCCACCTCGAGCTGCGCGTCGCGGTAGCGGGCGAACATCCAAAGCGCCACGGCGAGCGCGACCGCGAGCACCACCAGCCCGGGCCACAGCGGCCGGGGGGTCGGAGCGACGTAATCAAGCTCTACGCGACGCACGGTGACTGCCTCCTACCTCCCCGAGAGGAATTTTACCCTCGTCGCGGGTCTCCGGACTGCCTGCGCGCGTTGCACTGGCAGATCGCCAGCGAGCAATCAAGCGCCCAACTCACGGAACTGCCAGGCTCCCTGTGGAGATGGCGCGGGCGCGCCGGTGATGAGGACCACGTTGGGAAGCTCGCCGTCATCGGCGTGCACGCGAAAGCGCTCGCGCTCGAGCAGGTCCAGCCAGGGGCCCTTGCCGCTCTGCACCGAGCGCCAGCCGCCGCCGGTGTGCAGCGCGACGCAGGCGCGATCAGGTTCCGCGATGACCAGCCAGGCCCCGCTGGCGGGAATGGATTTGCGGTGGTGATTGAATCTGCTCATCAGCTGCGGCTGCACCGAGGACAGCTTCGCCTTTCCGCCCTGCGGAAAGCTGTTGCGGATCTCTTCCAGCAGCGCCGCATCGATCGCGCTCGCCAGGCGCGGCGCGCCGGCGGCGCCTTCGCTTGCGCGCAGCACCCAGCCCTTGGCGCGCTCGCCGTGGATCTTGACGAAGTGGTGGCGGACGTAGGCGTCTTCTTCCGCGGCGGTGGCGAGCGCGCCGCTCCACGGCACGACCGCGTAGCGCACGAACTGGCTGGACAGGACGAGCGTGACATTGCAGCGTTCCTTGAATTCCAGCGATTTCAATCCCGCGACTGCGCCTTGCCAGAGCTCGTTGCCGTAGGCCGGATCACAGGCCAGGCTGCGCTTTTCAACGCATTTTCTCTGCATCGGGCCTTGGAAGCGCGCCAGCGTGATCGACGCCGGCGCCAGCTCGAGCAGCACTCGGTCAGGAAACAAACGTGACACGGTTGATCTCCTGCAGCGTGGTATGCCCCTGCTTCACAGCGTCGAACGCGGCGTCGCGCAGGAAGCGCGTGCCCGAGCGCAGCGCCGCCTCCTTGAGCTGGCGCAGCGGCGCGCGCCCGGTGATCAGCTCGCGCAGCTCGTCGTTGAGGATCATGAGCTCGGCGATCGCCTTGCGGCCCTTGAAGCCCGCGCCGCGGCACTCGCGGCAGCCGCGGCCGGCCCTGAATTTCCATCCCTGGATGGTGTTGGCCGTCAGACCGGACTCGGCCAGCAGTTCCTCGGCAGGGCGCTCGTCCTCAGCGCAATGCGGGCACACCAGGCGCACCAGGCGCTGGGCGAGGATCGCGTTCACCGCCGAGACGAAGCCGTACAGGTCGACGTTCATGTGCACGAAGCGCCCGATGACGTCGAACACGTTGTTGGCGTGCACCGACGTGAACACGAGGTGCCCGGTGAGCGCCGATTGCACCGCGATGTTCGCGGTTTCCGTGTCGCGGATCTCGCCGACCATGATCTTGTCCGGGTCGTGGCGCAGGATCGAGCGCAGGCCGCGTGCGAAGGTGAGGCCCTTCTTCTCGTTCACCGGGATCTGCAGCACGCCCGCGAGCTGGTACTCGACCGGGTCCTCGATAGTGATGATCTTGTCCTGGCCGTTGTTGATCTCGCTGATCGCAGCGTAGAGCGTGGTGGTCTTGCCGCTGCCGGTGGGCCCGGTCACGAGCAGCATGCCGTAGGGCTCGCGCGACAGCCGCCGCAGCCTGCGCACCTCCGCGGGCTCGAAGCCGAGCGAATCGAGCGAGAGCTGCTGCTGCGTCTGCTCGTACAGCGACTGCTTGTCGAGCACGCGCAGCACCGCGTCCTCGCCGTGGATGCTCGGCATGATCGAGACGCGGAAATCCACCGCGCGGCCGCGCTCGAGCGCCTTGAAGCGCCCGTCCTGCGGCACGCGCCGCTCGGTGATGTCGAGCTCGGCGAGCACCTTGACGCGCGCGATCGCCTGCTCGGCCTGCGCCGTGTCCTGCAGCGCCTTGACCTGCGAGAGGATGCCATCGATGCGGAACTTGATCACCAGCCCGGACGGAAGCGTCTCGAGGTGCACGTCGCTGGCGCCGAGCATCAGCGCATCGCGCAGGGTGGAGCGCACGAGGCGCACCACGTCGCTCGACTCGTCGCCGATCGCCTTCAGCGACAGGTCCTCCACCCGGCCGCTGTCGGCCGGGCCGGTGGCGAGCTCCTCGTGCACGGCGTCGAGCGCGCGCAGCGACTCCTCGTGCGCGGCGAGGAACGCCACCAGGTCGCCGCGGTGCACCAGGCACCAGCTGAAGGGCGCGCCGATGCGCTCCTCGGCCCAGGCGTGCAGTTCCCCCGAGAACGGATCGTCGAACGCGAGCAGCAGCCGGCCGCCGTCGGCGCGCAGCAGCGCGCATCCGCGCTGCGCGCACTCGGAGAGCGGCAGCAGGTCGAAGGCCGGCGCCGCGGCGCGCAACTGCGCCAGCGACAGCACCTCCAGGCGCAGCGTGGCGGCGAGGCGCGCGGTGAAGCCGTCCGGGTCGGCGGCGACGCTTTCCTCGAGCACGTCGACGATCCTGCGGCGCGCCGCGGCAGCCGTGTGCCGCGCCTGCGAGATCTGTTCAGTACTGAGGGTCATTGAAGATTGCCGGCGAGCTCGAAGATGGGCATGTACATGAGGATCACGATGGCGCCGATGACCAGGCCGATGAGCGCCATCAGGATCGGCTCGAACAGGCGCGTGAACCAGTCGACCCAGCGCGCGAGCTCCTCGTCGTGGAAGGCAGCGATCTGCTCCAGCATCTCGCCCATGTTGCCGCTTTTTTCGCCGACCGCGAGCATGCGCAGCGCCACCGGCGTGGTGAGCCCGTTGGCATCCATCGACTGCGACACGTTGCGGCCTTCGCTGATGGCGCGGCTCGCGGCGACGAGCCGTTCGCGCAGCAACGGATGCAGCAGCGCGGCGCCCATGTCGAGCGCCGCGACCAGCGGCATGCCGCCGCGCAGCAGCATGCCGATGGTGCGGTAGAAGCGCGCGAGCTGATAAACCTTGAGGCGCTCGCCGATGGCAGGCAGGCGCCAGAGCGCATCGCCGATCCGGGTGCGGTAAGCCTTCCACAGATAAACGGCTGCGGCGAGCAGCGCCGCCAGGGCGCCCAGCACCAGCAGGCCTTGCGCGTTCACCGCCTGCCCGAAGCCGAGGAGCAGGCGCGAGAACAGCGGCAGGTCGCCGCCGCGCTCGGCGTAGATGCTGCCGAAGCGCGGCACCACGTAGAGCAGCAGGAACAGGCTCACCAGGCCCCCGACCGCGATCAGCAGCATCGGATAGATCGAGGCATTCACCACGCGCTTGCGGATCGCCTCGAGCTGAACGGCATAGGCGACGTAGCGCGCAAGGGCAGGGGACAGATCGCTGGTCTTCTCGCTGGCGCGCACGGTGGCGACGTACAGCAGGGGAAAGGCCTGGGGAAACTCCTGCAGTGCCGCCGACAGCGGCTGGCCTTGCCGCAGCACTTCGGACAGCCTCTCGAGCAGCGCACGCGAATCGTCGCGGCGCTCCTTCTGCGCCAGCGTGTCGATGGCCTCCACCAGCGGCAGGCCGGCATTGAGCAGCACGCGCAGCTCCTGGCTAAACAGCACGAGCGGAAAACGCTCCCCGCCGCCGGGCCACGCCAGGCCGAACGAGCGCTTCGCGCGCACGCTGAGAACCGTATAGCCGCGCCCTTCGAGCTGGCGCACCGCGGTGCTCTGGTCGGGCGCCTGGAAATCGATCGCCTCGACGCCGCCGCCGGGACCGATCGCTTTCAGCTCGAAGCGCATGGCACTAGTGGTTCGTCAGGTCTGCGTTCTCGCCCGTGCCGCCGGGCTGGCCGTCCTTGCCGTAGGACAGGAGATCGTATTCGCCCTTTTCGCCGGGCAGCTTGTACACGTAGGGCTTGCCCCACGGATCGAGCGGCACGTCCTTGCGCAGGTACGGACCCGCCCATTTCGGTTCGCTCGCCGGGCGCTCCACCAGCGCCTTGAGGCCGAGCTCGTTGCTCGGGTAGCGGCCGACGTCCAGGCGGTACTGGTCGAGCGCTTTTTCGAGCGCGTCGATCTGCGCCCTGGCGACGTTCACCTCGGATTTCCCCACCTGGCCGAAATAGCGCGGCGCGACGATACCGGCGAGCAGGCCGATGATCACCACGACGACGAGAAGCTCGAGCAGTGTGAAGCCGCGCTCGGTGACTGCGGATGCAGGCCGAGCCTGTTTGGGGCCCATGGATGTCGCTCTCCTAGGCCCCTATGTTACACAGGGTTATTGGCGCATGACGGCGCCAAACCGGGGTCAGACCCCGATTTGTTGACGCCCGGTCCGGGGAGGACCGGGCGTGGTCCCGACAGCCTTACAGGCTAGCTTCGCTCAGTCGTCATCATCGTCATCGCCATGCTTGTGGTGGTGACGACCCGAAGAGTTCTGTATGTCGAACACCTGGTTGACCGGCGAGGGGCCGTACGACGCCCAGGGAACGGCCTTACCCTGCTTCACGCCGCGCTTGGACCAGTCGCACACGCCATCCGGGAAGATGGCCTTCAGGCGCGCGCTCTGCTGCGCGCTGAACGGCACCTTGTAGTCCGACGTGCCGACGCGCTTGAGCTGGCACTTGATGATGTCGACGTTGATCGGCGAGCCCGCCACCAGCTCGGGCGACAGCCCGACCGGGAACAGCACGTTGCACTGGCCGGGGCCGTCCAGGGTCTGCGGCTCGACGATCTTGTCCGCTGCGTTTGCGGTTCTCCAGCAGGCGTCGACCACGTCGGCCGGCCTGTTGGCGATGACCTTCGCGCGCAGCGAGCGGTCGGAGTTGTCCGCCTTGACCGCTGTGAGCCAGCGGCTCACATGCTCGATCATCATGTCCATCGGCGCCAGGTTGCCGTAGATGGCCTGGTTGGCGGCATTGCCGTTCGCGTTGATCAGCCGCTGGCGGATGGCCTGCGCGTGGTAGCGGACGTGAACGTCGCCGTTGACGTTCAGGTCGCCACCCGCCATGCGGGTGATGATCGCCGTGCTGGCGAGGCCGCCGCCGCCGTTGAGGATGCGCCCGCCCTGGTAAGCGCGTTTGGTGGCGTCCTTGTAGTGGACGGTGCGCTTGGAGACATGATTGAAGTCGATATCGAAGCCGCCGATCACCTCGTTCAGGTCGAGGAACTGGTCGACGGTGATCTTGCCGTCGTTCAGCGCCTTCAGGCCGTACTGGAGCCCGACGTTATCCAGCGGGCGCTGCGCGAACTTGGCCATGCCGGGGACGGGCGTGTTCGGGATCACGCCGTAGACGTTCACGGTGTGGTCGTAGACGTCCCCGCGCGCGCCGAACGGGTTCGTCGCCGGATCGTAGCGGCGGTCCGTGCCGACGCCGGCAAGGATCTGGTCCGGGAATTCCACCCTCGGATCCATCCTCGGCCCCCGCACGTTGCTCATGTGGTTGATCATGCCGGTGGCCTTCAGGTATCCCGAAATCGCGCTTTTCTGCTCCTCCGAGTACACGCCCGGACGCGTCGTGTTGAAGTAGATGTCGAGCAGGCGCGAGTTGCCCATCGGGAGCATCCCGGTGGTGACATCCGGGAAGCTGCTCGTGGTGACGATGCCGTCGAACGTGCCGGGATAGTTGTCGCCCGTCTGGTTGCTCTGGTAGGCGCCGCCCGAGCCGCCGGTGCCGATCGT
>Ga0137451_1000514_pt1 | contig 11872 bp, 8 predicted proteins | sample EasRivERMGT500_2_FD_102336 | JGI IMG/M metagenome (GOLD analysis project Ga0137451, IMG submission 102336) | Soil microbial communities from meander-bound floodplain in the East River, Colorado, USA - East River MetaG ERMGT500_2 | ecosystem: Environmental > Terrestrial > Soil > Floodplain ... | reverse complement strand
TCAACATCCTCCGCAAGACCCGCGCGATCGACATCGCGGCGAAGCCTCTCCCGGAGGCCGGCCGGCCTCCCGAGTTCGAGGGGGCCGTCGGCACCTACCGGCTGAAGCTGGCCGCGGCCCCCGGGGCGGTCGCGGTCGGCGACGCGGTCGCGATCCGGGCGACGGTCGAAGGGAGAGGCTCGCTCCAGGGCGTGCCGCCGCCGCGCCTGGGCGTCGCACCCGAGCTGAAGACGTACGAGCCCAAGGTCGTGGAGGACGAGCGCGGCTCGACCGACCGCACCGCCGCGCGCAAGACGTGGGAGTGGATCGTCGTGCCCGTGCGGCCCGGCGACTTCAAGCTTCCCGGCGCGACATTCGCGTACTTCGACCCGGCCGCGGGACGCTACGAGGTCGTCTCCCACGACCTCCCCGTTCTCACCGTGCGCCGCGGGGAAGGGCCGGTGGAGGTGGGCGCCGCGCGCGCGGAGGTGCAGGCGGCGGCGAAGGACATCGCCTTCCTCAAGCGCCGCGACGGCCCGCTGCGCGAGACGCGCGAGCCGCTCGTGCGGCGTCCGGCTTTCCTGGCGCTGTTCGCCGTCCCCTGGGCCCTCGTGCCGATCGGCATCTGGTGGGGCCGAAGGCGCGAGCGCCTGCTCACCGACACGGGGTTCGCCCGGTCGCGGCGCGCCGCGCGCGCCGCGGCGAGGCGGCTCGCCAAGGCGAGCGCGAAAGAGGGCGCGGGCGCGTTCCACGAGGACGTGGCGCGCGCGCTCGTGGAGTACGTCGCGGACCGCGAGAACCGGTCCGCCGCAGGCCTCACCTACGAAGAAGTCGAGACGCTGCTCGCAAGCAAGGGAGTCGAGGAGGGGCTGAGGCGGCGTTATCGGAGCTGCCTCGAGCGGTGCGATTTCGCGCGGTTCGTCCCGGACGCCCCGTCGGCCGCCTCCCGGGCCGACGTCGCCGCCGAGGCGCGCGGCATCATCGCGGCGCTGGAGGCGGCATGGTGAGATCGCTCGTCCTCGCCGCGGCGCTTCTCGTGCCGGGCGTTACGGCCGCCGGTGCCCCGGAGGACGCGTTCGATCGCGCGTCGACCGCCTACGAGCAGGGGAAATGGGACGATGCGGCGGAGGCGTTCCGCGGCCTGTTGCGCTACGGCGTGACGGACGCCCGGCTCGAGTACAACCTCGCGGGGGCGGAGTACAAGCGCGGGCGGCTCGGTGAGGCGGTCCTGCACTACGAACGGGCGCGGCGCCTCGATCCGGGCGACGCGGACACGCGGGCCAACCTCGCGCTCGTCCGCGCGAGGCTTCGCGACGTCCTCGCCGCCGAGGCGGGGGACGAAGGCCCCCTCGCCTGGCTCGCCGCCGCGCAGGACCGTGCGGGCGTGACCGTCCAGGCGATCGTCACGCTCTCGGCGGTGTGGGCCGCCGCTCTCCTGCTCGTGCTCGGCGCGTCGCGGCCGGGTGGTTTCACGCCGGGCCGCAGCTGGCTGCTCGCCGGCGCCGCGACGCTCGCGATCGCCGCCGGGCTGTCGTGGCGGGCGACCGACTCGCGGCTCTACGGCACGGTGCGGGCCGTCGTCCTCGCCCCTTCGGTCGAGGCGCTGGCGGGCCCCGGGCTCGAGAACGCCGCGCTGTTCACGCTCCACGAGGGAGCCACGGTCGACGTGAGGGCGGAGCGCGAAGGGTGGTTCCAGGTCGCGCTCCCGAACGGGGCGTCCGGATGGGTGGAACGCCGTGCGGCCGAGCGGATCTGAGAGCCTCCCCGGCGGGGTCTACGTCCATGCGCCCTTCTGCTCGGTGCGCTGCACGTATTGCGACTTTCCGACCGTCGCCGGCCGGGACGACCGCATGGGCGCCTACGTGGACGCGCTCGTGCGCGAGATCGCGTCCGCACCCTGCGACGGGCTGAGCGCGGTCGACTCGCTGTTCTTCGGCGGAGGCACGCCGTCCCGCCTTCCCGCGGCGGAAGTCTCCCGGATCTTGGGCGCCGTCGGCGCGCGCTTCGCTCTCGCCCCCGGCGCCGAAGTCACCCTCGAGGGGAACCCCGAGTCGCTCGCGCCCGACGCGCTGGAGGGCTTCCTTCTCGCGGGCGTCAACCGGCTGAGCGTGGGCGTCCAGTCGCTCGACGACGCGGTCCTCTCCCGCGTCGGACGCGCGCACGACGCCGCCCGCGCGCGCCGTGCGGTTGCCGACGCACGCGCCGCGGGGTTCGACGACGTGTCGATCGACCTCATCGCAGGGCTCCCCGGCGAGGACCTCGCGCGGTGGGAGGCGACCGTGGAGGAGGCGGCCTCGTGGGGGCCCGATCACGTGTCGGTCTACCTGCTCGAGTCCGACAAGGACACGCCCCTGGGGCGCGCGGTGCGCGCCGGGCGCACGCGCGTGTCCGACGACGACGAGCTCGCCTCGGCCTACGAGGGGACGGTGGCGGCGCTTGCGCGCGCCGGGTTCGCGCTCTACGAGATCTCGAACTTCGAGCGCGGCGGACGTCGCTCGTGTCACAACCTCAAGTACTGGACCGACGTCCCGTTCGCGGGGTTCGGACTGGGGGCCGCGAGCTACCTCGACGGGGAGCGGCGCTCGAACCGCCGCGACCTCGACGGCTACATCGCCGACCTGGCGGAGGGCCGCTCGCCCGTCGCCGAGCGCGATCCGTACGACGCGGAGCGCCGGCTCGAGGAAGCCCTGTTCCTCGGCCTGAGGGTCGTCGAGGGGATCGACGCCGATGCGCTCTCGGCCCGCTACGGCATCGACGTGCGGACGCGCTTCGCGGCGGCGTGGGAGCGGGCGCGCGCGGCGGGCTCGCTCGACGATCGCGGATCGCGTCTCGCCCTCACGTCCGCGGGACGCCTGCGCTCGAACGATCTCTTCAGCGACCTCGTCGGCGAGGCCCGCCCGCTATAATCCCCGGATCGCCGGAGGGGACCGTGGATTTCGCACTGACCGAAGACCAGGAGATCCTGCGCCGCTCGGTACGGGAGTTCGCCGAGACCGAAATCAAGCCGCGCATGATGGCGTACGACGAGTCGCAGGAGTTTCCGTGGCCGCTCGTCCGCCAGGCCGCGGCCCAGGGGTACTACGGGGTCCTCTTCCCCGACAGCCTCGGCGGGGCCGGCCTCGGCTACGTCGAGTACGTCCTCGTCGTCGAGGAGCTCTCGCGAGTCGACGGCTCGATCGGCATCTCGGTCGCCGCGCACAACTCGCTGTGCACCAATCACATCTTCGCCTGCGGCGACGATCGGCAGCGCGCCGCGTACGTGCCGCGGCTCGCGACGGGGGAGTGGATCGGCGCGTGGAGCCTCACGGAGCCCACGGCCGGGAGCGACGCGGGAGGCACCCGCACGACCGCGCGCGAAGACGGCGACGGCGGATGGATCCTCAACGGGTCGAAGACGTTCACGACCCACGGATCCGTCGCGGACCTGACCGTCGTCTTCGCCGTGACCGACCCCGACAAGGGGAAGAAGGGCATCTCCGCGTTCGTCATCGAGAAGGGGACGCCGGGGTTCCGGCCCGGGAAGAAGGAGAACAAGATGGGCCTGCGGGCCTCGGACACGGCGGAGGTCGTCATGGACGACTGCCGCGTGCCGGGCTCAGCACTCGTCGGCGCGCGCGGAGACGGGTTCGTCGACGCGATGAAGATCCTCGACGGCGGCCGCATCTCGATCGCGGCGTTGGCGCTCGGGATGGCGCGCGGCGCGTACGACGCGGCGCTCGCCTACGCGAAGGAGCGGCACCAGTTCGGAAAGCCCATCGCCGAGTTCCAGGCGATCCAGCAGATGCTCGCCGACATGGCGACGCGCCTGGACGCCGCGACGCTCCTGGTCTACCGCGCCGCATGGGCGAAGGATCAGGGCTTGAAGACGACGCTCGAGTCTTCGATGGCGAAGCTGTACGCCTCCGAGGTGGGCGTCTGGATCGCGGACCGCGCTCTCCAGATCTTCGGCGGCTACGGGTACGTCAAGGACTTCCCCGCGGAGAAGTACTACCGCGACATGAAGCTGTGCACGATCGGCGAGGGCACGAGCGAGATCCAGCGTCTGGTCATCGCGCGCGAAATCCTCAAGGCCGTCTAGGTGGGATCGGAGGCGGCCGAGGACCTCGTCCGGCGGCTGTCCGAGGGGGACGTGCGGGCCCTCGCCCGGGGCATCAGCCTCGTCGAGGACGGAGCCGAAGCCGCGGTCGCCGTGCTGCGCACCGCCTTCCCGCGCACCGGGCGCGCGGTCGTCCTCGGGATCACGGGCTCTCCCGGTTCCGGGAAGTCCAGCCTCGTCGACCGGCTCGTCGAGTCCTACCGCGCCTCGGGCCGGCGGGTCGGCGTCGTCGCGGTCGATCCGTCGAGCGCGTACTCCGGGGGCGCGATTCTGGGCGACCGCGTGCGGATGCAGCGGCACGCCACCGACGACGGGGTGTTCATCCGGTCCATGGCGAGCCGCGGCCATCTCGGCGGCCTGTCGCGCACCGCGAGCGACGCGGTCGATCTCCTCGATGCCGCCGGGTACGACCCGATCCTGATCGAGACCGTGGGCGTGGGGCAGGACGAGATCGAGGTCGCGCGCGCGGCGGACGCGGTCGCGGTCGTGCTCGTCCCCGGGATGGGGGACGACATCCAGGCGATCAAGGCCGGGATCCTCGAGATCGCCGATGTCTTCGTCGTCAACAAGGCCGACCGGCCCGGCGCGGACCGAGTGGTCGCGGACCTCGACGCGATGATGTCGCTCGTCCCGCAGGGGTCGCGGCCGCGCCCCCCGATCTACCGGACGATCGCGGTGAGCGGCGAGGGGATCGCGGAGCTGCGCGCGGGGCTCGATGCCTTCGTCGCCGGCTCGGGCCCCGAGCGGCGCGACGCGCGGCGGCGCGAGCGCGCGGAGATGCGGTTCCTGGCGGTGCTCACCGAGCGCTTCCTGCACGACGTGCGCGACCGCCGTCTCCCGGGGCGGCGGTTCGACGAGATGGTCGAGGAGATCGCCGAGCGCCGGCTCGACCCTTACAGCGCGGCCGAGCGCGTTCTCGGAGGAGGATCGGCCCCATGACGGTCACGGTGGACCACGTCGGCATCGCGGTCGAGAACCTCACGGGCGGCCTTCCCTTCTGGTCGGAGGTCCTCGACCTGCGCGTGGCGGGAATCGAGACCGTGGACTCGGAAGGGGTGAAGGTCGCGTTCCTCCCGGCGGGGGACGCGCGGATCGAGCTGCTCGAGCCCACGCGCGAGGACTCGCCGGTGGCGCGCTTCCTCGCGCGGCGCGGGGCCGGGATCCACCACGTGACGTTCCGCGTGCCGCGCATCGAGCCCGTGCTCGAGCGCCTGAGCGCGCGCGGCGCGCCCATGCTCGATCGCGCGCCGCGTCCGGGGGCGGAAGGGACGCGGATCGCCTTCTTGCACCCCCGCGCGACCGGCGGCGTCCTCGTCGAGCTCGTCGAGCGGCCCGCCACCCCGGCGAAGGCCCGGGCGGGGCTCGGAGCGGGGGACCCGCTCCTCGTCTACCTCCGTGAGCCGCAGGAGAAGATGTGGGGCGTCCTGCGCGAGAGGGACGCCTCCGGGGTCACGATCGAGGGGATGGACCTCGCGTCGGTGGATGCCTGGACGAAGCAGGTCGAGCGCGGTGAGGAGGGAATCGTCCCTTCCGTGCTGTTCTTCCCGATGGCTCGCGTCGAGCGGATCCTGCTCGACCGCGGGACGCCGGGCCTTCCGTCGCTATCCGAGACCTTCCGTGCGCGCACGGGCCGGCACGTTCAGGACGTCTTGGGAGTGTGAGCCGGGCGCGGCGGCGACGCGGTCCCGTCCCGCGCGCTTCGCTTCATAGAGCGCCTGGTCCGCGCGCAGGAGGAGCGTGCGCGGGTCCGCGCCCCCGTGATCCGGGTAGGCGGAGATCCCGATGGACGCGCTCGTGCGCACGGCGCTCCCGTCCACGTCCACCACGAGCTCCGCGATCGCCTCGCGGAGCCGCTCGGCGATCGGACGCGCGCCGGGGAGGTCGGTCTCCGGGAGGAGGACGCAGAACTCGTCCCCGCCGTAGCGGCAGGCGAGATCCGCGCCCCTCAGGCGCGCGCGGATCGCGGCTCCCGCGGCCCGGAGCGTGCGATCTCCCGCGAGGTGCCCGTCGCGATCGTTGATCCCCTTGAAGCCGTCGAGATCGATCATCAGCACGGCGTAGACGCCGTCGTAGCGCCTCGCGCGGGCATGCTCTTCCTTGAGCCGCCGGAAAAACGCGTCGCGGAGGTAGAGCCCGGTCAGGGAGTCGGTCGTCGCCAGCGCATGGTGGCGCGCGTTCTCGACGGCGACGGCCACCTGCTGCGCCATCGTCGCGAGGAGCACCAGGTTCGCGGGGTCGTAGGCCCCGGGGGCACGGCTCTGGACGGCCAGGACCCCGATCACCGTGTCCTCGAAGATCAGCGGCGCCGCGAGCGCCGAGCGCAGGCCGTCCGGCGACCCGGGAAGGTCGTCGACGAGCAGCTCGCGGCGATCGCGGAGCACGGAGCGGACGAGCGCGTCGCCGGGGGGCGTCAGCTCGCGCGTGTCGCGATCGACGACCCCGAGGAAGAATCGGTCGACCTCGAGCACCTTGCGGCACTCGCGCTCGACGATGGGGGCGATCTTCGCGGGGTCGAGGGTGGCGAGGATCTCGCGCCCGAGGGCGTGCAGCGTGGCCAGCTCGGTCGTGCGCCGCTCGAGCGCATCTTCGGCGACGCGCAGCGCGGTGCCGAGCCGCCGCTGCCGGCGCACGGACAGGACGAGGAGCACGGCGAGGATCGCGGCGAGCGCCGCGCCCAGGAACATCGAATCGATGGGGGAGAGAATGGGACCGTCCTGAACCCCGACCGGGCACAAACCTACGCCCGTTTTCGCGGGATGCAAGGCTTCGAGCGCTCGCTATAATGACGCCTTTGTCACGATCCGGAATTCCGGGGAGAGCGATGAAGCGCATCGGAGCCTGGGCGGTGATCCTGCTGCTTCTTCCCGCCCGCGCCCAGGACGCTCCTCCCGCGGAGGCGCCGGCGGCGCCTCCGCCGCCCCCTTATCTGCGGGGCGTGAACATGGATCAGCCCGCCCAGGTCGCATTCCGGCACTGGCCCCCGAAGGAGCTCGAGGAGCGACCGTACTGGCTCCCGTGGAGCGGGCTGTCTCTCCAGCGAGCCTCGGTGACGCGTCAGCCGATCTTCCTCATGCTCACCGTCCCCTGGAGCCGGCCCGCGCAGCGCATGACGAAGGGCGCGCTGACCGATCCCAAGGTGTTGCGGACGCTCAACCAGGACTTCGTGTCGATCGCGGTGCGCGCGGACCGGCGACCCGACGTGACCGCGCGCTACGGCAGCGGCGAATGGCCGTCGTTCGCCCTCCTGCTCCCCGACGGCGCCCCGATCCTCAGCCAGGCGAACCCGCGGGGCGTCGCGCTCCCGATCACGCTCGGCTACTCCGAGGTCACGGGCGTGATGAACTTCCTCACCCAGGGCCGGCTCTACTTCGACAAGTGGGAGCAGGTGCTCCACGGCGTGTCCGAGGTGTACGAGCAGCGCGTGGACATCGAGGAGGCGAAGCCCGGCGACGCGTCGGTGAAGGTGGCCGACCAGGAAGCGCGTTGGCTTGTCGGAAACGCGGATGCGAAGCTCGGCGGGTTCGGCGCCGCGCCCAAGTACGTGATCCCCGCGCTCCTGGAGCTCGCGCTGACGCGCGCGGGACGCGGCCAGCTCGGGCTCGTCGAGGTCGCGAGGAACACCCTCGTCAAGATCGCGGCGGGCCCGCTCCATGACGCGAAGGACGGCGGATTCCATCGCATGGCCGCCGCACCGGAGTGGGGCGCCATCCAGTACGAGAAGATGCTCCTCGGCAACGCCGACGTCCTGCGCGAGCTGACCTTCGCGCTGCGCACGTCCGACGACCCCGCGCTTCGCGCGGCGGCGGTGGACACGGCGCGCTTCCTGACGACCGTCCTCGCACGCCCGGGAGGGGGCTTCTACAACGCGCAGGTCGCGGACCCGAAGTCGCCCGACGGCGGCGGCTACTGGACCGGCGCCGGCGGCGAGGCCCCGCCTTTGGACCGGCTCGTCCTCGCGGGACCCAACGCGCTCGCGGGCGCCGCGCTGCTGCGGGCGGGCGCGGTCCTCGGCGACGCCGCGCTCGAGGCCTCGGGGCGCGCGGCGGTCGACCTGGTGCTCGCGCGGGCCGTGGAGGGAGGCCGCGGGGCGAGCCACGTCGTGGAGCCCGACCCCGAGCACGAGCGCTTCCTCGTCACGCAAGCCGACGTCGCCTTCGCGCTGATCGACGCCTACGAGAGCACGGGGGACGCGCGCTACCTGTCGGCGGCTTCCGACATCGCCGCCTTCGTCACGGCGAACCTGAAGGTCGGCGACGAGACCGCCTACCGGGACGTCCTGGCGTCCGCGAACGCGGCGGGGATCATGAGCATGGCGATCCGGCCCGTCGCGGCCAATGCGCGGTTCGCGCGCGTCCTGAACCGGCTCGACCGCCTGGGCGCTTTCCCCGAAGGACGCGACCGCGCGGAGAAGGTCCTCGTGAACTTCGCCGGCGATTTCACCGCCTACGGCGCCCGCGGGATCGAGCCCGCGCTTGCGATGGAGGAGACGCTCTCCGAGCCCGTTCTCATCCGCATCGACGGCCCCCCATCGGCGCCCGCGACGCGCGCGTTGAGGCGCGCCGCCATCACGCTCCCGCGCGCGTTCACGATCGTGACGACGGGCACGGGCGCCTCGCCCGCCGCGACGTTGTCGTGGGGCGGGAAGACCCGCAAGACCTCGGACCCGAAGCGGCTGCCGCTCGAGCTCGGCGCCCTCGTCGAAGCCTCGGTCGGCGCACCTTGAGCGCCGCGGCGCGCGTCGGGATCATCGGCGGCAGCGGCCTGTACGCCTTGGCGGGGCTCGAAGCACCCCGCGAAGTCCCGGTCGACACGCCGTACGGGGAGCCGTCCGACGCTCTCGTCGTCGGCACGCTCGACGGCGTCGAGGTCGCGTTCCTGGCGCGCCACGGCCGGGGCCACCGGCTGCTCCCCGGCGAGATCAACTATCGCGCCAACGTGTACGCGCTGAAGTACCTCGGGGTGACGCGCGTGCTGTCGGCCTCCGCCGTGGGCTCCTTGAAGGAGGAGGTCCGGCCGCGCGACGTCGTCGTGCCCGACCAGTTCATCGATCGGACGCACGCGCGCGTCTCGACGTTCTTCGGGGAGGGGGTCGCCGCGCACGTCGCCTTCGCGGACCCGGTCTGCCCGGAGGCGCGCGAGGCGCTCCGCGACGCGGCGCGCGGCGCGGGTGCCACCGTGCACGACGGCGGCACCTATCTCTGCATGGAAGGCCCCGCGTTCTCGACGCGTGCCGAATCCCTCCTGCACCGGAGCTGGGGTGTGGACGTCATCGGGATGACCAACGCCACGGAGGCGAAGCTCGCCCGCGAGGCGGAGCTGTGCTACGCGACGCTCGCCCTCGTGACCGACTACGACTGCTGGCACGAGACGGAAGACGACGTCAGCGTGGGCGCCGTGATCGAGAACTTGGCCGCGAACGCTCGCCTCGCGGCCGAGACGATCCGCCGCGCCGTCGCGACGCTCGCGACCCTTCCCGAGAGGTCGTGCGGTTGCGCCGAAGCGCTCCAGGGCGCGCTCATCTCCTCGCGCGACGCGATCGGAACGGACGCGCGCGCGCGGCTGGGCATCCTCCTCGACAAGTACGTCAGTCGCTGAGGCGGACCTCGATCGTCCGCCGGGCGTCCACGTCCTCCGCGGTGAGCGTGAGCGAGGCGATCCGGGGCCCGCAGGCGACCGACACCGGGCCCACGGAGCCGGTGCTCGCCGTTCCGGCCTTGGGTGCGTAGGGGAGCACGAACGTGGCCGTCCCGTCCGCTCCGCTGACCTTGCGGCTCTCGAACGGGAAGGTGCGCCCCTGGTTCGTCTCGATCGGCTGCGAGACGGTCACGGCGGCCCCGGGCACGGCGTGGACCCTGACGCGCGCACCCTCGACGACCTCGAACACCTTCACGCGCTTGACGTCCCACGGGATGTCGGGGACGGGCTCGTTCCCGCCGGACTCGTACGCCAGGCGGAACCCGTCGACGGGGGCGAAGGTCACCCCGGGGATCTCCGCGAGGCGCCCGTCGGCGAAGAACAGGCGCACGCTCGGCAGGGCGAGGGCCGCGCGGGTAGGGAGATACCCCGTGGCCTTCCCGCGGTGGATCTCCTGGATGTAGACGACCGGGTCGCGCAACAGGCGCGCGTGGGTGGCGAGGCTGCGGAAGACGCTCGCGAGCACGACGTAGCGCACCCGGTTCTTGGCGACCACCGCCGCCGCGACTTCCGGATCCGGCGCGAGCAGGAAGTGGGAGAGCTCCTCCATCCCGTACGCCTCGCGGCCGAAGCTCGTCGCGACGGACGGCCGCTCGGCGATCGTCTCGATCCACCCGCCCCAGTCCCAAGGTGCCAGCACGCCGTACGCCGGGGGCGTCGTCGGTCGCGTCGGATCGCCGGCCCGTGGCGTGTGATCGCGGAGCCACAGCAGCGTGTCCTCGACGTCGCCGCGGATCGAAAAAGTCGGACCGTACCGGAAGAACGTCAGCAGGTCGGGATAGGTCGGGGCCTGCAGCAGGAGGAGCAGGACGATCGAGGCGAGGAGCGCCCGCCGCGGCGCGAACCGTTCGGCGATCGCCGCGATCCCGACGCCGCCGAGCAGGGCGACGTTGAGCGCGAGGTACATCGCGAAGCGGAGGCGCAGCGCGGCGGCGACGAGCATCACGATCGACCAGCCGATGAGGAAGGCGCGGGGTGTTGCGCTCGCGAAGCGCGGACGCGTGAGCCAGAGGAGCACGGCGGGCGTGAGCACGGCGAGCAAGCCGAACTGCACCGGCGCCTCCCGTAGCGAGCCCCGCTCGTACTGCACGATGGAGTCGAGCCACGGGTCCCCGCCCTGGAGCACGGTCAAGCCGCTGCGCAGCTGGAGTCCCATCAGCGCGAGCCCCACGAGCGCCAGCGCGAGCCAGCCACCGAGCCCCGCGGCGCGCGAGGCAGTCAGGCGATCGTCGGGCGGGAGCAGGCGCGAGGCGACCAGCGCCACGACCGAGGCCCACGAGAACAGCGCGAGATGGAAGAGCGACGGCACGTTGAAGAGGAACGCGTCCCGCGTCCCCCACGCGTTCGTGCCGCACACGACGAGGAGCACCGCCGCAGGGACCGCGGCGAAGGCCGCAGCGCCGCGGGCGACGACGCGCGCCTCGTCCGAGCCGATCCGCACGACGACGCGCCGGGCCGCGTCCGCCCCGACGATCGCGAGCGGGAACAAGGCGCCTCGCCAGACCAGCAGGTAGGCGGTCGCAGCGCCTCCCGCTTTCGCCCAGGCCGAAATCGACGCGGGCGCGGCGTAGGTGCGCGCATAGGCCGCCGCGAGCAGGAGCAGGAGGAGCGGCTCGAGCATCTCGTTGTCGAAGCGTCCCAGCACGGTGACGTCCACGTGGGCGGGCATGAGCGCGAGCGCCAGCGCCGCGACGACCCCGGCGACGGCGCCGAACCATCGGCGGACGAACGCGCCGAGAACGAGGACCGTCGCCGCGCCGCACAGCGGGGGAAGGAAGGCGACTGCTGCCCGTAGCGCCGGAGCCAGGCCCGGCCAGGATCGCAGCGGGCGGAGGAAGGCCGCGAGCAAGAATTCCATCGTCGGCGGAGAGATGACGCCGGTGCCCTGGGGAAAGCCCTGGAAGTAATCGTGAACGGCGGTGGCGGGAAACGCGTTGAGATAGACGAGGACCCGCCGGAAGCGCATGTAGACGTCGGCGTCGTAGTAGTACACGTTGCCGGCGTCGAAGACGTGAGACCAGGGGAGGCAGCGGACCGCGAACGCCAGCAGGAACAGAAGGGTCGCGACGGCGAGGTCGCGGGCTCGCGAGGGGCGGGACATGG
>Ga0137451_1000513_pt1 | contig 11891 bp, 10 predicted proteins | sample EasRivERMGT500_2_FD_102336 | JGI IMG/M metagenome (GOLD analysis project Ga0137451, IMG submission 102336) | Soil microbial communities from meander-bound floodplain in the East River, Colorado, USA - East River MetaG ERMGT500_2 | ecosystem: Environmental > Terrestrial > Soil > Floodplain ... | reverse complement strand
GGCCGCTGCTGGTGATCCCGCCGTGGATCAACAAGTACTATATTCTCGACCTGCGCGAGAAAAACTCGTTCGTGAAATGGGCCGTTGAGCAGGGGCACACGGTGTTCGTGGTGTCCTGGGTCAATCCCGACGAAAAACTCGCCCACAAGCATTTCGAGGACTATCTCACCGAAGGCGCACTCGCCGCGCTGGATGCGATCGAGCGGGCGACCGGCGAGCGGGAAGTAAACGTCATCGGCTACTGCCTGGGCGGCACGCTGCTCGCCTGCGCGCTGGGGTACCTCGCGGCGAAAGGCGACGAGCGCATCGCGTCGGCGACGTTCCTGGCCTCGATGATCGATTTCCAGGAGACGGGTGAGCTGGGGGTCTTCATAGACGAGCAGCAGGTGGCGGCGCTGGAAAAGCGCATGAAGGAGCGCGGCTATCTGGCGGGATCCGAGATGGCCACCACCTTCAACATGCTGCGCTCGAACGACCTCATCTGGTCGTTCGTGGTCAACAATTATCTCCTCGGACGCGACCCGTTCCCGTTCGACCTACTGCACTGGAACTCGGATTCGACGCGCATGCCGGCGTCAATGCACAGCTACTATCTGCGCAGCATGTACATCAAGAACCTGCTGGCGAAACCGGGAGGCCTCGAGCTGGCTGGCGTGCCCATCGACCTCCGCCGCGTGCGGACGCCGCTCTATTTCGCATCCACCCTCGAAGATCATATCGCGCCGTGGCGCTCGACTTATGCCGGCGCCAAGTTATTCACCGGCCCGGTGCGCTTCGTGCTTGGCGGTTCCGGCCACATTGCGGGCATCGTCAATCCGCCGGCAGCCGGCAAATACGGCTACTGGACCAACCCGAAGCTGACCGATGCGCCGGAGCAGTGGTTCAGGGGGGCGTCGCAGCACCCCGGTTCGTGGTGGCCGGACTGGGCGGGCTGGGTCGCGCAGCATGGCGGCAACAAGATGCACGCGCGGCTACCCGGCAAGCGCGGACTGAAAGCGATCGAGGACGCGCCCGGTTCCTACGCTAAGATGCGCGTTGATTGAACGGCGGCGCATCGGTGCGCGCCGGAGGAGGAGCAATTATACGGGCAGTTGTTCTGGTTGCGGTCGCGCTCGCCGCCGTCCATGCAACCGGCTCATCGGCACAGGGTTTTCCGGTCAAACCGGTGCGAGTCGTGGTGCCGCTAGTGCCGGGCGGCAACCTGGATATCGTCGCCCGCGCCGTCTCCCAGCGCCTTGCCGAAGCGTTCGGCCAGCAATTCGTCGTTGAGAACCGGCCCGGCGCGAGCAGCCTGGTGGGCACGCAGTACGTGGCGAAATCCGCACCCGACGGCTACACGTTGCTTGCCATCGCCAATACGTTTACCGCAGTGCCCTCGGTCATCGCGAGCCCCGGCTACGACCCGCTCAGGGATTTCACCGGCGTCAGCATGACCTGCAAGGTCGCGCAGGTGCTGGTGGTCACCCCGACGCTGCCGGTAAGGACCGTCAGGGAACTGGTCGCGCTGGCCAAGGCGCGGCCCGGAGAGCTGTCCTATGCTTCGTCCGGCAACGGCTCCACCGGTCACTTCGCGGCCGAGTTGTTTAACCAGAAGGCTGGCCTGAAGATGCTGCACGTTCCGTACAAGGGCAACGCCCAGGCGCTCGTGGACATCATCGCCGGGCAGGTCATGATGATGTACGACCAGGTGAGCACCTCGCATCCGCACGTGAAAGCCGGCAAGCTCAAGGCGCTGGCCGTCACCAGCAGCACGCGCTCAAACCTCTTTCCCGAACTGCCGACGATAGACGAGTCGGGGGTGAAGGGCTACGAGGCCATTACCTTCAACGGCCTGCTGGCGCCCGCGGGCGCGCCGCGCGACGTGCTGTACCGGCTGCAAGCGGAGATCGCCAAGGTCATCGCTGCGCCCGCACTGCGCAACAGTTTTCTCGAGCGGGGGGTGGAACTCACTGCGAGCGGATCCCCGGACGAGTTCACTGCCTACATCCGCAACGAGGTGGCGGCGAGCGCGATGCTCGCACGCAACGCTGGCATCAAAGCTCAGTGAACAGTGAACAGTGAACGGTGAACAGTGAATAGTAAACAGTAAGCGGTAAGCAGAAGTCCATGAATAAAGCCGAATCACCACTGCGACAACTGCTCACTGCTCACCATTTACTGCATACCCATTCATGCAGATAGCCGGCCACACCTTCCTCGTCACCGGCGGCGCCTCGGGCCTGGGGGCGGCGACCGCCCGCAAGCTCGCGGCGGCGGGCGGCAACGCGGTGATATGCGACATTAACGCCAGCGCGGGCGCAAAGCTTGCCGCCGAACTCGGCGCGCGCGGCATGTTCGCCGCGGCCGATGTCGCCGACGAGACGCAGGTGGCGCAGGCGATCGCCGCGGTGCATGGCAAGTTCGGCGCACTGCACGGGGCGGTCAACTGCGCCGGCATCGCGCCGGCCGAGCGCATCCTGGGGAAAAGCGGGCCGCACCGCCTCGACGCTTTCCGCCGCGCGATCGAGATCAATCTCATCGGCACCTTCAACGTGCTGCGGCTGGCGGCGCGCGCGATGGAGAGCAACGTGCCCGACGCTGGCGGCGAGCGCGGCATCATCGTCAACACCGCTTCCGTCGCCGCCTTCGACGGCCAGATCGGACAGGCGGCGTACAGCGCGTCCAAGGCGGGCGTGGCGGGGCTGACCCTGCCCGCCGCGCGCGAGCTCGCGCGCTTCGGTATCCGCGTGATGACCATCGCACCCGGCATCTTCGAGACGCCGATGGTCGCGGCGTTCACCCCCGAGCTGAAGCAATCCCTTGCGGCGCAGGTGCCGTTCCCGCCGCGGCTCGGCCGGCCCGACGAGTACGCGGCGCTGGTGGAGCACATCATCGTCAACGTCATGCTCAACGGCGAAGTGATCCGCCTCGACGGCGCGGTGCGGATGTCTGCAAAGTAAGGAATTGAGGCAATCATGAATTTTCAAAACATCCTGCTCGAGCTGCCCGAAACCGGTATCTACCTCCTCACGGTGAATCGACCGAAGGCGTTGAACGCGCTGAATGCCGCGACGCTGGACGAGATCGCCACGGCGGTGATGACGGTCGCGGGAGACGCCGCCGCGCGTGTGCTGCTCGTCACCGGCGCGGGGGACAAAGCCTTCGTGGCCGGCGCCGACATTGCCGGCATGCAGAACATGTCACTCGAGCGGGCGCGCGAATTTTCCGAGAACGGAACGCGCGTCATGCACTCCCTCGAGGCATTGCCGGTGCCGGTGATCGCGCTGGTGAACGGCTATGCCCTCGGCGGCGGCTGCGAGCTCGCGCTGGCCTGCGACTGGATACTCGCCGCCGACAACGCCCTGTTCGGCCAGCCGGAGGTAAACCTCGGCATCTCGCCCGGCTTCGGCGGCACGCAGCGCCTGCCGCGCCGGGTGGGTCCGGCGCGGGCGCTGGAACTGCTGACGACGGCACGGCAGGTGAAGGCGCAGGAAGCCGTAGCGATCGGCCTAGCCAATCACGTCTATCCCGCGTCCGAGCTGCGTGCGAAAGGGTTCGAGATGGCGCGCATGATCTCGGCCAAAGGATCCATTGCGGTGCGCCTCGTCAAACGGGCGGTGCAGAACGGCCTCAATCTCGATCTTTTCGCGGCCTGCGCCCTGGAGACCGACTTGTTCGTGCAGACATTCGCCACGCGGGACCGGAAGGAAGGCGTGAGCGCCTTCCTCGAAAAGCGTCCAGCGAAGTTTGAAGGGCACTGATAGTTTGCCGGGCTGAACACCGATAAAATCAGCTGGTCAGTAACACTCTAACGCGGGGTGCTGTCACGGGTCGAAAGCCGGGCTATCTCATTAAATTGCAGCGCAAAAGCGGCAATATTCCGGTGCTATAATGATCGCCCCCGATCGGTGATAAGTGCTTGATCGTGCAACACAGAACCTGAATCTGCCGAGGTACTTGTCATGGACATGAGGGACGTGCAATCCGACGCGGACCCGCAGGAAACGCGGGAGTGGCTCGAAGCGCTCCATTCGGTGCTGGAGAGGGAAGGCCCGGGGCGCGCCAACTTCCTGCTTGAAAGGCTCGTCGAGAAAGCACGGGGCCACGGCGCCTACATCCCGTACAACGCCAACACGGCGTACATGAACACCATCCCGATGTCCCAGGAGGAGCGCTCGCCGGGGGACGCCGAGATCGAGAACAAGATCCGCTCGCTGGTGCGCTGGAACGCGATGGCGATGGTGCTCCGCGCCAACAAGGAATCCTCCGAGCTCGGCGGCCACATCGCGAGCTTCGCCTCCGCCGCCACGCTCTACGACGTCGGCTTCAACCATTTCTTCCGCGCCTGGAACGACAGCTTCGGCGGTGACCTTGTTTATTTTCAGGGACACTCCGCACCGGGCATCTACGCGCGCGCCTATCTCGAGGGCCGCGTCACCGAGGAGCAGATGAACAACTTCCGCCAGGAGGTCGGCGGCAAGGGTCTGTCTTCATACCCGCACCCGTGGCTGATGCCGGATTTCTGGCAGTTCCCCACGGTGTCCATGGGGCTCGGTCCCCTGATGGCGATCTACCAGGCGCGCTTCATGCGCTACCTCAAGGACCGCAGCATCATCGAGCAGCAGGGGCGCAAGGTGTGGTGCTTCTGCGGCGACGGCGAGATGGACGAGCCGGAGTCGCTGGGCGCGATCTCGCTCGCCGGGCGCGAGCGCCTCGACAACCTGATCTTCGTCATCAACTGCAACCTGCAGCGGCTCGACGGGCCGGTGCGCGGCAACGGCAAGATCATCCAGGAGCTGGAGTCCGCTTTCCGCGGCTCCGGCTGGAACGTGATCAAGGTGATCTGGGGCTCGTACTGGGATCCCCTGTTCCTGCGCGACCAGAACGGCCTGCTGCTGCGCCGCATGGAAGAATGCGTGGACGGCGAGTACCAGGCCTTCAAGTCGGCGGACGGCGCGTTCGTGCGCAAGCACTTCTTCGGCAAGTACCCGGAGCTGCTCGAAATGGTCGCGCACATGTCGGACGACGACATCTGGCGCCTGAACCGCGGCGGGCATGATCCCCACAAGCTCTACGCCGCCTACGCCGCGGCAATGAAGCACAAGGATCAGCCCACCGTCATCCTCGCCAAGACCGTCAAGGGCTACGGCATGGGCGAGGCGGGCGAAGGGCAAAACATCACGCACCAGCAGAAAAAGATGGGCACTGCCTCGATTCGCGCGTTCCGCGACCGTTTCGCTGTGCCGATTCCGGACGAGAAGCTCGAGGAGATGCCGTTCTATCGGCCGCCCGCGGACAGCCCGGAAATGAAATATCTCCAGGAACGGGTCCAGGCGATGGGCGGCAGCGTCCCGGCACGGCGCCGGAAGAGCAAGCCGCTCGAAGTGCCGCCGCTGTCCACGTTCGATGCGCTGCTGAAGGGCACAGAGGGCCGCGAGATCTCGACCACGATGGCCTTCGTACGGATACTGAACGCCGTCATCCGCGACAAGAACGTCGGCAAGCTGGTGGTGCCGATCGTGGCCGACGAGTCGCGCACCTTCGGCATGGAGGGCATGTTCCGGCAGCTCGGCATCTACTCCCATGTCGGCCAGCTCTACACGCCGCAGGACGCCGACCAGTTGATGTACTACAAGGAAGACAAGAACGGACAGATCCTGCAGGAGGGCATCAACGAGGCGGGCGCCTTCTCCTCCTGGATCGCGGCGGCGACTTCCTACAGCACGCACAACCAGCCGATGATCCCGTTCTACATTTTCTATTCCATGTTCGGCTTCCAGCGTGTCGGCGATCTCGCCTGGGCTGCCGGCGACATGCGCGCCCGCGGCTTCCTGCTGGGCGGGACGGCGGGCCGCACCACGCTGAACGGCGAGGGGCTGCAGCACGAGGATGGCCACAGCCACCTGCTCGCCTCCACCATCCCGAATTGCGTGTCGTACGACCCGACGTTCGCCTACGAACTCGCCGTCATCGTGCGGGACGGCCTGCGCCGCATGTACCAGGAGCAGGAGGACGTCTATTACTACATCACGGTGATGAACGAGAACTACCCGCATCCCGCGATGCCGGAAGGGGCGGAAAAAGGCATCTTGCGCGGCATGTATCGGCTCTCGAAGGGCAAGGCGGCGAAGGGCAAGCTCAAGGTCCAGCTCATGGGCTGCGGCACCATTCTGCGCGAAGTGATGGCGGCGGCGGAGTTGCTCGAGAAGGACTACGGCGTCTCGGCCGATATCTGGAGCGTCACCAGCTTCAACGAGTTGCGGCGCGACGGCTTGGACACCGCCCGCTGGAACCTGCTGCATCCGGAGGCCGAGCCCAGGCGCTCGTACGTCGAGCAGTGCCTCCAGGACCACGCCGGCCCGGTGATCGCGGCGACGGATTACATGAAGGTGTTCGCGGACCAGATCCGCGCCTATCTGCCGCAGCCGGCGCATTACAACGTGCTTGGCACAGACGGCTTCGGCCGCTCCGACACGCGCCGGGCGCTGCGCGGGCACTTCGAGGTCGACCGGCGTTACGTGGCGGTGGCGGCGCTCAAGGCGCTCGCCGACCAGGAGGCGCTGCCGCAGAAGAAGGTGGTCGACGCGATCAGGAAATATGGCGTGGATCCGGAGAAACCGAATCCCGCCAAGGTCTAGAGGATGTGACTCGTTTCCCGTTCCTCGTGACTGGTAACATCGACCGCGTCCGGCGGTGCCGTTGAGGACGTCCGTGCACGAGAAACCAAAAACGAGTAACGAGTCACCCCGTTTCGCATGAGCAACATCATCGAAGTCAAGGTCCCCGACATCGGGGACTTCAAGAACATCCCGGTGATCGAGGTGCTGGTCAAGCCGGGTGACAGCGTCAATAAAGAGGCTCCTCTCGTTACGCTCGAGTCCGACAAGGCGACGATGGAAGTGCCCGCGCCGGCCGCCGGCATAGTGAAGGAAATCAAGGTCAAGCTGGGCGACAAGGTTTCCGAGGGCTCGCTCGTGCTCATGCTGGAATCCGCCGGCGACAGCGCGGCAGCGAAACCCGCGGCACCGCAGAAGCCGGCTCCGGCGGCGGCACAGCCCGCGCCGAAACCGGCTGCACCCGCGCCACAACCGGCGGTGTCAGCCCCTCACCTTCAATCCCTCTCCCGTATGCAGATGGGGGCGGCGAACGCTCCCGCGGACGAGAAAGCGGGGATAGAGGCGGGTCTTGCGCAAGCACATGCAAGTCCCTCGGCACGGCGTTTCGCGCGCGAACTGGGCGTGAATCTCGCTCGCGTGAAGGGCACGGGACCCAAGGAGCGGGTACTCAAGGAGGACATCCAGAACTACGTGAAAGGCGAGCTCGCGCGGCCGCGCGGGGCGGAAGGCGGCGCGGGGCTCAACCTGCTGCCACTGCCGCAGGTGGACTTCGCGAAGTTCGGCGCCATTGCGACGCAGCCGCTGTCGCGCATCAGGAAGCTCTCGGGCGCGAACCTGCACCGCAACTGGGTCACCATCCCGCACGTCACGCAAAACGACCAGGCCGACATCACCGAGCTGGAGGAATTTCGCAAGATTCAGACCGAGGAGGCGAAGAAGCAGGGCATCCGCTTCACTATCCTGTGTTTCCTCCTGAAAGCGGTGGTGGTGGCCCTCAAGCAGCATCCCGAATTCAATGCCTCGCTGTCCGCCGATGGCGAGAACCTCGTGCTGAAGCAGTACTTTCACATCGGCATCGCCGTCGATACTCCCAACGGCCTCGTGGTGCCGGTGATCCGCGACGTGGACAAGAAGGGGCTGATGGAGCTCGCGAAGGAGCTGGGCGAGGTTAGCGCGCGCATGCGCGCGGGCAAGATTTCGCCGGTCGACCTGCAGGGGGGCTGCTTCTCGATTTCGAGCCTGGGCGGGCTGGGCGGCGCCCACTTCACGCCCATCATCAACGCGCCGGAAGTGGCAATTCTGGGCGTCGGCAAGTCGGCCATGCAGCCGGTCTGGAACGGGAAGACCTTCGAACCGCGGCTCATGCTGCCGCTGTCGGTATCCTACGACCACCGCGTGATCGACGGCGCGCAGGGCGCGCGCTTCGTCGCGTTCCTCAGCTCGGTCCTCACCGACATCCGCCGCTTGGTTTTGTGAGGAGAGAGGCGAGAGGCGAGAGGGGTTGGATCTGGGTTGGCATGGATTTCGCGCCTCTCCCCTCTCCCCTTTCTCCTCTCCGGAGCAATTGACTGTGTCAACCGCTCCGATCGGCATTCTCGGTGGCACCTTCGACCCGATACACCACGGGCACCTGCGCCTGGCGGAGGAACTCGGCGCAACGTTGCGCTTCGACGCAGTGCGCCTGGTGCCCAGCGGCACGCCGCCGCACCGGTCGGCGCCCCTCGCCGCGGCCGAGCACCGCCTGGCGATGACACGGCTGGCAACGGCGGGCAACAGCCGCTTCAAAGTGGACGAGCGCGAAATGCACCGCGCCGGCCCCGGCTATATGTACGACACGCTCAGCGATTTGCGTGCCGAGAGTGGCGCAGCGCAACCCCTGGTGCTGATCGTCGGCGCCGACGCTTTTCTCGAGTTTGCGACCTGGCACCGTTGGCACGAAATTTTCGGGCTGGCGCACATCGCGGTGGCCCACCGTCCCGGCTTCCCGGTCGAACGCTGGTCCGAGCGCATGCCGCAGCCGCTTGCCCGCGAGTACGCGGCGCGTCTGATGCAGCAACCACTGGCGGTGCACCTCACGCCCGCCGGCGGCATCGTGGTGGTGCCGTTCACGGCGCTCGATATCTCGGCGACGGCCATTCGCGACATGCTGAAAGCCGGCACGAGCCCGCGCTATTTGCTCCCCGATGCGGTCCTCGACTATATTCGGGCACACAGGCTGTATTCCTAGGGAATCAATGAGACTCGACAAGCTGGCGAAGACGGCGGTGGCGGCGCTGGAAGACATCAAGGGGCGCGACATAGTGGTGCTGGACGTGAAGCGGATGACGTCGCTGTTCGACACGATGATCGTCGTCGGCGCCGACTCGAACCGCCAGGGGCGGGCGCTTTCCAGCAGCCTGCAGGAAAAGGTGAAGGCGCTCGGCGCGCGCGTCTACGGCGTCGAGGGCGAGCAGGTGGGCGAATGGATACTGGTCGACCTGGGCTCCGTCATTGTCCATGTCATGCAGCACGCCACCCGCAAGTACTACAACCTCGAAGAGCTGTGGGCGCCTCCGCGGCCGCGCGCGCGGAGTCAGCGCGCGCGCAAGGCCGCCAAGGCGTCGTGAAGTTCATCGTGGTGGCGGTCGGTCACCGCGTGCCGGAATGGGTGAATGCCGGGTTCGCCGAGTACGCGAAACGAATGCCGCGCGAGGCACGCATCGAGCTCTCCGCCCTCAAGCCCGCGCCGCGCGGCGGCCCGGTGAGGGGCGTGCTCGAAGCGGAGGGCGGACGCATTCAGGACGCGCTGCCCGCGGGCTGCATCAAGGTCGCGCTCGACGAGCGTGGTACCCTGATCAATACGATGGATTTGACGCGCCGCATGGCGCGCTGGCGGGAGGCGGGACGCGACGTGGCCTTCATCATCGGTGGCGCCGATGGCCTGGACGAGGGCGTGAAGCGGGCCGCGGACTTCGTGTGGTCGCTGTCGCCGCTCACGCTGCCCCACGGGCTTGCGCGCGTGGCGCTCGCCGAGCAGCTTTATCGCGCAGTCACTATACTGCACAATCACCCCTATCACCGCGAGTGAGGGGAGAGGAGAGAGACGAGAGGGGAGAGGCGTGAGGCGAGAGGAGTCATTCGGCGGCGAAGCCGGCAAGGGTTTCCCCCTTTCTCCTCTCTCCTGTCTCCTCTCGGGACGTTCATGAGCATCAGCGACAAGCGCATCTACCTTGCCTCGCGCAGCCCGCGCCGGCGCGACCTGCTGAAGCAGATCGGCGTGCCGTTCGAGCTGCTGCTGCTGCGCGAGGATCTGCGGCGCGGCGCGGACGTGGACGAGACGCCGCTGGCGGAGGAGTCCCCCGGGGTGTACGTGCTGAGGGTCGCGTCCGCCAAGGCGGCAATGGCGGTGCGCCAGATCGCGTACCGGGGATTGCCGCAGAAGCCGGTGCTGTCCGCCGACACCACGGTCGTGTTCGACGGCCAGATCGTCGGCAAGCCGGAGGACGCAGAGGACGCGGCGCACATCCTGCGCACGCTGTCGGGCCGCGAGCACCAGGTGCTGACCGCGGTGGCGGTCGCGTTGAGGGAGCAGATCGAGGCGCAAATTTCGGTCTCGAGCGTGTCGTTCCGCGAGCTCTCCGACGCCGAAATCCGCAGCTACGTCGCCACCGGCGAGCCGCTCGACAAGGCCGGCGCCTACGCCATCCAGGGCCGGGGCGGCGTATTGGTGACGCGGATGACCGGCAGCTACTCCGGTATCATGGGGCTGCCGCTCGCGGAAACGGTGGAATTGCTGCAGAAGTTCGACATACCGACGTGGTAGTGAGCGCCGGCTTATGGCCCTGACCGAGGAAATCCTGGTCAATGTGACCCTGCAGGAGACGCGGGTGGCCGTGATCGAGCAGGGCGTGACTCAGGAGGTGCACGTCGAGCGCGCCTCCTCTCACGGGCTGGTCGGCAACATCACCATGGGGCGCGTCGTGCGCGTGCTGCCGGGAATGCAGTCGGCGTTCATCGACATCGGCGGCGAGCGCGCGGCGTTCCTGCACGTGGCCGATATCTGGGGCAACCGCCGGGACGGCGATTCCGCGAAGCCGATCGAGAGATTGCTGTCCGAGGGGCAGCCCCTGATGGTGCAGGTGGTCAAGGACCCGATCGGCACCAAGGGTGCGCGGCTCTCCACCCAGATTTCGATCGCCGGCCGCTACCTGGTTTACCTGCCCCAGGAATCGCACATCGGCATCTCCCAGCGCATCGAGGACGAGGAGGAGCGGACGCACTTGCGCGAAAAGCTGCGGCAGTTGCTGCCGCCGCAGGAGCAGGGCGGCTACATCATTCGCACCGTGGCGGAGGCCGCCTCCGACCGCGAGCTGAAGACCGATATCGATTACTTGCGCCGGCTGTGGGGCGGCATCCTGGGCGCGGCGGCGGCCGCCGCTCCGCCCGCGACGCTCTACCGGGACCTGAATCTCAGCCTGCGCGTGCTGCGCGACTTCGTGCACGAGGAAACTTCCCGCATCCTGGTGGACTCGCGCGAGACCGCCCGGAAAATGCTCGAGTTCGGGCAGGACTTCACGCCCAACGCCGCCGAGCGCATCGAGCAGTACGGCGGCGAGCGCCCTCTGTTCGATCTCTACGGGGTCGAGGACGAGATCGAAAAGGCGCTCGCCCGGCGCGTGGACCTCAAGTCAGGGGGCTACCTCGTCATCGACCAGACCGAGGCGCTTACCACCATCGACGTGAACACCGGCGGCTTTGTCGGTGGGCGCAGTTTCGACGACACCATCTTCAAGACCAATCTCGAGGCGGCGCAGGTTATCGCGCGGCAGCTGCGGCTGCGCAACCTCGGTGGCATCATCATCATCGACTTTATCGACATGGAAACGGATGAGCACAAGAACGCGGTGCTCAACGAGTTCCGCAAAGCACTCGCCCGCGACCGAACCTACATGACGGTGAACGGCTTCACCCAACTCGGGCTGGTGGAAATGACGCGCAAGCGCACGCGCGAGTCGCTCGCCCACGTGATGTGCGAGCCGTGCCCGGTGTGCGGGGGCCGCTCCCGGCTGAAGACGGCGCAGACCGTGTGTTATGCCATCCTGCGAGAGCTTGCGCGCGAGGCACGGCAATTCGGCGCGCGGGAATACCGCATCCTCGCGGCGCAGCCGGTGATCGACCTGTTCCTCGACGAGGAATCGCAGTCGCTTGCCATGCTCTCCGACACCATCGGCAAGCCGGTGTCGCTACAGGTCGAGCCGCTCTACCACCAGGAGCAGTACGACATCATCCTCATGTGAGGCGTAAGGCGTAAGGCGT